>ENA-OQBG01000060-OQBG01000060.1-human-gut-metagenome-genome-assembly--contig:-NODE-60-length-36539-cov-6.900115_pt1 | contig 36539 bp, 31 predicted proteins | sample MGYA00242746_ERZ504551 | MGnify/ENA primary metagenome ERZ504551 (study PRJEB26092, sample SAMD00036289) | human gut metagenome | host: Homo sapiens | study: EMG produced TPA metagenomics assembly of... | reverse complement strand
CGGAACCATTGCCATAATCGATCACTCCTTCGTGATGCGCGCGGGGCGGGGTGTCTCGCGCCTTTTGCGCGTGCCTTTGGGGCGCGCGCTTTGTTTGACAATCCGGTTATGCCCGCATCGCCGCCTATTATTCACAGACGCACAAGTTTTTTTAAGCGTCATATTGTCATCATATCTAAGTGTACTTGACTTAGATATCTTTTCTCGATGCTTCGGTGGGGTTCGCGGGCGCTCCGTCCGCTGCCCCCTCTCAATTCAATGCCGCAATCGGTAGACGTGCTCGCCTGTTCGGCCTCGCGTAGCTTGGAGCGGTACGCAGCCGCGATCACGTCCACGCATCCCTGGCGCCAAGCTTGGCGCGGTTAACCACGATATCCTTGCCATCGGTCATCTTCCATTTGCCCGCAGAGTAGCGCTTGTAGAACGCCTCGCGCGCATGCTGGCGCTCGCGCACGAGCTTGGCGCCGGCGCGCTTGTCCAGCCCGCGCTTGCCGCGCACGATCTCACGCGTGCATCGAACGGCGCCGTCACCAGCACCGCGATGTGGTTGGGGTTGTTGCGCAGCAGGTAATCGGATAGGCGGCCCTCGATGATGCAGCTACGCGTAGCCGCCAAGTCCACGATCACCTGGCTCATCGACTTGAAGAGCTTGTCCGAGAGCGTGCGCGACTCTGCGCGGTCGGGCAGAAACGCCATGAACTCCGCGGCCATGCGCTCGTCGTACTCGGCAACCTTGTCGAGCGCCTCACCCGCGCGCGTGGCGGAGCGCACGAGCAGCTCGTTGTCATAGAGCGGGATGCCCAACTCGACGGAAAGCATCTTGCCGATCTCGTGGCCCTCCGCGCCGTAGTCGCGCGCAATGGTGATGACCACGGGCTGATCGGCGCGCGCCTCCTGCTCGGCAGCGAGCCTACGCTCGAAACGATTCTTTAGGTAACCCATTCCTTCTCCTTACGAGAGAACCGATTAAAGCTCAAGGCGCATCCGGGCGCCCCAGATTGGCGTGCAGGGAAAGACGCTCGCCCGCTGCGAGGCGCCAGGCCCGTGCGAAAACGGCCAACTGAGCACCAAGGCGGGGTGTCCGGGCGCGCCGACTATGCCGCGATGGCCTTACGCTGGTACCGGCGGACCAGCAGCGAGATGCCAAAGTTCAGCGCAAAATACAGCGCGAACACGAAACCGTATAGCATGAGCACCTGATCGAGTGCGATCGCGTGCGCCATGACCACATTGGTGGTGTACATGAACTCCGCCACGTTGATGCCCGAGAGGTACGAGCTGTCCTTGATCACCGTGGTGCACTGGCCGAACAGCGCCGGCGTGATGGTGCGGAACGTCTGCGGCAGGATGATGTAGCGCATGGTGGCAAAGAAGCCAAAGCCCTGGCTGCGCGCCGCCTCGAACTGTCCGGCGGGGATGGCGTTCAGGCCCGCGCGCACGATCTCGGCCATGACGGCGCTCGTAAACAGGGTGAACGCGAGCGTCGAGATGAAGATGTCAATGCCCTGCACCGTGAAGTAGATGAACAGGATCCACAGCAGGTTGGGCGTACAGCGGAACAGCTCGATGTAGGCGCCCACCAGCCAACGGAACGGACGGGGCGCGTAGCTCTTGATGAGCGCGAGCACCGTGCCCAGGATGACCGAGCAAATGATGGACAGCACCGAGATCTCGACGGTCTTGACGAAGCCACCCAAGATGTAGATGAGATTGGTCGCGTTGAAGATCTCCATCGCCTACGCCTCCTTTCCGGTAGCCGGGGCGGGCACGGCAGCGGCATCCTTAGCGCCGGCGACGTCCGTCACGCCGGGGATGACCTTGGCGCGCGGGCGCTGCTTGCTGCGGCGCTCGAGCCACTGACCGAGCATGGCCAAAGGAAAGCAGATGATGAAGTACATAAAGCAGCAGACGATGTATCCCTGCAGGTACCCGTAGAGACTCACGAAGTTGTCAGAGCGGTACATGAGGTCGCCGCCAGCGACCAGCGCAAGCACCGAGGTGTTCTTGACCAGGTTGAGTGCTTGGTTGCACAGGGGCGGCAGGATGATCTTGAACGTCTGCGGCAACACGATGTACGCGTATGTCTGGACGCGGGAGAAGCCCTGACTCTGCGCCGCCTCCATCTGGCCGCGCGGGACGGCCTCTATGCCGGTGCGGATGACCTCAGCCACGTAGGCAGCGTGGTACAGGCCCACACCGAGGGCACCGAGCGCGAACGGGGCGATGCGCACGGCTGCGCCGCGCCGGTGATGGCCTGCAGGAACTGCGGGCCGGCCATGTACATGAACAGCACCTGCACGGGCAGGGGCGTGTTCTGGTAGAACTCAACGTATACGCGGGAGATGCCGCGCAGGATGCGCGAGCGCGTGGTGGACAGGACGCCGAGCAGTGTGCCCAGCAGCAGGGCGAGGGCGAGGCCCGCGGCGACGACGCGCAAGGTCACGCCAAAGCCCTCCCAAACGGTCCCATGTTGGCGAACGTCAGCGTCCAGCGCTGGGGATCAAGTAGTCCTTCGAGCATTTACACCAACCCCCACTTTTCGATCTCCTCGTCGAGCCAGCCGCTCGCCGCGCAGTCCTGCACGCACTGGTCGACCACGGCGGACAGGTCGCTGCCCTTCTTCGTGGCAATGCCGTACTGCTGCTCGCCAAACTTCACCTCGGGCTCGAGCAGCTCGACCGTCTCGTTCATGTAGCCGGCAAGCGTGGAGCGGTCCATGGCGAAGCAGTCGATGTTGCCCGCGTCGAGCGAGCTCTTGATGATGGGGTAACCGGAAAACGCCAGGAACTCCGGAGTCGCGTCGATATCCTCGTCCACGAGCATCTGCTCGATGAGGCTCTGCGTGGTGGCGCCCTGCTCACGCCGATAATCTTTCCATCGAGGTCGGCGATGCGGGCGAAGCCGCTGCGCTTCTTGACCATAAGGCCCACGTAGTCGGTGCGGTACGCGGTGGAGAAGTCCCAGCTCTCGCGACGCTCGGGCGTGATGGTGTAGGTGGCGCACACCACGTCGAGCTGGTCGTTGTCGATGAGCGGACCACGGGTCTTGGGCGTGACGTCGGTGAACGCCACGAGCTCGCGCTCGCGCGCCTCCTCGTAGCTCACGCCAAAGATGGCGGCGGCGACCTGGTAGCACAGGTCGATCTCCATGCCCTCGTAGGCGCGAGCGGCGGGGTCGTAGTAACCGTAGCCTGGCACGTCCTTCTTAACGCCGGCGTTCAGCTGCCCGCGCGCCTTAATGGCGGAGAGCTTGGAGCCGGGCGTGGCGACGGACGAGGAGCCGGCGCTGGCTCCGTCCGCACCGCAGCCCGTCAGCGCGCCGGCTCCGGCGAGCATTGCCGCGGCAGCGACGCCGCGCAGAAGCGAACGACGGCTCAAGCTGGGCTCGATTCCGCATCGAGTACCCGTGCAGGAGACGCCGCGGCCATTGGCGACGAGCCCATCGCCGGCGCCGGGGGCGAATGGCAGGCGGTCGCGCCACCCGTACGTCATCATGTCCTTCATACACATCCCCTCGCCTTTAGTGCAGGATCTTCGCGAGGAAGTCGCGGCAACGCGGGTTCGTCGGATTGTCGAAGAAGTGCTCGGGCGTGCCCTCCTCGAGGATGCGGCCGTCGTCCATGAAGATGACGCGATCGGCGACCTGGCGGGCGAAGCCCATCTCGTGCGTCACGCAGATCATGGTGATGTTCTCCTGCGCGAGCTCGATCATGACGTCGAGCACCTCCTGGACCATCTCGGGGTCAAGTGCCGAGGTGGGCTCATCGAACAGGATGATGGGCTGCTTGGTACACAGGGCGCGGGCGATGGCGACGCGCTGCTGCTGGCCGCCGGAGAGGTTCTGCGGGTACTCCCCTGCCTTGTGGGCGAGGCCCACGCGCTTGAGAGCCGCCATGGCGGCGGCGTTCGCCTCCTCCTTGGATTTCTTTTGCAGCTTGATGGGCGCGAGCGTGAGGTTGCCCAGCACGGTCATGTTCGGATACAGGTTGAACTGCTGGAACACCATGGAGCTGTACGTACGGGCCATCTCCAGGTGGTTCTTCTTGGTGAGCGGCGTGCCATCGATGATGACCTCACCGCTGGTGGGCTCCTCCAAGTAATCGACGCAGCGGATGAGCGTCGACTTGCCCGACCCAGACGGTCCGATGATGACGACCTTCTCGCCCTCCGCGACCGTGAGGTCGATGTCCTTGAGGACATGCAGGTCGCCGAAGTATTTGTTCAGGCCGTGTATCTCAATCATGTTGGCCATGCGATCCCCCCTTATTTCCGTGCAAACAAGAGCCTGTTATACCTTATTTCCCCAGCTACGCGCAACATTATGGATTTCAAAACCATTTCGATACCGTTTCTGGCGCAGTCGGATGGGGCAACGCCGGAACGCCCACCCGCGCCGGAGGGATGTGTAAAATGGGGATACGTCCCTATTTTGCACATCCCTCGCAGCCCGCTTGCGAGAGCGCCCCCTCACATCGCAAAATCGCATGAGATAACTGCTCCCAGCTGGGAATAATGAGCGACAGACGTTTCTTTTTGAAAAGGAGTCCCCATGCCCGCACTGATCACCCATCGACTGTTCGGCGAGGAAAGCATCGAGCGTCTTCCCAAAGCTCATAACCTCAGATGACGAGCGCGCCGCCTTCCTGCTCGCCAACCAGGGCCCCGACCCGTTCTTCTTCCGGGTCCGCACGCCCCACATGGGCACTTGCATGGAACTCGCGCGCGTCATGCACCGCAGCCGCATGTCAAAGCAGCTTGCCGCCTTGCGCGACGGCGTGACACACCTGCAGCCCGCCGATGCGGGCGTTGGCCGCGCATGGACGCTCGGCCTACTCTCCCACTACATTCTGGACCGCAACGCCCATCCCTTTGTATATGCGCAGCATGGGACATTCAAGAGGCGGACGATGACCTTACGGGCGCGGGAAGCCAAGTTCATGCAGTGATCGAAAGCGACCTCGACGTGCTCATGCTCCAAATCAAGCGCGATGGGGCGACCGTGGCGGACTATCCGCCCGCCGGCGAGCTCGTCACAAGCGCCCGCATCGACAAGGTGGCGGGCGCGCTCACGAGCTTTGTCGCGAACAGCGTGTACGGCATAAGCGTAGGCGCGAATGAATACGGTGGTGCCGTGGCGGACATGCAGCTCGCCTACCGCGTGATCGAGCCGGCTGGCTCTGTACGAACGTGCGCCCTCGCTCGCCTCGAAGGCCTCGTCAAAGATTACTCCCTGCTGCAGGCGCTGGCGCATCGCGTGACCGCCGAGCCGCCGGCGGGCGCAGGAAACTTGGCGCGCAACGAATGGACCGACCCCTTCACTCAAGCCGTTCGCGCGGAAAGCTTCCCGGCACTGTTCGAGCGCGCTCTCGACGATTACCAACAAGCTGCCGCGCGGTTCATCGGGACGGGCGATACGGCGGCGGTGACGGGGCACGTCAACTACTCGGGACGCACGCTCGACGCCACCGAAGAGTTCGACCGCGAAGAGTAGCGACCGGCCAGGCGCAGCGAAACACCATATGAGAAAGGGGAGGTTCGCGCCTCCCCTTTCTTTGCGCCATATGTTCTTACTCGCCGCATTTACTGCATCGCGTTGAGGATCTCTGTCTCGGTATCCTCCGTTGCGGACCAGCTGCCCTCGTCGTCCTTCTCATACGAGAACGTGCACTCGGTCTCGGCGGGCTCGGCGTTCTTGACCGCATCCATCAGAATCTGGCCTGCTTGGGCGTACAGTACCTCCTCGCTGCTCACGGTCGATAGGTCAAGACCGTTCACATACTCCTGGAACTGCGAGGCAAAATCGGCCATGATCGCGGTAAGGGACTTGATCTTGACGATCACCTTGCGTCGGCGGTGCCGGCCTCCTCGTCAACCACGACCTCCTTGATCTCGTGACCAAAGCCGTCCAGATACGCCTCGGCGAATTCTTTGGTGTCGAGGCCGAGCTGCTCGAACGCACCGTCGGAGCTCGCGACCATGGCATCCATCAGGTCCTCGTTGTCGGCGGAGACCTCCGAAAACGCCTTCTCGACGTCCTCACGAATGAGCTCCTCGACCGAGGGGCCGCCGCACGCGCTCAGCAGCACGGTGCATACGACCGCGATTGCCGCCAAGGGCATGACCCAGAACTTCTTCTTCATCGCTTCCTCCCGATGCCGGTGACGGGTCATTCTCTTACGCACTCGAACGCCAACCCATCAAATTACCCTGATGGTATCCGACCTCCGAACACCTGAGGGGATGCCCCTCAAATCGCCGCCCGGGCGGCAAGCGCCAATCGGCAAACGGAAATCCTATTCGCGGGCGCGTACTGCTCGTAGTAGGCATCGATGGCTGCCTTGAGCTCGTCGTCGATCACCACGCGGCCGGCAACTTCGCGGTTATACAAGTGCTCGGTCACCTCGGCCATGGACACGATGCTCGCCACGGGGAAGCCGTACTTGGCCTCGATCTCCTTCTGCGCGGTGGTCACGCCACCCTTGCCGACCTCCATGCGGTTGAGGCTCACAATGAGGCCCTTGACCTCGACGTTCGCGGCGTCCATGAGCTTGGGGTAGGTCTCATCGATGGACTTGCCCGAGGTGGTCACGTCCTCGACCATCACCACGCGGTCGCCGTCCTTGAGCTCATAGCCCAGCATGCCGCCCTTGTCGGCGCCGTGGTCCTTGACCTCCTTGCGGTCGGAGCAGTACTTGACCTCCTTGCCATACAGCTTGTGCATGGCGATGGCGGTGACGACGGACAGCGGAATGCCCTTGTAGGCAGGACCGAATACGACGTCGAAGTCCAGGCCGAAGTTGTCGTGGATGGCACGGGCGTAGTACTCGCCCAGGCGCATGAGCTGCTCGCCCGTCACGTAAGCTCCAGCGTTCATGAAGAACGGGGACTTGCGGCCGCTCTTGAGGGTGAAGTCGCCGAACTTGAGCACATCGGACTCAACCATGAACTCGATGAACTCCTGCTTGTAAGCCTCCATGAGGCCTCCCTTCCCATAGCATGCGCCGCCCGGTCCAATGCGGGCGTACGCGTGCCAAGCACGTGTTTTACCGCCTTAAGGGTACCAGAAAGAACCCGCCCCGCGCTTTGGCCGGAGGGCCACCGCGGAACGGGTGGAATTGTAAGGTTGAGTAGCTAGACTGTGCGACGCTTGAGGCTACTCCTCGTCGCGCTCTTTTTTTGCGAGCGAGAGGAAGGAACCGCCGGCCACGGCGAGACCCGTCGCGCCCACAGCGACCATCGAGATGATGTCGCCCGTGCCGGGCAGGCCCTCCTTGGAGGAGCCACCCGAGGTCGATTGCGCGCCCGTTGTCTTTGCAGACTCGGCCTCGTATTCCTCGGATACGACCTTCCCGCAGGTATTGCAGGTGCGCTCGCGAACGCCCTTTTCGGCCTCGGTAGCCTGCTTGGTAATGCGCCACTCCCCAAAGTCGTGGGGAGCGATGTCGAACGCCGTACCGCAGACCTCACAAACCTTCCAGTGGTCGGTGCTGTTCGCCACCCAAGTATCGCTCGTGTGCGCTTCCTCGGAACCGTGCCCGGTGCAGGTCTCGTCCTCGCACGCATGCCAATGGGTCTTCCCGTCATGGCTCCAAGCCTTAACGAATGTGTGCGTGTGCGCGCTCTCATCCGAATCGTCCCCGGCATCGTCGGTAGAGTCGAACGAGTCGTCGTCGGGAAGCTTGTCGTCCTCGGAAGTCGTGCCGCCATTGGAGGTGTTGCCCCCCTGGTCGCCGGAGCCGGAGTCGCCCGCGCCGTCGCCGGTCGAGGTGTCGCCAGTCGACGCGTCACCGCTTTCACCAGTACCGGCGTCGCTGCCCGAGCTGGAGCCACCGTTGTTGCCGTCGCTGGCACTGCCGCCGCCGGTGTTACCGCCGTTATCGGAGCCACTGTCACTCGTCCCACCGGAGGGGCCGGAGGTTCCCTGGTCGCCCGCGCTGGGGTTGTCCGGAGTGCCCACGCTGGGTTCGCTCGGCGCACCGGTGCCGGGGCTCTGTTGGGCGGCGCCGCCACCATTCGACGCATCGCCGCCCTGCTCTTGGCCACCCGCGTTCTGCTCCGCATCATGCTGGTCCAGGTACGCCAGGCACGCGGCCTTCTCCTTCTTATAGCGGTTCTGCCAGCCCTGGTGATACTGCGGCTGCTTGGGATACCACTCCGCCACACGGTTGACCACCGTATCACACAGCGCCGTGACCAGCTCGCGGTCGCTCATCGCGTTGTTGATGTTCGCGGCCTTAAAGAACTTCTGCACGCCTCCCTGGCCGAACAGGTTGCACATGCCCCACACGAGCCCCTTGACGCAATCGGCTCGGTTGCGCACGTCAACGCCATAGGTATTGAGCAGCGAGCTCTGAACCGGCAGGTAGTAATTGTTGTATGCGTAGGCGTCCTGCAGAGCCGAAAACTCGGCGGGATCCGCCGCATAAGCCGCGTGCCACGCCTCGTTCAGAATCTGCGCCGGAGCGGTGAGCTGCCGAGTCGTGTAGTCGTACATGCTGTACGACGGATTCGAGAGTGTATCGCGCTGAGCAATGACCGCCTGGAACATGGCGTACTTGGTGGGGTTGTAGCTGTATACCTGTTGGATGAACGACAGGAGGCTGTAACGACGATCGAACTGATAATAGCCCATCGCGTTGTAACCGTCGCCGTACGAGAGACCCTTGTCGTAATTGCAGCCGCTCTCGTACTTGGTAAAGTACTTCATCTCGTCCGACAGCGCGACCGGGGTAAGCGTGGAGCCAGAGCGCACGGAGGCGAACGTCGTCACCCCTTCGGAGCCCTCGTAATAGTCCGCCTTGTCGTAGTCGCCCGGCAGGGGCACTCCCATGCCGTCGGGATCGGAATCCGTCATGGGAGTGCTGTTGGAAGTAGTCGCCATCGCCGGCAAGGTGACGCTGCCGAGTGTGAGTGCAGCGGTGAGGCCAGCGATTACGGCCTTGTTGCGTGACTGAGCCATCAGTCCTCCTTGGTTTGCCCCCGTAAGGGAAGTGCGTTTGCGATTCGTTTGCGGCAAAGCCACAAGAAGCGATACGAACAGTATGAAGAACCCGCGCCCCATGGACAAGAGAAACCGATGGCACGTTCACAAAACCCTCCGGCCACGAACGGCTACGAACGCCCAGCCCGGTCGTCACGAACCCGCCTGCGCACCAGCACACCTCCCGTCGCCACCAGAAGAGATCCGACGAACGCACACGCGGCGATGGCGGAAGGCACGGCAGGATCGCCCGTCCCAGGCAGGCGAGATCCGTCCGTCTTTCCATCTCCACTTCCACCGTCGGGCGAAGCGGGTCGGTCACCCGAATCTCCGGGATCGGAAGGGTCAATGGGATCGGTGGGGTCCTTCGGCTCGGTATAGCTGTTCACAAACACCACGGACTGATCGCGGGCCGGGTTGCCATTCGCGTCGAGCAGCGCATGGGAGACCGAAAGCGTGCCGTCTCCGCTGTCCTTCACCGTGGTCTGCACGCGGTGGGCCGCATCGTCGTACGTCACACCGTCGGCCGACCCGTGCACCTCGCGCAGCACGTAGCTGTGCACGCCGGGGCCGTCATAGGCGATCGGCCGCATGCCCACAGAGCCATCCGCCGCATTGACGCCCTCAGAGACGACCCTCTCCACTCCGTCAACGGTCTCGATCAGCTCAAAACTGAACTCGCCTTCTCGCAGGTTGCGCCCGCCCAGCGTCTTGGTGATGGCAATGGCGTCGCTCACAGATGAAGGAGAGGTAGGCACGACGGAATACGTGTTAGTGAAGGAGAAATTCGCGCCGCCCTCGATCTTGGAGGCGATCGCCGAGATGGTGCCATCCCCGTTGTCGGCCACCGTCACCTCGACGGTCTTGATATCGGGATCGTTGGCGATTCCGGGCACCGTGCCGCTCTCGGAGATTGTGTAGCGAAAGACCCTGGTGCGCTCGGCGGGAGCAACCTCAGACGTGGGAGTCACCTCAGACGGAACCTCCGCCTCGGACGATGCGCCCATCTCGGACGGAGCGCCCGCCTCGCCACCCGAGGCGTCGCTGCCTCCAGACACGCTCTCCCCATCCAGAGGATCGGCACCGAACACATCCTCCATGGTGTAGGTGATCTCGCCAAAGGAGACGTTGCCCGCGGCATCGTTACGCACGGTCGCATCGCCCGGCATCGGTGCACCCTCAAAACCCTCGGCTGGAGCGAGGGTGAACTCATACTTTCCGGCGATGTCGCTCAAGGTCGGCACGTTGTCGCCCGACTCCACGTCGAGCACCTTCGTGCCGCTGAGACTCACCGTCGTGGTGGCACCGGATCCATAGGCGTTCTTGAACGCCAGAACGTCACCCGAACCTTCCGGATACGTGACAGCCGCGCTCAATGCACCCGTCCCGTCATCCGTCACGCTCACGGTGACTGCAAAGGAGGTCGCAACACCGGCGATACCCTGGTCAGCCAAGCCGTCGGTGACCTCGGACACGGAGTACTGATAGGTGTATGTCACCGCGTTGGAATCGCCTGAGGCGGATGCGGTCGCCTTGCCGGCATCGACATCGGCGCACAGCTTGTCCAACGTATAGGTGATGTTGTCGAATGCAACCTTGCCCGAAGCGTCGTTTACGCCCGTCGAAACGGGGCCGTCGCCCGTCGCGGCGGGAGCGGCATTGCGCACCTCGAAGGCGAATTCACCATCGACCAGGGGGCGCCCTGTCAACTGCTTGGTGGCGTTGATCGCAACCGAGACATCCGCTTCAATCGGCGCGTAGGCGTTCGCGAACGGCACGCGCGCGGCGTTCTCCCGAGAAACCTCCTCGCCCGAAACATAGGTGTACACCGACAGATAGCTGTCCTTGACCACCTGCGTGACGACCTTGATGCGGCCATCCTCGTTGTCCCTCACGGCGATGGTCACCGTGTAGACAGAATCGTCGTATGCCACGCCGTCGGCGGTTCTCGGTATGACCTCGCGCACCTCATAGGTGTAGGTTTTCCCGATGTGCCCCTGTTCGAAGGTGAGCCCGCCCGAGGGAACAAGCGACACCGTGGCAGGATCGTCGGCGTTCGCCTGCGCGTCGGGGATGGCGATGGTCTTGCCCTGTGCAATCTCCTCATCGGTCATGCCGAGCAAAGCGCCCGCATCGCCCGCGGAGGTCAGCTGCTGAGTCGTGCCATCGGGCCGGGACACCTCCGTCGCCTTGGGCGTCACGGTGAAGGAGAAGTCGCGTGTAAGCCAGCTCGCGGCGTTTTTTTATAGGTGAATGTCTTCTCGATAACCAATCCTCCAGCGGCACCGTAGTCCAGTTCCACTGCCTCGTACTTGTTGGCGAAGTTGACCGTGGGCATGACTCCGCCCGCGGCAGCTCCGTTCTCGGTGGAACCGCGCACGACCTCGTCGCCCAGACCCTCAAGTACCGCTTCATCGAGCAGCTTCGCCCGCTTGGAACCGTCGCTCCCCACCAGGTCGGAAGTCTTGGGCCCCTTGGCGACCGCATACTCGGCATGGAGCGCCGAGGCATCATCCGCATCGGGCACCACGCGCAGTACCACATAGCCCGCATTCGCATCGTCCTCATATCCCACCGTCCCGGGATGGACGGCGGCCTCGGTCACACGGAAGATATGCGGGCAGCCGATCTGCTCCTGCGTCAGCTTGCCCTCAAAGAACACATCACCGTAGTCCTCGTTGAACGAGAACTTCTCGCCAGCGGCGGCAGTGCCGCACTTCATGCTCTCGGAACGGCGGCTGTCCTCGATGACATTGCCCGAGGAATCATAGGCGGTGCGCTCGACTGTGAACTCATACGAATTCTCAAGCAGGTCATGACCCTCCATGACCTTGGTCACGTCGATGCCCGCGAACGCGCCCGTTGCGCGGTAGATGTTGGTGAAGGATGCCACGATCTTTTGCTCGGTGGCGACTGCCCCCGATGCATCGAGGACCGTTGCGACGAGCTTGCCCGTCCCGTCATCCGCCACCTCGACCGTTACAGAGCGGGGTGCGGTGTCGTACGCCATGCCCACAGCCGAACCCGGGCGCTCGGCCAGGGTGAGCACATATGTTCCGACCTTCGAGAACGCGACATTGCCGATCGGCATGTTCAACGGCTCACCGGATGCGAGTGCCGTGCCTGCCGGGGGCTCGAGCTCATACACACCCGCCTCCTGGGCGTCCTCTTGCCCGGGCAGGTCGACCGCCGTCGCATCGCCCGAAGTCACGGCCACGTCGAAGATGAACTTTTCCCCATTGCCCCATGAACGGCCGTCGACCGCCTTGGACAGCTCCAACGGCAACTCCGTGGGAAGAGCCTGGTACGTGTTGGAAAAGTACGGGAAGCCCCGATCGGTCAGGTCGCCCTCATCAACGGGGACGAACTCACCCTGCTCGTTCTTGATGCTCCACGAGACACCCACCACGAGGTCCCCCGCGGGGTTCGTGTCCGCCGGATTGCTCACGGCGTATTCCACGCGGTACACCTTGGAGTCATACCTCATGCCGTCGACTGTGTAGCCGGATTCGGCCGTCGCCCCCGCGGGCATGACCTCCGTCAGCTCGTACACATACGTGTGGCCGGCGTTGGACTCCGTGCTGAAGGTGAAATCACCGAACGAGGCCTCGCCCGCGACGACCACGGGCTGCTCGATGGGCCACGCGGAGCCATCCTCCGGAGTTGCCGCGTTACGGGGGCGGGGCATGCTCGCCAGCGTGATCTCGTCCGTATTCGTGGTGCCATCCACCGTGTCGCTCACGGGCCTCAGCGTGAACTTGAACTCGTTTCCGGCGAGGGTATGTCCGCCCGAGGTGTCCGTAAAGACCTTGAACGCCTGGAGCGATGCGGTGGCGGTGTCGTTTTGGAATGTGTTTTTGATCACGACGGTCATGGCACCGTGCGTCGCGGAGGTGCCGTCCTCGTCAAACGTGACGGATCCGACGAGTTGATTATCGACAGGAACCGCATTGCCCGCATCGTCGATCAACATATCGAGGACTACCTTGGTCACCCGCATGGTGCCGTCGCCGTTATCGACCGTCGTGGCGGCCACGCGGTAGAGCGCATCGGAATACGTCACGCCGGGCACGCGCTCGCCCGAAGCCACGGACGGGTCGACCTCATAGATATAGCTCACGTGGTCGCCGGGCGCATCGTATCTCGGCAGCCCAAAGGTCGCGGTATGATCCGGCGTGTCCTTGGTGATGGTCACACTCGCCGTGTCGTCCGCGGCAACCTGGGCACCCCCGCCGGCGGGCTGGACGGAGGGCAGGCCCATGACCACGGTGTACGCATCCGCCTCGATCCACACGTCATCCGTTCGACCCGTAAGCACCTTTTAGCGGAGATCTTCGCGGCGTCCGGCAGCACGACCGGCTTGACTTCATAGAGATTCGTGAACACCAAGACGTCCGCCACCGCATCCGCGACCGCCTCGATCTCATCCCCCTGGCCCGCGACCTCCTCGCCATTGAGGGTGCGCGAGACCAGCGTGAAGCCCTCGGGCATCTGGGGCGCATTCGCCGCGTTCAGCAGGCCGAACAGGTTGAACAGCGTGGGCGATTCGGCAGTCGTCACCTCGCGGACCGTGTACCTCACATCCTCGGGCACGCCGTACACGCGTATGGTCTGGTCGGCTTTGAGCGTCACCACGCTGCCAGTCTCTATATCGAGGTCGGCATCGCCCACGGGACTGCCATCGGCCTCGAACACACGCGCCTTGTACGTAAGCGCACCGTCGGAACCCGCGCCGTCGAACGTGAACTCGAAGGGGAAGGCGGCATCCGGGTCGGGAGCAAGCCCCGCGGCTGCGGACACCCGCTTGGTCACCTCGATGGATGCCGTGCGCTCATTGGTCACCTGCACGCATGTTGCCCCGGTGAACAGCTGGTTGATCTGCATGGCACCGAGGTTCGTCCAAGTGCCCTTGGAGTCAGGGTCCTTGTTCTCATCGGCCTGTTGGATGTACAGGCGATTGATGCCCTCGTCGCAGTAGATGCGAAACGCCCCTCCCGGCTCCGCAGGACCGTACTGCAAGGCGCCTCCGGCAGCCCCGTACTCGAGGTCGACGATGTCGTCGGGCGCCGTGCTCGGGCTCCCCCATTCAATCGCGCCGGCATCGCCCAGCACGCCCGTCTGCTTGGACCCCCTGATCCACGTCAGCGTGTTGTTCACATCGTCGTTTTCCCCGTATTGACCGAGCGACGCCAGTAAGTTTCCCGCGCCCGAGAAGGTCTTGATGCCGTCATCCTTCGCGCCGGCATCGGCATAGACGCCCGTATCATCGACGATGACCTTGACGTACTCGTCGTTTATCTCATGGCCAGCGGGAACACCCGTCTCCTTGAGGTAGTACACGCCGTTTGAAAGCGGGTTGAACCGCTCCGCCGTGATCGGGAACACGCCCGCACCGGAGAGTTTGACGGGCGCGGTGAGCTGCTCCTGCGTCACCAGTCGATCGTAGTAGACGTCCTCGTCGATCGGGCGCACCACACCGCCGTCGGTATTCACCTGATCTGCCTTGTACAAGGTGAACTCGGCCTCGGCGACCGGATTGCCTGCATCGTCGACCTTCATGACGAACAGGCGGTCCTTAACGTTTGTGATATACATCGTCGATGCGAACTGGCGCTCGAAACCGTCATTCTTCAGACGCACCGTATTGGCGTCGGTCGCACCGTTCAGGCCGTTTGCGGCAGTCGTGAAGTACAGCGCCACCGTATATTCGGCCTGATCGCGCTCGTCCTCATCCATGAGCAGGTAATACTTGGCTATGTCACCCGGCAAGTCGTCGAGTTCGACCTGGAGCTGACCGCTCGCCGTCAGAGTGAAGACGTGCTCGTCGCCTTTTGCCGCCGCGATGACGTCGTCCCAGGCGCCGCCCGAAAGCACCTTGTAGCCCTCCACGGGGCTGCCGTATATGGGAGCCCACGAATCGACACCGTCCGCCTTCGTCTTCTTGAATGCGACCGCGAACAGCGTGCCCTGCGACACATCGACCTTCTCGCCGGTCTCATCCTCGACGGGGTCATTCGGGGCCGTGATGACCTCCTTCGCCACAATCGAGGCGCCGTTCTTCCACATCCAGCTATCGGAGGTTTCGGTCCCCGCCGGATCGACGAAGTAACCGCTTCCCATCTGGTCGGAGTAGATGTACTGAAGGTGCATGCATTTGTCCGTGTACTCGAGGGGCGCCTTGTGGCCGGCGGGAATCCTCGTCTCCTTGAGCAGGTAATACGTGCTATCGGCATGGTTGGGCGACGTATCGCGCTCATAGAGCTCATCGAAGCTCAGCACCGTGCCGTCGTCCTCCGTGAGCACCATACCGCCGTTGACGTCGGTGACGCCGGTGGCGAGCTGCGCGACCTCGTCCCAGTTCGCGTTCGAACGATACAGCGTGAAGCCCGCACCCGCGACCGGGTCGCCGTGCTGGTCGACCTTGACGATGTCGGTGTTGGGAACGTTCACGAGGTTGAACTTGAGGCTCATGTTCGAGGCACCCGCGCCCCGCTCAAGGTAGAAGAAACGCAGCGTGTGCTGGGTGCCGTCCTTGAATCTGCTCGAACCACCGTCGAAAGCGGAGGTCTCCGCCCCCGCAGATTCGAACTTGCCCCTCATGGTGCCATCCGAGCGCCCGTTGATCTTGACGGCGCCCGTTTTAAAATCGATGCTCAGCGTCGCCTCGTTGTGGATGCCGCCGAGGTCCCCCACCAAGATGTCATCCACAAAGACCCATACGTCGTCGTCTCCGGAGAACTCGAAGACCATAGCGTCACCCTGCGGCGTCACGCCGTCCCTGGGCTGCACGAACCGCGATGACATGGACATGCCGAAATGATGGTTCAGCCCAGGCGCATCGGCGTTGACGTCCGTTTGGACAAGGGCACCTCCCCGCTCTTCCTCGAACACCTCGTCGATGGGCGCGAACGGGAAGAACTGGCCGTTGGCGTTGTAGCTCGCCCCCGAGCCCTTGATGCCCCATGTGTCGTAGACGGAAAAGCTATTGGAGTCGACGTTGAAGGACGCGAAATTCGTCGTGTCATACACGTAATACCCGTTCGCAGCTTTGAGCAGCCCCGTGGTGCCGATGTGAGCCTTCTTGCCCGAACCCGAGAAGGCGTCGAACAGGTACGCGAGCGATTCCTCATCAAGATAGTTCGTCCCCGAAAGCACCGGGTAGCCATTCTCCAGCTTGTCCTTCACGATTCCGCCGTAGCGGTCGGCCCCGCCCGTCCACGCATTGGGACCTTCGCCAGAGCCGGCAGCGCCGCCGTTGAGGTCACCGTTGTTGAATTTGAGGGTGTGCCCGCGGTTGATTCCGCCGTTATCGCCCGAGATCGCGCTCTCATCGGCGTCGTTCACCCAATAATCGAACAGGTTGATAGTGGTGCCCGAAGGCGAGACCGTCTGGATGAGGTGTTTTTGGAGATCGTCCGCGAGAGCCGCATGGGCCTCTCCTGGCGGGATGGCCTCCAAAACCATCGCCGCAGCACACGCGACGGCGACAATGGCGCGCACACCGGCACCCATCAGCAGACGGTGCCCGTCTTTAAATCGACGAGCACCCCCCTTTCCGAACTTCGTTCCGATAACGAACATAGCAGGCACCTCACAGGCAGCATAAAACGGCAGACGCGTGCGTTCATATTACACCCCTCATGCCCAGCGTCTTTACCGCGATACAGCAGGTACCGTTCACGCCGCTTTTCGTCCGCTCGCGTCGCGTTTCATGCCGCTTGTTCCGTTTTTCGCTGCGTTCGCTCCGTATTTCATGCCGCTCGTTCCTCTTGGCGCGGTGTTCGCCTCGCTTCCCGAGTCTTCCGATCTGTCAAATGAATTGAGGTCCACCGCTGAAAAACATGGACGCCCGACTACCATCGAACGTCCACACCATCATCTATGCAGTTCGGGCGGAGCAACCTGGACTGGAAACGCCTTAGCAGATCTTGCAGACCCAACCGTGCTTGTCCTCGATGCTGCCGCCCTGGATGCCGGTGAGAGTCTCGCGAAGCTTCTTCATCACCGGACCGGAGGCTCGTGACCGTCGGGGAAGACCACGACCGTGTCGCCGTCGTGGATCTCGCCCACCGGGGAGATGACCGCGGCGGTGCCGCACAGGCCGCACTCCACAAAGGCACCCGAGGTGACCTCGGCCCACGTGACGGGACGCTCGTCAACGGTGATGCCCAGGTCCTGGCAACCTGGACGAGCGAGCGGCGGGTGATGGAGGGCAGGATCGAGTCGGTGTGGGACTTGGGCACCACAAGTGTGCCGTCCTTGGCGACGAACAGCACGTTGGCGCCGCCGGTCTCCTCAACGTAGGTACGGGACTCGGAGTCGAGGTAGAGGTTCTCGGCATAGCCATTGGCGTGCGCGTCCATGCCGGCCTTGAGGCTCATGGCGTAGTTGAGGCCGGCCTTGATGTTGCCGGTGCCGTGGGGCGCGGCGCGGTCGTACTTGGAGACGCACAGCTTGACCGCCGTGTCGCCACCCTTGAAGTACGGACCCACCGGGGTCACGAGGATGCGGAACTGGTACTCGTCGGCAGGCTTGACGCCGATGACGTCGCCCGTGGCGACCATGAGCGGGCGCACGTAGAGCGTGGCGCCGGAGCCGAACGGCGGCACCCACGCGGCGTTCGCCTCGACGACCTGCTTGACGGCCTCAACGAAGCGGTCCTGCGGGAAGGCGGGCATCACGAGGCGCTCGGCGGAATCAGCCATGCGCTGGGCGTTCATGTCGGGGCGGAAGCAGACGATGGAGCCGTCCTCGGTGGTGTAGGCCTTGAGGCCCTCGAAGACCTCCTGACAGTAATGGAGGATTCCCGCGCACTCGGACAGCGTGATGGTATGGTCGGTGGTGAGACCGCCCTCGTCCCATGCGCCGTCCTTGTAGTTGGACACGTAGCTGTAGTCCGTCTTGCGGTAGCTGAAGTCGAGGTTACCCCAGTCCAGGTCCTTCTTCTCAACGGTCATCGCGAACTCCTTACTCGATGAAGCCCCTCGTCGGGGGCGCGCGTCAACGTAAGGGCCCTCCAGGCGGAGGCCCCTTGCAAACGAGAATGCCGGGCACATGGCCCGGCAACGGCATGTACGCTTGATTGTACTCCGCCACGATGGAGTGTCGGCAAAATTAATCACCGCGAAACGGTTCGCGCGGCGATGCACCCGCGCCCGCGTCCCTACTCGCCCTCGGCCTCACGGCGCTTCTGCTCGGCACGCGCCGGCAGGATGCGGAACTTGATCCACCAAGCCACCACAGCGACAGCCACGACAATGATGACGACCTTCACGACGCTGGACACCCACTCGGCCTGAGCGGTGATTTGCTCCCAGGCGCCGCCGGCCCAAAAGCCGAGCGTGCACAGTATGGCGTTCCACACCAGCGAGCCCACGAGGGTGTAGATCGCAAAGCGCACCATGTTCATCTTGGCGGTCCCAGCGGGAATGGAGATGAGGCTGCGCACCACGGGGATGCAGCGGCAGACAAGTACCGTGATCTGGCCCTTGCGGTCGAACCAGCCAATGGCCTTGGCCACATCGTCGGAATGGAAGCCCAGCATGCGCATGGGCTTGGTGTCGAAGAAGCCCTCGAGGCGCTCCTGCGAAAGCAGACGGCCGATGCCGTAGAGGAAATACGCGCCCACAACGGAGCCCACAGTGGCAGCATGATGACTCCCGGGAGCGTCATCGCGGTTTGCGTTGCGAGGAAACCGGACAGTGGCAGGATGAGCTCGCTCGGGATGGGAGGGAACACGTTCTCGAACAAGATGAGGCCTGCGACCGCGAAGTAGCCAAACTGGCTGATGAAACTGAAGAATGCCTCTTGCATGTGATGCCCTTCTAAGCGACTGCATTGATCAACTGCTGCAAAATGCAATGTTCACCATAATAGCGGTCGCGCATAACGCCTTGGTAATGTGCGCAGTCTTTCCAGAACCTCCTTGACATGGGAGGTGTGCGACATCACGCGATCGCGCGCCCCGCCTCTGTCTCCATCTTGTTAATCCTAGCGATTCTCTCGACATTACACGGGAGGGCGCGTACACTTGCACCTCACACGCCAAAAAAGCCAAGCGCCCCAGGAGGAAGACATGGGAGCCATCGCCACCGTCCGCGAGGACATCGCGACCGTCAAGGCCAACGACCCCGCCGCGCAGAGCAGCCTTGTGATCTTCCTCTCCTATCCAGGGCTCCACGCCAAGTGGATGCACACACCCGAACATTGGTTGTGGGAGCACGGGGCACGCGGCCTCGCTCGCGTCCTTTCGCAGGTCACGAGGTTTTTCACCGGCGTCGAGATTCATCCCGCCGCGCAGCTTGGGCGGCGTCTCTTCATCGATCATGCCATGGGTGTGGTGATAGGCGAGACGACCATTGTCGGCGACGACTGCGTCTTGTACCAAGGCGTCACCCTGGGAGGCACGGGCAACGAGAGCGGCAAGCGCCACCCCACGCTTGGCAACAATGTCACCGTGGGAACGGGCGCAAGGTTTTGGGCAATATCCATATTGGCGACAACGTACGCATCGGAGGCAACTCCGTTGTGGTGAAGGACGTGCCCAACAACTGCACGGTTGTTGGCATCCCCGGACGCGTGGTCAAGCGCAACGGATGCCGCGTGATGAGCGAAAGCTTCGATGCAAGCTGCCACCGAGAGAACATGCCCGACCCCGTCGAGGAGGACTCGATCATGAACCGCGAGGGCATCGCGGGCAACGCGCGGCGCATCGCCGAGCTCGAGCAGCAGGTCAACGAGCTGAGCGCCCTCGCGAGGCAGTTCGCCGAACAATTCGAGCGATAACCGGGCATCGTTGCGAGGAACCGGATAATACGCGGGGCCCCACAGCGACCTCGACGCCACCTCTCAATGCAAGCTTTCGTGGGCGCACCCATCAGCAGCCGAGACAGCGGACCCCTCCTCGTCGGGAGTGGCGATCTCCTTGATAACTGACTCGTCGCCCTGCACCAGATAGGTGCGCTCGCTGCCGCAATACGGACACATGCGCCCGTGCTCGACCGTGCCGTACGTCTTTTCGCAGGCCTCGCAGAACGTGACGGCGGGCACCTCCTCGATTACAAGTTCCGCCCCACGCATCAGGTCATGCTTGGCGCATGCCCAGTTCCAGCAGTCGGTGAGGTAACTCGGGATGATGCCCGACACTTCGCCGAGCTCCAACGTGACCGAGGAGACGCGACGCAGGTTATTTTGCGCCGCAACCTCCTCAACGCTGCGGATGATATGGAAGACAATGCCCAATTCATGCATGAACAAAACTCCAAACTCAAAGGGTCAAAATGCCCCAGATCGCCTTGAAAGCCGAGAGGGCTAGACCTTTTGGTCACCCCCCCCCGGCTGAGAGGCAAGATGAGTTATTTGGATCCCTTTGAGCTAAAGCGGATCTTGATCTCGCGCTTGAGCGCGTACTTTGCCAAGCTCGGGACCTTCTTCTCGTACTTCACCATGTTAGAGCACTCGGGATGCTCGCGGTGCAGGTGGATGGCGTCGAACGCACACTTGGTGGTACACAAGCCGCAGCCGATGCACTTGTTCTCGTCGACGATGCTCGCACCGCAGCCCAGGCAGCGCGCGGTCTCAGCGCGGACCTGCTCCTCGGTGAAGGTCTCGACATACTCACGAAAGGGCTGCGCCTTCTCGCGGTCATAGTTGTGCACGGCGTCGCCACGGCTCGCCGTATCGTAGCTGCCGAACTCCACGTCGTCGCGGTTGAGCTCGCGGTAGGCGCGGGGATTGCGGCCGATGGTGAGCGTCGCGCCCTGCACGAAGCGGTGGATGGAAACCGCGGCCTCGTGACCAGCGGCGATGGCGTCGATGGCGAACTTCGGGCCGGTGTAGACGTCGCCGCCCACAAAGATGTCGGGCTGGGCGGTCTGATAGGTCTTGGGATCGGCGACGGCGCCCTGGCCGCGGCCGAGCTCCACCGCTTCGCCCTCGAGCAGGTCGCCCCACAGGATGGACTGGCCGATGGAGAACACCACGCGGTCGGCGGAGACGGTGCGCAGCTCGCCCTCGTCATAGGTCGGGTCGAAGCGACCCTCATCGTTGAAGACGCGCAGGCAGCGTTTGAAGACGATCTCGCTCACGCGGCCGTCCTCGCCGGTGCGGACCTCGACCGGGCCCCATCCGCAGGAGATGTGGACGCCGTCCTCGTTGGCCTCCACGACTTCCTCCGTGCTGGCCGGCATGTCCTCGGCGCTCTCCAGGCAGAACATCTCGACATGCTCGCTGCCCAGGCGCGCCGCGGTGCGGGCCACATCGATGGCGACGTTGCCGCCGCCCACCACGATGGTGCGGCCGGGCATCGGCGCGGCCTCGCCGCCGCCGTCCTGCTGCTCGGCCACGCCGCGGAGGAAATCGACGGCGACCGAGACGCCCTCGGCGCCTCGCCCGGGATGCCGGGCAGACGGCCGCCCTGGCAGCCAATCGCCACGTAGAACGCCTTGAAGCCCTGCTCGCGCAGCTCGTCGAGGGTCACGTCGCGACCGACCTCGACGCCCAGGCGGATGTCGACGCCCATCTCGCGGATGATCTCGACCTCCGCCTCGATGACGTCCTTCTCCAGCTTGTAGCTCGGGATTCCGTAGGTGAGCATGCCGCCGGGGCGGGCACTCTTCTCGAAGATGACCGGCTTGTAGCCCTTCTCCGCGAGATAGAACGCGCAGGAGAGGCCCGCGGGACCGGCGCCGATCACGGCGATCTTGTCGTCGAAGCCGCCGGCGCGCGTGGGCGTCACGACCTCCGGCACGTAGCGGTTCTCGGCCACGAGGTCCTGCTGGGCGATGAACTTCTTCACCTCGTCGATGGCCACGGCGGCGTCGATGCGGCCGCGCGTGCAGGCGTCCTCGCAGCGGCGGTTGCAGATGCGGCCGCAGATCGCCGGAAGCGGGTTCTCGCGCTTGATGAGGGCGAGCGCGTCGCGGTAGCGCCCCTGGGCGGCGAGTTTGAGGTAGCCCTGGACGGCGATGTGCGCGGGGCACGCCGTCTTACAGGGGGAGGTGCCCGTGTCGTACGTCTCGATGCGGTTCTTGTTGCGGTAGTCGGGGCTCCACTTCTCGGGGCCCCACTTCACGGCGTCCGGCAGTTCCTGCTTGGGGCACTCCGGCACCTTGCCCGTGCTCGCGGCGCAGAGCTTCTGGCCGAGCTTGACGCGCCCGCGGGGCACACCTCGACGCAGCGGCCGCACGCGACGCACTTGTCGGCCTCGGTGCGCGCCACGTACGCCGAGCGGGACAGGTTCGGGGTGTTGAACAGCTGCGAGGTGCGCAGCGCGTAGCACACGTTCACGTTGCAGTTGCAGATCGCGAAGATCTTGTCCTCGCCATCGATGTTGGTGATCTGGTGCACGAAACCGTTCGCCTCGGCCTGGCGCAGGGTCTCGTAGACCTCCTCGCGCGTGATGTAGTGGCCGCGATCGGTCTCCACCACGTAATCGGCCATGTCGCCCACGGCGATGCACCAGTCGTTCGGGTCGTCGCCGCAGCCCTCGCCCAGCTTCGCACGGCTCATGCGGCAGCTGCAGGGCTCGCGGCGTACTTGCCCTCGTACTTGTCGAGCCAGTGCTCGATGTGCTCGATGGAGACGGAGCGATCCTCCATCTGGATGGCCTGCTCCACCGGGATGACGTGCATGCCGATGCCCGCGCCTCCGGGCGGCACCATGGGCGTCGCCTTCGCGAGGGCCCCCTTAGAGGCCTGCTCGAAGAACTTCGCCACCGCCGGGTGCTCGTCGATCTGGGACTGGCGCATGTTGAGGAACTCCGCCGAGCCGGGCACGAGCATGGGCAGGACCCACTGCTTGGTGCGCGTGGGGTTCTCCCAGTTGTACTCGAGCAGGCCGATGTAGCTCATCTCGTCGAGGAGCTTCTCGAGCGGCTCGGAATCCATGCCGGTGGCCTTCGCCGCGTCGGTAAGGGTGTAGGGGCGGCGCATCTTCATCTTAAGGAGCACGTCGGCCATCTCGTCGGTCGTCACCTCGGCGAACGCCCAATACTCGAAGGGCTTGAGCTCCTTGCGGCCCAACAGGCGGTTGGTGCAGTGCTCGCACAGCGCCACGATCTTCTCGCGCGGGTGCTCGGGGATGGGTGGGACGAACTCGGATCCGATATCGGGCTCGGTGAACGAGATTCCGGGACCGTTTACGATCATGTTGATTCCTTTCGTGCTGTGTGAAGGTGCCTCAATGTAGAGACGGCTTTTTTGGGAGGTACCCTGTTTGGGAGGACTTTTCCACATCGAGGTCATCCCTATATCGAGGCCCGGCGCCCCTCATCCGCGGTCTTCCACTCCGCCACGCGCGTGCGCAGCCAGTCGGCCCAGACGTCGATGCCCTCGCCCGTCTTGGCGCTGATGGGGATGATGGTCGCGTTCGGGTTGCGCATGAGGATGTTCTCGCGCACGCGCTCCATGCTGAACGTGTCGAACACGGGCAGTGCATCGATCTTGTTGATGAGTACCACGTCGCAGATGCTGAACATGAGCGGGTACTTAAGTGGCTTGTCGTCGCCCTCCGGCACCGACAGGATCATCGCGTTGGCCGATGCGCCCGTGTCGAACTCGGCGGGGCACACCAGGTTGCCCACGTTCTCCAAAATCGCTAGGTCGACTGGCGCCCCGGTGGCCTCTTCGCCGTCGGAGCCCTCACTCGTCACAAGCTCGTCCAGGCCTTGCTCGGTCATGTACGCGTCGAGGTGGCACATGCCTCCCGTGTGCAGCTGGATGGCGCGGGCCCCGGTGCCGAGGATGGTGCGCGTGTCGACATCGGAGTCGATATCGGCCTCCATCACCGCGATGGACATCTCGTCGCGCAGCGCCTCGATCGTGCGCGTGAGCGTGGTGGTCTTGCCCGAGCCCGGGCTGGACATCAGATTGAGCAGAAATGTCCCGCGCTCGCGCAGCGTCCCGCGCAGCTCCTCCGCCTTGCGATCGTTATCGGCGAATACGCTCTGTTTGACCTCAATAACGCGAACATCTCCCATGAGCCCTCCCAACTGGCATTTCCCTGTCATATGCCGTTCAGCGAATTCGTTGACACTTTGTCAAATTACATATTGACGTTTTGTCAACAAAGGTCAAGACTGGAATCGGTAAAGGCAGGGACAACAAGGAGGAACGGTCATGGCCAGCGAAGCACCCGGTCACCACGAGCGACTCGCACACGACGATCGGCGCGGCGACATCCTCGCTGCCGTGCGGTCCGCCATCGAGGAAGACGGGATCAGCCGCCTGTCCATCTCTTCCATAACCAAGCGCGTGGGCTGCACGCGCTCGCTGTTCTATCACTACTTCCCCACTAAGGAAGACGCGCTGCAGGCCGTCCTCGACCAGAGCATCGACGCCTTTGTCGAGCGGCTCATCGATTGGAACGCCAGCCGTGTGCCCGGAGACATCGAGGGCGCCCTTGACCAGGCGGCCCATTTGCTCAAATCCATGGTGCGCGGCGATTCTGACCACACGGCGCGCTCCGTGGCGCACGGGGGAGATGCCTCGCTTTATGCGTCGTTCGTACATCGCGTTGCCGACCGCACCGCCCGCTACGTGTGCTCGTCGACCGTCGTTGACTTCGCCGCTCGCCACGAGGTGCGCATCGACCACCTGTACGAAACGTTCTACGTGCTCATCACCGGTCTCATCATGTATGTGCGCACGCACCCCGATGCACCTGAGGAAACCATCAAGGACATCATCGCGAGCACACTGCACATCGAGGGCTACACGGCGAAGTACCCCGAACGCCGCCCCGTCCGCTAGGGGCTTCCTCCTCGAATGTCGATCAAGGCCGTTACGGCCCGAGATAGAAAGGGGAACAGATGTTGTTCCAGGTTTATGGCGAAAACGCCATGTTCCAGTGGCTGGGATGGATTATGGTCTTTGCGGGCCTCATCGCCGCCAACGAGATCGCCCGCCGCTCCAAGATCGGCGGCATCGTGTGCTTCCTCGGCATCCCCGCCGTGCTCACGGTGTACTTCATCTCCATCTACGTATGCGCCGGGATGGGAATGGAGTGGGCGCTCAACAACCCCACGTACCTGCACATGGGCAGCTGGTTCCACTACGCCAAGCTCTACGCCGCCACCGCCGGCTGCATCGGCTTCATGATGCTCAAGTACGGCTGGGGCAAGCTCGGGCGTAGCGAGGCCTTCAAGGTCTTCCCCTTCGCCATCGTGGCCATCAACATCCTCATCGCCGTGGTGAGCGACTTCGAGAGTGCCGTGCGTGCCTTTGGCACCACCTGGGTCTCCTCCGAGGGCGTTACCCTCATGGGCGGCTGGCACAACGTGTTCAACGGCATCGCCGGCCTCATCAACATCTTCTGCATGACCGGTTGGTGGGGCATCTACCGTTCCAAGAAGGGCGACGACATGCTGTGGCCCGACATGACCTGGGTTTACATCGTTGCTTACGACCTGTGGAACTTCTGCTACACCTACAACTGCCTGCCCACGCACGCCTGGTACTGCGGCCTGGCGCTGCTGCTCGCGCCTACCGTGGCGAACTTCTTCTGGAACAAGGGCGGCTGGATCCAGAACCGCGCAAACACCCTCGCCATCTGGTGCATGTTCGCCCAAGTGTCCCGATGTTCCAGGATTACTCCGTGTTCTCCACGAACTCCGTGAACAACCCGCAGGTCAACCTGGCGGTCTCCGCGATCGCACTCACGGTGAACATCGCAGCCTTTGGCTACATCATGTACCGCGCCAAGAAGCTCGGCGTGAACCCCTACAAGCACGAGGTCTTCAAGGGCACCCGCGACTTCGAGCAGGCCATGTCCCGCGCCGCGTAGGACTTGCGCCTAAGCCACGTGCGTTGCCTCGGGATTCGGGACGCGTCTTGGCGGCGGTCGAATGGTGCCGCGCTGCGCCGATCCGCACGCCGCAGCCCATATCGATTCGCATGCCAGCATTTGGCACATCAATACGTCGTTCTGAACAGGTGGAGCCGCCCGTCAAGGGCGGCTCCACCTGCATGACGGGCTTTAAACCGACCTCCGAATCCACCAAGTCGAGCTTTTTCGTATTCAAATCAAATAATGGCGAGTAGCCCCGACAGACGACCCACCGTCACCTGCGGTTTTTCCCTAACTTGAAACCCGGTGTACTCGGCTTTTCCGAAAACGAATACGAAAAAGCTCAAGATGCCACTTGCAGCCAAGCCCCGACACGCATCATGGGAAGCAGTTCACTTGGTTAGAAGGCTGGAGGTGCGGGGCATTGGCCTATTTTCAAGTCAGATTGGATGAAATACATCGCACTTTTTCGTGGCTTCGCAAGTTCGTGTGGGTACGGGCCACGCCGACCCGCGGCCCGGCAGCAACGGCTCCCATTCGGCGTCCACGCCGTTCGCGCACCGGGGAGCAAGAAGGCCCGGCGTCACCTCAGATGAGATCGCCGCCATCTTGCATAAACGACGCCATGTTAAGGCACCCGACGCCGTCCCTCTCCTGCAGCAGGGGGTCAAGCACGAAAAGGTAGCGCGAGCATCCGTCCCTGATGTAGCCGAACGGCCTGTACCCCCGCTCTTCCACGCCCCTATCGGCGATCGTTATCGAGACCTGGATGTAGGCGGCGATCGTCCGCCGCTCAACGGCGATGCGCTCCGTCTTGGTGAAGTGGTCGCGGAGGTTAGTGAGACTTGTCGGGGCTCCGTAGTTGTTGATGGCGTAGGCCATGACGCGGTTGAACGTGTCGATGTTCCGGATCTTGATGCGAGATCTAATGTCCTTGCCGACGATCCGCCCGACGACCTCCTCGTAGTCTCGGACGTTCTGCACCTCGTCGATGGAGAGGTATTTGGAGTCGTCATCGACAAGAAGCGACTCAATCTTTTCCTCCACCTGCTCGACCGTCCTTATCGAGTGGTTACCGCACTTGTCGAGGTCATGCAAATAGCATACAGACAACAAAAAGCTCGTCGGCATAGCCGACGAGCTGCAAATTCTTGGTCGCGGGGGCAGGATTTGAACCTACGACCTCCGGCTTGTGAGCCCGGCGAGCTTCCAAACTGTTTCTATCGACGCAGGCGATAGCGTCGCTTGGGGCTATTGGCCGTCCCGATTCCCTCGACAATTCCTTCCTCCATAAGCGCAGACAGATATCGGCGCACCGTTTTCACTGACATACCCGACGCTTTCGCAAGTTCCGACGTGCTTACGCTCTCGCGATCGGCAATGTAACCAAGGATGGCAGTCTTAACGTTTTCCTTTGTGTATGAGCGGTCTTCCTGGTCCGCCATGCGTCGATGCCTCATGATCAAAACAAACTCATCGAGGGTGCTCTTCGCAATCGGCGCGGGCATCAAGGCCTGTTCGAGCTCCCTATTAATTGTTGGATAGCCTGAGCCTCGATTCTCGACGACGCGACCAACCCTGCCATCAACATCAGAGTAGGGCACATCCTCGAGAATTCGAGCTAGAAACTGGTTCCTCGAAGCCGTTGCGCCTCGTTGTCCCAAACGTTCAACCGTCAACGAGCCGAACAAGCCGCCGGGGTTGGACAACTCCATACGATCGGGGTAAAGGTCAATCATTACCGGGGTGCCTAACGCATCGCGAGAATAATCCCTATGCATCAACGCGTTGGCAACAGCCTCACGGACTGCAGCCAACGGGTAGTCCGGCACGTTTTCTCTCAACGCACCTTTTACGATTGCGCCATGCTTCATGTTTCGCGATGCAGCCCGCACCGCATCAACTACCATGATGGGTATTGGCCCATCGATATCAACCGAATCAGAAAAACGTTCCCCAGCTCTCCCCACTTCGCCCTTTTTCGGTGTCGGATAGGCCGTGAACACAATGTTGGCACGAGGAAAAAACTGTTGCGGAGAAAACCCCAATGCCATAATGCCGGCAACGGTCGGCCTCAAAACCCCTTCAGCATCGAGAGAAACTACACGCCGATTCGCCATGAGCTCCTCATCGCTTAAAGCCGCGGACCTGCCCAGTGTCGTCGACCTCACGCGCGAGAGCCATCCTGCGAGCAATTCTTGATCAAAGTCATCCATCGTTGCGCCCTCAACAACAACAGCATCGTTGCGCGCGCTTCGATATTGATTTTCGATATATCGATCGATTTCGTAAGATGACATCTTGTGGTCGCCATCGCCCGTTCTTATGTATGAGCCAAGGCGTTGACCGAGCTTTTTGACATAACATGGCCTCTCCCGTGGCGGAGCTCGGGAACATTAACCACAACGACGGGCTTCGACTCAAACTCCAAAACCATGATGTCGACCATCTGGGGAGGCTCAACGAGTTCCCTCGCCGCTTGGGCGCTATGCGCCTGGATCATCTTCACATCGATGCCCACCGAATGGAAGCCGTCTTTTTCGCTGATGCCGAAAACGATCGTTCCGCCAGCTCCATTAGCAAAAGCGGAAATCGAATCCGGCATCGTCTTGGGAAAACCGCCTGCCGCAGTTTTGAGTTCGTATTCGGCAAGGTCCGTCCCTGCGGCCCTCATGTGCTCAACCGCAGCGGCCAACTCGATATCATTCGTTATGAACATAGCTGTCCTTCGATTGAATCATTAGTCAGCCCCTACTATACCCCAGCCATTCCCCAGTTCCGCAGTAAAGTTCCCCAGTTCCGCAGTAAAGTTCCCTAGTTCCCTAGTTAAGTTCCTCAGTTTGCACCTTGCTGGCTTGTGTCAGATTGGGCATGCAGGGCCCGCTCTGTCCAAATGTCTCGATCTGTAATACCTAGCCGGCCAAATCGGGTCTACCTGTTACAGATTGAGATTTTCGACCGAAAAGTTGAGAATCGGGCCGACAACACAGCCCCCAGATAAGAAAAAAGCTCGTCGGCTATGCCGACGAGCTGCAAATTCTTGGTCGCGGGGGCAGGATTTGAACCTACGACCTCCGGGTTATGAGCCCGGCGAGCTACCAGACTGCTCCACCCCGCAATGTCTGGACGCACCGTGTGCGCAAGGAGTTATATTACGCGCAGAGCCCCTTCATTGCAAGGGCCTCCTTAAGTGTCTTCACAATTCTGACACCTTTCAACCCCGTTGGAATCGACACGCCGTTCCCAACGGTACCCTCCGGGCACATGCTAAATCAAACCGAAATGCCGCAGCGCGTGGACCACGCCATCGTCCTTCACATGGTCGGTCACGTAGTCCGCGCGCTCCTTGAGCACCGGCATCGCATTACCCATGGCGACCTTCGTCTCCACCGCATCGAACATCGGGAGGTCGTTCTCGGAGTCACCGAACGCGAACGTGCCCGCGACTTCGAGCCCCTCCAGCTCCAGCACCTTGGCAATGCCGCTCGCCTTGGTCACGCCCCTCTGCGAATACTCGCTCGCCAGGCCCATATCGCACACGTCGAAATTGGCCTCGACCAGCTCGCACAGGCGGGCGTCGCCCATGATCGAGGGCGCCTTCAACATCCCGGGCTGCGTGAACTTGCAAAACCGCAATTCGGGAGCGAGCCCCAGCGCCTCCTCGAGGGAATGGGCGACGGGCATGTCGGGAAACGCCGGGACGGCCTCCAGCGTCCGCGACACCACGAGCGGCGTCTCGCGCGATTCGAACATCACCGTCGTGTCCACGGCGAGCACCAGGCGAATGAGCTCAGCCGCCAGCTCGGAATCGATCAGCGTCTCGTGCACGACCTCGCCGCCCAGCGACACGCACGACCCCGCCGCGGAGATCACGCCGTCGAACCCGGCGGCCACGAGCGCGTCGCTCACCATGGAAAGCGGGCGCCCCGTGCAGACGTACGCATGGTGCCCGCGCTCCCGCAACCGCCCGATTGCGTCGAGCACGCCCGACGTCGGCAAGATCTTGGTGAAATCCTCCCCCTCGGGGATGTTCGCAGGGTCCACCCAGACGAGCGTGCCATCTACATCGAAGAACAACGACGCCGAGGAGTCCCCCAATCCGCGCGCCGTCGATGTAGCCAAAGCCGCTCCGGCCTCCATAGAGGCCCCCGCAAGGGGCGTCCAAACCGCACTCGAATCATCGAGCATACATATCCTTCCCCTCTCTTGTGCTCGAACCATGATAGCAAGCTCATCAGCACAGAAGAGGAGCGTACGCGTAAGGAAGCTGCCATAATACAAAGAGATTATGGACAGACGGCCGCGCATCATACACACGATTTGCCGCCACTTATATTAGGAGTACCCATGGCGACCACGACCCCCAACACCGGCCGCGAGGCATCGCACGAGTTTTACGCGAGCTGCCCCGAGGGCTTTGAAGCCGCCCTTGCCGACGAACTGCGCTCTTTCGGCCTGCGTCAGGTTCGTCGCCTCAAGGGCCGCGTCACGTTCGCGGGCGCGCCCCTCGATGCCTACCGCGCCTGCCTGTGGTCGCGCCTGGCGAGCCGCGTCTTTGTTACCCTCGCCCGCTTCGATTGCGTCACCGCGGACGACTTGTACGAGGGCTCACGCGCCATCGCTTGGGAGAACGTCCTCGCGCCTGGCGCAACCATCGCCATCTCGGCGCGCGGCACGAGCGATGAGCTGCGCAACTCCCATTATTCCGCCCTGCGCGTGAAGGATGCCCTGTGCGACCGCCTCGTCGAGATCGCCGGCCGTCGCCCCAACGTGGACGTGGATGACCCCGACGCGCGCATCCTGCTCACGCTGCGCGGAGACCGCGCCAGCCTGCACCTCGACCTTTCCGGCGACCCGCTGTTCAAGCGCCTCCCGCGCGAGGCAATCCGCCCCGGCGCCGCCCACGTGCTGCGGCCCGACTACGCCGCGCTGGCCCTGACGCAGCTTGGCTGGCAACAGGCCTGCTCGCACGCCATGGCATGCGCGAGCGACACGGCGGCCTCCACCGCGGACGACGGCACCGCCTCCGTCTTCCCCATCCTGGTCGATGCCTGCTGCGCTGGCGGCGGCATCGTGCTGGAGGCAGCCCAGATCCTCGCCGACCGCGCGCCCGGCCTCGAGCGCGACAACTGGGGGTTCAAAGCATGGGCGGAGTACGACGAATCCGCGTGGCTCTCCCTGCGCAAAGAGGCGCTCGGGCGCATCGACGCGGCGCGCGACCGCACGGCGCGCATTCTTGCCACCGACATTTCCGGTGACGCCGTCTCGTGCGCGCGCCGCGTCCTCAAGGCATCCGGCCTCTCGGACCGCGTGATCTTCGCCCAGCCCGACGCGCAGAAAATCGTCCGCAAACTCGCCATTCCCGCTATCGGCGACACCCAGATCGTCGGCGGCATCGTCATCGACACGACCGAGGTCCCCCTCACCAAGCTGCCGCGCCTTCTCTCCCTCGTTACCGACCTGCGCACCGGCGCGGGCGCACCCTTTGGGGAAGCCCTCGTCGGCAAGCCCGTCACCGTCCTCACGCGCGACAACGTCCTCGAGCAAGCCCTCGGCACCCCCGCGGTCGCCTGTCCATCATGCCGAACAACGAGGGGGCCCAGCTCCTCACGTTCGTCGAACTCTCTGAGGGTGACCTCGAGGACACCGAGGCCGCAGACGACGAGCGAGTCGCACCCGCGGGCACCACCGCCATCGACCTGGGCGATGGTAAGCCCTGCCCCGTCATGCTGCCCGAGTCCGAGCAGTTCGCGCGCCGTCTGCGCAAAGTCGCTAAGCAGCGCCGCAAGTGGGCGCAGCGCGAGGGCATCACCTGCTACCGCGTCTACGATGCCGACCTGCCCGATTACTCCGCCGCCATCGACCTGTACGAAGGCAGTGCCACGACCCCGGGCTGCTGGCTCGTGGTTGCCGAGTATGCCGCCCCGCGCCACATCGACCCGGCACTCGCCGAGGCGCGTCTGCTCGACATGCTCGCCATCGCGCCGCGCATCCTCGACGTCGAACCCCGAAAACGTATTCGCCAGGCCCGCATCCGCTCGCGCGGCGGGTCGCAATACGGCAAGCAGGCGGGCGGCACGTCCGCGGCGGCAATGGGTGGCAACGGGGTCGTCGGCGTGCGCAAGGGCGGCGCCGGCCAAGGCCCGAGCCCCAAAGCCGCCGCTCGCGCACCCAGGGCACCGGCGCGGGGACCCCGTCCGACATCCGGACTCGCAGGCTCCCCTCATCGAAGAGGGCGGCCTCACCTTCGCCGTCAACTTCAACGACTACCTCGACACGGGCATCTTCCTCGACCACCGCATCACGCGCAGCCTGGTGCGCGAGCACGCCCGCGGCAAGCGGTTCTTCCTCAACCTGTTCGCCTACACCGGCACGGCCACCTGCTACGCGGCCGACGCCGGCGTGGAGGAGACCGTCACCGTGGACCTCTCCAACACCTACCTGGACTGGGCCGAGCGCAACATGGAGCAAAACGGCTTTGTGGGCCCCGACCACCATTACGTGCGCGCCGACGTCATGAGCTGGATCCGCGACATGCGCGCCACACGCAACCGCTGGGACCTCATCTTTTGCGACCCGCCCACCTTCTCCAACTCGAGCAAAATGGGTCGCCGCACGTGGGATGTCCAGCGCGACCACGTGGAGCTGCTCGTGGGCCTCTCGCGCCTGCTCTCCCGAGAGGGCGAGGCGATCTTCTCCTGCAACCTGCGCACCTTCCGCCCCGATACCGAGGAGCTCGCACGCGCCGGTGTGGTGCTCACCGACATCACCGCGCAGACCATCCCCGAGGACTTCGCCCGCAACCAGCGCATTCACCACTGCTACCTGGTCCGCCGCCACACCTCCGAGGAGGCCATGCGCATGGTGGGCATGGACGAGAGCGCCATTCGCGAGCGCACGCGCGAGTGCGCGAGAACGCCCGGCGCCATGACGATGCACGTAGCAGCGAACCGAGCGGCAGCAACACCCGCCGCGAAAAGACGCGCCGCCGCGATGCGCGCGGCGGGCGCTGACCCAACATGAGGGCCTAAGGGGCGTGCACTCTTCGGTATCTGCGTTCCCCGAGAGTTAACTCTCGGGGAACGAATCAGGCGAACCGGGAGAAAAGCTCCCGCGAGAGTTAACTTTCGCGGGAGGAGGGCACGGGACAGGGGAAGGAAACGGAAGCAACCCACCCTTCTATTTGCGTTCCTGCAGCTTGTGACATATAGCGTTTGCCCTGCACAATCCCTATAATGGCTTGAACGTTAGATGGCATGCATATGCCTCTCGGCGCGCTGGGGGAAGGCCGGCGCCGGGTCATCTTCGCCAAGGAGCAATACCGCAATGGCACACTCAACTGAATCATCCGAGCACGGGCACGGTTCTGCCGCGATCCCGGTAAGCATCGGCGCGATGCTCGTCACCCTGGGCGTCGTGTACGGCGACATCGGCACGTCGCCCATGTACGTCACCAAGGCGCTGCTTGCGGGCCAAGGCGGCATCATGACCGTGACCGAGGAGTTCATCCTCGGCGCGCTCTCGCTCGTCATCTGGACGGTCACGCTGCTGACCACCGTCAAGTACGTGCTCGTCTCCCTCAAGGCCGACAACCACGGCGAGGGCGGCATCTTCGCGCTCTACAGCATCGTGCGCAAATACGGCAAATGGCTCATCCTCCCCGCCATGCTCGGAGGTGCCGCCCTGCTCGCCGACGGCATCCTCACCCCCGCGGTGACCATCACCACGGCCATCGAGGGCCTGCGCACCATCCCCGCCGTGCACGACATCATGGGTGACAACCAGATGAACGTCGTGGTCATCACGCTCATCATCGTGTGCCTGCTGTTCGCGGTGCAGCGCGTGGGCACTTCCAAGATCGGCCATGCCTTCGGCCCGGTCATGACGTTTTGGTTCCTGTTCCTCGGCGGCGCGGGTCTCATCTACGTGCTCGGCAACCCTGTTGTCCTGCTCGCGTTCAACCCGCTGCGCGGCATCAGCTTCCTGCTGTCTCCCAACAACCATGCCGGCATCATGATCTTGGGTAGCTGCTTCCTCGCCACCACCGGCGCCGAGGCCCTCTACTCCGACATGGGCCACGTCGGCCGCGGCAACATCTATGCCACCTGGCCCTTCGTCAAGATCTGCCTCATCCTGTCCTACCTTGGCCAGGGCGCTTGGCTGCTCGCCAACGCCGGCAACCCCGAGCTCGCCCTCATCGAGGACCTCAACCCGTTCTTCCAGATGCTGCCCGAGATGGTCCGTCCGTTCGGCGTCATCCTCTCCACCTGCGCCGCGATCATCGCAAGCCAGGCGCTCGTGACCGGCGCGTTCTCGCTCGTGTCCGAGGCCAGCCGCCTCGACCTCATGCCCCACATGCAGATCTTCTACCCCGCCGAGACCAAGGGCCAGCTCTACATCCCCATGGTCAACAACGTCATGTGGGTCGGCTGCGTTATCGTCGTGCTGCTGTTCCAGAGCTCCGCTCACATGGAGGCCGCCTACGGCCTGGCCATCACCATCACGATGATCTGCACCTCCGTGCTGCTCTTCTTCTACCTGCACGGCGTGCGCGAGATGAAGGTCTTCCCCTGGGCCTTCGTCATCTTCTTCGTCGCGCTTGAGGGCTTCTTCTTCGTGTCCTCCCTCACCAAGTTCTTCCATGGCGGCTACTTCACCATCCTGATGGCCGCACTCATCATGGGCGTCATGGTCAGCTGGTACAACGGCAGCCGCGTCGAGCGCCGCCAGTACACGATGCTCCCCGTGCGCAAGTACATCGACCAGCTCGACCGCCTGCGCAACGACTCGCACTACGAGACGCTCTGCGACAACCTGGTCTACCTCACCAACAGCAAGTCGACCGACATGCTCGACCGCGACATCCTGTACTCGATCTTCGATAAGCACCCCAAGCGCGCCCGCGCCTACTGGTTCCTGAACGTCGAGGTCACCGATGAGCCGCACACCTTCGAGTACTCCGTCGAGAACTACGGCACCGATTTTGTGTACCGCGTGCACCTCTACCTGGGCTACAAGGTCAACCAGCGCGTGAACGCCTACCTACGCCAGATCGTTTCCGACCTGTCCGCGTCCGGTGAGCTGCCGCCGCAGGTGCACGATTACTCCGTGTACGACAAGCCCGGCGTGATCGGTTCCTTCCGCTTCTGCCTGATCCGCAAGACGCTTGCGCCCGAGTCCGACGTCGAGCAGCGTGAGCGCCACGCCATCGCGATGAAGTACGCGATCCGCCGCTTCGCCGGTTCTCCGGTGCAGTGGTTCGGCCTGGAGAACTCCAGCGTGTTCTACGAGTACGTGCCGCTGTTCACCAAGTTCAAGCCGGTCGACCGCATCGCGCGCGTGGCCGTGGAGGAGCGCTGCTAACGAGCGCCTCCGCAATCTCGCTGAATGTCAAAAAGACCCATCCGCGCGGATGGGTCTTTTTTGTTTGTGCATGCCAAGACGTTCGCCGTGAAAACCGAGGCCCCAGCAGGGCCCCGAGCATCGCGCTTAAGATGTTTCTACCAGCTCTTTCCAAGCCAATTCCGAAGCCACAAGTCCATCGACCGGCTCATCTCGGCCATGAAGTCGCTCGTGTGCTTGCGCGTGTAGATGTCGCGCACACGCGCCCCGGGCTCCGTCGCGTGAGGGCGGAACATCGCGTCCATCTCGGCGATTTGAGCGTCCATTGTCGGAGCGTCGGCGCGACGATAGCGCTCCTCCATCACAAGGTTGACGGTCGGATGCGGGGTTGCCGGACGCTCCTTCTTAGGAGTCCCAAGGATGAGCATGCTCAAGGGCACGGTGTGCTCGGGCAAATCCAGAAGGTCACGCACCTCCTCGGCGTTCTCGATGATGTCGCCTATGTAGCAGGTGCCCAGCCCCACCGCCTCGGCGGCAATTGCCGCATTCTGTGCCGCGATCACCGCGTCCTGCGCCGCGATTCCAAAATCGCCCAGACCGGGATGCGGGCGGGCAGCGCAGCCAGATTCGGTCGCGAATTCCTCGGTCAAGCACCCCACGTGCTCGAACAGGTCGATCCACTTGCAATAGTCCACCACAAACACCAGCGCCCACGGCGCCTTGGAGATCATCGGCTGATTGTCGCAAAGCACCGCGAGGCGATCTCGCGTCGCCTGCTCGCGGATATCGATAATCGAATACATCATCATCGCCCCGGCGCTTGGGGCCCTACTCGTAGCATGGAGCACGGCCTCCCGCTGTTCGCCCGTGATTTCCACCGTCAAGTCGAACTGCCGCGTCGAGCTCCTGCGCTCGATGCAGTCGAGCACCGCGTTTCCCGTCATTCCCATTTACCGCCGTCCTTAAGCATCGGTTACGCTTCTTGGCCCATTCTATGGAAACAACGGATACCTGCAGCTTATCGACTAAATCTCGACAATCCGTGGGTAGTATGTTCCCTTGTCGCCTTCCGCGCGTAGCACATGTTTATCAAGGCCGGGTAAGCGCTGTCCAGGATTTGGGCACGCCGCCTGCTTCAACATCCGTTGAGCGAAGAAGAGGTTGTCGTATGTTCACTGCCATCGTATCCATCGCGGGGCTTATCGCCTCCGCCTACTTAGGCCGTCGGGAGCTCACCCGTCGCAAGGAATCGGGCGATCGCTCCGGCATGGGCTGGGCATCACGTTCTGCATCATGCAGGCCATTGCCGTCGCGCTGGGCTTCTCGGCATGGCGCCCGACGACATCCTCTCCCCCATTATCCTGAACGCCGTGCTCACCGCCTGCGCTTGGGCCTCTTTCGCGCGTGACATCACCTGGGCGCACATCGAATCC
>ENA-OQBG01000059-OQBG01000059.1-human-gut-metagenome-genome-assembly--contig:-NODE-59-length-36573-cov-5.873374_pt1 | contig 36573 bp, 35 predicted proteins | sample MGYA00242746_ERZ504551 | MGnify/ENA primary metagenome ERZ504551 (study PRJEB26092, sample SAMD00036289) | human gut metagenome | host: Homo sapiens | study: EMG produced TPA metagenomics assembly of... | reverse complement strand
TCGAAATGTGACCGGGTAAACAGAACCAAAGAAGTCTATTGATAAGAGGGCTCGCTCCATACACAAGACCAACTACACCAGAAACGACGCATAGAGGAAATAGAATGAAAATCCTGTCATCGTTGCACGAGGCGCCGTCTCGATGGCCAAAAGATGCAATTCCGAAAATGGAAATACCTAGGAGTGCAGCATAGAGGTACCTAATGCGCCCCGCCCCTAGCCCAGAAAAGATTGCAGCATTCTGGACTCCATTGTACATGGAATAAATAGGGAACAACCGCATAAATACATCTGAGAGAACGACCAGAGCAGAGCTAAAAAAGGCTGCAACAGATAATACGATTAATAGGCTCTTTCTGTTATGCCTCCCATTCCGAATATATAATGCAGCAATAACACATGGGAAGATCATTAAAGCTGTAGCATGAATTCCAAGAGCAATTACAATGAGGATCCATGCGCGGATTTTTCTGACTCCATAGAGACAGAAATCTAAATACGCATTAAGTGCAAGGGCGACCGCAACATACTGCCTCATGCCGTTGAGACTCTGAAAGAACATTCCAAGACAAACATACACTAATATCGATATAAGAGGTCTATTTGATGATCGCTTAATAAAATATGCAATACCGATATTTGTGATCAATGCATTAAAAAGTAGCAACGCCTGATGAGAGAACCCAATCCTTCCAAGTACCCAAGCATATGAGACATAAACTGGAGCCGTTATTGTTGAGATAGGGAATGCATCACTTAAGTCGGAACAGCCTGCGATTCGATAGTACATGTTGCTATACAGCAACGTATCGGTACCTACGGTTAGCCCACGAAATCCGGCCACCAGTGTCATAACCAGCGCAATGACAACAAGCCCCGCGTCCTCACTGCCTTTCACGCGTGCCACATTAAGGACAATAAAAATAGGCTTATAAGTATTAATGAAATGTACGGAAGCATAACCTTAATGAGACCATCCTATTGGGCATTCAGCAGCAATCGATATACGTCACAAAAAACTCTAAATGGAGCACACCCCATTTTTGAAATTACAGCAGCGATCTTTTCTCGTTTTCTGGCACCAGGGTCATGGATTACCGTCGAGGAATATCTCTGCAGTTCCCCCCACAACTCCACCTGAGCCTCTTTATCCGCCTTGGGGATCTGGGAGAAAACAACACGGCAGATAGCAAAGCAGCGGGAACACACCGCGTCGGATAGCCGGGGATACCACAATTCCATGTTACGCCGCATGCGTCTTGTTATCTCTATACAGCTTTCCATTTTTTTGTAGTTAAACGCGCCGCGCATAATGCTAGTAGAGCGTTGCCGATAAGCATATAAATCCGTCGCCTCCAAAACAGCGACCCCTTTGCACTCGTGTGCAAATCTATATGCCGTTTCATCGTCCTCGTAATACAACCCCTCTGGGAAATATATTGTTTCAGCTAGCTCACGTGTATATAAACGCCAAACAGCGCCAGCCCAGCTTTTTGATAAAGTATTTCTTCCTGATATTGTTCACCTGTCAAAACTTTATATTCAAGCGAAGCGTCCAGGTCGGTTCCGAGCACTGGCTCCGACCCGTCAAAAAACTCCTCACCATGCCGCATGGTTGCCATCTTCATTTCAGATTGCTCGATAGCCCGATACAGCGCCTCATAGAAAACAGGAGATATGAAATCATCGCTATCAATAAAGCCTATGTAGTCACCATGGGAAGCCTTTACCCCTGTGTTGCGCGCGGCGCTAAGGCCGCCGTTTTGCCGATGGATAGCCTTGATGCAATCGTGTTCACTCGCATATTTGTCGCATATTGATGAGCTCGCATCAGTGGAGCCATCGTCGACTAACATGATTTCTATGTTTGGATAAGTTTGACCTAAAATGCTTCCGATGCATTCTTCAAGATACTGCTCAACGTTGTACACGGGGACAACGACTGAGATTAAAGGATACGGTTTGTCTTCAGCTAGCTTCTTGTTCACTTATCGTCCCATCTCGGTCAAGGCATCGGCATAGTAGTCTTGCAACCTGTGCGCTTCCGCCTCTGAGTCGAAACCGGCGGCGATGCACTCTTCCGCGTGTGAGCGTCGCGCCTCCCTTGCCGAGCAAAAGGCATTGATTTCCTCGGCCCACTTCTTGGCACCACTATTCAATGGAAGGAAATGTCCGAGTTCGCAGAACGACGCCTCAGGTGTGATCTCGGTCGAAAAGAACACATCGGCTCCAGCACACTGCGCCTCCAGCCCCACAATGGGAAGACCCTCGTAGAGACTCGGCAACAGGAAGCAGTCCATCGCTTGGTAGAAACCCACGATATCCTCTCTGCGACCCAAATAAATCACCTGATCGGCGAAGCCATTGCCATTCATGTACGACAGCATTTGCTCTTTATAATCACCATCGCCGATAAGCAGGAACCGTGCCTTGGGATTAAGCTTGCAAAGCTCCTCAACAACCTCCATCAGAAACATGGGGTTCTTCTGTGCGGCGAATCTGCCGATAAAGCCAGCAAGCAGTTCGTCGTCAGCGACGCCCAGCTCAAAACGAATCTTTGCGCGGAGAGCCGGATCGAAGGAATTCTTTCGTGAGTCAATCGCGGTCTTGAAGACGTCGACTCTGCCCGCCTCGAACAACTCATCTCCGAACTGCCAACGTCCACAATCCGCACCACAGGACATGTAGTGCGTCGCATACAACTTGGAGAACTTGCGCAGGATTAACTTAAGGAAGGTTTTGGGCTCAAGCTCGTTAGCCATGGAGAGGCTCTCTGTGATGCGCACCGGAATGCCGCACTTCTTAGCCACGTGCAGAGGAAACACGTTCATAGTGCTATTGAAGGCATGCAAAACATCAAAGTCCTCGCTCCTAAACACCGCCTCCATGTCGGACATGTTCTTGAGGATGTTCCGATACGGAGCGATTGTATGAACGTAGCCGCCGTACTTCTCAATCTCCTCCACTGGCACCGCATTTGAGTCTGAATCGCAAATGAAGTGGACTTCGACCTTCGCGGGGTCAAAGTTGAAGAAATACTGCATGGTTAGAGTCTTCTTGCCGCCCGAGTTCATCTTCCCCTCGATAAAGGCGACCTTGATGGGGCGATTTCCCAGCATCCCTATTCCTCCGGAATTCCAGAGAAGAAGTCCTTGACGCAGGAGACGACATACTCGAAGTCCTCTAGCGACATGCCATAGAACATCGGCAGGCGAACCAAACGATCGGAGTCCGCCGTCGTATGCTCGTCAACGCCATCGAATCGACCAAATCTCTCGCCAGCAGGGGCGGTGTGCAGCGGAACATAGTGGAAGACGCAGCCCACGCCACGCTTCTTCATGAAGGAAATGAAAGATGTGCGCTCCTCCAAGTCGGCGAGCTTGATGTAGAACATGTGCGCGTTGTGCTCGCAACCAGTCGGCACGGTTGGGAGCGCTAGCAAACCCCTCTCAGCTAAGGGAGCCAGCGCGGAGTAATACGCACGCCAAGTCGCGAGGCGGTTCTCGTTGATCTCATCGGCATGCTGAAGCTGCGCCCAAAGATAAGCGGCGTTGAGTTCAGAGGGGAGGTAGCTCGACCCGAAATCAACCCAATTGTACTTGGCAACCTGCCCGCGGAAGAACTGGGCTCGGTTGGTTCCCTTCTCGCGGATGATCTCCGCGCGGTCGCAATATGCCGGGTTGTTAATAGAGATTGCCCCGCCTTCACCCATCGAGTAGTTCTTCGTCTCATGGAAGCTGTAGCAACCGAAATCTCCAATTGTACCGAGGGCACGGCCTTTATATGTGGCGATAACGCCCTGGGCGGCATCCTCTACCACCAACAAATTGTGCCGATGGGCGATATCCATGATGGTATCCATCTCGCACGCAACGCCAGCGTAGTGAACGGGCACGATCACGCGCGTGCGATTAGTGATGGCCGCCTCAATCTTGGTCTCGTCGATATTCATCGTGTCTGGACGAATATCCACAAACACGAGCTTCGCACCAGCAAGCACAAAGGCGGTGGCGGTAGACGTAAAGGTGAACGAGGGCAGAATAACCTCATCACCCGGTTTTAGGTCGCATAAAATGGCGGCCATCTCGAGGGCACTCGTACCACTCGTGGTCAGCAACACCTTATTTGACGAGAACCGATTCTCCAACCACTCGTTGCATTTCTTGGTAAACGGGCCATCGCCGCAAATCTTGCGGTTTGCCTCTATGGCCTCCTGCACGTACCCGATCTCATCCCCAACACAAGGAGGAACATTAAAGGGAACCTCATGGTTTATGATGGCTTGCATGGAAATGGTACCTTTCTCGCATCGCATGAGTTATTCATAAGGACGTTTTGTCTTTTATCTAGTTAGCTGAATCGCCTGACATTCAGGGATGACGGAATGGCTTCGAATCCGTCTGCAGCCGCAACTTTGGAACTGAATTACTTCCCTCAATCGGTCGACACTTCTACACGCAGGCCACAGAGTCATATCCTCATGGCCGAGTCGTGGAAGCTCTCGCGAGTATGCGGAACTCGGTCCGACTCACGTCACTGTCCCGTCCTCTCCACGAACATGGTCTTGAAGGTGCGGACGAAAATCCGCAAATCCAGCGCCAGGCTCGCGTGGCGCACGTAGAAGAGCTCGAGCATCTGGCGGTCGCCGTTCTCCCACGTCGCCTCGTTGCGCTCGGTCACCTGCCACCAGCCGGTGATGCCAGGCTTGCAGGAGAGGAACTCGTCGCGGCCGTCGCCGAACTCGTAGGTCTCCTCGAGCGTCACGGGCCTGGGGCCGATCACGGACAGGTCGCCCGTGAGCACGTTGATGAACTGCGGCAGCTCGTCCAGGCTCGTCCTGCGCAGGAAGCGGCCCACGCGCGTGATGCGCGGGTCGTCGTCGAGCTTCTGCTCTCGCCTCCAGGTCTCCAGCTGCCCGGGCGTCATGTAGCGCTCGGGGTTCGAGTGCGCGTCCGGCACCATGCTGCGCAGCTTCCAGATGTAGATCCTCTTGCCGCCGCGGCCGACGCGCTCGTGGCGGAAGAAGGGCCTGCCCGGGCTGTCGATGCAGATCGCGGCGCACACCGCGGCCACGGGGACCACCAGGACGGCGCAGACCCCCGCGGAGAAGCAGATGTCGAACGCCCTCTTGACAAAGCGGTAGCCGGCTCCGCCGGGCTTTGGCGCGGGCACGGTGTCGTCCGACGGCGGGCACTGGAACTCTCCACGCGCATAGCGACGCGGTTTCAACGCCTCCGTCGCCCCTCGCCCTTCGTATTCGTTTCGCTCACATCAGCACAGCCTGCAATTGGCATTTGAGGCTGCCCCCCCCGCTCATGCCACGCCTCGTTCCGACGCGGCACTGCGGGCTCCTTGCAAGTCCTTCATCAGCCATTTCTCCTTGGAAAGCACGCCCAGGCCCACGCGCGTGGACACTTTGCGGCCGCATACGTCGATCTCCAGCACCGCAGTGCTCTTGCGGCGCCAGATCTCCTTGACCATCGCCTCGTGCCCTACCAACGGACCGCCCGTTATCACCACGCGGTCGCCGTCTTTCACGCCCGTGCTCATGGGCACCACGCGGTTCCCAGGCTTGGTGAAGCCACCAATGATCTCGACCTCGTCGGGTGTCAGCGGTACAAACTCATTGCCTTGGGCCAGCAGCCTCGCGAATTCGTCCATATCGAGCAGCATGGCCTCGACCGCTTTGGGGTCATCGCAAATCGCGATGAGGTACCCCGGCAGCAAGGGCTTTTGCACGGGGACCCACCGGCCGCGAACCTTGATCTCGGTCTCGTATTTAGGTGAAAACACTTCTTGCAACAGGCACTTGGGCACCACGCGGCCAATGAGCGCGGCCATGGCGTCTTCGCGCCCTTTCATTACCTGAATCACATACCACTGCACGTACATCACCGCCTTAAGAACATTCCTATCGAGGGCGGGAAACGCAAAAGCGAACGCAGGTTGCGGCGAGCCCTATGGCTACGCCCACCCGGTGCATGACCGACAAAACGTCCGCTATACATTCCCCAACCCACCGAGGTCTGCTCTTGGCACCACGTCGACAAGAGGGTATGGACACGCCGCCTATTGGCAACGGCAATTACCGATACCCCTCCCCCCTAAAATATGCGGACGGTGGATATCAGCTTATCGCTTGGTCAAGTTTACTATTAATAAACCCTTTAGGCGATTCTCTCCATAATATTTATTAATACTGAACTAATTACAGAAAACCCAGCAGTGTGTTTCCTATCGCTAAAACTGGAGGCACCAAATGGGTAAGCAAGACAAAACTGAGCGGGGTAAGACGCAACTTGCCCGACTGCGCAAAGCGCGTGGCCTTACGCAGACGGAAATCGCCTACGACCTTGGTGTAAGCAAAGCGACGTACAGTTCTTGGGAGAGCGGGCGCATTGAATTGGGGGCAGGGCGTATCACCGCCCTGGCCGAACGCCTTTGCTGCACGCCCAACGACATCCTCGGGTTTGCCTCCACCCCCGAGCATGACGAGCCCGCCCGTTACGAACCCCTCACCGAGGAGGAGCTTCACGCCATCAAACTGTTCCGTTCCTGCCCGCCCAATATCCGCCACAGCATCCTCGACATCATGCAAACCACCGTGAAAGGCTGGCGGATTGGATAAATCTTGCAATCCTGCGTTGCAAGATCACGTGCCAGCATGGCAGGTGCTCGAGCTTTTACCTGCGGTTTCGCTACTTCTCGATGGTATAACCGACGCCCCAGATGTTCTTGATGAAGCGTGGGTTCTGGGCGTCGTCGCCCAGCTTCTCGCGCAGGTGCCGGATGTGCACCATGACGGTGTTGTTGGACCCCGCCATGAACTCCTCGTCCCACACGGCACGGAAGAGCTCCTCAACCGGCACCACGCTCCCGCGATGCTCGGCGAGATACAGCAAAATCGAGTACTCGAGGGGCGTGCAACGCACGGGCTTTTCGTCCACCGTCACCGTGCGAGCATCCTTGTTGATGGAGAGCCCGTTGAACGAGATGATGGGCCCCGCCTCCTCGGCAGCAACAGCCTGCTCGCGACTGCCGTAACTCGTGTACCTGCGAAGTTGCGCCTTGCAACGCGCCACCAACTCAAGAGGGCGAAACGGCTTGACCATGTAATCGTCCGCGCCGAGTGTCAGACCCTCTATCTTGTCGGACTGGCTATCGCGCGCGGTGAGCATGATCACGGGGTAGGTGCGCTCAGAGCGAATGGTGCGCAGTAGCTCAAAACCGTCGACGTCGGGGAGCATGATGTCCAGCACAGCAAGGTCGAACTCTTGCTCCAAGATCAGCCGCGCCGCATCGGCACCCGTATACGCCAGCGTGACGTCATAGCCCTCGTTACGCAGATAGATGCCCACCAAATCCGTGATGGTCTTCTCGTCATCCACGACCAGAATGCGCGGCGTCTCCATAGCATGCTCCTTTCGCCCACGCCCATTATGGCGAAGACTCCATTTCCGCGCACCCCTTTACAAGTGCATTAAGGAAATGCTAAGCGAAAAGCCAAGTAGCCGTTTTATACGTGGGACAACATTTACGGTAATCTTGAGGTATCGCGCTGAGCGCACTCCCCTGGCTTCCGAATCCCCAAAGAGGTCCACATGAGAAAACCCCGCACAGCCACAATCGCCGCATCCCTCACCACGGCCCTCGCCCTTTTCGCCGGCTTCCCCATACCAGCCCATGCTGAAATTCGCACAAGTGACGTCATCCTGGGAACCACGGCGGCGGACCGCGGCATCGAACAGGGCGAATTGCCCGACATCACCGCTCCGCATGCCATGGTGCTGGGCCAAGACGGTCTGGCCTACTATGAGCGCAATGCGGACGAGCCCATCAAGATCGCCTCGGTCACCAAGGTCATGACCGCTCTGGTGGCACTTGAGCACTGCGAGCTTACCGATATCGTCACGGTCGACCACTCCGCGGCAACGGTGGGCGAATCGAGCCTGGGCCTTTTGGAGGGAGACGTCCTCACCATGGAGGACGCACTCACGGGCCTCATGGTCATGAGCGGCAACGATGCGGCAACGGCAATCGCCATCGCCGCCGGAGCCAAGATCGACCCTGCGACCACCGACCCCTATTCCACGTTCATTGAGGCCATGAACCAAAAGGCAAAGGAGCTGGGCTGCACGGATACGGTTTTGAGAACCCCCATGGCCTCGATTTCGACAGTTGGGCGGGCAATCTGCATTCGACTACGCGCGACGTAACCGCGGTGTTCGCAGCCGCCATGAAAAACGAAAACTTCCGCGCTATTGACAACAGCGACCGCACATCGATTTCCGTAACCTCCGCCGATGGCAGCCAGCGCACGCTCACGCTGACCGTTCGTAACCAGATTCACGGACAGGAGGGGAACATCGGCGGCAAGACCGGCACCACGATGGAGGCGGGTAACTGCTTTGTGGGCGCGTTCTCGCGCGAGGACGGCGGCGAGGTCTACGTGGCCATCTTCGGCGCCGCAGACAACGACACGCGCTTTGCCGACACGCTCGCCTTGGCGAACTGGTACTACGACCACATCGCCACGGTACCCTACATCAACACCCCCGTCACACGTAACGGCGTTCCACTGGTGGGCGAGGCGACGTGTAGCGCATGGTGCGACCGAACTGCCGCGGTCACCCTCGAGGACCCCAACGCGACGTTCAGTGTATTTAGTCTGGGCGATGAGCTCGTGCAGGACGTGGAGTATGACGAACTGGACGGAGCCGTCGAGCAGGGCGCAACCGTGGGCACCATGTCCCTGCGGCAAGGGGATGTAACCGTGGGAAACGCCAACCTCGTCTCCGCGGAATCCGTGCCGGAGCCCAACCCGTTCGAGTGGCTCATGATTAAATTTGACCGGCTGATCCGCTTGTTCGAGGGCAGGCCGAGTACGGCCAAGTCGGTCGTCGTGAACGAGGTCGCCGATCCACTGGGCTATGACAGCTGGGGCGCGGCATAAGTAGCTGCTTTGAGCCCACTGCGTTGAGCTTGTGCCCGCTGGCCGCAAGCGGAAGCTTAGCGCCCGTCGCGCTCCTGGGTGAGCTTTTTCGCCTGATGGCGTGAGATGAACCATGTCACGAACGTGGTGATGAACAGCAGGGTCGTGGCTATACTGGCAACCGATTCCAGATCGTGGTTGCCCAGGTAAACGCCAAGACGCGACACCATGAATGCGAACACGGTGGCAGCGAGCAATCCGTACGCCACGCGCGCGAGGGGCAGTTCGCGGTGCAGTTCGTTGTCGATGGGCGCGGGGCCCTGCGCCGCTTCACGACGGGCGCGGAGCTCACGCGCGGTCTCCATGGCGCGGGCATCCTCCGCCTTGCGGCGTCCGTCATCCTGCGACGCACGAGTGCCGTGAGTCTTCTTCTTGCTGCTCAATAGTATCGATCTCCCTGGCTCACGCAACGCGCGGGTTCATGTCGCGCCCTGTATGACCTTCTACCCAAACAAGCCGACCGCGTTATCCCACGCCGCCTGAGCGACCGTCTTCGGTAGCTCGCCAGTGCAATCCGCACGGTCAAATACCAGCACATCGGCGGTCTGCGCGATCATGGCCGGCTCGCACTCCAATCCGCGGATGGGCTCGGGCGCCATATACGGGCAGTCAGTCTCGAGCAGCAAGCGGTCGAGCGGACAAGCGGCAAATGCCTCGCGGACCGCATCGTTGCGCTTAAAGGTTGCAGCACCGCCAAATGCAATGTGGCACCCAAGGGCAAGGAAGCGCTCCATGGTGGTGCGATCCTCACCAAAGCAGTGGAGCACGCAACCCGAAGCGGGAACACCCACCTGTTCGAGCACGCGCGCTGCATCGGCATGGGCCTCGCGGGATTCATCCCCGTAGTCATTGCGAAGATGAAGCTCAACCGGAACATTGCGAGCAACGGCAAGCTCGACCTGCCGCGCCATGACGTCCATCTGCAGATCGTGCGGAGCCGCCTCGATGTCATCGTCCGCATCGAAATGGTAATCCAAGCCAACCTCGCCCACGCCCACGCAGAGCGGATCTTCCAACGCGGACTCGACCTGCGCATGCAGCGCATCGGTGTACTCGGGGGCACCATATGGATGCACGCCCACGAGGTACCTCACGGCAAGCGGCGAACCGTTCTCCGCCGCGCAATTGACCGCCGCCTTAAGCCACGCGGAAAACGCGCGGGCGTCCGGAGTCTCTTCACTGCGATCGGCTAAGGGATCGTACAGGGCAACCAGCGAGCGAACGCCAGCCTCGTATGCGCGGGCGAAAACGTCCGCCATGCCTTTGTCCTTCCCCAAACGACCGCAGATGGGCATGCGTGTCGTAAAGCGTGCCTGAGGCGCAGGAAGCGTGAACGTCTTGTTCTTTTTGGTGTAGACAATCGGCATGTGCGAAAGGTCCTAGTCGAACGATTCCGAAAGAACGGCTGCGAGCTTGATGAACTCATCCGTGGTGAGCGCCTCGGCGCGCGCGGTGGGCGCAATGCCACATGCCTCGAACGCCACGTCGAGTGCCGCCTTGTCAAAACCGTTTGAGCTCATGGAGTTGCGGATGGTCTTCCGACGCTGGGCGAATGCGGCGTCGACCACGCGCGACACGCACGCAGCATCGATCGGGGCATAATCCGATTCGAGGCACGCCAGCCCGACGCACGCGAGGGCGTCGACGCGGTCGATGCGCACGACGGCGGAGTCCACGTGCGGGGCGGGCATGAAGCAGCGTGGCGGCACCTCAAAACGCCCAGTCACCTCGCCATACAGGGAAAGCTTTACCGTGTAGGCGCCATACGCTTTGGTGCCCGCCACGGCGGCGATGCGATCGGCCACCTCTTTTTGCACCATGACGACCGCACGCTCGAGGCTCGGCATGGTCTGGAAGAACTGCAAGATGATGGTGGCGGCAACGTTATAGGGCAGGTTCGCCACGAGCATGGTGGGCTCGCCGCCGCTCGCCTCGGCGATGGCCGTCGGCGGGACAGCGAGTGCGTCGCCCATGATGAAGCTGAAGTTGTCATGGTCCATGGCATGCGCGGCCAACACCTGCTCAAGCTCGGAATCCATCTCGATGGACGTCACGTGCGCGGCTTCCTGAAGGAGCGCAAGTGTGAGCGTGCCGATGCCGGGACCCACCTCGAGCACGCGCTCGGAGCCGGAGAGGTCGGCGAGCGCCATGATGCGCTCGATCACATGGTTGTCGATGAGGAAGTTCTGGCCCAGGCGATGCTTGGTCGCCAATCCAAAGGCCTCGAGCATCTCGCGTGTCGCGGTGGGATTTGCCAGCGGGGAAGTCGTCATCGTTAGCCCAGACGCGGGAACAGGGCGTCGCCCTTCTCGACCGGCAGCCCCGCAGCGAGCTGGCCCCACGCGCAGGCGGCGGCCATGTCATCGGTCGCGGCCTCGCCCTCGCAGCCGATGCGGCGCAGGGCCTCGGCGCTCGTGCTCGGCATGAGCGGCATGAGCAGGTGCGCGGAGATGCGGATCGCCTCGAGGAGGTTCCAGATCACGTTGGCGAGCTCGCCCGCCTTCGCGGAATCCTTGGCGAGCGTCCAGGGCTCGGAGTCCTCGATGTAGTGGTTGGCGGCGTGGATGAGGTCCATGACCTCCTTGGCGGCGTCACCATAGGCGAAGGCCTCCATCTTGGCGGCATAGCGCTCGAAGATGCCCTCGGCGGTTGCGGCCAGCGGATTCTCGACGCAACCGGCGGCCGTGGCGTCGCGCTCGGGCGTTGCGCCGTCGAAGTACTTGATGCACATGTTGGTGGAGCGCGAGATCAGGTTGCCCCAGCTGTTGGCGAGATCGGCGTTGTAGACCTGCTCCATGCGGCCAAAGCTGATGGCGCCGTCGGTGCCCGGGGTGACGTCGGTCATGAAGTAGTAGCGGTAGCCCTCCACGCCGAGCTTCTCGATGACCTCGCGCGGGGCGATGGCGTTGCCGCGGGACTTGGACATTTTCTCGGCCTTGCCGGTCTCCTCGTTCTTGACGGTAAGGAAGCCGTGCGCAAAAACGTGCTCGGGCAGGGCTTCACCCAGCGCCATGAGCATCGCGGGCCAAATCACGCAATGGAAGCGGATGATGTCCTTGCCGACGATATGGGTCTGCGCAGGCCAGCGGTAGGCGAAGTCCGCAGCGGCCTCGTCGCCCGCGGCGCCGTAGCCCACGGCGGTCATGTAGTTGGTCAGGGCGTCGAACCACACATAGGTGACGTGGTCGGCGTCGAAGGGCACCTCGATGCCCCAGTCGAAGGAGGTGCGGGAGACGGAAAGATCATTCAGGCCGCCCTCCACGAAGGAACGGACTTCGTTCATGCGGAAGTCGGGCTGGACAAAATCCGGGTGCTCGTCATACAGGGCGAGCAGCTTGTCCTGGAACGCGGAGAGCTTGAAGAACCAGCTCTCCTCCTTAACGCGCTCGAGCGGGCGGTCGCAGTCGGGGCAGAGGTGCCGGCCTTCCGTGCCGCGGGCCTCGTCGGCCTTCTCGACCTGGGTCTCGGTGAAGAAGGTCTCGTCCGGCACGCAATACCAGCCATCGTAGCTGCCCTTGTAGATGTAGCCGGACTCCTGCATGCGCTCCCACAGGTACTGGACGGCGCGCTTCTGGCGCAGCTCGGTGGTGCGGATGAAGTCGTCGTTGGAGATCTCCAGCTCACGCCACAGATCGTGGAAATGCGGTGCCTGGGAGTCGCACCACTCCTGCGGGGTCATGCCGTGCTTCTCGGCGGCCTCGGCCACCTTCTGGCCGTGCTCGTCCATGCCGGTGAGGAACTTGACGCTGTAGCCAGCGGCACGGCGATAGCGCGCCTGGACGTCGGCGATGATGGTCGAGTACGCGGTTCCCAGATGCGGGTCGGCGTTCACGTAATAGATGGGCGTGGTGATGTAGTAGGACGGCTTCGTGCTCATGATGCGCGGCTTCCTTCTCGCTGGTTGTTCATGCAATTCTTCATTCTAGCAGGAATGCCCGGTGTGCCATTGGGGGACGGGCCCCTTTGGCACAAGGGGGCGCTGGGGCTGGATGTGCCATCGGCACACCGGACGCACGTCACTGCTGCTGCAGCTCGAGCACCTTGGCGTAGACGTCACGCTTCTTGCGCGAATACTTTTGGGCCAGGCGCTTGGCTAGGGCGTTGGCGGGCTCCCCGGCGGCCAGGGCCTCGGCGATGTCGGAACGCAGCAGCTCGTCGGGGTCGGCAGCCGCGTCCACCTGAGATCCCGCGGCGAGTGCGGCCTCATGGCGCTCAAGCTCCTCTTGGGTGGGAGGCGCCACCACGATCACCATCTCGCCCTTGAGCTCGCCACGCGCCACAACCTGCTCATGCAGCTCTGGGGCAGGTGCGCGCAAGACCTCCTCGTGCAGCTTGGTGAGCTCGCGGCAGAGCGCGACCATACGCTGCGGAAACACCTCGGCGATCGCCTTGAGCGATGCCTCCGCACGATACGGGGACTCGTAGAAGATGAGCGCGCCCGGAATGGACGCGAGGCGCTGAAGCCTGCGCACGCGCTCGCCGTGCTTGCGCGGGAGAAACCCCTCAAAGAAGAACTGGTCGCTCGGGATGCCCGACAGGACCAGGGCGGTCACACACGCCGAGGGGCCGGGAATGACCTCCACGGGGGCTCCTTCGCGGCGCGCGAGCTCAACAAGCACCTGACCGGGATCGGACACGCTCGGCATGCCCGCGTCCGAGGCGAACGCGATGCGCTCACCGGCGAGCACACGCTCCACGAGCTCGGGGGCACGTTGGGCGATCACGTTGTCATCGCAGCGCATAAGGGATTTTGAAATGCCGAGGTGGGCCAGGAGCTTGGAGGTGACGCGCGTGTCCTCGCAGCAGATGAGGTCCGCAGTGCGAAAGGTCTCGGCGGCACGCGGGGACAGGTCTCCCAGATTGCCGATGGGCGTGCCCACCAGGGAAAGAAGCCCTGAGCTATCCGGACGTTTCGCACGATCGCCAAGGCAGGGGTGTTCGGCATGTGCTACTCCATCATGGCGCGCTCGAGCGGGGCAAGCGCCACGCGCGCATCCCATGCGGGAAGACGGCGTTCGGTCTTCCAGGTTTGGAAGAACCAACCGTCCGCCGCATCGAACGTCGCGAGCTGGTTCGAAACGAATACGCGCTCGTAGGCACGACGGCCCTCCGGCGTGACCGAAGACCCCGAGAGCACGGCGGCACCCGACCACTCACCAACGATGACGGGGAATTTGAGGCTCTTTGCCTCGCGGATCAACGTCTTGTTGCGATTGAGCGCGGCAGTGAGTCCTTTGGGGGACGTGATGTCCTGGGCGGTCTCGTCCCTGAAATGATAGAGGTGCAGGTCCATGACCACATTCTGGTACTGCCCACCTGCCATGAAGCGCTTCCAAGCGTCCGGATGGCCCGAATCGGAGAAGACGACCATCTTGCGCGTTGGCATATGACGGCGCACGACCTCATACGCATCGCGATAGAAATTGCGCAGATAGTGCCTGGGAATTCCCACGCTGGTGGAAAAAAGCCCCGTGCGCACGCTCATTACGGGAGAATCGAGCAACTCGATGCCAAGCAGGGGCTCTTGCTCGCCGTACCGCTCGGCAAGGCGCTCGAGGGTTTCGAGCGCGGTAGCACGGCCATTTGCAGAAGAGTGCCAGTCGGCGACGATATCGGGTATGGTGGGAGAGCTGTTGGAATCCCCCTGGCCACCAGGAACCGTCGCGAGATCAAGCAAAACTTTCATCTCGTATTTATTGGCCCATTCCATGGCGCGATCGATATAGTCGATGCAGGAAATATAGGATTCATGCTCGTTTTGCGCGCCAAACGCATACCAGGGAAGCGGAATGCGCACGGCGTTGAGCCCCATCGCCGACATTCTCTTAAAGTCGAGCTCGGTGACGAACGTCTCGTAGTGCTCGCGAACGCGCTCGTTATAGGCGGCGGGTCCTAGCACCTGCTGAAGCTCGCCGTCGTTGGAAGCACCAGTAGCGGCGAACAATGAGGGCGTGACCCATGGTTCCAAGATGAACCAACCAGACAGATTGACACCGCGAACCCTGTCGAACATGGACACCTCTCCCTGTGCACAATTCCTATCTAAGTTCTTAGGATACCCCCATCGAGCGCGATGAGACATCGAAGACCTAAACCAAAAGACCTCCCATTTTTGGGAGGTCTTTCAAATTCAAAGGGTGGCGGGGAAGGGAATCGAACCCCTGACACGAGGATTTTCAGTCCTCTGCTCTACCAACTGAGCTACCCAGCCACTATATGCGCTGTCGTTGACAGCAGTGATTAATATACCCATAGTTTTCCAAGCGGTCAAGCAAGTTTTTTGTTTTTGCCAAAAATAGTCCCCGCACCGCCACGCGCCGATAGTGCCAATAGCGCCGAGGGGCGCTCGATAACGAACGCCGCCCCCGAGCACGAAAGCATGCGCCAGGGCATAACGCCATCGTGGCGTGCGAGTACACGACCGGATGCGTCGACGAAGGCGATATCCAGCGGAATCCGCATGAACCAGGTGTGAACCGACCGGCAGCGGGGAAACACGAGGATGCGAACACGCCCTGCGCCGACCGTCGCGGGAAGAGCCACGAAGCCCGCAAGACGGCGCGCGAACGTCTTCGCCTCTTCGACCTGCCCCTCCCAGCCAAGGTCGTGCAGCGCGCGGAAGACTGCAACACTAGCAGCTGCCCCATGACAGGAAGTCACACAATCACCCCCGACTTCCACGGATCGACCGTCACGGCCTTGGTGTGGACAAGCTCGAGCGGCGCCCCCAGGTCCACTCCTGCAATGGAAAGACCCTGGGGCCACGGACGATATCGCAAGGTGCACCGATAGGTCCGCAAACTCCCCACAAGGCTGAGCAGGGATCCACGATCCGAGCCGTCGCCCCCTTCACCACCCTCAACCACTACTTCGACGCGTACCTCATGACCATCCATGGCTTGTGCGAGCTGCTTCTCAACCTGCGCCGCGGCAGATGCCCCCGAGAGCACCCCCGTCGCATCTCCCGCTGGCGCCAAACCGTGCGCGAGCACGACATCGGGCGCCACCCGGTCAAACCGCGCTGTAGCTGACACGAACATCATCACGTTGTAGACAATCAGAGCAAGCACCAGCATGACGGGAGCGACGACGGCCATTTCGACCGTCGCCTGAGCGCGATCCTCCGCACGGCATGTCTCACCCATCACGAACCGCCTCCCCCAATTGACGCGATGTCGCTCACGCGCACCGTAAGTGGCAGGGAGCCGCCGCCGGGCAGCGGGATTTCGGCAATGGTGAATTCCATGGACATGATGCGTGCCCCCACTGCATAGCCGACGGCCTGCAAAATCGCCTCTGGATCCGTTGCGCCGGCGGGAATGCTCCGCAATGCACCTTGGATATGGGCATAATCCTGCATACCCGCGCGCGATGCCACGAGCGAGCTATCGGTGAGCACAGGCTTTCGCTGTCTCAAGTCGACCGGCTCTATGCCAAGGGTTCGCACGATTCCCTGCAATCGATCCTTGAGCCAAGTGCCCACCGAGCCGATGCCGATCCTTCCCAGGCCCTCTGCAAGGTCGGAAAAGGCGCGGTCTATCCCGGCGCTCGACTCACCGTAGGAAGTGAGTAGATCACCCCACAAATCCATCACCGAATCAACGAGACCGACCGCTCCTCCGACCCAACGCGCCTTCCAGGGAGCTGAAAACCCTGAGAGGACGTTGTTTTGACGCGTCGCCTCGTCGGGCGCGAGGACCGAAGCCGAAACGGCACCGCGCTCTGCCACGTGCTCCGTCGTGGCAAACGGCGATTGCAGGTCTTCGGGCGTTGCGTGGCGGATGCGACGACGAGCGCGATGCACCCGTCCCTACCGGGAGGGGCGATACGCGGCCGTTTGCCCGAAAGGCCCAATATCGCCTCCTCAAATGCACTACTCACCTGTTCCGCTCTCCACGTGAACGTGCCTGCTCGTCGAGCTCCTGTTGACGCGCGGCCACGTAGTCGTCAAGCGCCAACGTGAAGGCTCGCAGATGGTACTCAAAGCCGTTGTCTATGCTCGTCGATGCGGCGGGGGCCTTTCCCACGTCGCCAATACTGAACCGGCACACCTCGCACTCCCGCGCGGCACCTTGATCAAGCGACTCAAGCGAAAGCGAGGGGCCCGCCGCCCCCTGAGCACCGGGGCACGAAGAAGAGAAATGCAGAGTGAGACCATCGTCCTCGTTGCTCGAGGGCCACGCGGCATCGGTATACAGACTTGTCTTCCGCACTTCCTCGGTATTTCTGGGCAGCAACTTGACCGTCGAGGTGATCGTGCCGTCCCGTTCAACGACTTCAGCGCCCGCGAGCGTCTTAATCGCAAAGCCGTAAAATGCATGGCGTGCAGCGGCGTCGGCACGGGCTTCGGCCCCTTGCCCTTCGGGAGCATCGTGGTCATAGCGCCAGCGATAATACGCCCGTGCGCGATCGAGAGCGACATTCGGCTCCCACACCATGCTCGATGCGAAATCGGGGTTGTCATGATCCGCAATGCCCGAGAGCCGCCCCGCCCGCTCCTGCATGTTCATGCCATCGCGCCCACAATCCGCTAGCCACGCCGCCTCCTTCTTTGCCGCCGTATGCTCCGCCGCGCGTGCCAGATCTGCCGCTGTCTGCTCCAATTCACCGGATTCTCGCTCAAGTTCCCCGAGTGATATCTGGTCGCCCTCGAGCGCCGGGAACTCCGATGCAGATGTTGAGGGAGCCGCCAATGCGCTGCCGGCATACGTGGTCGATTCGCCATTCTGCGCCGTGCAGGCGCGGGTGGCGTTGGCGGCAACCAGATACGGCAACGAGTCCTCGAGGGTCTTAAGGCCCCGCGAAGCCGATGTCACGAAGGTGTTCCTGGTCTCGAGCATATCGAGGCCGGCGTCCAGCGTCTTTGCCGCAGCACCCTGTGCGCCCGGCACGAACGCCCCAATCAACCCCACGCCCGTCATGGCAAAACCGGCAAGCCCCAAGCTCAGCGAGCAGGCGTCGAGTACCGTCGCCACTGTATGGTACGAAGAGACCACATTCGCCCCCGCAAGCGCGGTGGCATCCGCACGGGCCTGCACATCGCCCGACCTGCCCGCCGACCATACCGCCAACGATGCCGAGAACAGCAGCGCCAGCACCATCAACATCGCAACGGCTGATGCCACCGTCGTATAGGCACCGTCCTCGAGAAACATATCGATGCCCCATCGCACTCTGTGTCGCGCGTTGCGCGTGCGGGGCCACCGGCTTCCAAGAAGGTCAGCCCTCAACTCATGTATCCCACATCTCAACCCATTCCGCATACTCACCCTCCAGCCACTCTGGCCTGCCCTCATACGAGACATCGACCCGCATCCGCACATCGCCGTATCCGTTCACCTCGCCCATCGCGCCCGCAAACGCCCCCAAGATGGGAAGCGGCCGAACACGCCCCTCGATGGATACGCGGACGGTTCCACCCGTATCTGCCGCGCGCCCACACTCGATCTCCCATGATTGGGAACCTCCCGCATGAAAGATCGCCAGATCAGGTATGGCGGAGAGCCTGCGAAGCGCGAACGCCCGATATGCCTCGTCGTCCTCCAGCGTGGCCGTCGTCATCAACCTAGCCGTCTCGGCAGCCGCGGATTCCATGATCGCGCGCGTGTAGAGCAGGCAGACGGGCTGGAGCATGAGCAGCAACAGCAGCAGAAACGATGGAATCAGCAAGGCCGCCTCGACGGTCGCCTGGGCGCGGTCCTCTGCCAACATCTCAATACAGGGATATGTCGATGGCTCCTCCCGCGCTGAACGCATGCGATGCCGCGGCGCGCACGAGCTCCGCAAGCGTCCCGTCAACGGCAGCACGCCACAACGCCGCCATTCCCGCCACCATCGCCAGAAGCGCAACGACGGTGAGGGCGTATTCGACCGTCCCCTGCGCCGCCCGCTCACCAAGCACGTGCACCAGCCGTCCATGCTGGTGCCATGCCCCAACCATCGCCTTATCCAGCCTTCCATGGCACCTCCCTGCACGGCGGGAGCGCGCTAGACCTCGCCTGGAAGCAGTCGAGTCACCCTGACCGTGCTCTCCCGCCCGCCTTCCGTATTCACCAGGACCACGTCGCACCAAGCATCCCCTCCCTGCACGATGGCGCCCCAAACATTTCCCTGCATATCGAGGTAGCCGCTGGCGGCAAGCCTTGCCTCTCCGGTATCCGCATAGGCACGCAGCACGTTCTCGGCAACAACGGGAAGATCACCCTCCTCGACCCAACACAGGGCATCGGTTGCCCCTCGCCATCCGAAGCCGCCGCACCAGCGTCTGAGCACGCGAGTTGAGAGCCAAATCGCGTAAAAACGTCTCGGTCGAGCTCTCGCGCGTCTTCGCGCCCAATAACGCTCGCGCACGCTCCAATACGCCAGCCTGCCCTCCCCGCCTCAGCCTCATCCTGAGTGGAGGCATCGCCATCAACTTGCGTCGCCGCCTGTCCCATAAGCGCCGCAACAATCGCGACGCCGATGCAGACAAGGGGAAGGCCGTACACCAGCGCACGCGGCGCACGCCCGCTCACAGGCCGTTGATTCCGTTCGAGATGGCGTTCCACAGCTCGCTCACCTTGTCTCGAAACGCGATGATCGCGATGATCGCTATCACCACCAGCACACCAACCAAAATCGCGTACTCAGTCGTCCCCTGCGCATCCTCCTCATGGGCGGCCTCGATGCATGCATTGCCCGCTCGTTGACAGGCAACCGCAACGCGAGCGCGCGCTTCTTCACAGACCTCGGCCAGATACTCAACTAATGCGATCATGGGTACCTCCCTACATCATCCCGCCGGCAGCAAGCAGCGGGCCCAAAATGGATAACAACAAGGCGGGCAAGATGAGCGTCCCCGTAGGTATGAGGAGCTTGACCGGAGCCCGCTCGATTTGGCGCTCAACCTCGGCGCGATGGGCGGCGCGGATCTCCCGGCTTTGCCCCTCAAGCGTCTCGGACAGCGGCGCACCGAGCTCGAGTGCCTGCGAAACGGCGACTGCGAATACTTCGAGCGCCCTTAGTCCCGTCTCATGCGCGACAGCCTGAAGCTCCTCTTCCCGCGTCGTCAGACCCGATTACCACGACACGCGCGCCTGCGCCAGACGCGCGGAAAGCCCACCAGATCTGCCATCGCAGTACATGCCCAAGGCGGCATCGAACGACAAACCCGCGGACAGACCCAGCCGAACGATATCGATCATCTCGGAAACCTCGCTCAACGTCACAGAAGTCTTCGAGGGGGCTTCCACCCTCAGAACCCTGCGCACCCCCGCTTCAAGTGATGCGACGAGCCGCATGCCCTCCCTGCGCAACGTCTGCGCCCAACGGGCGCAGGTACGCCGACGGTCGTAACGTTCCCATCCCAAAAAGAGAAAGACAGATATCGTCGCCAACGAACCAGATGCCACGACCGGTATGGCGATATACACCCCTCCCATCACACATCAACTCGCATGATCTTGCGGATGATCGACCAAGCGAACATGTTCAGGAACAACGCGACGGCCAGAGACCCAAGGCCGGAAGGTGTGAACACTCCCGCCCGGAAATCACTCGACGCCAACGAGAGGAACCCCACCATAAAGACGGGCATTCCGGCTACCAATCGAGCCGACATGCGCACTTGCGCCGTCTTCACCTCGAGCTGGCGCATCAGGGCTATGCGCTCCCCAACCAACCCGGCGGCTTCTGAGAGTAACCCGCCCAATGCCGCTCCTGTCCTGCGGGAAACCTTGAGGGCGAGCACCACCAAATCCAAAGCGGGCGCATCGAGGCGCTCCACCAACTCATCAAGTGCATCAACCGACGAGACACCGCAGGTCATGAGCGCAGAGGCGTGTAGGAACTCGGTGCGCACCGGTTCCTCCGCACGGCTGCCCACATACTGCATCGCTTGGGAAAGAGACAAACCCGAACCAAGAGAAACCGCCAACGAGCCGAACGCCTCGGGCATCGCACGCTCAACCCGGTTACGCTCCACCCGCTTGCGTGGGGTGAGGACGCCGTACGCGGCAAACTTCCCCTCAATCTCTTCGCGCGCATGGAGCAGCGCACGTTCCACGCCCTTCAAAATGAGCGCGAGCCGCCTGCGTGCAATCGTCAACTCGCCAGATAAGCCGGGTGTCGACAGGGCCGCTAGGCTGATAGCCGTGAGCGCTCCGACGCACGCTGACACGATGACCTCCATCTATCGACCTCCTCTTGCTCAAGCGCGCCCGTTCGCAGCGCCTCGCCAATGAACGGTGGCTCCCGAATCAGTTCCCACGTGTGGGCAACGGCGTCCCCTCGCACGTACTCAGTCAGTTCGACCCCGCCTCCCGGTGCACGCGACACGCCCGTGTACGACGAGACGTATCGCTTACCCGACGGGGTGCGCACCGACATTACGATCCCGTCGAGCGCCATCGCGATTTGCTCCTCGATGAGGGAACTCGCGAGATCGACGCCGTAGCGGGCGAGCAGGGTCAGGCGGACCACCGCCTCCTCGGCGCTGCCCGCATGCAGCGTCGTGAGCGAGCCATCGTGACCGGTACTCATGGCCTCGAGCATGTCGATGGCCTCACAGTTGCGCACCTCGCCCACCACGATGCGGTCGGGACGCATGCGCAACGCGTTCACCAGCAGATCGTGGATCGTGACAGCGCCCTCCCCCTCAATCGACGCCTCGCGTGCCTCGAGTCGGACGACATGCGGATGGTGCGTGAACTTGAGCTCGGCCGAGTCTTCTATGGTCACAATCCGCTCGCCATGCGGAATCTCGCACGACAGGGCGTTGAGCAGGGTTGTCTTTCCCGATCCCGTGCCGCCCACCACCGCAAGGTCCTCGCGAAGGCGCACGGCGAACGAGAGCATCTGTGCGTACCATGCGGGAAGAGACCCCAGGCGCACCAGGTGCTCCAATGAGCTAATCCGATCCGAGAACTTGCGAATGGTGAGCGTGGGACCGTCGATGGCGACCGGCGGGATCACCGCGTTCACGCGATAGCCGTTCGGCAAGCGCGCGTTCACCATGGGGCTCCGCTCATCGACGCGACGGCCCAGCGGCGATATGATCCGGTCGATGAGGATGCGTATCTGCTCGTCCGATTCAAATGGTCTGCCTATTGGACTCAGCACGCCGCCGCGCTCGATGAAGGTCGACGTGCAGCCGTTGACCATGATCTCGGTCACCTCATCGTCTTCCAGCAACGACTGCAAGGGGCCGAGCCCCACCACGTCATCAAGCACATCGGAGATAACGCGCTCACGCTCTCGCACGCCCAGGTCGATTGTCGTATCCGCATTGATGACCGCCTCGAGGGCCGGCCGCAACTCGACGCGCGCCTGTTCGACGTCGGGCACCTTGACGATACGGGCAACCTCGGCAAACCCAACGCGATCCATCATCAGGCGCATGATATGCACCCTCATGGCCCGCGGGACGGAGTCTGGCGAATCCGTCACACACGATGCGCGTCCGCGTTGCGGCCCCTCCGCGCGGGCGCTCCCACCGCCGGCTTGGACACGGGCTATCCGATGCATCAAGCTCATCGTGCACCACCGCTCCTTTTGCGCCACGGCAACCGGAACTTCGTCCCGCGCGTCTCTCCCTGTGGCGACGCGGCCATGAGGCGCTTATCGACCGAACAGCCCAGCTCCCCAAGTAGCTGCGCCGCAAAGGTCCGCACGCTCTCGGCAAACGCGCTGTTTCCCGCAACCAAGGCGTCGAGCTTGCCGAATGAGAGCATGCCTCTCACGTCTTCGCCGCCATCCGCTATCCGAACGCGCGAACGTAGCGAGGTGCCCATCTCGAATCGCAGCGCCTCCTCCTCTCCGCACCCACGACCACCTAGCCGATTGAACACGCTGGTCATCCGTGTCGCTGGGACGCCCAACCGCGCCGCGAGCGAGACGACTGCCGCCGCCGATGACCCCGAGGTCTCTCCGCTGCCGCCCACAATCAAACAACGGTCGCATGCGCCAATTGCAACTGCCGCCGCATCTCCCCAGCTGTTCGAGGTATCGGCGTAAATCACATCCGCCGCACCCCGAAGCACCTCGATAAGCTGCTCAATCGGTGCGCCAAACAACTCGGCCTTCTCGCCCTCCGCCAACGGACCCCACAATGTCAAGCCGGGGCCCACGCGCATCGCCGTCGCCTCGACGTCACACTCCGCAATGACTCCATCGCGCTCATGGGCAACAAGGCCCTCGAGACCCTTGCGAGTTTCTGTCCCCAACACGGCGGGCAGGTCCCCAAACATCAAGTCGAGATCAAGAACGGCAGCGCGCAAGCCGGCACGGGCGGAAGATGCAGCCAAAGAGGCCACAAGGGTCGTCTTTCCAACGCCTCCCCTGCCCGAAACGACTGTGACGAGTGGCGCACGATGCGCCCCTGTCGCCGTGTGCGCAACCGAGCGCGAGCTCGCGCGCGCCGCAACCTCACGCAAATCGCTCACTGTCCCCTCTCCACCCACCGGCGTGCCATCACACCGCTCGGCCATGGGCGGTGACACGATTGACACGCCCTCAGGCCAACTCGCGTCATCCGGTTCGTCAAGCGGAGGCCACAGCTCCTCAAGAGGAACCATGTCATCGCGAGCGAGGGCTATCTCACCCGTTTGCTGCGGGAATTTGTCGGGTTCCATGCATGCCTCTAACGTGGTTGAGTCTTCGGAGCGAACCTGCGCGTCCTCACTCGCCCTCGTCGCGATAACCTCACTTGCACCGGTGTGCAGCAAATGCGCGATAGACGGCGCATCGCAACCATCGGCGATTACGAGCACTTCCGCCCCATCAAGCGACTGCCGTACAAACGTCATCCCCGCCACTGTCTTGGCGACCGCTTGGGAATCGCAGCCCAACACCACATGAACATCTGCCGCGGCACACGCCCTTCCCAGTTGCACGGCGCCCTCCACCGAATTCACGCGGGCGATCCGCGCACGTGCATCACGCTTGCGCACTTCCGCGCGAACACGTCCGTATACGCCCTCTGCGCAATACGCCAGCCAAATCGATTCCATCCGTCACTCGCCTTCTTTCCTTAATGGCGAATCGTCCGCAGATGTATCCGCCTCCGGCTCGTCCTCGCCATCGGGCTCCCCTTCTCCCGGCTGCTCCGACTGCACCCCCGGCACGACTAAGGTGACCATGCCACTCGACGTCGCCGCCAGTAACTCGCGCACCGCCGAGGGACGCACCGCGAGCGTCACCCATTGCACATCTCCACCGCCTAAAGCCAGGTGCTTGAGTCGATCACCCGCGCGCTCGTCAACTTGTCTGCAAGCGCGTCGCCCAAGGTATAGACGTCAACCGTCTGACCCCGCGTGAGCATGCCTCCAACCGCATGCTCCGGATCGCTCGCGACCGAGACCGCGACCATCCCGCGCGGAATGTCCACCGCGCCCTCACGCTGCTCGAAATATGCCTCCGCAAGGGGCGCATGCGCGGGGATCTGCGCCGTCGCCGGTCGACCCAGCACGCTCGAAAGACCGGTTATCGCGCCTTCGGGCAATAAGGCGGAAACCCATTCCGTCACCACGACGTTGCCCTCGTCGATCTTCTCGCCAGGCTCGATCTCCCGGCTGGCCACGCAAACGCTCGTCAACTCGCCACCGTATTGCGCCAGCATCTCCTGCTCCGCACGCTCCGCATCACGGTGCGCAGCGGATATCGCCATAAAGCACACGAGTGCGGCCGCCAATCCGGCAAAAGCGCTGATTGCAAGCCTTCTGCTTCGATTCATCTACCGCTTCCCTCCATCGCATGCGTCCCGTGACTCGATTCTCGAGCCCCACGGAGCTCGCGGAGGCGGCAAAATGAGAAACTCCGCAGCGACCTGTTGAGGGCTCATACCACCAGCTGACACTCGTTGACAGACCTGTGCCAGACTCGGGCCAGACCCGTGCCCGAGCGCACGAAGGCCCACGGTCGACGCACGTAGAAAACAGGGCCGCCCGTACATCGAGCGACCCTGCGATTGAGCTATATCGTTGTCTTTCGCTCACGCGCGAGAAAACCCCTGATTAGAGATGAATATCGGGGTCCAAGCTCTGCGCACTCACGCGCATCTCGGAGGCGAGTGCCAAAAACGCGTCCACGCGCACGCGCTCGATCTCCCCATCTTCTACGCCCTGCAACACACCACATCCCGGCTCGTGCACATGAGAGCAGTCATTGAATCGACAGGTATGCGCAGCATCGATGACCTCGGGAAATGCTCGTGCGAGCCCTCGTTCATGCCCAACGAGCGGCAACGAGCGCAATCCCGGGCAATCGGCTATGACACCGCAAGGTTCAGGCAGCGCGACCATGATGCGCGCGACGGTGGTATGCCGCCCAGCATCATCACGTTCACGCACCTCGCTCGTCTCGAGCGCCTCGGCACCGAGCAGCGTGTTGAGCAGCGTCGATTTGCCTGCACCGGACTCGCCCAAGATCATGCCGACCGCGCCGTGGGGAATGCAAGACCGGACCTCATCGAGACCCACCCCCGTACGCGAGGAGGTCGCAATCACGGACACACCCTCGCCAACCAGCCGCCGAATATCCTCAACAACCGCTTGAACCTCGCCCGCCTCACACCGGTCGATTTTCGTGAGGATCACAACCGGCTCGGCACCGCAGTCGCGCGCGAGTACGAGTGAGCGGGCGATACGGTCACGCATAAGCGACAACGTATCGCGCTCGGCACCCAAAGGCTGCACGATAAAGATCACGTCGACGTTCGCTGCCAGCACCTGGCGCTCGCCGCGGTTCTTGCCGCGCCAGCGCTCAAATGCCGTACGTCGGGGCAGAACGCGCAGAATTACGCCCATGTCGTGGTTTGGCGAGACACGGACCGCCACGAAATCGCCCACGCTGGGCAGAACGCGCTCGGCAGCCTCATCTGCCCCCGCGGTCCTACCTGTGCCGCCCCGGCCGTGCTTACCACGCTTGCCGCGCTTTCCTTTGGCAAAATCAACGGCATGCTCGGCGCGCAGCAACGCGCCCGAAGCCGTCGCAATCATGGGAAAACCACGATCCAAGCGCACCACGGCACCCAGCTCAATCTCTGCGGCGGGCACATCCCCCGCTGCATCGAGCTCCGAGCGCGCCTGCTCAAACGCAGAGACCTGCGCGCTGGATGCACGCAGGTCTCCAACTCGGAATATGTTCCAAAAACGTCAGCCACGCTTACGCCTCGGTCCCTTCCCTTACGCCTTGTTTTTCTCGATGTTGCGCATAACGGCCTTGTAGACCTCCATGATCGGGATGATCAGGAAGGCGAGGCCAAGAGCAGCGAGCAGCGCCATCGGATCGAGGGTCATGAAGCCGAAGACCTCGGCGAGGAAGTCGACCTCGACCGGGATGACCGTCAGCACGAGGGCGAGAACGGCGGCACCCCACAGCCACTTGTTCTGTGTCTTCATGGCGAAGATGGAGGCGCGGCGGCTGCGCATGTTGAAGGAGTGGAAGATCTCGACCATCGAAAGAGTGATGAAAGCCATGGTCACGCCCTCGGCATCCGGCACGCCATCGAGCAGCATGCCCATGTCGATGGAGCCGTTGTGCAGGAACATGCCCGCGAAGAAGGAGGCGAGCACCAGCAGAGTGATGATGACGCCCTGGAAGGCGATGTCGAGGCCCATGCCATCGGCGAACACGCCATCGGAGGCCTTGCGTGGCTTGCGCTTCATGACATCACCCTCGGCCTCCTCCATGCCAAGCGCGAGCGCCGGCAGGGAGTCGGTGATGAGGTTGATCCACAGCAACTGGACCGGCTGGAAGATGGTGAAGCCGATGAGGGTCGCCACGAACACCGAGAGGACCTCGGCGATGTTGGCGGACAGCAGGAACTGGATGACCTTGCGGATGTTGTCGTAGATACGACGGCCTTCCTCCACCGCGTTGATGATGGTGGCGAAGTTGTCGTCGGCGAGAACCATGTCGGCGACGTTCTTGGTGACGTCGGTGCCGGTGATGCCCATGCCCACGCCGATGTCGGCGCGCTTGATGGACGGAGCGTCGTTCACGCCGTCGCCGGTCATGGCGACGATGTTGCCCAGGCTCTTCCAGGCATCGACGATGCGGGCCTTGTGCTCGGGCTGGACGCGGGCATACACGGAGATCTCGGTGACGCGGGTCTGAATTCCTCGTCGGAGATCTTGTCGAGCTCAGCGCCGGTGATGGCCTGGGAAGCGTCCTCGACGATGCCGAGGTCCTTGGCGATGGCGACGGCGGTGTCGATGTGGTCACCGGTGATCATGACGGCGCGGATGCCGGCCTCCTTGGCCTCCGCGATGGCGGCGGTGACCTCGGGGCGGACGGGGTCGATCATGCCGGAGAGGCCGCAGAACACGAGGTCGTGCTCGAGGGCCTCAGGGGAGAAGTCAGAGGCTTCTCGGTGTAGGTGCGGCTGGAGAGCGCCAGCACGCGCAGCGCCTGGTCGGCCATGGCCTTGTTCGCGGCGAGGATCTGCTCGCGGCGCTCATCGGTCATGGGGACGAGCTCGCCGTTGTCATACACATGGGTGCAACGGGAGAGGACGACGTCGGGGCCGCCCTTGGTGTACTGCTCGAAGGTGCCGTCGGCTTCCTCGACCACGACGGACATCATCTTGCGGCCGGAGTCGAACGGCGCCTCGCCCACGCGCGGGTGCTCGACGTCGAGCCCCTGCATGCCGGCCTTGGCAGCGTCGTTGACGAGAGCGCACTCGGTGGGCTCGCCAACCGCCTCGCCCTTCTCCTCATCCCACTTGGCGTCGGAGCACAACGCCATGCCGGCGAGGAACTTCTCCTCGGCGCAGGCGAGCTCGTGCTTGACAACGGTCATCTTGTTCTGGGTGAGGGTGCCGGTCTTGTCGGAGCAGATGATCTGGGTGCATCCGAGAGTCTCGACGGCGGTCATCTTGCGAATAATGGCCTGACGCTTGGACATCTTGGTGACACCCATGGACAGGACGTGGTGACGACAGCGACCAGGCCCTCGGGATGGCGGCGACCGCCAGGGACACGGCGACCATGAAGGTGTCGAGCAGCATACCCGGGTTGGTGCCAAGCTCACCGAAGTGGCGGACGATGTCCACCGCGAAGATGATCACGCAGATGGCGAGCACGAGCTTGGTCAGGATGCCGGAGAGCTCGTTGAGCTTCATCTGGAGCGGGGTGAGCTCCTTCTTTGCCTGGGTGAGGGCCGTGGCGATCTTGCCCATCTCGGTGTTCATGCCGGTGCCCACCACGACGGCGCGGCCGCGGCCGTACACGACGGTGGAGCCCATATAGCACATGTTCTTGCGGTCGCCAAGCGGCACGTCGTCCATGCCCTCGCCGAGCTCGATGGTGTTGGCGTGCTTCTCGACCGGGACGGACTCGCCGGTGAGGGCGGCCTCCTCGATCTTCATGGAAGCGCTCTCGAGCACGCGGCAGTCGGCGGGGACGGAGTCGCCCGCCTCGAGCAGCACGACGTCGCCGGGGACGAGCTCGGAGCTTGCCATGTGAACCATCTTGCCGTCGCGGATGACTTTGGACTGCGCCGCGGACATCTCCTGCAGCGCCTCGAGCGCCTGCTCGGACTTGGCCTCCTGAACCACGCCGAGGACGGAGTTCAGGATGACGACGGACAGGATGATGGCGGCATCTGCCCACTCGGGCTCGCCCTGAATGAAGCCGGTGATGACGGAGATAGCCGCCGCAACGAGCAGCATGATGACCATCGGGTCCGCCATCTGCTCAAAGAAGCGCTTCCACAGCGGCGTTTTCTCTTCTTCGTCCAATTTGTTCGGACCCACGTTCGCCAAACGCGTCTGCGCCTCGGCGGCAGTCAGGCCCTGAGCGGCGCTCGTGGACTGCTCCTCGAGAACCTCCTCAGCCGAAGCCAAGTACTCTTTCAATCTGACCCCTCCCGGAGTATGCCAAGCGGGACACAGGCGCGCTGCGCCCCAATCCAACAGTCTGACACCCGATTATAATTCCCGGAACCTGGGCAAGGGCTTGTCATAGGGCAATATGGTACCCAAGCCATTCCCAGGTATACCTGAGAACCCCGCGATAGAAGGCAATGTCCACATCCTTCTACTATGGGGCGTTTATAAATCAAGGGCCATGTGGAATGAATCGGCATGCGGTCGTTTTACAACGATGTACGGCTTTTCTTTTTCTATAATGTGCCCATGTATCTGCTTACCCACGACGCCTATTAATGACATCAGATGGAGGTCTGAATGCAGCAGAAACTTAAACGCACCAAGATTGTTTGCACCATGGGTCCCGCCTGTGACAACGACGAGACTATTCGCGAGATGATCAAGGCGGGCATGAACGTCGCCCGTTTCAACTTCTCCCACGGTTCCTATGAGGAGCACCAGGGTCGCATCGAGCGCGTCCGTCGCTGCGCCGCCGAGGTTGGCAAGCCCGTCGGCATCCTGCTCGACACCAAGGGCCCCGAGGTCCGCACCGGTCTGCTCGAGGGCCACGCCAAGGTCGAGGTCCACGCCGGCGACAAGATCATCGTCACCGCGCAGCCCACGACCGAGGACTGGCTCGGCAACGCCTCCCACATTTCCCTCGACTACCTCAAGCTTCCTTCCGAGGCTGAGAAGGGCTCCATCATCCTGATCGACGACGGCCTGGTCGGCCTCGAGGTCGAGTCCGTCGACGGCCAGGACATGCACTGCGTCGTCCTGAACAACGGCCTGATCGGCGAGCGCAAGGGCGTCAACATCCCCAACGTCGACATCTCCCTGCCCGCCGTCACCGAGCGCGATCGCCAGGACATCCTGTTCGGCCTCACCCAGAACATCGATTACATTGCGGCGTCCTTCATCCGTAACGGCAAGGCCGTCGAGGAGATCCGCGAGCTCTGCCTTGCCAACGGCGGCGAGCACGTTACGATCTTCCCCAAGATCGAGTGCGCCCTGGGCGTCGAGAAGTTCGACGAGATCCTCGAGGCTTCCGACGGCATCATGGTCGCTCGTGGCGACCTGGGTATCGAGATCGCGCCCGAGCTCGTTCCCCACATCCAGAAGGAGATCATCGCCAAGTGCAACGCGGCTTACAAGCCCGTTATCACCGCCACGCAGATGCTCGACTCCATGCAGCACAACCCGCGCCCGACGCGTGCCGAGGTCACTGACGTTGCCAACGCCATCCTCGATGGCACCGACGCCGTGATGCTCTCCGGCGAGACCGCAGCCGGCCAGTACCCGGTCGAGGCCGTTGCCATGCAGGCACGTATCGCCATCGAGACCGAGAAGTACATGCCCGCTCACGCCGAGCTCGCCATGCCCGAGAACGCGTCCGGCACCCGTGTCGTCAACAACGTCGTGGGCATGTCCGCCGTCCAGATGGCGACCGCCGTGGGCGCCAAGTGCATCACGGTGCCCACCACCACCGGCCGCACCGCTCGCCTGATCTCCCACTTCCGTCCGAACATGCCCATCTGCGCGTTCTCCCGCCACGAGTGGGCCGTTCAGCAGATGATCATGTACTGGGGCGTCATCCCGCGCCAGGCCGAGATCACCCAGGGCACCGTCAACGGCACCATCGTGAAGGCTGTCGAGACGGCCAAGGAGCTCGGCTTCGTCGAGAAGGGCGATCTCACCGTCGCGACCGCCGGCGATGCCCGTCTCTCCGTCGAGCTCGAGGGCAAGGTCTCCTCGACCAACCTCGCCTACGTGGCTCAGGTTCGCTAAGGCTCGCGCTACACGCATCCTTTCAAGCGATATCATCGCTGCAGAGGGGCTCGCTGGTTTGTCCAGCGAGCCCCTTCTTTGTCACCGGCCACGCCGAATCTCCGCCGCCGGCCACGCCGCGCCTTTGTCGCCGGCCCCGTCGCGCCTCCCGGCCTCGCAGTACCTCGCGACCATGCCATCCAGCCCGGAGAAGCCACGAATCGGGCGATTTTGTAACGAGTTTTAAAACGTCCCGAGTAGAGGCGAAAAGTAAAGAGTTTTATCTGGGCAAACGATGCCGAAAAACGCCGTCTACTCGAGGCATCTCGAAACTCGTTACAAAATCGCTCGATTTGCGGCATTCAATCCTCTTCGCCCACTTTCGAGATAGACCATCGGCTCTTTGGGTACATAGATTTACATCTCAAATGGGGCCTCATCTTTTTACGTCCGCAGATTTGCGCGCAATCAGCAGCTTTCGTCTTCCCAGTTCACAGCATCTCGCGCCAGCACCGAAATATGCCCCATATACACGAACCAAGACGAAAGAGCCAACATGCATGAATACTTTTGCGGACCGACATCATTTGCCCTACTCAGATTGCCTCCGCTGGTTAAAGTGATACTTCCGCCATTCCCCTATATCGAGACCAGCCTCGATCTGAGACTTCTCGACCTACATGGTCTCGAGAGCTACTGGCCCAATCTACCGCTGCATACACTCACAACCGAGAAGATGCCTGGCACGCGGGCAATGTGCGTCCGCGAACATGTGCTAACCGCCGAGCTCCCGCCAAGCTCCTTCTGTACCGATGATGACCTAGGGCTTACCTATGCATCACCCCAGCTCACACTGCTCACGTTGGCACCACTTATCTCTACGTACCGTCTGGCAATGGCAATGTATGAGCTCTGCGGATCATTTGCCATCTACAATCCCGGCGATGAACTCCAAAAGCAGATCGATATTCTCGAGCAGCAAAGGCTCGTATGGCCGGGCGGCTGGCGACAAGTTCGCACCAGCAACAAAGAGCCTACCAACCTATGGCACCGGGATCCCCTGGTGACAATCTCGGAGCTTCGAACATACGGCGAGCAGACAAAGGGCATCCGAGGAAACACCAAGTACCTCAAGGCACTCGGCATGGTTACTGGCGTTTGTGCCTCACCACTGGAGGTTCAGGCCTCAATGCTACTTGGCTTGCGCCCCGCTTGGGCGGAGAGGGCCTTGGTCCGTTCAGCAACAATCACGCGATCACGCTTTCGCCGACGGCGCGCACGCTCGCGGATCGAACCACATGTTATGCCGATATATATTTCGAGGCGACCGGCGATCGCCCACCCGTTCTCATCGAGTGCCAAGGGCGATTCGTCCATGACAATACCAACCAAGGCGGCGTTAACGCCAATCGAACACTCGGCCTGCAAAACATGGGTATGGACGTGATTTTGCTCACCAAAGACCAGCTAACGGACACGTCGCGCTTCAAGACGTTCATCGACCATCTGCGACGCAAGCTCGGAGTCCGAAAGCGACCGAAGTCCAAGACGGCACTGCGAGCGAACCCGCGCTTGAGGGAATGCATCTTCGATGATTGGGGGACGTACTATATCCCCCAAAGCGACTGGGAATATCAAGAGCGCCTTCGCGCAAAGCGCAAGGTCAAGTGCTGAATTGCCTGCACACGGGCGCACAGGTTGCAGAGCACATGATTCATGCGGATTGCGCGGCGGGCAAACCTCAAACAGGAGCAGCAAGCCCCTTACAGCCGCTCGCGTATAAGATTCGCGGCGGTGCGCTGGACCTCGTTGAAGGTCTGAGCGAAAAACTCGCTGGTGAGCAAGCGGTATTCCGGTTCACCAACCAAGCTGTTGGTCCGCACGATCTCATGAGCGATCGCCACTGTGTACAGCACCGAGCACTCATCAATCGCATACTGCGGGAATGCCGCGGCCGCATCGAGCAGGCGCGGAGTTGCAACGGGGAAGGCGTCGATGCGCAACGACTTGCCAAACTGATCGAAGTCCCCCTGCTTCTTAATGCGGAAGTCACGGCTGGGCTTTTGCCCCAGCTCGTCAAGGAAATCGCTGACGCGTTGGTTCCAGATGGTGTCGGCAAGCAGATGCGTCCAGGTGCCCAACACCATGTCGAACTGGGAGCGGCGCGCATCCACAGCCTTGTCCGCCTCGCGGACGACCTCGAAGGCCTGTACCTGAAGCGAGGCGGTGAGGGCGGGATCGACCTTCAGCTCATAGTTCGGGGTGTGCGCGGGTGACACATGTGCCACCTCGCGCGCAAGCGAACCCGCCTCGATGACGGGGGCTTTCCTTGCCGCGGAGTCGGTGGGCTTTCCCGCCGCGTCGCTCGTGCGCCCCCTTGCCACGTCATCGTCGAGCGCAAGGACGATCGTGCGGCCATCGGAAGCACCGGGTGCAACACTGGCATCATCGACAGGCACGCCGGCGATGCCCAGTTCATGAGCCATAGGCGCCACGTAGGTATGCCAAAACTCCGCCTCGCGGGGTTTAGGGATATGCTCGGGAGCGGCGAAATGCGTCACACGATACGGGATGGGCTCGGCCACACTCGGCACCATGTAGCCCACGTAAATGTCGGGCACAAAGTTGCCAAACAGGAACGCGTTGCGGTCCCGCACGACGCCCGCGAAGGGGCCGCCATCCTCAAGCAGCCCCTCCGCATGCGCGATATGTATGTTCCAGCTTGGCATACCTCAATCTTCTCTCACGTCGTCGTGCGCTCCAACCGCAGCGAAAACCATCACAGGTTCGCTCGGAGGTGGGGCCGGCCCGCCCAGGCGGTAAAAGGTTCCCAGGTGCCCCAGATCCGAGCGAACGTAAAGGCGCGGTGTACTGAGGTACATAAGCCTTTAGGTTCGCCCGGAGGTGGGGTGTCTGGGAAAGCTTTAACTACGGACCTCGCCGCCAGTGGCCTTACACACCTTGGTCACGAGCTTGGAGTGAGCCTTCTCCACTTCCTCACTCGTGAGCGTGTGGTCGTCGGCGCGATAGGTGAGCGCGAACGCCATGGACTTCTTTCCCTCGCCCACGCGCTCGGCATCGCGGTACACGTCGAACAGGCGCACGCCCACCAGGAGTTTACCGCCGGCGGAGCGCAGACGGCGCTCCAGGTCCTCGCAGGTGACGGAGTCGTCGACCACGATGGCGAGGTCGTGCTCGACGCTCGGGAACTGCGAGAACTCGCGATAGGCCTCCTGGGCCCCGGAGAGCTTGAGCAGCGCCTCGAGGTTGAGCTCGAACGCGACCACAGGGATGTCGATGCCATAGACGTCGCGCGCGTCGGGTGGATCTCGCCGACCAGCCGAGCACGGTACCGCCGGAGAGAACCTCGGCACAGCGCCCAGGCTGCAGGAAGGCGTAGCCTCGCCCTCGGCGGCGCGGAAGCGGACCTTGGGGATGCGCATCTGCTCCAGCAGTTCCTCGACGACGCCCTTGCCGTCGAAGAAGCGCAGCGGCATGGGTTTGCGAATCCACGTCACCTCGCCCATGGAGCCGGACATGACGCCCGCGACGGCCTCGCGCTCCTTAGGGGCGCTCGCGTTCTCGCGGCCGAAGAAGAGGGTGCCGATCTCATAGAGCTGCACGTTCGCCGTGCTGTGCTTGATGTTGAACTCGACGGACTGCAGTAGGCCGGGGATGAGCGAGCGGCGCATCTCGGTCTGCTCAGCGACGAGCGGGTTCATGAGCTCGACGGCGCAGCCGCGGCCCTCCTCCGTCATGCCGATGCGCTCGAGGTCGCCCGGCGCGGCGAAGGAGAAGTTCATGGTCTCGTTGAGGCCGCAGGAGCGCAGGATCCGGCCGACCTTACGGGTGAGGCGCTGCTCGCGGGTGAGGCCGCCAATGTGGTTCTTGGCGGCGGGGATGGTCGCCTCGACGCGCCCCATGCCCCACAGGCGCAAGACCTCCTCGATCAGGTCGATCTCGCGCGGGAGGTCGGGGCGGAAGGTGGGGGGCACGATGGCTGTAGACGAGGCCGTCGCCCTCACCGGAGGCGGACACCTTGCAGCCCAGGCGGGTGAGGGAGCGCTCGATGAAGTCGGGGGCGATATCGGCGCCGCAGATGGCGTGCACGCGCGCGAGCCTGAGCTCGACAGGGCGACCTCGCGCGGAGCCGGATAGACATCGACGCATCCGGGCGCGACCTCGCCGCCGGCGAGCTCCTCGATTAGGGCGCATGCCAGATTCGCCACGTCGACGCATCCGGTCTCATCGACCTGACGCTCGAAGCGGATGGAGGCGTCCGAAATGAGCGACAGGTCGCGACTCGTGTGGGAGGTGCGGCCCGCGTTGAAGCAAGCGCTCTCCACCAGGACGTCGACGGTGGCGTCGGTGACCTCGGAGTCCATGCCGCCCATGACGCCGGCGAGCGCCACCGGCGTGGCGCCGCGCTCGCCCGTGGCGATAAGGCCCATGCCCGCCGAAAGCGTGCGCTCCACGTCGTCGAGGGTGCGGAACCGCTCGCCCTCGCGCGCGGCGCGCACGGCCACGGCGCGCTTGCCGTCGCGCTCCTCGAAGGCGGAGAGGTCGAACGCGTGCAGGGGCTGGCCGGTGAGCATCATGACGTAGTTGGTGACGTCGACCACGTTGTTGTGGGTACGCACGCCGCAGGCGTTCAGGCGCTGGACGAGCCATTCGGGCGAGGGGCCCACCTTGACGCCGCGCACCACGCGGGCGACGTAGCGGTCGCACAGGCCCTCGTCGATGAGCTCGACGGAGACGGTCTCAGCCGCGGGCGCGCCGGCCTCGGCCTTGACCTGGGGCAGCTCCACGTGGAAATCGCGGTCGTAGATGGCGCCGACCTCTCGGGCGATGCCGATCATGGACAGGCAGTCGGGGCGGTTGGGCGTGATCTCGCAATCGAGGACCGTATCGGAGCTACCGAGGTACTGGGCAAGCGGCATGCCCACGGGCGCGTCCGCGGGCAGAATCCAGATGCCCTCGTGGTCGCCGGACAGGCCAAGCTCGCGCTGGGAGCAGTTCATGCCGCAGGATACGACGCCGCGCAGCTTGCCCTTCTTGATGTGCACGTCGCCCGGCAGTTCCGCGCCGATCATGGCGGTCACGATGTGGTCGCCCTCATTGAAGTTCTGCGCGCCGCACACAATCTGCAGGGGCTCGGGGTTGCCGTCGGCGTCGACGTTGTTGGCGCCCACGTCGACCAGGGTGACCCACAGGTGGTCGGAATCGGGGTGTGCCTCCTTGGAGACCACCTTCGCCGTGACGATCTTGTGATATGCCTCGCCCACCGTGTCGATGGACTCGACCTCGGTGCCGGTGCGGATGAACTCGCAGGCGAGCTCCGAGGGATCCTCCGGCAGCTCAACCATCGATTTCAACCATTCGTAAGAAACCTTCATCTCAAACCTCTTCTAAAGAAGTGAAATCAACAACGAAAAATCAGCAACAAAACCCTGAAGCGGAGACGGGTTTTCCAGGTGCCCGAGATTGGCCTGAAAGAGGAGGGAAGCGTACTTAGGTACGCGACCGACGATTGAAGGCCAAGGTCGGGTGCCTGGGAAAGCCGCCGGGATTAGAACTGATTAAGGAAGCGCATGTCACCGGTCACGAGCGTGCGCAGGTCGGGCAGGTCGTAGCGGAGCGCCGCGATGCGCTCGACGCCGGCGCGAACGCGAAGCCGGAGTAGACGTCCGGGTCGATGCCGCAGTTGCGCAGGACATTGGGGTCGACCATGCCGCAACCGAGGATCTCGATCCACCCAGAGTGCTTGCAGAAGGGCAGCCCTCGCCACCGCACACGCCGCAGCTTACGTCGACCTCGCAGGAGGGCTCGGTGAACGGGAAGAAGTGCGGCGGTAACGCGTGGCGCGGTCCTCGCCGAACATGCACTTGACGAAATAGTCGAGCGTGCCCTTAAGGTCGCGAAGGTAATGCCGCGATCGACCACGAGGCCCTCAATCTGGTGGAACTGG
>ENA-OQBG01000057-OQBG01000057.1-human-gut-metagenome-genome-assembly--contig:-NODE-57-length-36655-cov-4.872728_pt1 | contig 36655 bp, 36 predicted proteins | sample MGYA00242746_ERZ504551 | MGnify/ENA primary metagenome ERZ504551 (study PRJEB26092, sample SAMD00036289) | human gut metagenome | host: Homo sapiens | study: EMG produced TPA metagenomics assembly of... | reverse complement strand
AGCTCGAGCACGACCCCACGGTGCGCTCGGTGGTCTCCAAGACCATGGAGGAGTGGCTCAATCCGGCTCAGCTCTACATCCAGAACAAGTTCCGCGAGGCATTCGACGCCATCGAGGGAGGCTGCCCGCCCACACCGTCATCGAGCCCGAGGGCAACAAGAGCTCCTTCACCGTCGCGTTTCCCAGCTGGCGCGAGCGAGATGAGGCCCATGAGATGCTCAACGCCGGCGGCGTGCGCTTCCGCTCCGGCAAGGCGCTCGTCCCCTTCCGCATCACGGGAAACGTCGAGTGGGGCGTGCCCGTCCCCAACGATTGCGGCTGCACCGACCTCACCTGCTGGGTCTGGCCAGAGAGCCTATGGGCGCCCATCAGCTTCACCCGCGCGGTGCTCGCGCGCGACGCCGCCAAACTCGAGGCCGCGGGCGCGGACCCCTCCGGCCTCGCCGAATGCGCCGTCTCCGATGCCGAGCTCGTTGGTGATGCCCCCGCGATGATCATGGCGGAGCCCGAGTACACGCATGCCAGCCTCGACTGGCGCGATTGGTGGGCGAGCGAGGACGCGCGCGCGTACCAGTTCATCGGCCAGGACAACATCTACTTCTACTGCATCGCACAATCCGGCATGTGGGAGGCGCTCGACTGGAACATGCAGCAGTCCTGCGTCGCGGCCAACTACCACATCCTCTACATGGGCAAGAAGGCGAGCTCGAGCTCCCAGACCCCGCCCCCGCTGGCCCACGAGATGCTCGAGCACTACACGCCCGAGCAGCTCCGCGCCCACTGGCTGTCACTTGGCCTAGGAGAAAAGCCCGTCAGCTTTAGCCCCAAGGCCTTCGACACGCGCGTGAGCGGCAAGGATAAAGACGGCACCGAGATCCTCGCCTGCAACGACAAGCGCGTGATCGACCCCGTCCTCAAGGAAGGCGCGATGCTCACGGGCGTCTTCAACCGATTGGCACGGTCCGCCTTCTACGGCGTCGCCGTCAAGGAGGGCGACGAATCCCCCTACCGCACCGGCTGCATCCCCGCCGGAGCGCCCAGCGCGAAGGTCTCCGCCGAAACCGAGCAGGCCATCCTCGCCTTCGAGCAGGCCATGCACACCTTCGAGCTGCACCACGCCCTCGGCGTGTGCGACGAGTTCCTCCGCGCCGCGAACAAGCGCTGGAGCGACGCGAGCAAGGCGGCGAAGAACGCCGAGGACGATAAACTCATGACGCAAGCACTCGTTGACGCCTTCCACGAGCTGCGCGCCGCCACCGTCCTCATGCACGGCATCGTGCCCTCGGGCTGCGAGAAGATCTGCGAGCACTTTGCCATCGCACCAGAGGTCTTCTTTAGCTGGGAGCACATCTTCGAGACCTGCGACGAGCTCGTAGCCGAGCTGGGCGAACAGGCGGGTACGCACGCCATCAAGGTGCTGCCGCCGCGCTTCGACTTCTTCGAGAAGCACCCGAGCCAGTATTAAACCGTCGAGGTGCGCGCCGCGCCCGTGTCCACACTCGAAAGGACCCCCATGGCATTCACCATACGCCAAACGCTCCCGCAAGACGTCGAGGCGGCCGAGCGCGCCCTCGAGGACGGCAAGGCTGCCCTGGCCGCGCTCGATATCCCACAATGGCAGGGCGAGTATCCGGATCGCATCGATATCGAAGACGATATGGCTCACGGTGCCTCATATGTCGCTGTCGATGAGGGCGGCACAGTGTTGGGCGTCATGGCACTCTCGTTTGACGGCGAGAAGACCTACGACGCATCGATGGCGCATGGCTGACCGAATCCTCCTCCAACTCCCCCACCTACGGCGTCATCCACCGCTGTGCGGTACGCGCGCAGGCAGCGCACTGCGGCGTCATGACCTCCATGTTTGCCGAGGGTGAATGCATCGCGCGCGAGCACGGCATGAAAAGCCTGCGCATCGACACGCACGAGAGGAACCTCCCGTTGCAGGGGCTTGCAACCAAATGCGGATATACGCGCTGCGGCGTCATCACACTCCCCTATGAGGGCGAAGCCGACCCGCTGCGCATCGCGTTCGAGAAACTGCTATAGCCCATGGCACGCCCCGGCATCCAAAAGCACCTCGATATCGCATCGCTCCTGCAATGCCCCCTCTGCCATGAGCGCCTGCACGCAATAACGTGTTCGCTGCGCTGTGCGCGTGGCCACGACTTTGCGATCTCATCCAAGGGATTTCTCAACCTTATCCCCCAGCAAGGACCCCTCAAGGGGTACGACGAGGCGTTCTTCACCAGTCGTCAACGCGTCATGGAGGCCGAGGTCTATCGCATCCTGAACGAAGCGCTTATTCAGACGCTTGAGAATCTCGACCTGCCTGACGACCCGATTATCATCGATGCGGGGTGCGGGGAGGGCTCGTATCTTAAAGCCATCTCATCGAGATTCTGCGGCACATGCATCGGCATTGATATCGTCAAGGACGCCATCCGCTGCGCCGCTCGTGGCGGTGGTGCCGAGCGCTGGCTTGTGGCAGACCTGGCGAACATGCCGATCCGAAATCATTCCGTCGATGTTGTCCTGAATGTGTTCACGCCGGCAAATTACACCGAATTCCAGCGCATTCTCAAACACGACGGAATGCTCGTAAAAGTCATACCCGGACCAGACCATATGCACGAGCTGCGCGATCTCGCCTGCGATAGACTTGCTCACTCCGCAATGCAGGACCATGGTGTCGCCGAGCACCTGTCCCGCCATATGGAACTGACAACCCGCGCACGCGTAACGCAAACGAGCTACGTTTCACCCGAACTCGCGCGTGACCTCGTTCGCATGAGCCCCGTAACCTTCGGCATGGACCCCGATGAACTCGAGCTCGACAAGCTGACGAACATCACCGTCGATGCCGAAGTCCTCTGCGCCCGTCCACATGGGCAGGAGACGAGGTAGGCCCCAACAACGCAACCTTAGGGGATACAAAAGGCGTTTAGCAGCCCAAACGCCCCTTCCGTCAAGTCGGTTGCTGCCGCCCGGGGTGGCGGGCATACAGTCCCATGCGAGTTCCGCACGAGCCGAAGGCCCCAGTGGGGCCTTCGCGCGAGCAGGACTGTCCGAGCAGGGAACTGTATGCCCGCCACCCCGGGCGCAGTCCGCGCATCACTTCTTGGCGTGGCCGTTGCGCCAATCTCGCGGCCCAAACCGAGGGCCAAAACCAACGCGCTCGTATACCCAAAAAGCCGATGACGGGAATGCCGAAATGACCGGCTCGATCTTGGCGTAATAAACCACCGACGAGCCAATGAACAGTCCGGCGATCACAATTGCCATCGACATGCGGTCGACGATGCCGCCCACACGGCGCAGCACCTGCTCACTGCCAAGGACCTGCATGTTCATCTTGAGCTGGCCGCGGGTGAGCATACGCGACGCCAAGCCGAGCTGCTCCGCCATTTCGAGATGACCCTTGAGTGCCCGATAGGAGGCTCCCGCGAGCTCCTCGGCAGCCTCCTGCGCACGACGGTACGAGCTCTTTTCATGTCGAATGTGGTCGGTGATGATCTCGATCATGTTCACATCGGGCATGTACTCGGTGAGCAACCCCTCAAGCGTCACCATGCCACGTGCGAACATCGTCACCACGCTGGGCAATTCCACGTCGTTCTTGCGCGCCAAGCTGATGAGCGACGTGAGGAACTCGCCGATGTCCAGGTCCTTCAAATCCAGACTGGCGAAATCGGCGACGATGAAATCGAGGTCCGTCAAGAAGGTCGAGTGATCGAGCTCCGATGAGTCCCCGCGCGTCACCGCGAAACGCATGAGCGAATCCTTGAGCTTAGGGACGTCACCCGACGCAACGGCGTAGATCATATCCTTGACGATTCCGCGGTCATGGCTCGACATGCGACCGACCATGCCGAGGTCGATGAAGTAGACGACCCCGTCTTTCACGATGATGTTCCCCGCATGGGGGTCCGCATGGAAAAAACCGTCCTCGAGCACCTGCGTGGCGTAATCGTCCACAATGGACGCCCCGACCTTTTCGAGGCTATAGCCCGCCCGGACAAGGAGATCGGGATCGGCGATGGAGATGCCGTCCACATAATCCATGACCACGATGTGCTCGGTGCAGTACGAAAGGTAGGAACGCGGGCAGGATATGGACGACGAACCCTCGTGAAAGCGATGGAAGTCATCGAGGTTGCGGGCCTCCATGAGGAAATTCGTCTCCTCGCGAAACGACTGCCACAACTCCTCGACCACGCCCTTGAGGTCGACGAACTGGTCGGTTTTCACAAAGCGCGACGCATGGCGCACAATCGAACGCATGATGTCGATATCTTGGGCCATCACCTGTTGGGCACCGGGACGCTGCACCTTGATGGCAACGTCTTCGCCAGTCACGAGCGTGGCACGATGCACCTGTGCGAGCGAGGCACTGCCCAGGGGCCTGCGGTCGATATGGGAGAAGACCTCGTTAAGGGGGCGACCGTACTCGGCGACGAGGCAATCATGCACCACGGCAAACGGCACCGGCTCGACATTCGAGCGCAAGCGGCGAAGCTCGTCGCAGTATTCCTGCGGTAGGATCTCCGAGCGATTCGCCAGAATCTGCCCCATCTTGACGAACATGGGACCAAGGTCCTCGAGCATGCAGCGCAAACGGCGCGGCGTGATATTGTGCCATGCCTCGTATTTCCGCACTATGCCGAGAATCTCACCAATGCGCTTGCGACGCCCCTCGGAGGAAAGCTTGAATTCCTCCGAGGGGGCCATGGCCTCAGGCTCCTCGGGGAACAGGTCGACCGCACGGGGGGCGCGCCAAGAAGTCCTCAGTGCCTCCTCAACGCCCTCCAGGTTGACCGTGTCGTCGGGACTCAGCGGCATACCCGCCGCCTTGGTCGCAGCGGGCCCGCGGGCATCCCGTTCTTGTTCCACTTCGCTCGCCATATCGGTTTCTCGCCTATTACGCGTCTCGAGCCTCGTCCGCGCCTAGATCGGCTTCGTCGGCGTCGACGACGACAGCGTCCTCGACCTCGACGGTCACCGTATCGTCGTCGACCGAGTCGATGAGGTCACGCACATGCGCCATGAACTCGACGCGCTCGGTCTTGGTCAACAGACGCACGCGAGCGAGAATCAGCTCGTCAAGCACGCGCTCCGCTGCCGTTGCACCCCGCTCGCTCAGACGCTCGGTGACATCGGAGAAGGTGCCGCCGGCCTGCTCGAAAATATCGGACATGGAGCGCGCGAAATCGGGAGTCTCTCTATCATGGCGAACGTGCTCACCGCGCGAGTTAAGGTCGCGAAGCACCTCTTCACCACGGGCGTTCAGATCCTCGAAGATCTCCTTGCCCTTCTCGGCCGTGACGGCGGCGGCGCCAAAACCGACATTGACCATTCCATTAATGAGCTCCTCGAACTTGATAGCCATGAGAGCCTCCTTGCTCCTCTTTTGTGCGCATGGACGCATCCAGATGAATCCCTTGTACCCAAAACACGCCAAAGGGGACAAACCCTTTGGCGTGCGAAAAGCTAACGCTCGTTGTCGGACATCGCGAAACCGTTCTTCATCGCACAGCTCGTGGTATAGAGCACGGTCGCGAGGAGCTTCTCGGTCTCGCCCTTGAGAGTCTCACAAAGGTCCTCATTCGCACGGGCAAGGGAGGCGGGGATATCGGCGTTTGCGAGGTCAGACACGGCTCGGTCTGTCTCGCGAAGCATCCTGTGACCAAGTGCGCCGACCTTCTCTTGGTACGACTCGACCTTGGCGGACGTCTCGTGGAAGCGTGCGTCGGCCAAGGCGGCGATAACGCGATTTGCCCAGTAGAAATTCTCCGTGGTCACACGCTCCGTGGTGTTGGAGAGATACGCGGGGAACTCATCCACATTTGCGTACAGCGCGACCAGGGCATTAAACACATTCGAACCGAAGGCCATCCATTGGATGCAGCGCAGAGGCTCCGCCACGTACGGACGAATCTGCAAGACAGCAAGCTGGCTATTGCGATTGATGCCGATTGGACGATAGGCGTTGCGGCTCGCAGGAGTTCCCTTGGAACCGTAGCAGTCGTACGGAGTGCCCTGGAAGTGGGCGGAAAGAACGTACTTGACGTCCTCTATAGTGACTTTGCGCTCGGGCACGCGGCTCCACGGAATATCATCAGACTCCGGGCTGAACGGCGCATCCGGACCATCCCAGCCGTCGCGAGGATTGAGGCAGCGTTGCATGTACCAGGCGCGCGGCGTGTTGTAGACATGGTCGGAATCTGAATGGGAGCCAAAAGCCTCGCGTGGATTGAAGATCTCGCCGGAGATCATACCTTCGCGCACGTCGGCGATGAGGTCCATGAGGTCGGCGACGTACTCCTCATAGGCGTCCGCCTCGTCCTCATCCAAGTCTTCGAGATCCTCATCGAAATACTCCTCGTCGAGAATGTCCTCGGGCTCAAGGCGATTCGCGTTCGTGAGGTTCAGGTGGTTCTCGGACATCCACTGGCGAAGGTCGGGGCTGGCCATGTGCTCGACTTGCTCGCCCTCAGCATCGAGAAGATCGAAATAGTCGATACCGAGCTGGTTGGGCATGGTGACGTAGGCGTCATCGGGCACACGCTTGGCGATCCAGTGGTGACCACCAATGGTCTCGAGCCACCAGATCTCATCCTCGTCAGAAAACGCGATACCGTTCATCTCGTAGGTGCCATACTGCTCGAGCAGGGAACCCAGACGCTGCACGCCCTCACGGGCGGTGCGAACGTACGGCAGGACCACGGTGACGAAATCCTCTTCACCCAGGCCACCGGGAACGGCGGGAACGTAGCCTTCCTCGCCCTCGGTGCCCTGAGCGGGGATGTACTCGACAAGTGGATCGGCACCGAGCACGCGCTCGTTACTCGTGATCGTCTCGGTGGCGCTCATGCCCACGTTGGCGGTGTTGAAGCCCGCAGCTGCCCAGATGCCATGTCCCGGAAGCGCATCCGGGACGCTCGAGTAGCGCATCGGATTATCCGGGAGTTCGAAGCTGAGGTGGGAAAGCACACTCGTATACGTCTTGGGCTGCTCCTCGGGATGCACGACCTTCATCTTCTTGGGCTCGAACTGTCCGTTCGGCGAGTCCTCGTTACGTGCGATGATGGTCGAACCGTCGTAGCTCGCGTTTTTGCCGACCAGAATAGTTGTACAAGCCATTAGTCCTCCAAACCATGTTGTAGTTTTGCGGCGAGCACCACATTGCTCATGAGCATGGCGCGCGTCATAGGGCCCACGCCCCCCGGAACGGGGGTGATGGCACCTGCCACGAGCTCGGCGGAGTCGAAATCGACGTCACCGCAGAGCCTGCCGGCATCATCGCGGTCCATACCCACGTCAATGACGGCGGCGCCGGGTTTGATCCACGGCCCCTTGATCATCTTGGGAATGCCGCACGCGGCGACCAAGATGTCGGCGCTCTGGCAAATCCGTGCGAGCTCGCGGGGGTCGGTGTGCGAGTGGGCCACGGAGATGGTGGCGTTCTTGGCGAGCAGCATGAGCGACATGGGCTTGCCAACGATAGACGAGCGGCCCACGATCACGGCGTTCTTGCCCGACGGGTCTATGCCATATGCCTCGAGCATCTCCATGATGCCCGCGGGCGTACAAGGACGCAAGCCGGTAAGACCGCGCACGAGCCTGCCGAGGTTCTCCGGATGAAAGCCGTCGACGTCCTTTTTTGGATCGATTGCGGCGACGACCGCCTCCGCGTCCAAGTGACTCGGCAGCGGCATCTGCACGAGGATGCCGGCGATATCCGGATCGGCGTTGAGGCGCACGACGAGATCCATGAGCTCCTCTTGCGTCGTTTGCTCGGGAAGCTTGAAGTCCCGCGACGGGATGCCGCACTGCTCGCAGTCGCGAAGCTTGGCACGTACGTACGTGGCGGAGCCTTGGTCGTCTCCCACGAGCACCACGGCAAGACCGCAGGCAATCCCCTGCTTGGTCAGGCCCTCAACCTCGGCTGCCGCGCGGTTGCGCACGTCGGCAGCAAGTTTCTTACCATCGATAATCGTCGCCAATGAAGTCGCTTTCTCTTAGATCGAATAATCGGACCGCGCGCATGCCAAGGGGCGCGCGCCAAAGGGTACGTCCCCCAATGGCATGCGTGCCAAAGGGATACGTCCCCCTTTGGCACGCGTCACCTCATACATCCACTAGAACAGGCCGGAAATCACGCCGTTGTCGTCAACATCGATATTCTCGGCTGCAGGGACCTTGGGCAGGCCGGGCATGGTGAGGACATTGCCCGTAAGCGCCACGACGAAATGCGCACCGGCGCTCACCTTGAGCTCGCGCACCGTAATGCGGAAGCCCTCAGGCGCGCCGAGGATCGCCGCCTGATCGGTGAAGGAATACTGGGTCTTGGCCACGCACACCGGCAGGTTGCCGAAGCCGTTGTCGCGCAGTTCCGCGAGCTGGCGCTTGGCAGCGGGCGTGAAGTCAACGCCGTCGGCATGGTAGACCTTGGTGGCGATCGCCTCGAGGGCACCGGCGACATCGGCGCCATCCTCGTAGGCGAAGCGGAACTCGCTCGGCTCCTCGACCAGGCGCAGCACCTCGTCGGCGAGATCGAGGGCACCCTCGCCGCCCTTGGCCCACACCTCGGACAGGCGAACGTTCACACCGAGCTTCTCGCACTCCTCCGCGATGAGCGCGAGCTCCGCCTCGGTGTCGGACGGGAAGCGGTTGATGGCGACCACGCAGGGCAGCCCATAGACGTTCTGGATGTTGTCGACGTGACGCAGCAGGTTGGGCATACCGGCGCTCAGGGCATCGAGATTCTCGGTGTTGAGGTCGGCCTTGGCAACGCCGCCGTTGTACTTGAGGGCACGCGCAGTGGCAACCACCACAACGGCACTCGGACGAATGCCCGTCATGCGACACTTGATGTCGAGGAACTTCTCGGCGCCAAGATCGGCGCCAAAGCCCGCCTCGGTAATGGCGATATCGCCGAAGCGCATGGCCATGCGGGTGGCCATCACGGAGTTGCAACCGTGCGCGATGTTGGCAAACGGACCACCATGGACGAACGCGGGCGTGTGCTCGAGCGTCTGCACGAGGTTGGGTTTGAGCGCGTCCTTGAGCAGGGCCGCCATGGCACCCTGAGCCTTGAGCTGGCTGGCTCGCACGGGCTCGCCGGTGTAGGTGTAGCCCACCACAATCTCGCCGAGGCGCTGCTTGAGGTCGGAGATGGAGGTGGACAGGCACAGGATCGCCATGACCTCGGACGCGACGGTGATATCGAAACCATCCTCACGCGGAACACCCTGGGCTTTACCGCCGATGCCGTCGATCACGTGGCGGAGCTGGCGGTCGTTCATGTCGACCGCGCGTTTCCAGGTGATGCGCTTGACGTCGATGCCAAGGGCGTTGCCCTGCTGGATGTGGTTGTCGAGCATGGCGGCGAGCAGGTTGTTGGCCGCGCCGATGGCGTGGAAGTCGCCCGTGAAGTGCAGGTTGATGTCCTCCATGGGAACGACCTGCGCGTAACCGCCGCCGGCGGCACCGCCCTTCACGCCGAACACGGGGCCGAGCGAGGGCTCTCGCAGGGCCACGGCGCTCTTGACGCCGCGACGGCGCAGGGCATCGGCCAGGCCGATGGTCGTGGTGGTCTTGCCCTCGCCCGCGGGCGTGGGGTTGATGGCGGTCACGAGCACGAGCTTGGCCTCGTGGTCGGAAGGCTCGTTCAGCAGCGAATAGTCGACCTTTGCCTTGTCGAAGCCGTACGGGATGAGGTGCTTAGGATCCACCCCAGCGGCCTCGGCGACCTGCTGGATGGGCCACGGTTCAACGGAATGGGCAATCTCGATGTCGGTCAACATGGCAAGGTCCCTTCTGCACGAGGAATAACTTGTTCAGCATAGCACGGGCATGAAGCTCAGAAGCGTCACAAGGCAATCGTCTCCAGGCCCAGATGCTCAAAGGCAACGGGCGTTGCCATGCGTCCCTGCGGAGTGCGGACAATCAGGCCGCATTGCAGCAGATAAGGCTCATAGACGTCCTCAAGCGTGTTGGCGTCCTCTCCCGTGGCACTCGCCAAAGTGGACAAGCCCACGGCACGACCGCGAAATGTTTTGCAGAGCATCTCGAGAATGCGGATGTCCATCCAGTCGAGACCGAGCTCGTCAATCTCGAAAAACGCCATGGCCTCTTGCGCAATAGCGAGGTCGATGCTCCCGCCTCCCCGCACCTGAGCGTAATCGCGCACGCGCTTGAGCAGGCGATTCGCCAAGCGCGGCGTGCCGCGGGAGCGTGAGGCGATCTCCTTTGCGGACTCACGGTCGATGTCCACGGCCAAGATAGACGCGGAGCGACACACGATATCGGCAAGATCCTCAATGCCGTAGTAATCGAGCCTGAACGAAATGCCAAAGCGGTCGCGAAGGGGACCCGTGAGCATGCCCGAGCGTGTGGTGGCGCCCACGAGGGTGAAGTGCGGGATGTCCAGACGAATGGACCGAGCTGCCGGACCTTTGCCAATCACGATATCGAGGGAGAAGTCCTCCATCGCCGGATACAAGATCTCCTCGACCTGACGGTTAAGGCGATGGATCTCGTCGATGAACAGCACGTCACCCGGCTGCAGGTTGGTGAGAATCGCCGCAAGATCACCCGTACGGGCGATGGCGGGTCCGGAAGTCGTCTTGATCTGCGCGCCCATCTCATTCGCGACGACCGCCGCCAACGTGGTCTTTCCCAAGCCGGGGGGACCGGAGAATATCACGTGGTCAAGACTCTCGCCGCGTGTTTGAGCCGCCTTGATGAGAATCTTCAGACTCTGCTTGATGTGCTCCTGCCCGCAATAGTCATCGAGACGCTGCGGACGCAGGCTGCGCTCGACATCGAGATCATCGGAGGTGAGCTCACCCGTCACGAAGCGCTCACCCTCCCCATGGGCATTCCGCGCCGCCGGCGCATCGGCCCATAGATCGGTCGATTCATCCACTTCCCACATCATGCATCCATTCCAAGGCGTTTGAGCGCCGCGGCCAGCAGATCCTCGACGCGCATATCCCTGCCATCATACCCGCCTAACGCCAAGGAGACTTCCGAAGGCGTAAAGCCCATCGATAGAAGTGCAGAGGTGGCGTCGTCCATAGGAGAGGTGGCCGCCGGGGCGGCGAGCTCGAGTGGAAGTGGGATGGATCCGGGCACCTCTGAGCCGGCGAGGCTACGGTCTTTGGAGAACACGCCCTTGAGCTCGAGAATCAGTCGTTGCGCGGTCTTTTTCCCCACGCCGGGCACCGTCGCCATGCCCTTGTCGTCCTCGGTCATGACCAGTGTGTACAACTGCGGGACGCTGAATTTGGAGAGCACGGCGAGCGCGAGCTTAGCGCCCACGCCGCTCACCGCGACGAGCTTGTCGAACATCGTCCGCTCGTCCTTGGAGGCAAAGCCGAAGAGCGTGCAGGAGTCTTCGCGCACGACCATGCGCGTGTACAGGCGAACGTCCCCGCCCACCCCGGGCAGAGCCGCGGCGGTCGTGCCGGAGATGCCGAGCTCGAATCCCACGCCGTTGACATCGATGACGACCATGCTCGGCGTGGCCTCGAGCACGCTGCCATGAAGTTGAGAAATCATGCGTACGGGTTTCCCTTCTGTTGAGCGAACACGCCGCCGGTCAGCACTTGAGTGCGTTGCAGATGCGCATGGCACACGGCGCACGCGAGTGCATCGGCGGCGTGATCGGGCTTGGGATCGTGATCGAGGTGCAAAAGCGTACGGACCATGTAGGTCACCTGGGCTTTATCTGCCGATCCGGTGCCAACCACCGCCTGTTTGATTTGCATAGGGGTGTACTCCCCCACCTCAACCCCGCAAAGCGAGCAGGCCACGAGGGCGGCACCGCGTGCATGGGCGGTCGGGATGGCGGAACGGACGTTGGCCCCGAAGTATATTCCCTCAACAGGCCGCCTGCTGGGGGTGATAACGGTCGACAACGGCCGTCAGCTCATCGGCGATGCGACGGAGGCGGGCTGCCAAATCCGACCCGGAAGAGGTCTCGATGCAGCCATAGGCACGACACCGCACCTCACCTCGGCGCTCCTCGATGATGCCCCAGCCGGTATTCGCCAAGCCCGGATCGATCCCCAAGATGACCATGCGCCCCCTCCCGCTGTTCGAACGTTTGTTCTACTATAACATGAGCAGACACGGCAGTACGCTAAAAACTCGCGCAGCCTCAGTTCAAGGAGAAGAAGCTGAACCCGCTGGTGGGTGACGCGCCGGGCCCTTCGGAGCCCTCTCCAGATTCCGCCATGCGTCGGAACAGCTCGCGCAGATTGCCCTCCATTTCACGCAGCTCTTCGCGCATGCGCTCCTGGCTTTCCTCACTCATGAGCTCTGCCTGTTGCTCGGGCGTGAGCCCCAACATCTCGCCGAGCATTCCGAAAATCTCGCCACGCGCCTGCTCGCTGCGCTCCGAGCCCTTCCGCTCCATACGACGGTACTCCGCTTCGGCAAAATCTGAGGCGCGCAGGCGCTCCTCACCACGCGTACCCATGTCGGACCAGGCAAGCTGCACAGGCCAAAGTCGTTCGGTGAACCCACGTGCCGAGACGATGGGCGCAGGTGGCAGCATCCGGCGACCGGATTCATTGTGGCGCACAAGCATAAGCAGCAGAGCGGATGCCTCGGGAGAAATCGTCGAGAGGGGCAGGGCATCGATGGCCGCGTTGCGATCGACGTGCGCCTCGAGCGTCGCATCGATTTGAGCCGAATCGATCGACTCCAGCAGATGCCGGGCACGCTGATCAAGTGCCTCGTCTATGTTGAGCTGGCCAATCGCGTCGCGCACAATCGTGGCTTGGACATGGGAGACCGCCTCGGATCCCATCAGCCGATTGGGAAGTGCAGATGAGACCCGCGCATGGAATTTGGCAACCCACTCGAGCGCGGAGAGATATACGTCGCCAAAAGGCGCGAGGCAACATGGTTGAAGCGTTGCGAGCGTGTTCGCGCGCAGGGCGTAATCGGTCTTGGTGAAGGGAGCGAGCACGAGGGCAGAGAGCTCACGGGCCGTATCCGCCAACAAAAGGGCGTCGATGCCGCGGCGCATGCCCGAGTCGTCAGGAGCCGGAACGTCACGATCGACAAGAAGCGTCGCGCTCGGGGCGGTCCGTTCGAGAAGGCGCATGTGGAGTCCCGTGGCGACCTCGCGCGCAAGGGCAGAGCGCTCGGCTTCGGCCACCTCCTGTGCAGAGGTCAGGGCGTCTTCATGGCCAACAAGCAAGCCGAGGACGTTGCGCGGCCCCAGCGCATCGACCGCCAAAACGGCGAGCAGGCTATTCGGAAGATCGCCGGTAAGGGGCACGATCACGCGTCCAAACCCATGGGCGGCGACGGCGTCGCGCACATGCAGGCGAAGGGCCTCCCACAACCAGATCTCCCGGCGGTACATGGGTAAATCGTGCAGTGCCACCGCATCCACCATCACCCCGCGCCGCACCTCCTGGACAAGGAGGGCCTCCTCAAAACAGGGGGCCTGCGCGACCACACGGCCACCGTCATCCATGACGAAGGAACCGCCTGTGTACACAGCGTCATCATAGCCACCCAAGGGCTCCATGCAGGCGAACCAAACACCCGCCCGCTCGACCTCGGAACGAAAACCGCCCTGCGACACCGAGGCGACGGCCGTGGTAGATGGATCGGTCATGTCAAAGCCATTCACCGGGAAGAAGATGACCATATCGCACCCGTTTGGAATGGAATCGAGGTCGCGCGCGGCATCGAAGGTGGCAGCTATCCTCGTGCCGGCAACTTCGAAGATCGGGGGGCTCCATGGCGATACGGGCAGAATCTCCTGATGCCGTACCATCGTGAGGCGCAAGGGAACGACGCGGCCCTTCCTCAGCATGAAAATCTCGAACAGCTGACCCGACTCGAGTGCGAGAACGGCGGGCGCCAGGCACGCCATTCCCAAGTCGTCGGCGACGCGGGCGAGGCGTTGCAGGACGCATAGCAGATCGTGCTCGAAGTCAGCGCTCTCGACGAGTGTGCCAGGCGTGACGCCGCAAAAGAGCGGCGAAGGCAGGCAGAGCAGGTCCGCGCCCGCCTCATGGGCGATGGCGAGCTGTTGCTCAACGCGCGCGCAGATGCCATCCAAGTCGCCGAGACGAGCGTGTATCTGCGCAAGTGCGAGTTTCATCTGCGAAATCCATCTTTCTTGTTCGTGAGTTCCCCGACTGCGTGTCGGGACATTGCATGCAACCGAGTATACCCTCTTGGAAGTTCGCAGCCGCACGACAAAGGACCTGGCCCCCACAGTGCCCCCATCCGACGGACGGCGATGCACCATGAGGGCCAGGCCCCTGCATCAGACTGACGACTAAGAGAGCGAGTCCTTAGAACTCGGCCTTCCACAGGCCGTGAAGGTTGCAATAGGCGTAAGCGATACCGGTCTTGGCCCCGCCGGCGAAGAAGGTGGTGGGAGCCTGGCCGGGCTTGAGGTAGTGAACCTCCAAGCGACCGGCGGCCTCGAGCGCAATCCACTCGATGTAGTGCTCGGCCTCCATGGGATGCTCGACCTCGCCCACGGTCACGTTAAGGACATGGCCCTCACGCTGCACATCGATTACAGGGACGTGCTTCTCAGTGGCGGCGTCCACCGAGTTCGCGACGACCTCGGCATACCCCGCGGGCGCGACCATGTCGGCATCGATGGCGGCGAGGAACTTGCCCGTCTCATCATTCTTGAAAAACGTTGCCATATCAGTAGATCCTTTCAGACTTCGTTGCAGATGCAATCAAAGGATAGTATGCCCAAATATGCTCCAACGTAACGCGTCGTCCCGTGAGTGCGGGGCATATCGTCCCGCACCCCCGGGACAATCAACTCAGAATAGAGGTGCGAACGCATCGAAAGCGCAGGCCGCCGGAGTCCGGGACTAGATCACCGTTACGCGGCCCTTGTTGCCCACGATGCCCTTGACCTCGGCAATAAGCGGAATCGAGCGCGCATTGACTCGCGTGGGAATCTCGGCCCGCATGGTCTGCCCGTCGCCCTGCTCGATGAAGAGCTCGACGCGGTCTCCACCGGGATTGGTGCTCAGCACTGTCGCCAAACGCGCCATGTTGGACTGCGAGAACCGGGCACTCGGAATCATGATCTCGAACACCTTGGGGCGATTGCTCTCGTCGTTCAGCACGAGCGGCTCGATCTCCTGCGCGATGATTTGATCGCCGCGGTCGGAGCGCTCGAGCTTACCCTTCACACGAATGAAGCGTCGGAGAGCTGCGCTCCCGTCTCAGGGTCCACCTCGCCGTAGAGATACCCTTCGCATTGCTTGTACGTCTTGGGGAAGATGACGACCGTCGCCTCACCCTCCATGTCCTCGAGCTGAACAATCGCCATGGGGTCGCCGTTCTTGGTCACACGCTTGCCCACGCTCGACACCATGCCCGCCCACCAGTACGCTTTACCCTCGGGAATCTCCTGGTTCACGGCGTTGCCCGTGGGGCCCATGGTCTCAAACCCGTGTCGATCTGCGAAAGGGTGAACTCGCGCGCCTTCGCCAACGCGTACTCGTACGGGCGCAACGGATGGTCGGAGACGTAAATGCCCAAGACTTCCCTCTCGAAAGAGAGCTTCATGTGGCGGTCCCACTCCTGCCCGTCGGGCTCGGGGACGATGACCTCAAAGCCCGACCCCTCGACGTCACCGAAGACATCGAACAGCGACGTCTGACCCGCCGCGCGGTCCTTTTGGCGCTTCACCGCGGCGTCGATGATGTTCTCGGGGTTCTCGCGATCGACGAAGTGCATGAGCTGACGACGCGGATACCCCGTCGAATCGAAGGCACCACCCTTGATGAGGGCCTCGATCACGCGGCGATTCGCCTGACTCGAATCCACGCGTTCCACGAAGTCGTGCAAGTTTTTGAAGGGCCCACCCTTCTCGCGCTCGGCGATGATCGCCTCGGTCACACCCTCGCCCACGCCGCGGATGCCCGCGAGGCCAAAGCGCACTCCCTCGGCGGTCGCCGTGAACTCGGTGCCGGATTCGTTGATGTCCGGAGGCAGGACCGCGATGCCGTCGTGGCGACACGCCGAGACGTAATGCACAATCTTGTCGGTCTTGCCGGTGTAGGAGGTGAGCACCGCCGCCATGTACTCGTTGGGGTAATGGGCCTTGAGCCAGGCGGTTTGCATGACGAGGATGGCATAGCCCGCGGAGTGGGACTTGTTGAACGCGTAGGACGCGAACTCAAGGACGTCGTCCCAGATCTTTTGGGCTGTCTCTCGTTTGTAATCGTTGCGCACCGCGCCGTTCATCCAGTGGTCGTAGATGGTCTCCTCCTCGCCATCGGACCACTTGAACACCTGGTCGGTGAGCATCTTGATCTTCTTTTTGGCCACGGGTTTACGGATACGGGAGTCACTCTCGCCCTTGGAGAAGCCGCACATCTCGACCGAGATGAGCATGACCTGCTCCTGGTAGACCATCGTGCCGTAGGTCTCGCCCAAGATGCCGTCAAGGCGAGGGTCGTAGGAGACCGCCGCCTCCTTGCCGTTCATGCGGTTGATGTAGCTCGCGACCATGCCCGCGCCAGAGGGCCCGGGCGGTACAGGGCGATTAGAGCGACCACGTGCTTGTACTCGGTCGGCTTCATGTTCTTGATGGTCGCGGTCATGCCCGCGGACTCGACCTGGAACACGCCGGCGGTGCGGCCCGCGCACATGAGCTCGAAGATCTTGGGGTCGTCGAAGGGAATGGCGTCCACGTCGATGTCGATGCCGAAGTTCTTCTTGATGTTGGCCTTGGCCTTGGAGATGACCGTGAGGGTGCGCAGGCCCAGGAAGTCCATCTTGAGCAGGCCCATATCCGCAACCGTATGGCCCTCGTACTGGGTGATCTCCACACCGCCCTTGGTATCGAGCTTGGTGGGCACGTGCTCGTTCACCGCGTCGCGGCAGATGAGCACCGCGCATGCATGAACGCCCTCGCCGCGCGTGAGGCCCTCGATGGACAGCGCCGTGTCGATGATGCGGCGGGCGTCCTCGTCCTTCTGATACGCCTCGACGAAATCCGGCTGTACAGGTCCTCTTTGCCAGGTTGCTTCTCAAGCACCTGCTTGAGCTTGACGCCGGGATCGCTCGACACCATCTTGGACAGGCGTTGGCCCATATAGACCGGGTAGTCGAGCACGCGCGCAGCGTCGTTGATGGCCTGCTTTGCCTTGATGGTCGAGTACGTGATGACGTGGGTGACCTTCTCGGGACCGTAGAGCTGGCGAACGTGCTCGATTACCTCGAGCCTTCGCTCATCGTCGAAGTCCATATCGATATCGGGCATCTCAGTTCGTTCGGGAGAGAGGAACCTCTCGAACATGAGGCCGTTCGATAGCGGGTCGAAGGTGGTGATGTCCATGGCGTAGGCGACGAGCGCGCCGGCTGCCGAGCCACGGCCCGGACCCACGCCGATGCCGTTTTGCTTTGCCCAGCGCACGTATTCTGCCACGATGAGGAAGTAGGCGGCGAAACCTTTCTCGCAGATGACTTTGTATTCAAATTCGAAGCGCTCGCGGATGTCAACGCCGCCGATCTCCTTGCCATCCCAATCGTCGCCGTAGCGCTTGGCCAGACCCTCCTCGCACTCGCGACGGAACTGGCTCTCATGGGTCTCGCCGGGATCGAGCAGCGGGTAGTTCGGCAAGATGATGCTGTCCCAGTCGAGCTCGACGTTGCACTTCTCCGCGATCTCGAGGGTGTTGTCGCACGCCTCGGGGCAATAGGGGAACAGTGCGCGCATCTCCTCCTCGGTCTTCATGTAGAACTCGGAGCCCTCCATGCGGATGCGGTTGGGATCGTCGATCTTGGAGTTCGTACCGATGCACATGACCACGTCCTGCACGGGGGCGTCGTCACGCGTGAGGTAATGGAAGTCGTTGGTGGCGATGACCTTGACGCCCACCTGGCGGGCGATCTCGATAAGGGTCTTGGAGAGCTCCTCGTCGGTGATGCCGGAGTCGGTGGTAATGCCGTGCTCCTGGATCTCGATGTAGAAGTTGCCCGGCTCGAAGGTGTCGCGGAAGGTCTCCGCCCACTCGATCGCCTTGTCCATCTCGCCGCGGTCGATGCACTTGGGGATGATGCCCGCGATGCACGCCGAGCTCGCGATGAGGCCCTCGCGGTGGCGGCGCAGATTGTCCAGCGTCACACGCGGCTTATAGTAAAAACCCTGCACGGCGGCCTCGGAGACCGTCTGCATGAGGTTGACGTAGCCCGTTTCGTTCTGTGCGAAGAGCACCATGTGGTAAAGCTCGGGCTTGCGGTCGCGCGCGAGCGTCTCGTCGGGGGTGAAATAGACCTCGCAGCCAAAGATGGGCTTGATGACCAGCGGTGGCTTGAGCTCATCGATGTTGCCCTGGGCGTCCCACATCGCGAGGTCCTTCATATGCTGCTCGTACCCGCGCGGGTCTTTCTCGGAGTCGGGGCACTCGAGCTCGTCGCGGCGGCCCTTCTCGAGGAACGACTTGTCCTTGCTCCATACCTTGTACTCGGGCGTGCCGTGGTTAATGGCGTCGCAGGCGAGACCGAGCTCGGGGACGCCGTACATGTAGCCGTGATCGGTGATTGCCACGGCGGGCATGCCAAGATCGACCGCGCGCTTGACCATGTCGCCGATGCGCGTCGCGCCGTCGAGCATGGAGTAGACGGTATGGTTGTGCAAGTGGACGAACGCCATGTGCTATGGCTCCTAACTGATGTGCTGAGAATATCCTCGAGGCCCTTCGACCCCATTTCGAACGCTATTGATTCTAACCGAGCGAGCGGACAGAACGCATGTGCGCCCCCGGCTCGTGGAAGGCACACAGTGTGTTCGATTACGCGACCGGGGGCGCGAGGGCAAACGGTAGCACAAGTAGCAAAAACTTCGCGATTTCCGGAAGTTTTGTCGAGTTGTGCTACCGTTTGCCGCCACAAGGCGATCCGAACAGAGACCTCATCGAACAAGCGAGTTGACCGCGGGGGCAAGCGGCCATAGTGATCGCCCCCCGACCTCGATTTTGCGGGTTTCATCGGAAGCATCACAGCTCGTACGTGACGACCTGGGGCTGCGCGGGGTCGACGGGGTCGGGTACCTCGACGCGCACGAACTTGAGCGTCACGCGCTCGAAGCCGGCCTTGTGCAGGACGTCGGCGTACACCTCGGCCTGCAGGCGGTGTTTCTCATGCAGCCGCCCGGGCGTCTCGTCCGGGCTCCCACCGGTCTTGTAGTCGATCAGCAGGGCATGACCGGGGCGAGCGGGGTCGGTGCACAGCAAGTCGATGGCGCCCTCGGCATAAGGCCCAAAGCGCCCCACGAGCCCGTCCATGCCCAGCGTGTAAAACGGCACCTCGGCACGGCGGCACGGCCAGGCAAGTGCCTCGGCGCGCACATCGCTCGAAAGCCAGCGCGCGACCGCGGCATCGAAGCGCTCGCGCTGGGCGGGCGTGCAGCCCCAGTAGCGGCACAGGGCGTCAGCGCGCTCGGCGGGCAAATCGACGCGATCAAGTTCGATCAACCACTGACATGCGGCATGGAAGGCGCTACCCAGGGCGGTCGGGTCTCCGGCACGCGACAGAGCGGCCCTCTCTTCGCGCTCATCGCGCAGGGCGTCGACCTCGCTCGGCGCGACCGCCTCATCGATGTCATCGCCCTCGGGAGCCCCGGCGGCGGCCGCACGGTCCTCCCCCTCCTCGTGCAACTCGGCGGAGATCGATGAATAACTGTACGAATCACGTGGGGCGCGCTCGGCGGGCACGACGCGCATGTACACACTCGCCGGCTCGACGAGCGTGAAGGAATCCGTCGGTTCGGGTGCCGGGGCGTCCGCAACCGAGGCCTCTGCATCGGCCGGCTCGGCATTCGCCTCGTATGCGGCGCCGCCATACGAGAAGTCCCTGAGGGCGATCAGCTCGAAATCGCCCGCTTGGGCGTTGTCGAACACGAGGCGGTCGCACGCGAGCGAGGCGCCCTCATCGGGCAGGATGCGCTCGAGCACGGCTTGCGTGAGATCCAACTCGGGCCTGAGGGCGAGAGCCGCGTCCTTGCCGCGGCCAACGGGCACATCCATCGCGAGCAGGCAGACCTCGCGGGCGCGCGTCATCGCGACGTACAGCAGACGGGCCCGCTCCTCGAGTGCGAGGCGGTCCTCCTCGTTGCGCATGGACAGCCATGCCTCGGCGGCCGATCCAGTCGCGCACACATCGTCGACCAAGCTCGCATCGAGCCAGGGCCCCGTGGCGCCCGATCCGCTCAGATACTTCTTGAATTGCTTCTCCACCTCGGCGCCGTCGACGAAGGAGCCGGACGAATCACGGCAACTCGGAAAACGGCCGGGCAGGGCGACGAGGCCGATCGTGCCGTCATCGCGGCGGGCGGACTGCATGCGATCGGAGTTGGATCGGATGCCGAAGCACTCCGACACCGCGACTACGGGGAACTCGAGGCCCTTGGAGGCGTGCACCGTCATGATGCGCACCGCGTTGCCCCCCTCCTCGTTGAGGCGCCGGGTGCCTGCTTGCCCGCCAGGAAACGGTCGAAGGCGAGCGCCACCTGCGCGGCGCGTTGCCCAACTCGGCCTCGGCCTCCGCCACGGCGTCGATGGCCTTCAGGACATTCGCAGCCTGCGCGCGGCCCTCCGCCCCCCGCTCGGCGAGACGGACCATCCAACCGGACTCGTTGACCACATCGCGCACGATCGAAGTAAGCGGGTCCTTCCCCAGGCGCGAGAGAGCCCGGCGCAGGACGCTTCGGGCACGGGCGAGCAGCGGAAGCTCCCCGAAGCCCGGTGCGTCGTCATCGACGAGAATGCCGAGCTCGATATTGCGGCGACGGGTCTCGCCGGTCTGCGTATCCCATGCCGTGGCCAGGGCAAGGAATTCCTGGACGCCCAGGGCGAACAGCGGCGAGGCGAGCACGGGGGCGAGGCCATGCGCGGTATCGGCCAGGTTGCCGAGCATGTGCACGAGCGCGCGGACGGTCTTGGCCTCCTCCGTGGAGGCGAACACCGATCCGCCGCTGATCACGCAGTCGAGACCCTGCGCGCGGATCGCGTCCGCGTACACGCCGGCGCGGGGCATGCCGCCCAGCAGCAGCACCCATGCCCCCACGGGCTGACCGGCATCGGCGAGCGAGCGGAACCGGCGGGCGATGGCCTCGGCCTTGGCCGCCGTGCGCTCCTCGGTGGTGCCGCCCGCGACAAGCAGGGCCTGACGACGCGAGCGCCCGCGACCCGCAGACCGTCGACGCGCCCGTCGTGCGGGAGCAAATCGAGGAAGCCCGGCATGATGCCGCCCTTCCCGCCGTCGAAGATGCGGGCGACGTACTCGAGCACCTCGGCGTGGCTTCGGAAGTTCTTGACGAGCTCGACCACGGATCCTACGGATCCCGCGGCCGCCTCATCCTCGATACGGCGCTGCGCGCGACGGAAGACCTCGACTTCGGCGCCGCGGAATCGATAGATGGACTGTTGGGCATCGCCGACGGTGCACAGCGCGACCGCCCTCGCCCGTAAGGAAGTTGATGAGGTCGACCTGCTGCTGGTCGGTGTCCTGGAATTCATCGATCATGACCATCGCGAACTTGCCGGCGTACGCCTCGCGGATGCCGGCATGGTCGCGCAGCGCCTCATAGGTGAGACGGAGGAGGTCGTTGTTGTCGAGCGCCGAGCGCTCCGCCTTGAGGGCGGCATACTCGTCGCCGACGGCGCGGGCGAGCGCGAGCAATTCATCGAGTGCGGGGCCGCCGAGGGCCAGATAGGCGTTGACGAAGGCATCGGCCGCCTCCGCCTTGAGCAGGGCAACCTGCTCCTTGGGAAAGGCCTTGCTCGGACGGGGCATGCCGCAGGCGAGCATGCAGGAAGCGAGGTCGCCGCGCGTCTGGGGGCCGCTCTCGTACGCCTCGAGGGCGTCCAGCGCGATGCGCGCGGTCTCTGCCGCCTTGGCACTCGCGCCGAGGCACTGGCGATAGCGTCCATGAGGCCGGAGAAGTCCGCCGTGCCGCGGACGAAATCGATGTCGTCGAAGCCGTGGCGCGAGGCGCTCGCGCGCTCGAGCAGCACGCGCACCAGGCGCCTGGCACTCGTGCCCGCCTCGAAACCGGAAGGGTCGAGCTCGCCGGTGAGCGGGAACCACTCCCTCAGCGCGCCCAAACCGTCCCGCTCACGGCCGATCACGGCATCGACCGCCCGATCCATGAGTGGGCCGGAGACGGATTCATCCAGCACCGTGAACTCGGGGTCGAGGCCGAGTTCGAGCGCATGGGCGCGTAGAATGCGCGAGCACATGCCGTGAATGGTCGAGATCCAGGCGTCGTCGACCTGCAGGGCGACGTCGGCCATCCCCTCCTCGATAAGGGCGCCACGGACGCGCTCGCGGATCTCGGCCGCCGCATCCTTGGTGAACGTGATGGCGAGCACCTGGTCGAGGCTCCGGATGAAGGGGCCGGACTCGGGCGAGAGCGCCCACAAGATCCTGCGCGTGAGGGTGAAGGTCTTGCCCGAGCCCGCGCCCGCCGAAACGAACAGCGGGCGGTCGAGGGTGGTCACGATGTCGCGTTGCTGCGGCATGAGGGTGGAAAGATCCATCGTTTAAGCGTCCCTCCGCTCGAATCCAAGGTCGTGATTGAACGCGCACCGCGCGCCTGGCTTCTCCGCCGCCGCCACGTCTCCCGCCTCGAGGGAGTCGAGCTTGCGCGCGATGGTCCGCTCGACGCGGTCGAGCAGCTCGTCAAAGCTCATGGAACCGCCGCGTTCGGTGTCGGGGAAGCCCGTCCGCAGGCCGGGCACGCGGCCGTCGCCACGCTCGACCTCGGCGAATTCCTCGGAAACGGCGCCACGCATGGCGGGGGCGCCGCCCTTGGTCGAGAAATAGAGGGCTCCGCGGGCGTCGAGGGCGAGCTCGGAGTGACGCAACGCCTGCGCGTAGATGAGCGACTGCGTATGCTCGGGCAGCCAGTCGGGGTCATCCGCCGGGACGGTGCCGTCGCGCTTCGCCACCGTGGGGTCGGAGAGCTTGAAGGCGTTGACGTCGGCGCGGTGCTTGTAGTCGATGACCATCGCGCGTCCCTCGGCATCGACGTCCACGCGGTCGATGCGCCCGCCGAGCGGGCGCCCGGCGTACTCGACCCCGAGGCCGTTGAAAGAGTACTCGAGGTATTCCGGCGCAAAGGGCGCGAGCGCCTCGGCCTCGTACCGGACCACCGCCTCGAGCTGCGGAAGGATCTCATCCACCTGCGCGCGCTCGAGGGCCGAGTGCGCGACGAGCGCGCCGGAGCTCGAGGTCTTGTTGCGCGCATGCTCGGCTCGGACGCGATCGAACACGCTCCGCAGCCTCTCCAGGCACCCCGCGAGATTCTCGGGCGTGACGCGCGGGATCCCTTCCTCGATGAGCTCGGCGTGCAGGCGATGCATGACGTCGTGAACGAAATTGCCCTTCTCCATATTGCCGAACCCCGCATCAAGCGACTGGGGGCGGACGCGCGATGAGATGAACCAGCACAGCGGACAGGTCGCATAGCTCTCGATCTGCGAGGCGGACAGCTGGCGCGGCACGAGACGGGACGGGTCGGCGGGGTCGCGTTGGTACAGTACCAGATGACGGAGGGCGTCCTTCCCCAGCTCCTGCGGGGGCAGGCACGCCACCCGCTCGCAAGCCAGGCCGGCGCCGGCGCGATGTCGAGATCCCCCACGATATCGCCCTCGCCCGCCGAGACGACATCCGCGACGCGCCCCGACGCGCGAACGGCCGCCGCCAGCTCCGTCCACATCGCGGCGGGGTAACGGTCCTTCGCCTGGCGGTCATGCGTGACGCGGGCGAGGATTGCGCGAAAGCGCGCCGCGGCCAACGCCCGGTCGAACAGGTCGCGCAGGCGGGCAGCCGGCTCGAGCTCGACGGGAGCGACGCCGAGCTTGGCGGAAAGGGCCTCGAGGGCCCCTTCCTCGTGCGCGAGCGAGAAATTGTCGACGTCGACATCGGCGATGAAGACGGCGTCCACGGAGCCCGTGGGCAGCAGGGCGGCATCGGCGAGCGTCATGAATCGCACGCAGGGCGCCGTCGCGCCCCCATCGGGGCCCGCATGCGCGAAGCCGCTCGACTTGGCGCGACGACGGGCGGATACGGTTAGGCCGTCCAACACCGTCACGGCCACGGACTGGGGGACGTCCATCTCACGGGCAGTATCCGCCAGGGCCTCGATGGCCTTGGCGGCCATGGTGGCCTCGACGCCGGCGCGGACCGACCCGTCCCTCCAACCGAGCGCTCGGGGGAAGCGCCGCAGCGACGGCGCACATGGCCTTGAGCGCCGAAACGGGGCGCTCCTGCCACAGATACGAGACGACGCTCGCGCAGACGGCGGGGACCTGGGCATAGGGCCCGGAATGCTCGGAGCGCTGGCGCATGGTCGCGGTCTGGCTCTGGTAGCTCTGCAAGGTGCGCAGAACCACCTCGGGCGTCAGGGAGCGATTGGAGCGGATCTTCTTATCGAACTTCCGCGCGGAATTGGAGTCCATGCCGGAGAGCGGCGAATAGAGCCAATCGGTGAGTTCCGGCGCGGGCCACCACGTCGCGGCGCGTTCGGGGTCCTCCCCCGCCTCCTTCATGCGGGCGACCACGTCGGACAGGGAGGTGAAGAGACGGCCGACCTCGGTGTCACCGAACCGTGCCACGAGAGCGCACTCCGAGCAGATCCCACGAGCCGCCAAACGGGGCGAGACCTCATCGAACACGTCTGACGGTCGAGCGGAGGCAACCACCACATCACGGCCGTCCGCCACGAGCCCGCTGATGGCGCGCGCGTAGGCGGCTCCGCGAGCATGCGGGCCCGCGACCTCGAGGAACTCGGGGTCGCCCTGGAAGCGCGGGGCAGATGCGAGCGCATCGAGCCCGACCACCTCGACGGGGGTGGGCAGTCCCGCGACGAGGGATCGCTGGTCGGGGTTGAGCAGCACAGCTGCCTCGCCCACGCCGGCGACGGCCATCAACAGGCGCATCACATGTCCGGGCAGGCGGGAGACGTCGCGCACGGCGACGAAACGCGCGCACGCGGGCGCCTCGGAGTCGACGAGCCGCGCCAAGAGGCGGGCGGCCTCCGACGCCTCGACGAGCCCGCGCGCCTCGAGCATGCCGGCGTAATCGCGCACCAATGAGAACACGATGCGCTCGGCGTCATTGCCGGCCTCGGGCAGTTCCTTTCCCGACGCCGCGGGGCGGCGATCTCGGGCAGCAGCGCCTCGGCAATCTGGCAAACGAGCCGCACCGTGCCCGGATTGTCCGCAGGGCGCGATAAAGGCGGCGCTGCGGCCGGCCATGAGCGCGGCGACGAGCATGCGGCGCTCGAGCGGAGCCACGATGCGGCGCCCGTCGCCGAACAGCTCCCACATCCCCTCGATCCACGTCGTGGGCGTCGCCACGTCGACGCCCGTGCCGACATGCGCGTCGGCCAGGGCGCGGCGGCACAGGTCGCGCTCGGCGAACGTGGGCACCAGCAGCGTGGCGCGGCCGTGCTCGCGCGCCGCTCCTGCAAGCAACGATACCTCGGCGCCCGTGAGCGCCGATGCGGATTGCGTCGTGTAAACCTTCAGCCCCATGTCCCCATCCTCGATAGAAGTCTCGTCATTCCATCCTACACGCCCGCGCGGACACGTTCGTGTGGCGCGGGCAAACCCCATGCGATCGATGCGGCGGTTGGTCCCCGTCCGCCGCGCAAAAGAAACCGCCCCCCGCAATCTCGTGACTGCGAGGGGCGGGCTTTGGCAGTTGTCGGCACGCGCTAATTATCGCCGAGCTTGACGAGAATACCGCGATAGCCGCCGTACTCGCCGTTGAGTGCCTTGGAAACGCGGCTCACCGTGGTCGACGAGGCTCCCGTGCGCGCCTGCACCTCAACATAGGGCTCTCCCTCGTCGAGATAACGGGCGACCTGCAGGCGCTGCGCGAAGTCGCAGATCTCGCGCGGCGTGCACAGGTCGGTGAGGAATGCGCGAATCTCATCGGGGCCCTCGACGAGACGGAACGCCTCGACGAGCTGATCGACATCGGGTCGCTCGAACATCTTTTCTATATTCATGGTCACCACCAGGCATCATCAATGTACTTGGCAGTAACCCTACTGCCAAGGCGAAGTTTAGCACACTAGCGTGCTAAAGCACCGATGTCATCCGCGAGCGGCACGCGTCACCAGCTTGGGAGCGTGGGGACGAGTGAGAGACGCTCGGCAATTCCGGATGTCCAGCGCACCTCATCCGCATCACTTATGAGCACCGCCTCGACGCCATCGATGCTCTCGGCAAAGGCGAGCCCCTCATCCATGCCGAGCATGAGCACCGTCGTCGAATAGCCATCGCAGTCAAGCGAACGGTCGGCGATGATCGTCGCGCTCGTGACGTCCGTGTGCGTGGGCATGCCGTCAACGGGACTCAGTATGTGGTGATACGTCCGTCCGCCTTTCGAAAAGCGGCGCTCGTGCAGGCCGCTCGTCACGACCGACCCATTCGCCACGTCCACGATTGCGCGATAGTGGGCGGGGTCGCGCGGATTCACGATGCCGATCTTCCAAGGGTCACCGGCATGCACGGGAGGGCGCGACGCCCCATCGGCAGGACGTCCGCCGCGCACGACCACGTTACCGCCCAAGTTGATCGCAAAGCGCTCGACGCCGTGGGCCACGAGCAGCCGAGCAAGATCGTCGGCAATGTAGCCCTTGGCGACCCCGCCTACGTCGAGAGAGCATGCGGGGTCCTCGATGGCAAGCCAGGGCGCCTCGTCGGGCGCGCTCACGCGTATCGCGCCGATGTCCACATGTGGCAACGCACGGGCAAGCTCCAGGGCGCTCGGAACAACTCCCTCGTGAAAATCCCACAGGCGCGTCACCGTCCCCATGGTGATGTCAAAGCAGCCCCGGCTTCGCGCGCAGTACCCGCAAGCCAGGCGCACAAGCTCGGCCGTCTCGGGCGCGACATCGATCGGATGGGGGGAGGCGGCATGGGCGCGGGAGATATCCGAATCCGATCGGGTCCGCGATAGATGGCGCTCAAAGAAGAGGCACCGATCCCGGCATGCCCGCAAGGCGTCATCGAGTGCCTCGACGGTACGCCCGGCACCTTCGTCTTCCGACCTCTCGCGACCGTCCCCGCAATACACGTGGAAGTGCACATCGGTGTTGAAGACGAAAAATGAGATGACGCGCGAGCCGTCCTCGCCGGGATAGGGCTCCGCCGTCTCGATCTGCGCATAGGTGTACTGCTGCATGGCGTTCCTCGCACGTCCGTCGGAATGACGGGGCTTTGGGTAGAATATCCGAGAACGGCCATGGCGATGCCACGGCGCGTACCATTATCTTAGCGTGCGCGCCACGTCCTCGGATCCGTCATCGCGTATCCGAGTCGCACGCAGACCGAGAGGCCTCTCATGCGCTTTTTCCTCAACTGGCTCTTGACGTCCATCGCCATCGCCATCGCCACGTTCCTCGTCCCCGGCATCGCTCCGTTCGGAGCGGCGGATCCCTGGCTCAGCTTCGCGTTCGTCGGGCTGTTTCTCGGCTTGGTCAACTCGTTGGTCAAGCCTCTCATCACCGTCATCTCGCTGCCGCTCACGTGTCTTACCGTGGGGCTCTTCCAGCTGGTGGTAAACAGCTTCATGCTCGAACTCGCAAGCTGGCTCTCAGTGAATCTGCTCGGTTCGGGTATCTCCATTGCCGGATTCGGATCTGCGCTCATAGGCAGCATTATCGTGAGCATCATGTGCACGATTCTCGGCGTGGTGACCGAGGATTAAGGCAAGCGGCCGGCTATTCTTCCGCCTCCGGATGAGCGCACATCAGATCGGCTATGGTCACGCCCTCCAGATAGTCCTCGATGAGATGATCGAGTTCCCTCCACACATGAATCGTGCGGCAGGTAGCCGCGCGCTCGCAGGTGTTGTGATCTTCGCTCAGACACGACACGGGAGAAAGCGAGCCCTCGGTCAGACGCAGGACCTCCCCCACCGTGAACTGATCGGGCTCACGCGTGAGACAGTAACCGCCGCCTTTGCCGCGCAGCCCCGACAAGATACCGTGACGTACCAACGTCGACAAGATGTTCTCGAGGTACTTCTCCGAGATTCCCTGACGGTCGGCAATCTGCCTGAGCGGAATACGGCCCTCCGAAGCGTGCTCTGCAAGATCGACGATGACGCGCAGGGCATAGCGTCCCTTTGTGGAGACCAACATGATGTCCGTGCTCCCTTCGCAGTGGTCCGGTATGTCGAAGGATAACAGACAACCCCCCTTCCTTTATAGGCAACGATGGTTTTTTCAGCCGACTCCTGCGGAAATGAACGTCATGTTTCAGATTGATTACCTATTCCCTATATAATTGGTATGTAGTTGAAGGGGTGCGTACCATGGTCCGCGTGTATCATACAGGCAAGCACCTCACCCCCTCAGAGGGCGGGGCCTCACGTTAGGAGATCGCCATGAGTGCCGTCTACGCATCCATCGACCAGCTGATCGGACATACCCCCTTGCTGGAGCTGACACAACTCGAGCGCGAGGCCAACGTCAACGCGCGCGTCCTCGTCAAGCTCGAGCGCCAGAATCCCGCCGGCTCCGTCAAGGACCGCGTAGCGCTCAACATGCTGAACGAGGCCGAGGCGGCGGGCCTCATCGCACCGCACGACGGCTACACCATCATCGAGCCCACGAGCGGCAATACCGGCGTGGGCCTCGCCGCGCTGGCCGCCGCGCGTGGCTACCGCCTGATCATCGCCATGCCCGAGACAATGAGTGCCGAGCGCCGCGCCCTCTTGGCCGCCTACGGTGCCGAGCTCGTCCTCACCCCGGGCTCCGCGGGCATGAAGGGCGCTATCGCACGCGCCGAAGAGCTGGCGGCAGCCACGCCGAAGAGCTGGATCGCCGGCCAGTTCACCAACCCGTCCAACCCCGCCGCCCATGAGGCCACGACCGGCCCCGAGATCTGGGAGGACACCGATGGGGCGGTCGACATCTTCGTCGCAGGCGTGGGCACCGGCGGTACCATCACCGGCGTGGGTCGCTACCTCAAGTCCCGCAACCCCAACGTCCACGTCGTCGCGGTCGAGCCCGCGAGCTCGCCGGTCCTCTCGGGCGGCGCGGCGGGCCCGCACGCCATCCAGGGCATCGGCGCGGGCTTCGTGCCAAAGGTGCTCGACACCGCGGTCTATGATGAGATCATTCCCGTAGAGAACGAGAACGCCTCGCAACGGGCCGTGCGCTCGCGCGCAAAGCGGGCGTACTGGTGGGCATCTCCTCCGGCGCCGCCGTATGGGCAGCTTCGAGCTCGCGAAGCGTCCCGAAAATGCGGGAAAGACCATTGTCGCCCTCCTGCCCGACACGGGCGAGCGCTACCTCTCCACGGCGCTCTTCGCCGAGTAGGCAGCCGCGCCTGCACCCATATCGACCATCCGAACACCGAGGAGCCCCATGACCCGTAAGCGCGTACTCGTCGCCATGAGCGGCGGCGTCGACTCGAGCGTCACCGCCTTCCTGCTCAAGAGGCAGGGCTACGATTGCCTCGGCGCGACCATGCTGCTGCACGGCGACGCCGCGCCGGGGGCGTGCGGAAGCGGCTCGGACGCCGATGACGCCGCCGCCATCGCCCACCGCCTGGGCTTTGCCCACGAGGTCATCGACATGCGCACGACCTTCGAGCGCAATGTGGTGGAGAAGTTCGTGCGCACGTATGAGGCGGGGCGGACACCCAACCCCTGCATCGACTGCAATCGGCATATGAAGTTCGGCGCGCTCCTGGCGTATGCCCGCGAGCGGGGCTGCGACCACATCGCCACGGGGCATTACGCGCAGATTGGCGCGCTCGACCATGCCCCGTACGCCAACATCCCCCCAACCGAGGTGGACCTGCTCACCGCCATCGTCAATCGACACGACGGGCCGGAGGCCGTGCGCTCGCTTTCCTGTGCGCTCGACCCCTCGAAGGACCAGAGCTACGTGCTGTACTCGCTCACGCAGGAGCGCCTCGCACGGGTGCTGTTACCGCTCGGGGGCCTCTTCAAGGAGCGCGACGTGCGCCGCATCGCTCGCGAGCAGGGCTTCGAGAACGCCGGGAAACGCGACAGCCAGGGCATCTGCTTCGTGCCCAAGAACGACTTCGCGACCTACATCGAGCAACGCAACGGCGTGTCTTTGCCTGAGGGCGACATCGTGAACACAGACGGCGAGGTGCTGGGGCGCCACCATGGCGCCATCCGCTACACCGTGGGCCAGCGCAAGGGCCTGGGCGTGGCATGCGCGCACCCCGTCTACGTGACGGGCATCGACGCCGTGGCGAATACCGTCACCCTGGGCGAGGTCGAGGACCTCATGGCGCACGGGCTCATCGCGGACGACTGGATCTGGAGCGCACCTGCTCGCGTCATGGAAGAACTGCTGGATGAGGCGGGGGCCGAGGGTTTCCCCGTTCGCGCCAAGATCCGCTACCGCCACCCCGCCCAGCCTGCGCGCCTATGCCGGGCGACGAGCGGCGACGATGCCACGTTCGAGCTCGTCTTCGACGAACCAGAACGCGGCATCGCCCCCGGCCAAGCCGTCGTGGTCTATGCCGGCGACGTCGTCTTGGGCGGCGGCACCGTGGTGCGTGCGGTCAAGTAGCCCACCTGCCTCCCCGACGCTCACCTCGTCTTGAGATCACAACGCATTTGACGGCGGAACGCAATGCAGCACCATGCCGTTGCGACCTCCGCGATCTCGCCGAATGGACGCTCCGCATATACGCGCAACCGCACGATGCGCTGCACGTCATCCGGATAGGTGCAGAGGAGCTCGCCGATGCGGGCGGCTCGCGCGGAATTCGCAGCGAGCTCCGACAGTTCCCCCATCTCGTCGCATCCATCGGAAACCTCGCAGTCGAGCTCCTCCAGCGACACCGTTGCGGACGCCGAACGGCTTGATCGCAGCCAATCGATCACCTTGTTCGAGGCGATGCGATAGAGCCACGTGCGAAACGAGGCGCGCCGCGGGTCGAACCCCGGCAGTCCACGCAGCGCCGCCACGAAAATCTCCTGCGTCACGTCGCGCGCGTCCTCCGCGGATGTGATCTGCCTCAGTGCGAACCGCAGCATCTCGTCGTAATACGCGCGCACCAGCGTGTCCGCCTTGGCGCGCGACCCCGTGCGCACAATCGCCCGTACCAGCCGCGCATCGCGCCGCGCCGCCGCGTTTGCCCCGCGCGCCTCGTCCAAACCAAAGACGCTTCCCAGCTCCATCTCATCACCTCCCCATCTACTTCTATATTCGATTCAGGGGTCTATTCGTTGCAAATAATCCGACATCCCAGATCTCCGGCCGTTCGTGACGGGGAGAGCGGTGGACATGCAATAGAACTGGAATTGCCGCCAACCGTTGGACGCCTATATCGCCGACTCCCCCAGTTCGACCTCAAGTAGATCCTCCATGGTGCAATGTAGGACGCGGGATAGCGCCGCCACCGAACATGCCTGGGCGCGATTGATGTCCTTGTTTCGTTGCTCGTACATTTGGATGGAACGCAAGGACACCCCCGACCGATGCGCCAACTCGCGCTGGCTCAGTCCCAGGCGCTTGCGCATCGCGGCGAGACGCGTCTCCCCTCTCGCCTGCTCGATTCTCTCTGCAACAAGCTTTGCCACCCGTTCTTCGGACGCCTCGTGCCACGGGTCGTACATGGCCAGCAGCTCGTCGTATGGCACGGCAGAAAACAGCCTGTCGAAGGGCACGTCCAGCCTCCACTGCACATACGCCGCAATCCAGCCGAGCCAGTACTCCCGCGTCTTTCCCATGCGCGCGCAAGGAGCGGCCAATCCCTCGACGGAATATCCGAACTCCCTGCTCAGACGTATGAACAGCTCGCATCCGCACAGGCCGGCGACGGTCCATGGCTCGCCTCGGCCAAACGACCGTGCCAGTTCGCTCATGCAGAACAGGTCGGCGATCTCGTCCCCCTCGGCACCGTGGTCGTTCACCGCGTAGTCGAAAAACTCGCCCAGCGTGTTCATCGCGTCAGACAGGTACACCTCATCGTATGCGCGGATCATCGGGGCCCACCTCCTCACGCAGAATGTCGCGGATGTACAGACCGTCCAGGTCCGCCGCCGCGCGCTCGTCTTGAAACGCTCTTCTCGCCGACGCGTCCCTGCACATGCGGAGCGGATAATACTCACATGCGGGGACCGTCTCATATCCCCGGAAGCAAAGCCGTCCGAAGGCGAGCTCGCTGCGCACCATCACCTGACTCCCCAGTCCCCCAAGCCGCATGGCACGACCGACCTGCGCAACCGACAGCGTGTTGTTCAAAAACGCCCGGACAAACGAGAAATACGAGTCATCCGCCCGGTAACCGCGAACAACGTCGTACGGCTCGAGGTCGATGCCGAACACACGGCGAAGGTATTCCATACCGTCACGCGCGATCGGACTCGAAACCTGCACGGGGCGATTACTCACCAGCACCGCGAGCCAGGTCAGCACGGAGCACCCTTCCGCCTCTAGGTCGAGGACGCCCAGCCCGCCTAGATCGAGCTCATAGCGATTGGCGATACCGTCTTTCCCGCGCTGCGGGCACGCCCATTCGCGCGCCAGTTCAGCATAGGGCGTGCAGTAAACCCTGGCCCATAATCGTTGTAGGGCCGGCACAGCCCCCGCAGGGGCGTCCACACGATTTCCGGTGATCCGTGCCACAACTCCATGGGGCCTCCTAGCTATATCACTGTAGTGATACTATTCTACCCATGTGCAGTAGATTGTACGCGGGCCATTTGCGGCGGGCCAAGGCACGCCGGGGCCTACTCCGCCGCCGCCTCGCGGTCGGTGAACATCAAGAAGAACGCCGCGAGCAGCAGCAGTGAGCAGATGCCGATGGCGGACAGGCCGAAACGCTCGAGACACCAATTGCCCAGCACGGCGCCGCACACGAACACGGCGATGACACCAAAGTACAGGACTCCGTTCATGAGGAAACCGCGCTGGTGCGTGATGATGTAGTCGTCGACGTTCTGCAGGGCACTGCGCAGGTTGCCGATGCACATGGTGGTGGCGATGCCACGCCCGTGGATCTTGCGGAAGCTCTCGACCTGCATGCCGCAGGCGAGCGACGTGAGGCCGTTGGCGAGTATGTTGTACTCAGACGAGAGCAGGCCGACGCCGAGCAGGATGACCGCCTCGACGAGCACGGTGAGCTGCCGCCAATGCATGACACTCGCGAAGCGCTCATGCACGAGGTCGCTCAGCATGATGCCAACGGAGAAACACAGCACCGGGAGTAGATAGCGCATGGCAACGGCGAAATCGCCTTCCGAGAGATGCACGCCCACGAGCAGGATGTTGCCCGTCTGCGCGTTGGCGAACACGCCATCGCGCCCCATGTACGAGTACACATCCATGAAACCGCCGACCAAAGCCAAGATGATGCCGAGCTCGATGGACTCGGAAACCTGTTTCGCGCGCTGCACGAACCTCTCCCCTCTTCTCGCGCCGGCCACGTCATGATGTCCGGCACCTGTACAGCATATGCCATGCGCACAGCGCGCGATAGCACCGCGAAGATTTAACCGATAGCCATCAGCTTATCCTCGGTTCAGGGTCTTGATTCCTCGGCCTCGATTGCATGCCTGCCCCAAATTGAGGTTATCAGTTCCGCAGCTTTACCCTTCCTTTACAAACCTACCTAATTTATGGATTAGAGTAGAATCGCGCTTGACAACCATGTAGGCCGGTCTACACTAGCGTCCGATTCTCAAAGAAGGCCACGGCCGTGACATTGAAGGAGGTGCGTCATGGACCACCCTGCCAGTAGCTGCGCCCCGCAGACGGCGAAACCCCGATTGCGCCATGACGGCACCGAGCGTGTCGCGGACATCGAAGACAACTGACGAGCAACGAGCTCCGCGAGAGTTAACTCTCGCTGCCTGAAACTGCCACAATCGGCTCGTTTGTGCTTCGAGAGCATCCTTTCGGCGCATTTCCCATCCTGAATTCCAACGCAACGTCTCGCAAACGTCGCATCGCCGTTTCTGCATGGGCGCACCTCCCCGGTAATTGGACAACCGGCTCAGCAGCGCTGAGCACGACGTCAAGGAGGTGCCTCATGACCTGGATGAAGCACACCGTACAAAACGAGCAGGCGAACCTCGGCCGTAACCCCCTCGCGGTCTCCGGGATCGCCCGCCCCACAAAGACCCATATGCGCCGCGGCATCCACCGCATCATCGGCAGTGTGAGTGCGCATGTCCGCCACAGCGTGAGTTCGGCAGCCGCCGCGCGCCGCACCGAGGGACTCGATCCCGAGATCGCCCGCATCGGGGCGCTCGAGGCCGCGGAGGTCATGGACCTGCTCGGTTGCGGCCCGCGCGGGCTCACCGAGCAGCAGGCCCATCGCATCCGCTCCGTGCACGGCGCCAACATCATCGCGCCCGAGCACCACGACCCACTCGCCGCGCGCCTCTCCCGCGCGTTCCTCACGCCGTTCACCCTCATCTTGCTCGCCTTGGCGGCGATCTCGCTCTACACCAACGTCTACCTCGCCGCCCCCGGTGACGAGGACCCCTCCACCGCCATCATCATCGGAGTGATGGTACTCATCTCCGGTGGCATCTCGTTTTGGCAGGACACGCGCGGTGCGGCGGCGGCCGACGCCCTCAAGGGCCTCGTCTCCATCACCTGCCGCTGCGTGCGCGAGGACACCGGAGCTGCCGAAATCCCGCTGGCAGATGTCGTCCCGGGTGACCTCATCGAGCTCGCCGCGGGCGATATCATCCCCGCCGACCTGAGGATCGTCACCGCCAAGGATCTCTTCCTCACCCAGGCGGCGCTCACCGGGGAGTCCGACCCCGTCGAGAAGACGCCGGCGGCCATAGCCGAGCCGGCGGGCCGCGCGCTCGTCATCGACGACTGCACGAACTTCGCCTTCGCCGGAACGACCGTACAGAGCGGCTCGGGCACGGGCGTGGTGGTGACCACCGGTGCCCGCACCTACCTCGGCGGCATCGCGAGCGCCCTCGACTCCCGCCCAACCACCACGAGCTTCGATGCCGGCGTGGCCTCGGTCTCCCGCGTTCTCGTGGGCTTCATGCTCGTCATGTGCCCCATCGTCTTCGTGCTTTGCGGCCTCACCAAAGGTGACTGGCTCGACGCGCTGCTGTTCTCAATCTCCGTCGCCGTGGGGATCACCCCGCAGATGCTGCCCGTCATCGTGACGACGTGCCTGGCGCGCGGCGCCGAGGCCATGCGCGCGAAGGACGTCGTGGTCAAGGAGATCTCCTCCATCCAGAACCTCGGCGCGATGGACGTGCTGTGCTGCGACAAGACCGGCACCCTCACGCGCGACAAGATCGTGCTCGAGCGCCATCTCGACGTGCTCGGCGCGCCCAGCGACCGCGTGCTGCGCCACGCCTACCTCAACAGCCTGTTCCAGACGGGCCTGCGCAACCTCATGGACGAGGCCATCATCGAGCGTGCCGAGGCGCTGGCGGCGGGCGGGCGGAGCATGGACGCGCGGGCCGGGAACACCGCGACGGGAGCCCTCAACGGAACCGATGCGAGCGCCCCGGGCAGGGCCCGGCAACGCACCTCGCCCGAAGCCGGCTCCATCGCCGCCGCGCGCGTGCAGTGGCGCCTTGTGGACGAGATCCCCTTCGACTTCGACCGCCGTCGTATGAGCGTGGTGGTCGTCGACGGGACGGGCAAGCGCCAGCTCATCACCAAGGGTGCCGTCGAGGAGATGCTCGACGTCTGCAGCGAGGTCGAAGTGGGCGCCGACGTCCTCCCGCTCACGCCCGAGCAGGCAGGCCGGATCCTCGACCGCGTGCGCGGCCTGAACGAGCGCGGCATGCGCGTGGTGGGCGTGGCACAGAGAAACGACGTGCCCGCCCGCGACCTCACCGCCGACGACGAGCGCGACATGACGCTCATCGGCTACCTCGCGTTCCTCGACCCGCCCAAGTCCAGTGCCAAGGCGGCGGTCGATGAGCTCTCCGGCCTGGGGGTGACCGTCAAGGTCCTCACCGGGGACAACGCCGCCGTGGCGGCAACCGTGTGCGAGCAGGTGGGCATCAACGCCCGGAACATGCTTACCGGCGCCGAGATCGACATGCTCAGCGACGAGGAGCTCGCCGAGCGCGCCGAGCACACGGGGTTGTTCGCCAAGCTCTCGCCGTTGCAGAAGGCGCGCATCGTGAACGTGCTGCGCGAGCGCGGCGGAAAGACCGTCGGCTTCATGGGCGACGGCATCAACGACGCCGCCGCCATGCGCGCGAGCGACTGCGGCATCTCCGTGGACACCGCCGTCGACGTCGCCAAGGAGAGCGCCGACATCATCTTGCTCAAGAAGGACCTCACCGTGCTCGCCCATGGCATCGTCGATGGGCGCCGCACGTACGGCAACACCATCAAGTACATCAAGACCACCGCGAGCTCGAACTTCGGCAACGTCCTCTCCGTGCTGGCGGCGGCCGCGTTCCTGCCGTTTTTGCCCATGAGCGCGCTGCAGCTGCTCCTGCTCGGCATGGCGTACACGGTGAGCTGCGCCGCGCTGCCCTGGGATCACGTCGACGAGTCGTTCCTGGCGCGCCCGCGCACCTGGGACGCGCGCGGCATCGTGAGCTTCATGCTCGGACTCGGCCCCGTGAGTTCGATCTTCGACATCCTGACCTTCGCGGCGATGTTCTGGGTCGTGTG
>ENA-OQBG01000054-OQBG01000054.1-human-gut-metagenome-genome-assembly--contig:-NODE-54-length-37913-cov-6.807389_pt1 | contig 37913 bp, 36 predicted proteins | sample MGYA00242746_ERZ504551 | MGnify/ENA primary metagenome ERZ504551 (study PRJEB26092, sample SAMD00036289) | human gut metagenome | host: Homo sapiens | study: EMG produced TPA metagenomics assembly of... | reverse complement strand
CGTTAGCGCGGGTGCGTCGGCGCCCCGCGCGCCTCGGACGCCCCGGCCAAGCCCTCAACCTCCAAACCCTCGGCGTTCGCCCAGTATCGCGCCTGTTGGGCAAGGACGTGCGGCAGGAATTGCGCACGCGCGAGATGCTCACCTCGATGGTTGTGTACTCGCTTTTGGTGCTGACGGTGTACGGGGCCGCGTTGGCGCAGGTGGGGGACAAACTGCAGGTTGTCTCCTTTTCCGGCGGTCTGCTGTGGGCACTTATCGTGTTTACGAGCCTGCTTGGTCTCAATCGCAGTTTTTCGCACGAGACCGAGTCGGGCTGCCTGGAGGGCATCCTGCTGGCGCCGGTTGACCGCGCGGTCGTGTTCTTGGCCAAGACGACTTCGAATCTGCTGTTCCTGCTCGCCGTTGAGCTGGTGACCGTACCGCTGTTCTTCGTCTTCTTCCTCTCGGGTGCACCGCTGTCCGCCACTGCGCCGATGATCGTGCTGCCGTTGTTGGTGGGCACGGTGGGCGTCGCCGGTGTGGGCACCTTGCTGTCGACCATGGCGATCGACACGCGCGGCAAGGACGTCTTGCTCGCCATCCTGTTCATACCGGTGGCGTTTCCGCTGCTGTATGCATGCGTCTCGGCCACCGGCGTCGCGCTCGCTGGCGTTGAGGGAACCTTTGCCACGTTCTGGAGGAGCCTTGCGCTCGCCGGCACCTACGATGTCGTGATGATTGCAGCCGCTTGGGGCCTCTACGAGTTCGTTCTCGATTCGTGATCCAACGAGCTGGTACCATACCTAATCAAAAAGGAAGGGGGTCTTGTGACCTTGAAGAAATCTAATGCAATGGTGCCCGCCCTGCTCGTGCTGGGCGCGCTGCTCATCGCGACTGACGTGGTATGGACGTTCACCTTGGCGCCGCTCGTGCAGGGTGCGCGACTGTCCGAATCCGTGGTGATTGCGGGGCAAATGGTCACCACCAAGTTGCTGCTGAGCCAAAAGATCTTCTACCTGCATGTTCCCGTTGCGATTGCCTCGTTCGTGTTCATGGGGGTGGCGGCTTACCACGCCCTGCGGTTCCTCGTGACCAAGGACCGTGCGCGCGATGTGCGCTCGCGCACCGCCATGCAGGTCACGCTTGTGTTCATCGTGGCAACCATGATCTCGGGCGATCTTTGGACGCGCTTCGAGTGGGGCGTCTGGTGGGTGTGGGAGCCTCGACTCACTACGTACTTCATCCTGATGCTGCTGGTGATTGGGTACTTTGTGCTGCGCAACGCGCTCGATGATCCCGAGAAGATCGCACGCTTCGCCGCAGTGTTTTGCGTTGTCTCGTTTGTGGATGCGCCCATTTCGTTCCTCATCACGCGCTTGGTGCCGAGCTCGGTGCATCCGGTGGTGTTCAGGACGGATTCTGGTCTGCCGCCGCTTATGCTCATTCCGTTTTTGCTGGGTATGGCGGGTATGCTCATGGTCGCGTTTGCTCTGTATCGCTATGCGCTGCGTGTGAATGCCGCCGCCGATGAGGTTGAGGAGCTCAAGCGGCGCCTTGAGGATCTCGATTCCGCCGCGTCCCGTGCGGCCGCCGCCGAGGCGCTTGAGCGCCTGCGGACAAAGGCCGCGACCGTCGTTGCCGATGGCCGCGATGGCGCCAGCTGCGCCGCGGTCGTTTCTCCCGCAACCAACGAGCCTGAGGAGGGCTAAATGGATCCGATTCTTTCCGAGGTCTATTCGACTGTTTTGCCTGCAGCGCCCTTTGTCTTGGCTGCATATGTGGGCATCTTGCTGGCGTTGTTTGTGTTCGTACTCTCCTTGTGGCGCAAATCAAAGCGCACGGAGGCCGACATCGAAGCGCTCAGGCGCGCGCTCGAGGAGCGGGAACGGGAGTCCCGATAGGGCACATTCCTTCTTCTGCGAAAGCTTAAACCCCTAAAAGCCAAAACGACCCTTGGCAGGTGGCTGTCAAGGGTCGTTTTCCGTATATCACGTGAAGATGCGTGTGCCTTACGATGCCCTTGTGAACGAAGGTAGGGGTGCTGAGCTGGGGTGTCAGGACATGCGGACTCAGGTGCAAGCCATGCGTGAGAAGCCGTTGGAGAACTGGTCGGAAGCGCCTGATACGCTCGTGCTCCACACAGAGAAGGAGGACGAGATGACCGGGTTGTGCGTGAAGGCGGATCCAAATGCGGGACCGCGGGGCTTTTTGGAACAAGCACTCATCGATTCGGTGAGCGATGAGCAGGCGGGTGGGGACAGTTGGTGTGGAGTACCGCTCGGCAGATGGCTGCGCGATGAGGGCCGTGTTCCCATGCGAGCGGCAAAGACGCATCTAAGCAGGTTGGCGGCGTATGCCAACAGTACGGGGGAGACGATCACCGTGGTGAGAAACGGCATCCCCTGGTTCGAGATACGACCCCTTGCCGCCGATTTCATGTCGACGGTGTAGCCACACGCAAAAACTTCGCCCACCCGTACCCGCAAAGCGCGGTTCGGGTGGGCGAGGCGAGGGATTGGGCAAAGATGCGGGGGCTTGTCCGCTATTCGAGTTCGAATGCGCCGGTGTAGAGCTGGTAGTAGTAACCCTTCTTGGCGATGAGCTCATCATGCGTGCCGCGTTCGATTACGCGACCGTGGTCGAGGCAGATGATCACATCGGAGTTGCGGACCGTCGAGAGTCGGTGCGCGATGACGAACGTGGTGCGTCCCTGCATAAGGGCATCCATGCCGCGCTGGACAATCGCCTCGGTGCGCGTGTCGATGGAACTCGTCGCCTCATCGAGAATCATCGCGGGCGGATCGGCGACGGCGGCACGGGCGATGGAGACGAGCTGGCGTTGGCCCTGGCTGAGCTGCGAACCGTTGCCGGTAAGCATGGTGCTGTAGCCATCGGGCAGGCGGCGGATGAAGTCGTCGGCACCTGCGAGCTCGGCTGCCTTGATGCACTCCTCGTCGGTCGCATCGAGCTTGCCGTATCGGATGTTGTCCATGACGGTGCCGGTGAACAGGTTGACGTCCTGGAGCACCACGCCCAGGGATCGGCGAAGGTCTGCCTTCTTGATCTTGTTCACGTTGATGCCGTCGTATCGGATCTTGCCGTCCGCGATGTCGTAGAAGCGATTGATGAGGTTGGTGATCGTGGTCTTGCCTGCGCCCGTAGCACCGACAAACGCCACTTTCTGACCGGGTTTGGCGTAGACCGAGACGCCGTGCAGAACCTCATGGTCGGGGGTGTAGCCAAAGTCGACATCGACCATGCGGACGTCGCCGCGCAGCGGAACGTACGTCACGGTGCCGTCGGCCTTGTGCGGATGCTTCCACGCCCAGAGGCCCGTGCGGTGATCAGCCTCTTCGATCTCCCAGGTGCTGGGGTTGACCTGGGCGTTGACAAGCGTCACGTACCCCTCGTCAACCTCCGGCTCCTGGTCGAGCAGCTCAAAGATGCGGTCCGCTCCGGCGAGACCCATGACCACGGCGTTGATCTGCTGGGAGACCTGTCCAATCTGGCCGCAGAACTGTTTTGTCATATTGAGGAAGGGAACCACCACGGCGATGGACAGCGGAAGGCCGGAGAAGGAGAGGTTGGGCACGCCGAGCGCCAAAAAGACGCCACCGGCAAGCGCAACCACGACATAGATGAGGTTGCCGAGGTTCATCAGGATGGGCATGAGGATGTTGGCGAACATGTTGGCCTTCTGCGAGACCTCGAAGAGCTTCTCGTTGCGCTCGTCAAAGTCCTCCTCCGCCGCATGTTCGTGGCAAAACGCCTTGACGACCTTCTGGCCGTTCATGACTTCCTCGATGTGTCCCTCAACAACGCCGAGCTCGGTTTGCTGCGCGATGAAGAAGCGCGCGGAGTTGGAGCCGAGCAGCTTGGTGAGGAACGTCATGACGGCTACACCGGCGATGATCACCAAGCCCATCCATGCCGAGAAGTAGAACATGATGAACAAGACGGTGGCGAGCACGATGACGGTTTGTAGGAGGTTGGGAAGGGACTGCGAGATCATCTGGCGCAGCGTGTCGATGTCGTTGGTGTAGTGCGACATGATGTCGCCGCGCTGGTTGGTGTCGAAATACCTGATGGGAAGGTCCTGCATGCGATTGAACATCTTCTCACGGAGCTTCTCGAGAGAGCCCTGCGTGATGACGGCCATGTAGCGATTCCAGAACAGGGAGGAGAGGTTGCCTATGAGGTAGATAATGGCGAGGACGGTCACGAGGCTCACAATCTTGGGCTGTGCCGCCGCCCAGTCACCCGTCTGCCAAGAGGACGAGATGACTTCGAGGGCTTTCTGCAGGAAGAGCGAGCCAACTGAGTTGATGAGGCCGCATAGGAGTACGCCGGCCATGACCAACGGCAACAGGACGGGGTAGAACGAGAACAGCATCTTGACGAGACGCTTGAGCGTTCCGGGGCGGCGATTCTTTGCGCGAGCTGCGGTGGTTGCCTTACTCATGCGCCTCACCTCCTTCCTGAGCCTCCTCGCTCATCTTGTTTTGAGAGACGAATGTCTCGCGGTAGATCTCGGAGCTCTCCATGAGCTCGTCGTGCGTACCGATGCTGGCGATGCGGCCGCCCTCCATGACGATGATGCGGTCGGCGTCCTGCACACTCGTAATGCGCTGCGCGATGATGAGCTTGGTTGTCTCGGGCAGGTATTCGGCCAGACCGGCGCGGATCTTGGCGTCCGTCTTGGTGTCGACGGCGCTCGTGGAGTCGTCGAGAATCAAGATCTTGGGGCGGCGGAGCAGGGCGCGCGCAATGCAGAGGCGTTGCTTCTGGCCACCGGAGACGTTGGAGCCCCCTGCTCGATCCACGTATCGTAGCCCTTGGGGAAGCCGTCGACGAACTCGTCGGCACAGGCCAGGTGTGCCGCCTCTCGGACCTCATCGTCGGTGGCATCGGGATCGCCCCAGCGCAGATTGTCGGCGATGGTGCCGCTAAAGAGCACGTTCTTCTGCAGAACCATGGCGACCTGATGACGCAGGGAGTCGAGGTCGTAGTCGCGAACGTCACGCCCGCCCACACGGACCGTGCCCTCGGTGACGTCGTATAGGCGTGCGATGAGGTTGACGAGCGTGGACTTCGCGGATCCGGTACCGCCGATGATGCCGATGGTCTCGCCGCTGGCGATGTGAAGATCGATGCCATCGAGCGCCTGCCGCTCGGCATGCTCGGAATACTTGAAGCTCACGTTGTCGAAGTCGATGGAGCCGTCCGCGACCTCATAAATGGGTTCGTTCGGATTGGCGATGGTGGGCTCGTCGTGAAGCACCTCGACGATACGATTGGCGCTTTCCTCGGCCATGGTCACCATGACGAAGATCATGGAGAGCTGCATGAGGCTCATGAGAATCTGGAAGCCGTAGGTGAAGGTGGACGAGAGCTGGCCGACGTCGAATAGCTCGCCCTGGCTCGTGATGATGAGCTTGGACCCGAGGAAGATGATGAGGACGAATGCGCCGTTGACGCACAGGTTCATCATCGGGTTGTTGAAAGCCAGAAGCTTTTCGGCGCGGGTGAAGTCGGCGCAGACGTCCTGCGCGGCGTGCGCGAACTTCTGCTTCTCGTAGTCTTCGCGCACGTAGCTCTTTACCACGCGCATGCCGGTGACGTTCTCCTCGACCGATTCGTTGAGCGCGTCGTACTTGTGAAACACGCGGGTGAAAATGGGGCCGACCTTGTGGATGATGAAACCAAGACCGCCACCGAGCAGCGGAATCATGGCGAGATACACGAAGGAGATGGAACCGCCCATGGCGTAAGCCATCGCGAACGCGAAGACCAGCACGAGCGGCGCACGGACGGCGATGCGGATGATGAGCATGAACGCCTGCTGGACGTTGGTGACGTCGGTGGTGAGGCGTGTGACCAGCGAGGAGCTGGAGAAGCGGTCGATGTTGGCGAACGAGAACGTCTGGATCTTGTAGAAGAGGTCGTGACGGAGGTTCTTGGCGAATCCACAGCTCGCGTAGCTACAGGTAATGCCCGCAGCGGCACCGAACAGCAGCGATATGAGAGCGATGACGACGAGGACCCCGGCCGTGGGCAGGATCTCGGCGACCGTTGCGCCGTCTTTGATGACGTCGATGAGGTTGGCAGTCACAAAGGGGATCGCCATCTCGCAGGCGACCTCGAACAACACCAAGATTGGCGTGGCGATTGTGGGCCACTTGTAGTTTCGAATGGATGCAGCAAGCGTATTAACCATCTAACTCCTCCCAGGTCACACGGATCTTCTCGAGCATTTCGGCGAGTTGTTCTTGCTCTTCGACGGTGAGTGCCGAGAACGCGGCGCGTCTGAAGGCCTCCCGCTTGTCGTGCTCGTGCTGGGCGAGCTCCCGACCCGCCTGCGTGAGGTGCACGAAAAGCTGACGGCGGTCCTTGGTGTCGCGCGTACGCTCAATGAGCCTCGCACACTCCATTTTGGATAGGATCTCCGACAACGAGCCGGGCTTGATCTCAAAGCGAGATCCGAGTTCCTGCTGCGAGAGTCGGCCCCACAGCGGTCGAGCATGCACAGGATGGGCACCTGCCCCGATCGCCCACCGCCGTGAAAGTGCATATAGTGCCCGCAGAAACCCAGGCCCTGCAGGATGCGCTTGGCACGGGCAATGTCCTCGTCAGTCTCCGCCGGGGCGCTCGCGTCAAGCGCCTCGTGGTACTCATGGTCTGTCATCTCCACCTCCCATATATGTCATTGTTGTTTGGCCGTGTAGAGATTAGGACTCTTGCGAACAACAGTCAAGGTACCAAATAATCAGGAACCGAATTAATTTTTGGTTCGTGCGCAACCCGTTTTAGAAGCATTCCGTCAAGCTTGAGGTTTTGCCGCATTTTGACTCCCCGCTGAGCGGCCGATTGATTAGACTCGCAAACACGCAGGTAGAAGAGGTTCTACGGCTATGAATGCTTGGGAATTCGCGCAAAACTGCGACAGACTTTCGATGGTGGGGCACCGGGCTCCGTAAAGGGGCTTCGCAGAGCGAAAACGGGGATAATGGATGCAACGGCGCCCGATTGGAGGCGCCAGCCTGGCGGGGTTGCCATGTGCGCCGCTTCGCCCTCGATTGAAAGGTCCTGCCATGTCGACTGTCACCACCATTGCCAAAGGCAACGTCACCGCTCAGATATCATCCATGGGCGCCGAGCTCACAAGCTTCGTCGTAGATGACAGGGAGTATCTGTGGCAGGCTGATCCAACGTTTTGGGGCAAGCACGCACCGGTGCTGTTTCCCATCGTGGGCTCCATCCGTGGCGGGGAGGCAACGTGCTCAGAGGGCGCCTGCCGCATGGAACGCCACGGCCTCGCCCGCACCGCGGAGCACGCCGTCGTCGGCATGGCTGAGGATGGGTCTGCGGTGACGTTCGAGTACCGCGACACCCCCGAGACTCTCAAGGCCTACCCATATCACTTCAAGCTCAACATGACCTACGCAATCACGGGCGATGCCACGCTGACACAGACGTTCACCGTCACCAACACCGGCGACGTTGATCTGCCGTTCTCCGTTGGCGGCCACCCCGCGTTTAACGTTCCCGCGCCGGCGCCGAGAGCGAGGACTTCGAGGATTACGTTTTCGAGTTCGCCGAGCCCTGGACGTGCACCGCACCTCGCATCGCCGAGGGCGGCCTCCTCACCTTCGATGAGTCCTTCGTCCCAGTCGAAAATTCGGACGTGCTGCCGGTTACGCGGAGCCTGTTCGCGCACGATGCCGTTATGCTCACCGATGTCCCCGGCGGAACGCTCACGCTGCGCGGCACCAAGAGCGGTCGCGGCATGCGTGTCGACTTCGCCGACTTCAAGTACATTGGTCTGTGGTCCGCCCAAGAGGGCAACTCGCCGTTCATCGCGCTGGAGCCTTGGACCGGCCATGCCACGCTCACGAGCGAGGACGACGTACTTGAGCATAAGCGCGACATCACGATCCTGGCGCCCGGCAAGACCGCGGAGTACAGCTTTAGCATGACCGCGCTTTAATGCTCGGACCGATCGCGTATACTCGGGCAAATCGCGTGCGCCGAGCGTGAACTGGGACAAGCTTTGTGCCGCATGAGAGAGCGTGCCGATGGGCGGGTCGTTGCCACGGGGCGGCGGCCCGCCGTGCGTGGGGCCATTTTCGTGCGAGGCGTGGCGTGGCTCAGCTGCGCACGTCGGAGCTTGAAGCGTTGTGCTGCAAAATTCCCTTTCAGTAAAAGCACCCTATCTAATTACTGAGATCTCCGGTTCCTCGCTACTGAGATCTCCGGTTCCTCGCGGAGCCGCCGCGCTTCAAGTCCGACCCGTCGCGCGACCGGGTTCGTGCGTGTTCGGCCTCGTGGGACATCTTGGCGCTTATGCGCCGCCCGGCGCGTGGATGGGCCGAACCACAGGGCGGGCAACTTTCTTGACAGGTTCGGGCATCTTGTGCGGATCGAATTCCGTGGGGCTCATGATGTTGAACCGGATGGACCACCAACGGATGAACATCGTGAGCGCGACGCTGATGAACGCAGCAGCGATGTTCCACATTCCCAGGCTTTCGATGAGAACCATATAGGTGATGGCGCCGGCGATTGCCGCCATGGCGTACAGGTTGCTGCGCCGGAAGATATAGGGTACGCGCGCAAGGCATATATCGCGCAGCATGCCGCCGCCCACGGCGGTGATGAAGCCCATCATCACGCAGGTGATGGGCGGGTAGCCGTATGCCATTGTTTTGTCGGCACCCATGACGGCGAACAGGCCGACGGCGAAGATGTCGAGAACGGAGATAAGCCGGTCGGGCTTTTCGACCATCCAGGGAAAGGCGAAGACGGCCGCCGCGGTGCCGATGGATACCGGCAGGGCGAGGGGTTGCTGCAGGATGTAGACGTTGTGCTCCTGAAGAATGACATCGCGGGTCAAGCCACCGCCCAGCGACACAAGCACGGCGAGGCCGATGGCGCCGATGAGGTCGAGCTTGTTTTCGCGCGCGGCGAGCACACCAGACGCCGCCGCCACGATGACGGCGACCATTTCGAACGCAATGGGAATCTGGACCATCTCTTCGCCCAAGGCCATCGCGTTGGCAGCGTGTGCAGTAACTGCCAAGACGGCTGGACTCATGGCTGGTCTCCCTTCACGATGCGCCTGCGATGCGAGCCTGCAGTGCACTTGCCCTGCGCGCCGACGCCCGCGCCTTCGATGCGCAGCGGTGCCTGCGCCTATCAATCTTAGCCGAGGTATGGCGCGGGGCGAAGTACGCATCGATATTTGCCCTGCGCGGCCGGGGTCCGTTTGGATGTGAGGAATCGTGGGTTTGAAACAGAATGGGAGTTTCAAACCCACGATTCCTCACATAAAGGGGCATGGTAATGTGATTTATCATGGGTTTGAATGATGCGTTCATTTCAAACCCGTCTTTCTCACAAAAGTGCGGAGCTCGGGCTGCCCAGGGGGCCAGATGGGACTCGAGCTACCCAAGGACCCGAGCTGCCGAGAGAGGCCAAGGCGCCAGATGGGGCACGCGATGGGTGCTTGGGCCCGGGCGGTGACGGGATCCTGCTGGCGTTGACGGGTGCCCGCAGCCCTGACGGCACTTGCGGAGGGGCGATGGGCACCTAACGGGGGGGGGTGATGGGCGACAGGGCTCTATCGACCCGCTGGGTCTCTGCGGATTCCCGCCATGGTCACCGTCTTCCCGCGCTTATCGAAACGTGTTGCGCTGAGTGTGCTAAGTGTTTCGCTGAAGTTGGAAATCAAGAGGCCCGCCGGGTTTGGCAATCTTTCTCACAATTTCACTTGCGCGCGTGGGAAAGTACGGTACAATAGCCCCTGCATTCACGGAGAGTTGTCCGAGTGGCCGAAGGAGCACGATTGGAAATCGTGTAGGCGCCAAAAGCGTCTCCAGGGTTCAAATCCCTGACTCTCCGCCAGAACTTTCAGCGGCACGCATCCATATGGGTGACGTGCCGTTTTCACTTCTTACGGAGGAGTGGCAGAGTGGTTGAATGCGGCGGTCTCGAAAACCGTTTACGGGTACTCCCCGTACGAGGGTTCGAATCCCTCCTCCTCCGCCATTTTCGAAACAGAGGCGAGCCCGTGCGGCTCGCTTTTTCGTATCCCCTGCGTGGATTCGAACCCGTGAGGGGGCGGAGCTGAGGAAACGCGGCAGCGTTTTCCAGCGTAGCCCGCAAGCGCCGTAGGCGCGCAGCGAGGGGAGGGCGCGGAGCGCCCGGCGAATCCCTCCTCCTCCGCCATTTTCGAAACAGAGGCGAGCCCGCGCGGCTCGCTTTTTCGTTTACCTTGCATGGATTCGAACCCGCGAGGATCCTTACGGTTGACTTGCGCTCGTCTTAAGCCCTGCTTAATCCCGTGCACGCGCGTGTACAGGGGGCGTTCATCGGGATACACTGCATCTTGAAAAAGATTTCCAACATGGAGATGAGGCAGGATGAACGCACGAAACCTGGGATTTGTATCCTCATGGCATATGCTCACGCGCGATAAGGGCTGGCTTAAGCCGGTCCTGGTGCTGACGCTGGTGGGCTGGATTCCCATTTTGGGGCAGATTGCCCTGCTCGGCTATGGAATGGAATGGGCACGTCTCACCGCTTGGGGTGTAGACTCGGCACCCAAGCAGCGCGGGGTCGATTACGGCAAGGTGCTCTCCACCGGCGGCCGTGCGTTTTTGGTCACGATTTCGATGGGAATCGTGGTGGCACTGATTTTGCAGGTCGTGTTCCCCGGATCTTTGTATCTGCTCGTCTCCGGCCTGACGGGCGGCAACGCGGTGAGCACGATGCTCGCCGTAACGTCCGGTGCGACGTTCTCGTTGTTCACCATCTTCGCGAGTGGTCTTATGGGTTCGTTTTTGCAGGCGGCGTCGCTTCGTTCCACGTTGTACGACAGCTTTTCCGCGGGTTGGCGTCTCGACCGCCTCTTCCAGATGATCGGCCGCGATTTCGGCGGATTTCTACATACGTTTGGCGTCGTGTTCATAGGTGGGCTTATCTCGGGCGCCTATGCGTTCATCGTCACGCTTGTTTGCGGTCTGGTTGCCGTGGGCAGCCTCATGAGCGCCACCGCATTCATGGGCATCTCGGGGTCCTATATGAGCGGTTGGCATTTCATTCTCGAACGGCTGCTGCAGATCGGCGCTGGTCCGCTGCTGCTGTTCTTGCTGTGCGTCATCGCCCTCACGTTTATTGGCGGAGTGATCAGCACCGCAATGAGCCTGGTTTCGATGAACGCGATGGGACAGTGGTTCTGCCGCTTTGACGTGGACCGCTGGGGTGTTTCGGGCGATCCGTTGCCTGCTGACGTGCCGCATCGGGATGGCTACGCGTCTGGCGTGCAGTCCGCTCCCGTTCCCCCCGTCACCCCTGCAGGCGCGACGAATACCGATTTCGTTACCGAGCCGTCCACGTCCGTTCCCGCCGAGCCGTCTGCCCATGCGGCGCAGGAGCCCGCCGCATCGCCTGTAGAGCCGTCGACCCCGCAGGCTGACCCGGTTACGCCCTTGTCGGAGGATGCCGATATTCCCGTCGATCCGGTTGTTCCCTTGGACGCGGAGGAGGGCTCTTGCCCGTCCAGCGATGCGGCAAGTTGCACCGACTCCTCGGGCGAGTCCGAGCAGGGGAGCGCGGAGGATTCTAAGGAGCCTATCCTTTTGGGCCCCATTACCTCGGATGATGAGGCCGAGGACAAATAAGGTCCGGAAAAGACCCGGTACCTTGTGTGCATCGTGTGAAGACGACGTGAGCCCCCGTGCGTGGTAGTTCTGAGGAGAACCCACGTACGGGGGCCATTGCATGGCGGGGTCGACGTGCCGATGACCTGCGAGGGCGTGGGTCGTGTCGGATGATGCGGAAAGGGCGGTCAGGGCTTGCGCTGCAAAACGCAGAATTGTGTCGGGATGGCGTGGCATGCTGGTGCCATGGCGGATCACACACGCGAGCGCCGGGGCAGAGGCTCTTGCATTTGTGGAGGTCATGGGGTGGATGATGGGGCACCTTGCAAGATGTGCAGACTCGGCTATAGTTAGCACGTCTTTTCCTGCTTCGGGCGCACCTTCACGACCCGAAGCCGTTTGTCCAGAGGAGGTGACCACATGAAGGCTTATGAACTGCTGTTCTTCGTTAACCCCAACCTCGATCCCGAGACTCGTCTCGCCGTGATGAAGCGCATCGACACCACGATCGCCGAGGGCAATGGTAAGGTTGACAACGTCGACGAGTGGGGCAAGCGCAAGCTCGCTTACGAGATCGACAAGCTCACCGAAGGTGACTACACCCTCATCAACTTCCATGCAGACCCGGCTTCCATCGCGGAGCTCGATCGCGTGCTTCGTATTACCGACGCCGTGATCCGCCACATGATCGTCCGTCGCGACGACCAGGAGTAGGTCATTTGTATGGATGCGGCACCCATATGCGCCGCATGAGAGGTAGTGAACACGTATGAGCATCAACCGAGTCAACATTTCCGGTAATCTTACCCGCGATCCCGAGTTGCGCGTTACTTCTGGCGGCACGCAGGTCCTGAGCTTCGGCGTGGCCGTCAACGACCGTCGCCGGAATCCTCAGACGGGCGAGTGGGAGGACTACCCGAACTTCGTGGACTGCACGATGTTCGGCACCCGCGCGGAGGCCGTGAAGCGCTATCTCTCGAAGGGGTCGAAGGTCGCGATCGAGGGCAAGCTCCGTTACAGCTCTTGGGAGCGTGACGGTCAGCGCCGCAGCAAGCTCGAGGTCATCGTCGATGAGATCGAGTTCATGTCCCGCGGTCAGCAGGGCGATGCGGGTGGTTATGCGCCTGCCCCGTCCTACGGTCAGCAGGGCGGCTACGCTCCTGCGTCCGCTCCGCAGCAGGCTCCGGCGCCCATGGCGGCTCCGGTTCCCCCTGCGGTCGACGTCTACGATGAGGACATCCCGTTCTAGGGTGATTTGTAGTTGACGGCACGGCATAAGCCGAGCCGTCGTTCACGAAAGGTATTGAGACATGGCTAATGATTATTCTGCCCGTCAGCCGCGTCGCAAGTACTGCCAGTTCTGTAAGGAGGGCACTGAGTATATCGACTACAAGGATACTCAGCTCCTCCGCAAGTACATGACCGACCGCGGCAAGATCAAGCCGCGCCGCGTCACTGGCGCCTGCACGCAGCATCAGCACGACATCGCGAACGCCATCAAGCGCGCCCGCGAGATGGCTCTCCTGCCGTACGCCGTGCCCGTGGTGTCCACCCGCGGTCCTCGCGAGAAGAAGTAGGAGGGTACCCATGAAAGTTGTTCTGCTTGACGAGATCAAGGGCAAGGGCGGCGAGGGCGACATCATCGACGTCGCTCAGGGTTATGCCGAGAACTACCTGATTCCGCAGAAGCTCGCCGTTGCTGCTACCAAGGGTAACCTCAAGCAGCTCGAGGAGCGCCGCAAGAATATCGAGAAGCGCGAAGCCGTCCGTCTTGCCGATGCTGAGGCTCTCAAGGCCAAGCTCGAGGGCCAGAAGGTCCTCGTCGATGCCAAGGTCGGCGAGGAGGGCATCCTCTTCGGTTCCGTCACCGCCGCCATGATCGCCGACGCGATCAAGGCCCAGCTGGACGTCGAGGTCGACCGCAAGCGCATCGAGCTCGGTAAGCCGATTAAGGTTGCCGGCGCTCACGAGGTGTCCATCTCCATTTACCGCGAGATCCGCACCTCCATCATCGTCCTCGTGGGCGTGAGGAGGCCGAGGCTGACGAGGCCGAGGCTGAGGTTGTTGCCGAGGAGACTGCCGAGGTTGAGACCGAGCTGCCGCCGAGTAGCACGTGCCGCACGCATAGCATATAGCGACTCGAATGGGGTCCCGTGCCAAGCGCGGGACCCCATTTTGCTGTTGGGCCGATGCGGGCGCGCCAAATGAGGACGTGATCCACTGGCGCCCCGATGGCGCTCGAGGGGTCACTGCCGGACTCAAGGCACGCGTGCCATCGGGGCGCGTGCCGGTGTGTGCGGCTTGGGCCTGCGCGGGAATCAGTCAACAGCGGTGTTCAGCGTGTTTTCAGTCTGCGCTCATGACGGAAAGATTGGTAGGTACCACAAATACCAGTCTGAATAAGACCTGATAAAAATGTGGAAGGTATCTTCTGGTTGTAACCAGTACTGACCGTTTGCCGATGATAATCGGCCGTTGGCGGTGCCCCCCCCTCGTATCTAAACCACTTACCCGCTTGGGATATGGTCAATCTGTTTAATTGGGGGCGGACTGTGCAGATGGTCCGCAAGTGAGGAAAGGGGGGTGCGGATGAGGAAGAGCAGATTTGCGACAGTTGCCGCTTTTGCAGTAGCTGGCGTGCTCAGTTTTTCTGCTCCGGCGCAGGCAATGGCGGCGGGTTACGGTAGCGTAATCGCCAATAAAACCGGTGATACCGTCACAATGGGAAACGATGCGATATCGCGTACGTGGTCCATCAAGGACGGTGTCCTCAAGACCACCGAAATAAACAACACGCTTGGAAAATCGAAATTCACGCCTCAGGAGGGCTCCGAGGAGTTCTATATCGAGCAGCTCGTTGAGAGTTCTCGCGTGGAGCCAAGTGAGGCGCTGACGAGTGTCAAACCCGCTGGGAAGGCGCCCGCGACGGCGACCGTCGAGGTTTCGTCGACTATGGACGAGGCGGGGAACGCCGCCGCAAACGCGATTGACGGCGATCCTGCCACCTACTGGTGCTCCGAAGACACCAAGGGCGGGCAGTCGATAATCATCAACTTTGACGGTGCGAAGACTGTCGCGTCCTTTGAATACACGCCGCGCGTAAGCGGAACCAACTGGGACTGCACCGGTCGTATCAAGAAGTACGTCCTTGAGTATAAGCAGGGCGACGCTTGGACTGAGGCTGCGCGGGGCGAGTTCAACGCTACTGGCAAGACTGCGGTTCAGCTGAACAAGGCCGTTACCACCACGGCGCTTCGCCTCACGGCGACTGAGTCCCATCACTGGGATGCTAACAAAATCAACACCGCGATCAACGTCGCTGAGTTCGACGCCAAGGACGCCGCTGGCAAGAGTGTGGTCACCGCCAGTGCCACCACCTCGTGGTCTGCCGAGGCGAGCTCGGTGCAGAACGGTGACGGCGGCGGTGTCGCCGCGCTGTTCGACGGCAACGTTGGCACCTACTTCCACTCTCGCTACAACAACGATGGCACGGGCACTACGAACCAGATGCCCGTGGACATCACCATCGATCGCGGCGAGGGTGCCAAGTCCGCCTTCCAGACCGTCGGTTACGCCGGTCGTCCGGGCAGCGCCACCTCGAACGGCAATGTGCAGAAGTTCGAGCTGTACGTTGCGGACAGCAAGAGCGACCTTTATAAGGAGACCAGCAAGAAGGGCTCCTTTACGGTCGACTACGCCGGTGCCTACGATGGCAACACGTCCAAGATGATCTACTTTGGTCTCGATGAGGCACAGAGCGGTCGCTATGTGGGCTTCCGCGTGACGCAGGGCGCGAACGGCAACTTTGTCTCCGGATCTGAGCTCGACTTGTTCGCCGAGAAGTTCACCTCCGTTCCCAAGGGCGAGGGTTCGGGCTTTGCCGCCAGCAAGCTCAAACTCAAGGACGTGGCGATTTCCGATACCACGGACAAGCCCGGCAAGATGATCGCCTTCACCTTTGACGCCGCCCAGTTCGGCTCCGCCGACGGCACCGTGGTGGAGAAGGTCGTCATGTACGACGGCGACCACTTCATGCGCAAGTTCCTCGAGGTCAAGCTTGAGGACGAAACGGCTCGCATCAACTTCATCGACGGCGAGCACATCGTCACGTCGAGCGATGACACCATGTGGACGGTCCCCAAGGAGTCCGGCGTCGTGCAGATGGACGCTGCCAAGGCGACGCTCGGCCAGCCCATCTACGTGAACGGCCTGTTCATGGGCTCGGAGTTCCCCGAGACCGACACGCAGATTGCCGACAGCCTGGGCCGCACCCGCTATTGGACGGGCAAGAACTTCGCCGATTTCAAGCGCGACAACCAGCTCACCACGGACGGAAAGTACGTCTCGTGGCAGACGGTCTGCGGTGCCACCCACTCGAACGGCTCCGACATGAACGTTGTCCAGTCCGACTTCTACGCCTACATCACGAGCATCTCCAAGCCGAGTGAGTTCCGCATCCAGTACAACTCCTGGTTCGACAACATGATGTTCATCGACGACGAGAACATCATCGAGTCGTTCAAGGCCGTGGATAAGCAGCTCTCCGAGACCGGCGTGCGCCCGCTCGAGTCCTACGTGGTCGACGATGGCTGGAACCAGTACCGCAAGAACGAGACGCAGTACACCACGGGCGACGATCTGCGCAGGAACGGCTCGGTTGACGGCAAGTACGGCGTCAACAACACCGGTTTCTGGCAGTTCAATAACAAGTTCCCCGACGGTCTGACCCCGTCTTCGAACTTGGTGCGCAAGCTCGGCTCCAACTTTGGTGTTTGGATCGGCCCGCGCGGCGGCTACAACTACTACGGCAACCTTGCCTCGATCATCCAGGATGCGGGTAAGGGCTCCTCTGCCGGCGGCTCCATCGACGTGGCCGACCAGCGCTACGTGACCAACTTCACCGACATGGCCGTTACGTGGATGGAAGATTACGGCGTCAACTACTGGAAGTGGGACGGCTTTGCCGACAGCGCCCAGTACGGCGCCTTTGCCTCGGGCGAGAGCGCCGTGGGCTATGATGAGGCTCACCAGCATATGTACGGTGGTCCCAACGGGTACTTCCACGCCACCGACCTGTGGGAGAAGTGGATCGTCCTGTTCGACAAGGTGTGGGAGACCGCCAGCACCGAGCAGATCGAGGATCTGTGGATCTCGCTCACCTGCTACGTCAACCCCAGCCCGTGGTTCCTGCAGTGGTCCAACTCCGTGTGAATCCAGTGCGTGGGCGACCGCGGCGAGGTCCACGGCGGCGCGGGCAACGACAAGATGAACACCATGCTCACGTACCGTGACGCCTGCTACTACGAGTTCATCAACTCCAACCAGTTCCAGTTCCCGCTCGCAAACCTCTACAACCACGATCCGATCTACGGCAAAGAGGGCACCGGCATCACCGCCGACTCCATGGACGGCGAGCAGTTCCGTAATTACCTGTTCATGCAGGGCACGCGCGGCACCGCCTTCTGGGAGCTCTACTACTCCGACTCGCTCTTCAACGACGAGAAGTACCTCATCAACGCCGACTTCCTCGCATGGGAAGAGGGCAACTTCGACATGCTCCGCAACGCCAAGTGGATCGGCGGCGACCCCGCGTCGAACGCTGGCTTGACGAGCAATCCCACGGTCAACACGCCCGGTACGCAGGAGGCCTACGGCTTCTCAGGTTTCAACACCGCGGGCAACGAGGGCATCATCTCCATGCGCAACCCGGCTAACGCCGAGCGCACCATCGAGTTCACCCTCGACGCCGGCATTGGCTGCACCGAGGATGGCACCTATCAGGTCGTGCGCGACCACGTGTACACCCAGGGTGGCAAGAGCGCTGCCGAGCACCCAGGACCATCGCCAAGGGCCAGAAGGTCTCCGTGACCCTGAAGCCCGGCGAGACCCAGATTTGGCACCTCTCCAAGGGTGGTGACACAACGGCGCCTACCTTTGAGCGCCTGTACAACGAGGGCAATACGACGCTGCGCGTTCAGGCTTCCGAGCACGTGTACAATACCCAGCTCGAGGTGCTGATCGACGGTAAGAAGGTGGAGCTGGCCGAGGACGCCATCACCGCCTACGCCGACCTCAAGACCTTTGACATCACCCTGCCTGCCGCTCCCGCCAACGGCGCGGCGGTCGAGATCAAGGCGATTGCCGGTGCCGATTCTGCCGGCAACACGTTTGAGGGCTCCATTGTTCGTACCTTCCATGCCGACGGCCTCATCCTCACAGGGACGCGTGCCGCTGGTTCCGTGGAGGGTCCGAATGGCTTTACCCGTTGTGGCGACCGTCAAGGACGCCGCAGCGGATACCGTCCTGCTCTCCCAGGGCGATCAGTGGGCGCTCGGTATCGATGCCGAAGGCAAGGCCTACTTCACCGTTAACGGTGTGACCGCCACGTCCGAAAGCACCGTCTCCGGCATCACGACCATCAGCGGTGCCCGTGAGAACAACGGTATGCTCAAGTTGTACGTGAACGGCGAGATTTCCGGCAACGGCTACGATGTCGAGAAGACCGCTGGTTACAGCATCAAGGCGGGCGAGATCAAGGTCGATGCCGCCGCGACCGATTACAAGGTGTACGACCGCGCACTGGGCTACGACGAGGTTCCGGCCTCTCCGCTCGAGGACCTTATTGCCGAGACCCGCGCCCTCAAGGACAAGGTGACCGCCGAGTCCTGGGCCGCGGCGAACATGGATGCTCTGCTTGAGCAGGCCGAGGAGGCCTTGAAGAGTGGCGACACCGCTGCCCAGCAGGCTGCCTATGACGCACTGCGCGCCGCCCGTGCCAAGCTGGTTCCCGGCCTGGGCGAGCCCGAGTTCGTGAACCACGCAAAGGGCAAGAACGCCTCCGCGCACTGGACCGCGGATGATTCCGCCGCCGAGAACAACCCCGATCGTCCTGCGAGCATGGCGGTCGATGGCGAGAAGGGCTCGAGCGCCATGTATGGCGAGTTCGGCCATGACGACCGCGCTGAGAGCTCGTATCTCCAGGTCGATCTGGGGGCCATTGAGGACGTGACGGGCATCAACCTGGTCCGCTTCTACAGCGACGGCCGCACGTATCCCAACACCACCATCGTCCTTTCCGAGGACGAGACGTTCGACGCGGACGACACGATCGTCTACAACTCCGATGCCGACAACAAGAACGGCTTTGGCAAGGGTGAAGACGAGGCGTACGCCGAGACCGCCGAGGGCAAATCGTTCGACGTCGCCCGTGGAACGAAGGCGCGGTACGTGCGCGTGTACATGAACGGCAACACGCGCCCTGGCCATACCGGTAATACGAACCACGTCGTTGAGCTTGAGGTCATGGGTCCCGAGCAGCAGACGCTGGGCGATCCGTTTGGCATCGAGAAGCTCGATGCGATCATCGCCCAGGCAAAGACCGCCCTTGAGAACAAGGACAGCTACACTGCCGATTCGGTGGCGCAACTTGAGACCGCGCTGAAATCCGCCGAGGAGTTTGCGGCCAAGGTCCGCGCCGAGATCGAGGCGGGCACGTTTGAGACCACCTATGGTGAGTTCGACGCCGCGTGTGATGCGCTGCAGAAGGCCATCGACGCGCTGGAGCTCGCTAAGCCCGAGTCCCAGCAGGAGCACACGGTGACCTTCGACTACGGCTACGAGGGCGTGGCGCCCGAGTCCGTTACCGTTGTCGATGGCAAGGCGGTTACCAAGCCGAACGACCCGATCCGCGCGGGCTACGTCTTTAAGGGTTGGACGCTCAACGGCAAGGTCTACGACTTCTCTGCTGCCGTTACAGGTGACATCACGCTCGTGGCGCAGTGGGAGAAGGCCGGAAGCACCAATCCGGACGACCCCTCGAAGCCCGGCTCTGGAACCACCGAGCCCTCCAAGCCTGGTACGGGCCTTCCCGGCACGGGCGACTCTACGCTCCTGATGGTGGGCGGCATCGCGATCGTGGGCATCGGCATTGCCGCTGCTGGCCTCGCGCTTGCTAAGCACCGGAGGTAGTTCAAGCTGCAGGTTGCAGCATAGGGACATTACGAACCCTATTCCCTTGGGACCCCGCATCGTTGTGCGGGGTCCTTTTTGCTGTCGCTTCCGTGGGAAAACTTGAGAGAAATCCACAGGGCCTGTGTCTTGGCGTGCGAACATGTGAAAAAGTCCCAGTTGGAAGGGGCTGGGCTCAAGTTCAAGTACCACTTCAAGGTTGCAAGCCCTCTACCAGCGAACATACTCAAAAAGTGGCCTTTACCTGCGTGTTCACCGAATCATCATATAAGCTGTATGCAAAGAAACCTTCTCTAGCTGGTAAAACGTTGAAAACTGCAGGTCAGAACTGCATCTGTGGAAAACCATCACGGGTCATCGTACAAAAATGTGGAAAACGTTGATAACCCATGCGCGCCCAGATGGAGAAGCCGACTTTTCAACATCCGTCTGTGGAGTGCGCTCTGTCCCCACAAAACGCTTGACTTGAGCTGGGATTGTGCTTTTCGGAATCGTGGGGATACCCTACCATTGGTTGTCCAGCCATATTGCGGGCCTCACCTTGGGTGCCTGCGTGAAGAATGTGGGGAAGGAGCGCGCGTGGAGATCGTGAGCGACGGATGGTCGCAGACCGGTTCTGCCGATTTGGGAGCCCTTAAGGGGTTGCCCAACAACATAGAGGCCGAAGGCAACGTCTTAGCCGCCATGATGCTCTCGGGCGAGGTTGTCGAGGAGGCCCTCGTCGAGCTGCTCCCCGATGACTTCTACCGTCCCTCGCACAAGACGATCTTCACGGCGATGTCCGGCATGTACGAGAGCAGCATGCCCATCGACTCCATCTCGCTCATCGACTATCTGCGCTCCATCGACAAGCTTGAATCGGTGGGCGGCGAGGCCTATATCCTCGAACTCATGGGCAACACGCTCGCGCTTGCGCACTGGCAGCATCATGCCGAGATCGTGCGTCGCGATGCCATGCTGCGCGAGATCATTGGCGCGACCAATCAGATCAGCGCGCTCGCCTACGATTCTCCGCTCGACACCAAGGAGGTCATCGAGCGCGCCGAGTCCATGCTGCTCTCGGTCACCGAGCGCGAGGTCAAGAGCTCGTACAAGGGTCTCACGGACTTCATGACCGAGGCGTATCAGGAGGCCGAGGAGGTCGCGCGCGCGGGCGGCGACGTCCATGGCGCCCCCACCGGATATCCCAGCCTCGACCGCATGCTCATGGGCCTGCGCGAGGGCCAGCTCGTGGTCCTGGGTGCCCGCCCGGCAGTCGGTAAGACCTCGTTCGCACTCAACTTGGCACTCAACGCCGCCGCCGATGGCTACACGGTCGGCTTCTTCTCCCTGGAGATGAGCGGCAAGGAAATCGCGCAGCGCTTCATTTGCGCTCAGGCCATGGTCAACATGTCGAACTTTCGTACCGGCCGCATCTCGCCCGAGGAGTGGGCGAACATCAACGAGGCGATCGGCGAGCTCAGCCGCCTCGATATCCTCATTGACGACACGCCGGGCACCACGGTCACCGAGATCCGCGCCAAGGCGCGCCGTATGCTCCACAACAAGGAGCGGGCCGTCATCATCCTGGACTACCTGCAGCTGGTGAATCCTCCGGCGGGCAAGAACTACAACGGCAACCGCGCCGTCGAGGTCTCCGAGATGAGTCGTGGCCTCAAGATCATGGCCAAGGAGCTCGGCGTCCCCGTGATCATGCTCTCCCAGCTCAACCGTTCGCTCGAGGGACGTACGGGCAAGCGCCCGCAAATGAGCGACCTGCGTGAATCGGGCTCCATCGAGCAGGACGCCGACATCGTCATGCTGTTGGACCGCTCGAGCACCGAGAGCGAGGCAGAGCGAGAAGACCGCCCGGACTTTGGCATCACGCGCGTGATCGTGGCGAAGAACCGTTCGGGCCCCATCGGAGATGTGGACCTGATGTTCCTGCCCGCTTCCACGAAGTTCTACGAGATTGACGAACACGCCGCCGAGTAATGCGCGTTCAGCCCAACCCCCCCACGTCTGCGACATTTTGTCGCAGACGTGTCGCAGCGTGTTCGCCGGCAGGGGGCGTGTCTAGCCCTATTGAGTAATGGTGGAATGAGGCCCCGTGCCGCATCGCTGGCGGCGCGGGGCCGTAGTACGCCTATAATGGGAACGCTGGGTCGATTTTGCCCGGCCGTGCCGGATAAACCCCCGGCGTACAAGACGACTCGTGCGGATCAAGCCTCCGCGCGCACGGAATGAGGAGTAGTCATGCCGTCAACAGTGTTGGTGGGAACCCAGTGGGGCGACGAGGGCAAGGGCAAGATCTGCGACTTGATCGCTCCCGAGTTCGATTGCGTCGTTCGCTATCAGGGCGGCAACAACGCCGGTCACACCATCGTGGTGGGCGATAAGAAGTACGGCCTTCACCAGGTTCCCTCGGGCATCATGTATCCCGAATGCATTTCGGTCATCGGCAATGGCTGCGTGGTGAACCCCGCGGTCCTGCTTGAGGAGATCGACATGTTCGAGGGCGATGGCATCTCCACCGCCAACCTCAAGGTCTCCGGCAACGCGCACGTGATCATGCCCTATCACATCGACCTCGACGGCGCGTACGAGGAGCTGCTCGGCAAGAACAGCATCGGGACCACCAAGCGCGGTATCGGCCCGTGCTATCAGGACAAGATGGCGCGCATCGGCATCCGTATGCAGGACCTGCTGGACGAGGAGACGTTCCGGTCCAGGCTGTCCGCGGTTCTCGACCGCGTGAATCCTCAGCTCGAGCGCATCTTCAACCTGCCCACCTACACGGTTGACCAGATTTCCGAGACCTACCTCCCCATGGCCGAGCGCCTGCGTCCCTACATCTGCGAGACGGGACTGTTGCTCAACGATCTGGTCGAGCAGGGCAAGACCATTCTGTTCGAGGGCGCGCAGGCCACGCTGCTCGATATCGACCACGGCACGTACCGTTTGTGACCTCGTCCAACTGCACCGCTGGTGGTGCCGTGACGGGCTCCGGCGTGGGCATGAAGAACATCGACCGCGTGCTGGGTATCATGAAGGCATACATCACCCGCGTGGGCTCCGGCCCCATGCCCACCGAGCTCGACTATGAGACGAGCCAAGAGGGCCGCACTCTTACCGAGGTCGGCTACGAGTACGGCGTGACCACCGGCCGCCGCCGTCGTTGCGGCTGGTTCGACGGCGTGATTGCCCGCTATGCCACGCGTGTGAACGGCCTGACCGACATCGCCCTCACCAAGCTCGATGTGCTGTCCGAGTTCGACACCATCAAGGTCTGCGTGCCTACGACTGCGACGGCGTTCGTTACACGAGCGTACCCGAGCACGCCGCCGCGTTCGCGAGCGCGTGCCGGTGTATGAGGAGCTGCCCGGTTGGAAGTGCGACATCACCGGATGCCGTACGTTCGATGAGCTGCCCCAAGCAGCGCGGGATTATGTGGCCTACATCGAGAAGCTCGCCGGCTGCAAGATCTCGTTCGTTGCCGTGGGCCCGGATCGTGAACAGACCATCGTCCGCGACTGGTAACGGACTTCCCAGCCACCCGAAGCTCGGGGTTCACTCGTCGGTCGCCGCACGCTAGGCGTGCTCCCTCCTCGTTCACCCCGATCTTCGGCACCTGGAAAGCCCGTTACCTCGGACCTGAGATACATCTCTGGTTGAGTTAATTTTGAGCGGGCTCCGTTTGGGGCCCGTTCGTGCATAAGGAGGACGCATGAGCGCAACCGAGAACACTATCGACATCCTGCTGCTCGGCAGCGGCGGTCGCGAGCACGCCCTGGCGGCGAAGCTTGCCGAGTCCCCGCTTTGCGGCACCCTGTACATCGCCCCGGGCAATGGCGGAACGCTTGCCGTGGGCGAGAACGTGGCGCTTGATGCCGAGGACCCCGCCGCCGTGGCGGACTTCGCCCGCGAGACCGGCTGCGGCTTGGTCGTCATTGGCCCCGAGGCTCCGCTCGTGGTGGGCGTCGCCGACGCGGTGCGCGCAGCTGGCATCCCGTGCTTTGGCCCGGGTGCCGAGGGTGCTCAGCTTGAGGGCTCCAAGCGCTTCTCCAAGGAGCTCATGGCCCGCGCCGGCATTCCCACAGCGGCGTACGGCTCCTTTACCAGCGAGGATGAGGCACTTGCGTACGTGCGCGAGCAGGCGCCCCGGTGGTCGTGAAGGCCGATGGCCTTGCGGCAGGCAAGGGCGTCGTGGTGGCGCTCACACTCGACGAGGCGCTGAACGCCGTGCACGGGTGCTTCGACGGTGCCTTTGGCGACGCGGGCAGCACCGTGGTCATTGAGGAGATGCTCACCGGCCCCGAGTGCACGTTGCTGGCCTTCACCGACGGCAAGACGGTTCGCCCCATGGCCACCTCGCAGGACCACAAGCGCGCCCTCGAGGGCGATTTGGGCCCCAATACCGGCGGCATGGGCGTGTACAGCCCGGTGCCGATCGTGACGCCCGAGGAGCATGCCGAGATGTGCCGCATCCTCGAGGAGACCATCGCCGCCACGCAGCGTGAGGGCATCGACTATCGTGGCTGCCTGTACGGCGGCTTCATGCTCACGCCCCAGGGCCCCAAGGTGATCGAGTACAACGCGCGCTTTGGCGACCCCGAGACCGAGGTCCTCATGCCGCGCCTTAAGAGCGACCTGGTCGAGGTCATGCTGGCCTGCGCCGAGCGTCGTTTTGGATGAGATCGAGCTTGAGTGGCGCGACGAGTGGGCCGTCTCCGTGGTTCTCACGAGCGCCGGCTACCCCGGTTCGTACGAAAAGGGTAAGGCCATCACCGGTATCGAGGATGCCGAGGCCATGGAGAACGTGACCGTGTACCACGCCGGCACCGCCATGACCGACGCCGGCGAGCTCGTGACCTCGGGCGGCCGCGTGCTCGACGTGACGGCGTTGGGCGACACCTTTGAGGCCGCCCGCGACTTGGCGTACGCTGCCTGCGATAAGATCGACTTCGAGGGCAAGACGCTTCGTCACGACATCGGTCTGCGCGCCCTGCGCGGCCGCGACGCCTGGGACGCATAGGGTCGCCGTACTTTGCGCTGACCGCTCCCATGGGACGAAGAGGGTAGGAATGTCGAAAATCGGCGTCAAATTTCGACGTTTTTTCGACATTCCTACCTCTCATTTCAAAGATGCAAGTAGGAGGATGACGATGATGGACGAAGGGCGGAACGAGGAGTTCGAAGCCGAGGTCGTTGAAGCGGAGGCTAACGAGATGGAGCAGACCGAGCCCGCCTTGGTGCTCGGCGACGACGATCCGCGCGATGCTGGGCTGCACGAGCGTATCCTCTCGGAGGAGCAGGCCTGGAAGGGCAAGTTCCTCGATGTGCGCAGCGCTCAGGTCGAGCTGCCGAACGGGCGCATCGCTGGTCGCGATCTGGTTCGGCATCCGGGTGCCTCCGCCGTGGTTGCGCTCACCTCAAGCGGCAAGATTGTGCTGGTGCGTCAGTATCGCACGGCGATTGATCGCGTGACGGTTGAGATACCCGCCGGAAAGCTCGATCCGGGCGAGGACCCGATCGAATGCGCAAAGCGCGAGCTGCTTGAAGAAACAGGCTTTAAGGCATCGCGCATTCAGTACCTCACCACGATTGCGACCACGCCCGGCTTTTGCGATGAGGTCATTCACATCTACATGGCCACGGGACTCACGTTTGCCGGCGCGCACCCGGATGACGACGAGTTCGTGAACGTGGACCTGGTGCCGCTTGCGGAGCTCATCGATGCGGTGCTCGACGGCAAGATCGAGGACGCAAAGACCGTCGTGGGCGCGCTCGCCTGCGACGCGATCTCGCATCGGCTGTAGTCCCATCGGTCGGCCACGGGCGGGGGAGGGTATTTACACCTGGGCTGGTCCTCGTCCTGCGGAATCGCCCCAGGCGCAAAAACCCTCCCCCCGCCCACCTGCGTTGACCTGCTCGGCGAGATTGCGGCGCGGGGGGAGAGCGCCCGTGGGACGGGTCGGGTTTGCTAGAGTGAAGGGTTTGTTGAGGCTTTGCCTATGTTCAAACGGTTTCTTTCCTATTATGGGCCGAGAAGGGGCTTTTTATTGCGGACACGCTGTGTGCACTGGTGCTTGCTGGCATTGACTTGGCGTTTCCGAGCATCCTGCGCGGCCTGACCAACGGGCTGTTCACCGAGGGGCAGGCCGCCATTATGGGCGCGCTGGGGTATATCGCCGCTGGCCTCATCATTCTCTACGCGATTCGCTGCGCGTGCCGGTACTTCGTGTCGGCGCAGGGCCACATCATGGGCGCCCGCATGGAGTCGCGTATGCGCGAGGAGCTGTTCGACCAGTACGAGCGATTCAGCTTCGCCTATTTCGACGCCCACAACTCCGGCGACATGATGAGCCGCGTGGTCAACGACCTGTTCGACATCTGCGAGGCGGCGCACCACGTGCCCGAGTGGATCATCATCTGCGGTATCGAGATCATCGGCGCCTTCGTGATCCTCTTCACCATTTCTCCGGTGCTGGCGGGCGCGATGGCACTCATCACCGCCGTGTTCGTTGTGATCATGGTGCGCCAGAACTTCCATATGCGCGCCGTGTTCGCCGACAACCGCCATCGCATTTCCGACGTGAATGCGCAGCTCCAAGACTCGCTCGCCGGGATGCGCGTGGTGAAGTCGTTTGCCAACGAGGAAACGGAGCGCGCCAAGTTCCGCGCCTCCAACGACCGTTATCTCGACTCCAAGGTCGCGCAGTACCACGTGATGGGAAGTTACCAGGCCACCAGCGCGCTCATGACTGGCGTGCTGTACGTGACCATCGTGGTGCTCGGCGGCTATCTGGTGGCTCAGGGGCAGATGACGGCCGTCGACATGGCGACGTTCGCGCTGTACATCTCGCTGTTCGCCACACCCATCGAGACGCTCGTGAACTCCACGGAGAACTTCCAGAAGGCCGCCGCAGGTTTCCACCGCATGGACGAAGTGCTGCAGACAGCCCCCGACATCCAGGATAGGCCCGGTGCTACCGAGCTGCAGGTACGCCAGGGCGCCATCGAGTATCGCGACGTCTGCTTCTCCTACCCCGACGCCGAGATCGGAGAGGACGGCGCCGAGCGCGAGCGACCGGTCATCGACACATGAGCCTCAGCATTCGCCCGGGCGAGACGATCGCGCTCGTGGGGCCCTCCGGTGGCGGTAAGTCCACCACGTGTTCGCTGCTTCCGCGTTTTTACGATGTGACGTCCGGCTCGATTTCCATTGACGGCCAGGACGTGCGCTCGGTGACGCAAAAGAGCCTGCGCCGCGCCATCGGTTTGGTGCAGCAGGACGTCTATCTGTTCGACGGCACGCTGCGCGAGAACATCGCCTACGGCCGCCCGGGCGCGACGGACAAGGAGATCGAGGACGCGGCGCGTAAAGCGAACATCCATGATTTCATTGCCAGCTTGCCTGAGGGATACGACACGCTGGTGGGAGAGCGCGGCAGTCGCCTTTCCGGAGGCCAGAAGCAGCGCGTGGCCATTGCGCGCGTGTTCCTCAAGAACCCCGCGATCCTAATCTTGGACGAGGCGACCTCTGCCCTCGACAACGAGAGCGAGGAGGCCGTTCAGGAATCTCTCGAGCGCCTTGCTGCCGACCGCACCACGATCATCATCGCGCACCGTCTCTCCACCATTAAAAACGCGGATGAAATCGCGACGGTTGAGCATGGTCGCGTTGTGGAGCGCGGCACGCACGACGAGCTTCTCGCGCGCGGCGGTACGTATGCCCGTTACTATCGGATGCAGTTTGAGGGCACGCGGGCGCGCGACGTGAGGTAGGCGATGAGCAGCAAGCACAATATGACACCCGACGAGGCGGAGGAGCTTTTTTCCGAACTCGATTCCTCTGGCGTACTCGATCCCAATCGAGCAGCAGCGCGCGAGGGGAGGCTCAAGCGTCGGCTGCTCGCGCGACGGACGGCGGGCGAGGCCGCGGAAGCTGAGCGCGATGCCGCCGACCACGAGCGCTCGCAGGCGCGTGCCGGCAAAATCGACCCGCTGTCAGAGCAAGATCCGTCGGGCTCGCAGGTAAGTAAGGCGATTTCCCGCACTGCCATTGCGGTTATCCTGGGCGTATTCGTGTTTGTGATGGGCATGCAGATCGTGTACGGCGTGAGCAGGCGCCTGAACACGGCGAACCTGTCCGAGCGCACCAACGTCGATACGGTCTCGCACGCAATGGAATCGGGCGTGGAGTGGGGTAACGGCTTCACGCAGTTTCCCGACGATTTCACGGTGGATGAGGCGAGCGAGAAGACCGGAGCGGTCGAGGTCTCCGTGGTGGACACGGATTCGCGCAACGAGCTTGAGATTCTGTCGAACTCGCAGATTCAGGCGAGCGCCTTGGCGACCAACGCGCTGCTCAACGATAAGATCAACCGTGTTGTCTACAACGTGTACGCGCTTGTGGATAGCAAAGGCGCGTATCAGCACGATAGCCTGTTCGGCTTTGTTCCCGCGCGTGGAACGCGTCGCGCGATGCTCACGTTTGTGTGGACCAAGTCGCAGTCGAGCACGCCGACGAACATCGACTGGGAGCTCAAGATCATCGGTATGGATGACGACCTTGCCGAGGCTATTCAGGAGCAGGTGAATTCGGTGAGCTCGCTCACGGAGAACCCCGGCGCCACGCAGAGCGAGATCGACGAGGAACTCACCCTGCGCGACAAAGACGCCCTGTTGGCGGAGTAGGGAGCGGGCCGCGGCGTCGGCCGTGCCAGTCCGGTCCGGGGCATTTGGCGTGCCAATTGGGGACGTGCCCCTTTGGCACACCCAGGGGTGCACCGCGGGTGCGGCGCACGCGGGCTTAGCCCAGCAGAGCTGCGACCTTGCCGAGGGTGGGCTCGAAGGAGACGCCGCGCATCTCGAAATCGGGCTGCTCAACGGTCACACGCATGGCGTCGCGGACGAGGTCGCCCGCGAACTCAACGGCCTCGCGCGTGGTACGGCCGGTGTAGATGGCGGCGGTTAGCGCGCTGGCGAACAGGTCACCCGTGCCATGGAGCATGTAGGGGAGAAGCTCACTGGAGACCTCCTCCACGGCGCCGCCGTCGGCTGCGCTCGCGATGTAGTTGCGGATGATGGGCTCGCCCTCGTGCACGACGCCCTTGATGACGACGGTCTTGGCGCCCATGTCGAGTAGGGCGCTGGCGTTTTTTCTGCACGAACTCAATGGAGACGTCCTGACCCTCGTAGGGGATGCCCGTGAGGATGGACGCCTCGGTGAGGTTGGGTGTGAGGACGTCGGCACCGTCGACGAGCGCGGCCATGGCCTTGCACAACTCGTCGGTGTAGGTGGGGTACTTCACGCCACCGTCGCATGACGGGGTCGACGATGCGCAGGGCGTTCGGGTACTCGCGGTACAGGCGCTGGATGACGGCGACCTGCTCGGCCGAGCCAAGGAAGCCCGAATACACGCCGTCGAGCTCCACGTTCTCCTCGCGCCAGGCGTCGAGGTAGGCCTCGAGCATGTCGGTGGTGTCGTGCATGTGGAAGACGGGGAACTTGGTGTGGGCGCTAAAGAGGGCCGTGGGCACCGGGCAGACGTCGACGCCCGCCGCACTGAGCACGGGGATCGCCACGCCGAGTGAGCACTTGCCGTAACCGCACATGTCGTGCACGGCCGCCACGCGCGGAATGTACGCGCTTCACGCTGATAGAGTTTGGTCATGATTCAATTCCTTTCCGCGGACTTATGGACCAGCGTACGGCTCAACAGGATAGGTCAATTCCCGATAAGGTACGTAGGAGTTTTACAAATGTTCATCTTGCATTTGGGCTAGATGTGAGTTGGGAAAATCGCGCCATTTGCCCTTTTGACCCCTCACCGAATATTCCGCTTGCGACTCGGGGAATTTGCCACGCCTGGCGGCATGAGGGCGTATGATGCAGATATCCGCGTCCGTTTTGGGCGGGCGCCGCACGGTAAGTTGGATTGGGAAAGGTAAGACCATGGCTGATGTGCATGAGCTTCTCGCCACGTGGATCGAGAATGTCACTGATGAAGGGCTTCTCGCCGAGCTGAAGGCGATGAGGGAGGCGGGCGACGAGGACGCGATCACCGATGCGTTCTTCCAGGACCTCGCATTCGGCACTGCGGGCTTGCGCGGCACGCTGGGGGCCGGCACCAACCGCATGAACATCTACACCGTCGGCCGCGCCACGCAGGGCTTTGCCGACTACCTGGTGAAGAACTTCGAGAACCCCACGGTCGCTATCGCGCGCGACAGCCGCAACAATGGCGAGCTGTTCGTTAAGACCACCGCTGCCATCCTCGCGGCGAACGGCGTGACCTCCTACGTCTACCCCAAGATCTCCCCGGTGCCCACGCTCTCCTGGGCCACCCGCTACCTCGAGTGCTCCGGCGGCATCTGCATGACCGCGAGCCACAACCCCGCCGCCTACAACGGCTACAAGGCCTACGGCCCCGACGGCTGCCAGATCACCTCTGAGGCCGCTGACGCCATCTCCGCCGCCATGAACGCGTGTGACCCGTTCCATGACGTCAAGACCATGGACTTCGACGCCGCCGTCGAGCAGGGCCTGGTCAAGTGGATCGGCGACGAGGTGCTGGACGCCTACTACGACGCCGTGGCCGCCAAGTCCGTGAACAACCTCACGCCCGAGCAGATCGCCAACGCCCCGCTCAAGCTCGTGTACACGCCACTCAACGGCACGGGTCTGATTCCGGTCACTACCGTCCTCAACAAGGTTGGCGTGACCGACATCACCGTGGTCCCCGAGCAGCGCGACCCGGACGGCGACTTCCCCACCTGCCCGTATCCCAACCCCGAGATCCGCGAGGCCATGCAGAAGGGCATCGATCTGTGCCAGGAGGTCAAGCCCGACTTGCTACTCGCGACCGACCCCGACGCCGATCGTGTGGGCGTGGCCTGCGCCGATGGTGACGACTACACGTTGCTGACCGGCAACGAGATGGGCGTCCTGCTGCTCGACTACATCTGCAAGATGCGCGCCGAGCGTGGCGAGGATCTCTCCCGCAAGGTCGCCGTCACCACCATCGTGTCCTCTGCCATGGTTGACGCGCTGGCCGAGGAGTACGGCTTTGAGCTGCGCCGCTGCCTTACCGGCTTCAAGTACATCGGCGACATCATCACCGGCCTGTCCGACGCCGGCGAGGTCGACCGCTTCATCTTTGGCTTCGAGGAGAGCTACGGCTATCTGTCCGGCGACCACGTGCGCGACAAGGACGCCGTCAATGCCTCCATGCTCATCTGCCAGATGGCCCAGTACTACAAACTGCAGGGCCTCAACCTGGTTCAGGCCATGCGCGCGCTGTATGAGAAGTACGGCTACTATCACAACAAGACCGTCTCGCTGAGCTATCCCGGCGCCGACGGCGCCGCCAAGATGACAGGCATCATGAAAGCCCTGCGCGCTGAGGCCCCCTCTGAGATCGCCGGCGCCAAGGTCGAGGCGGTCGTGGACTACGCGAACTGCGTGAATGGCCTTCCCAAGGCGACGTTATCGAGTTCGACCTCGAGGGCGGCAACAAGGCCATCGTGCGTCCCTCCGGCACCGAGCCCAAGATCAAGCTCTACATCTTTGCCAAGGGTGAGGACGCCGCGGCCGCCGATGCACTCATTGCCGCAATCGAGGAAGATGGCCGCAAGCTGCTGTCCTAGCGCGCAGTGATGTGCAATTAGGGACGGGTGCGTTTTATACATGCGTTTTCGCGCGTGTCCTGGAACTGAAGACGGGCCGCTCGCTTTTGCGGGCGGCCCGTCTTTTGATGTTCGGCTGCGCTTGGGGCGCGTGGCGGGCGGTTGAGACGCGCCGAGCGCGAGTTGGGTGAGGTTTTTCGTATTGATTTTTAATTTCGGTTGGTAGCAGACATGGTTTGCAATGAAAAACGCAGGTCGGACTCAGCTGAAATTACCTTGTACTCGCGGAATTGCAAAATTGATACGAAAAACCTCATCGAACTTGGCGGTCGGCGTGGCCATGCCGACCGCGAGGGGCTGTGAAGCCCGATGATGAGAGCGGGTTGATGGGCGAGCTGATGGACGGAGGGCCGTCGTCCGACAGCTGCCCGTTCGGCAACCGCGCTTTCGACCACCGTCCTTTACCGTATGGAGCTGATGAGGCGCGCTTTGCGGATGCAGGCGGGGATGCGCTTGCTGAGGAGGGTGACGTCCTCGGCGGTGATGTCGCTCGCGAGCGAAAGGCGCAGCGCACCGCGGGCGCGCTGCGCGGGAATCCCCATGGCAGTGAGTACGTGCGAAGGTTCGGTTGAGCCGGTGGAACAGGCAGAACCGGTTGCCGCCGCGACGCCTGCCCGGTCGAGCAGGACCACGAGGAGCTCGCCGTCAACGTCGTCGCAGGTGAAGGATGCGATCGAGGGGAGACGGCCGATTGAGGGAGAGCGGTCTAGGGCCTCTCCGTCGGAGGCAGCGCTGGGTTCACCGGTCGCGCCGCCATCTGTGGCGCGGGAGACTGGTGCATTGCGGTCCGGGAGAGCTGACGCATCGCAGGCCGGGGTGCACGGGGTTTTCGTGCCATCGGCTGAGGCGTATTTGATTGGCGTGCCGGTGAGGGCCATGTCCTCGACCTCGCCGAGAAGGTGGCGAATGAGCTCATTGCGTAAGGATGAGATGCGCAGGATGTCGGACCGGAGCGTTTCGCACGCTTCCTCGAGGGCGGTGACCATGCCCACGATGCCTGCGACGTTCTCGGTACCGGCGCGCTCACCGCGTTCCTGGGCTCCGCCGGTGATGAGTGACGGAATGGAAAAGCCCTTGCGCAGATAGAGCGCCCCAACGCCACGTGGGCCGTGGAACTTGTGCGCGGAAAGTGAGAGAGCGTCGATGCCCAGTTCTTGCACGTCGACGGGGATGTGCCCCACGGCCTGCACCGCATCGGTGTGGAAGGGAGCACCGTGGGCGTGGGCAACGGCGGCGAGCTCGCGGATGGGTTCGATGGTGCCGACCTCGTTGTTCGCAAGCATGATCGAGACCAAGGCGGTGGCGGGCGGGGTGGCGAGTCCAGGGGCATCGCCGCCCGCGGAGGCAGTGGTGTGCCCGGGAGCCGCGGCGAATCCGGGAGCCTCGATACCGCATGCGGCGGCGCGTTCGTTGGCGGTGAGTGCCTCTTCGAGATCCTCGGCGTGCACGAGCCCCTGGCGATCAACGGGCAGGTGCGTCACCTGGACTCCTTCCCGCTCGAGCGCCTCGCAGCAGTGGAGGATCGCATGGTGCTCGATGGCGCTCGTGACAATCCGAACGGGCGTAGCCGCTCCGTAGAGGTCCCGGTAGCGCTGCACGGCGCCGCGTAGTATCCAGTTGTCCGACTCGGATCCGCCGCTCGTGAAGTAGATGTCCGACGCGTTCGCCGCCCCAAGGAGGCGCGCCATGTCGTTGCGTGCTCCGTCGAGCGCGCTGGCCGTCTCGCGCGCCATGCGATGGATCCCGCTTGGGTTGCCGAACTTCGTGGTCAGGTACGGCATCATCGCCTCAAGCGCACGGGGCGAGAGCGGTGTGGTTGCCGCACTGTCGGCGTACACATAGGGTTCGTTGGCGTTGGTCATGGCGGTCAATGGCGCTATCGAAGAACGAAGAACCAGAACAGGGCGAGGGCGATGGCGGCAAGTATCAAGATGAGCAGGAGGAGCTGCACGCGTTTGCGTGCGCGATCATGCCGGGACACGAAGATGGATCGCCCTTTTTAGGCTGAGAAATATAGCTGCTCGGCTGGCCGAGGCCCTGCTCGCCGCCGCGCCCGCGAACCTGCAGCGTGGGACTGCTCGGCGGGATGTATCCGCCCGTGCGTGTTGTGCCGCCACTCGCCTGGGCGGAACCACCCTTTCCAAGCGATGCCTTGCGTCTGGGTATGTGCGTCTCGCGATTGCTCGCAGGTGCTCGAGGGTTGTCGACGGGCGGCAGATAGGTGGGGTCGCTGGTTGCGATGCCCATGTGCTTGCGACCGGGTCGCTGGTGCGTGCCCTCGGAGACTCCGCGCGGGACTGCCGTTGGGCGCGGTGCGTTCTGCTCGTCCATGTCCACCTCGTGGGATAGCGGGTGTAATACCGCCATTGTATGGTGAATCATGCGGGAGTGCGCCCGTGGTGCCGCTGCTCGTTCCAAAACGCCCCGTTTCACCATACCGCCGCGACCTCAATTGAGGGACAGGCGCTAAATTGAGGCCATGAATGGGATTTGAATGAATGGGATTTGAGTCGCGAAGCCATGTCGTTTCGGCGTGCGCGCAGGCAGAACGCTTTGCGAGCGTATAATTCCCAACGTATGACCGCGCATGGTATCCAGAGGGGAAGCCGCATGTCTCTCGACACCAACCTGTCCGAATTCACCGCGTTCGATTCCGACACCGATCATCCGCACGACGAGTGCGGCGTGTTCGGCGTTTGGGCGCCGACCGCGACGTCGCCCGTCTCACCTATTTCGGCCTGCGCGCTCTGCAGCACCGCGGCCAGGAATCCGCCGGCATCGCCGTGGGCGATGGCGGAACCGTCATGGTCCGCAAGGACCTGGGCCTGGTGAGCCGCGTTTTCTCCAACGCCGACATTTGCTCGCTGCCCGGTCAGCTCGCTGTGGGTCACGTGCGCTACGGCACCGCCGGCGCTAAGAGTTGGGAGGCATCGCAGCCCCACCTTGCCACTATCGGGGAGGTCATCGTCGCCCTTGCCCATAATGGCACCCTTGTCAACACCGACGAGCTGCGCCGTCAGCTCATCGAGCTCGGCGTTCCCTTCAACTCAAATTCCGACTCCGAGGTCGCAGTCAAGCTCATCGGCTACTTCACGCAGGAGACGCATCACCTGCGCGAGGGTATCCGCAAGACGATGGAGCTCATTCGCGGCGGCTACGCCATGGCGCTTATCAACGAGGAGGCACTGTACGCCTTCCGCGATCCGCACGGTGTTCGTCCGCTGGTGCTCGGCCGTCTGACCAGCGACGAGGGCCTCGCCGCCGCCGATGCCGCCGCCGCGGCCTCCGCGCTGCCGAGTGATGCCGCGTCCGCCGAGGACTTGGTGGGCGATGAGGTGCTCGCCTCCACCGCAGGCTGGGTCGTTGCCTCCGAGACCTGCGCGCTCGACATCATCGGCGCCGAGTACGTGCGCGATATCCGTCCCGGCGAGATCTTGCGCATCAGCGCCGAGGGTCTCGTGTCCGAGCAGGGTGTCCCTGCCGCCGAGAAGAGCGCCCACTGCATCTTCGAGCAGGTGTACTTCGCCCGTCCCGATTCCATCGTGGATGGCAAGTCCATCTATGCCTGCCGCTACGATATGGGTCGCAAACTGGCGCTCGAGTGCCCCGTTGAAGCCGACATGGTCATCGGCACGCCCGACTCCGGCCTGCCCTCCGCCGAGGGATACGCCTTCGAGAGCGGCATCCCCTACGGCACCGGCCTTATCAAGAACCGCTACGTTGCCCGCACGTTCATTGAGCCCACGCAGGAGCTGCGAGCCATGGGCGTGCGCCTCAAGCTCAATCCTCTGCGCGATGTGATCGAGGGCAAGCGCATCGTTGTCGTGGACGACTCGATTGTGCGCGGCACCACCATGGTCCAGCTTGTCCGCATGCTGCGCCAGGCGGGCGCCAAGGAGATTCACATCCGCATCAACTGCCCGGAGGATATCTGGCCGTGCTTCTACGGCGTGGACACCGGCGAGCAGAGCCAGCTCATCTCCGCGACCAAGTCGGTCGAGGAGGTCTGCGAGTTCATCGGCGCCGACACGCTCGCATTCTTGTCTGTGGACGCTTTGCTCGAATGCGTACCCAAGGCGGGTTACTGCACCGCTTGCTTCACCGGTGAGTATCCGGTCGCGATTCCCGAGAGCTTCGGTCGCGAGAAGTTCATCAAGGGATACGTGCCGCGCAACCTGACCAAGCCCGAGCTCGTGACCGAGACGTGCGTTGTTGATAAGGCCGAGGACCGCAGCTGGGAAGAGGCGCACGAGGGCTAAGACGAGGCGTGCCGTCGCGTGCCAATTGGGGACGTGTCCCTTTGGCACGCGTCACGCGTAATGCGAATAGAACGGGTGCGCGCGTGTAACGTCGAAATGACGCGCTTCAATTCGCGATTTTTCGACGTTACACGCGCGGCCCTGCAACGAGGCGCCTGCGACTGGCCGCATCCGCTCCCAATTGAGGGGTTTGGTCGATGCGGGCTGTGCCCTGCTATCATGCTGTACTAGGAATTCCCTGGGTCGAAAGGAACCTCACATGGCCGAGAGCAAGCACGTTACGTACGAGGACGCCGGCGTCGACACCGCCGAGGGCGGCCGCGCGGTCGATGCGATCAAGCAGATGGTCGCGCAGACCAACCGCCCCGAGGTCATTGGCGGTATCGGCGGCTTTGGCGGCCTATTCTCCGCCGCGGCGCTCAAGGACATGGAGGATCCGATCCTCATCTCCGGCACGGACGGCGTGGGCACCAAGCTCGTGCTCGCCCAGATCCTCGACCGTCACGAGACTGTGGGCCAGGATCTTGTCGCCATGTGCGTGAACGACATCCTCGCCTCCGGCGCCGAGCCCCTGTTCTTCCTCGACTATGTCGCCATCGGCCACATCGAGGCTGAGCACATGGCCAAGATCGTCAAGGCGTCGCCGATGGCTGCAAGCTCGCGGGCTGCGCGCTCGTGGGCGGAGAGATGGCCGAGCACCCCGGCGTCATGCGTCCGGACGACTACGACCTCGCTGGCTTCACCGTCGGCGTCGTCGACCGCCCCAAGATGATCGATCCCGCCAACGTGCGCGAGGGCGATGTCATCATCGGCTTGCCGCACGAGGTGTCCACTCCAACGGCTACTCGCTCGTGCGCAAGGTCATCGGCGTCGACGGCATCGTGCCGGGCACGCCCGAGGCAGAGGCCAAGAAGGCTGAGCTCGAGACCATCGAGGTCGCGCCCGGCGTCCTCCTCGCCGACGCGCTGCTGGCTCCCACCCGCATTTACGTCAAGCCCATCCTCGAGCTGCTCCGCGGCGAGCCGGCAAGCATGTGCACGCCATCGCCCACATCACCGGCGGCGGCATCACCGAGAACCTTAACCGCGCCCTGCCCAAGGACGTTGACGCCCTCGTGCTGCGCGACGGTGCCAAGATGGGTTGGGCCGTCCCGCCGGTCATCACTTACATCTCCGAGCATGCGGAGCTCGCGCCCAACGAGGCCTGCAAGACCTTCAACATGGGCGTCGGCCTGATGCTCATCGTCTCTGCCGAGGATGAGGCCGCAGTCACCGAGGCCCTCGTCGCCATGGGCGAGAAGCCCTTCCGCGTGGGCACCTGCGTTGCGGGCTCCGGCGAGGTGAAGTACGCAGATGAGCAGTAGGGACGAGGCCCAGGCGGCCGCCGACGAGTACCGTCGCCTCATCGAGGAGGCGGCCCTCGCCCCCGAGGCGCTTCCGAGCGACGCGGTTTTTGGCGATGCCGCAGAGCGCGAAGTGGATGCCGGAAATACCGCCGCTTCGCATGCGCGACCCGGTATCAACGAGCTGCAAGACGAACGCGCCGCGCAGGACCAGGCGGACCGTGCCCCGTTGCCCATTGGTGTGCTGCTCTCGGGCTCGGGCACCAACCTCCAGGCGCTTATTGACGCAATCGATGCCGGCGAGCTCAACGCGGAGATCAAGCTCGTGGTGGCGAGTCGTCCTTCCGCGTACGGCCTCAAGCGCGCCGAGGCTGCGGGTATTCAGACCCTCACGCTCTCCAAGGAGACCTATGCCGACCCCATCCAGGCGGATGAAGTCATCGCGCACGAGCTTCTGGCTGCCGGTTGCGAATACGTGATCATGGCGGGCTATATGCGCATGGTGCATGCACCACTGCTCGTCACGTTCCCTGATCGAGTGATCAACATCCACCCCGCCCTACTTCCCAGTTTCCAGGGTGCCCATGGTATCCAGGACGCGTTCGATCGCGGTGTCAAGGTGACGGGCGTTACGGTGCACATTGCCAACGCGGTGTACGATATGGGCCCGATCATCGCCCAGCGTGCGCTCGTGGTCGAGGAGGGCTGGGACGTCGATACCCTCGAAGAGCACATCCACGCCATCGAGCATGTTTTGTATCCCGAGGTGGTGCAAATGCTCGCCGATGGTCGTGTCCACGTGCGGGAGAACCTTACGGTCGAAGTGCGTTAGTCGTGTACGAGAAGCGCGCGCCGGTGTCTTATCCGGCGCGCGTATTTGCAACTCGCCATGGTCGACCCTTCGAGCTCTCTTCTCGCTTCCTTCTGAAGCACCGCTCTTCCATAAGGTGCGCCGTTTACCGTATGTATTCCGTCCGTCTGCCATTTCACATAAATGTGGCGGGAATCAGAAAAATCGGAAGAAAGCCCCTA
>ENA-OQBG01000053-OQBG01000053.1-human-gut-metagenome-genome-assembly--contig:-NODE-53-length-38175-cov-6.435608_pt1 | contig 38175 bp, 37 predicted proteins | sample MGYA00242746_ERZ504551 | MGnify/ENA primary metagenome ERZ504551 (study PRJEB26092, sample SAMD00036289) | human gut metagenome | host: Homo sapiens | study: EMG produced TPA metagenomics assembly of... | reverse complement strand
TGGTGGTGGTGGATGGTCGCCGCCGTGACCCGCTTCGATCATGAGCTGGGCGCCGGCGCGGCAACCGTTGAAGACCGCGGTTACGTTGAGGTCCATGACCTTCTGCCATTCGTCGGCGGTGTAATCGAGCAACGGGGTGGACTGGGAGATGCCGGCGTTGTTGACGATCGTGTCGACGCCGCCCATGTCCTCGGCGGCGGCGTGGAACGCCTCGGTCACGGCATCGAGGGAGGCGAGGTCGCACGTGCGGCCCCAGACCTTGGCTTCGGGATACGTAGCGAGCAGCTGATCGACCGCGTGATTGGCCGTCTCCTGACGAGAACCGAACACGGTCACGGAAGCGCCCTCCTCAATGAAGCGGGCCGCGATGGCGTAGCCGATACCGCGAGTGCCGCCGGTGATGATTGCCTTCTTGCCTTCGAGCAACATAGCGTGCTCCCCTTTCGAATACGGGGCGCACCCTATGCTCGGCGCCCATCTTTTCCACTATAGCGAATAGCCCGTACAGGGAACGCCGCTTTGTCTCCCTACGGCAAGCCGTCCCTCGGCAGACGGTCAAACAGGTCGCGCGGGGAGCATGCACCCGATTGGGAATGACGGCCTGAAGAAACATCAGATCCTCGCGGCTTCTCGGCGCAAAACCTGGAGCCAATCGGATGCGAATCGCTTCGGGGTACAATGGAAAAAGTTATGCATCATGAGGAAAGGATGCGCACATGAGCTGTGAGCACGCAACCGCGGCGGGCGGACAGACCGCGCCGCAGGAATTTGAGGAGAACAACCTGTCCGAGGTCAAGCGCGTTATCGCCGTGCTTTCCGGCAAAGGCGGCGTTGGAAAGTCCCTTGTGACGGGGTCTCTCGCCGTTGAGCTGGCACGTGGCGGCCACAAGGTCGGCATTTTGGATGCCGATATCACCGGCCCGTCTATCCCCAAGATGTTCGGCATGAGCGGTCGCCACGCCATGGGCCTGGGCAACCTGCTACTGCCCGAGATTTCCGAGCACGGCGTAAAGGTCATGTCGAGCAACCTCCTGCTTAAAAACGAGACCGATCCCGTTCTTTGGCGCGGCCCCGTGATCGCCGGCGCCATCCGCCAATTCTGGAGTGAGACCTCCTGGGGCCCGCTCGACTATCTGCTCGTCGACATGCCTCCCGGCACCGCCGACGTCGCCCTCACCGTTTTCCAATCCCTTCCCGTCGACGGCATCGTTATCGTGACGAGCCCGCAGGATCTCGTCTCCATGATCGTTGCCAAGGCCGTCAACATGGCAGAGAAGATGAACATCCCGGTCCTTGGCGTGGTCGAGAACATGAGCTACGTGGAGTGCCCCGATTGCGGCAAGAAAATCGAGGTCTTTGGGCCCAGCAAGCTTGACGCCGTTGCCGAGCAATACGGCCTCGAGGTCCTCGGCCGTCTTCCCATCAACCCCGCCCTCGCCGCCGCCTGCGACGCGGGCTCCATCGAGGCCGATCTGCCATCGGGCCTCCTTCCCCGCGCGCTTGCCAAGGTCAGCGAAGTGCCGGAGCACGTGGAACCCGCCGACTCCGGCGAAGCCTCGGCGTAACAACCGTGGGCGTGGACAAGCGGACGAAGAACGGCGACGTCATCTACGACGTCGCCATCATCGGCGGAGGCGCAAGTGGGCTCGCCGCGGCGATCACCGCAGCGCGCGCCGGCGCCCGCTGCTGCATCGTGGAGGCAGACGTCGAGGCGGGTTTGGGTATCCTCGCCACCGGCAACGGCCGCTGCAATATCTCCAACGCCAGGCTGGCACCCCGGCATTTCTTGCATGAAGATGCGGCACAAGCCATGTTTGGCGCGCACGCAGAGCGGGATATCGCCGATTTTTTCGAGCGTCTGGGACTCATGCTCGCCGAGGAAGGCGAAGGGCGCCTCTACCCCGTGACACGTCGGGCCGAATCCGTACGCGATGTACTCCTCAACGCATGCAGTCGTCTCGGGGTCGACATTCTCACCTGTGCGACCGTCTCGCACGCAGCTCCATGCACGTCTCCATCCGGCTATTGGGACCTCACATTGAGCGTTCCCGCTGCCGCACTCTCGTTCAAGCAGGGGCGCGATGCCAAGGCTCGCGTTCGCAACGTGCGCAAGGCACTCGCCGTTGCAGAGCGCACCGAGCGGACGCTCCATGCTCGACGGGTCATCATCGCGGTCGGCGGGCGCTCGGCATCCACGTGCGAGGTCTTCCGCCTTGCACACCTCAATGAAACTCCCGTCCTGTGTCCCATCGCCTGCGAAATCGATTCCAGCACACCAGCGTGACACGGCACGCACTCGCCCTCGAGCATCTCGACGGGCTGAGGGTCGAAGGCGCGCTTTCACTCATGCGCGAGGGCGCCGTCATTGCGTCCGAGGTGGGCGAGGTCCTCTTCCGCCCCTATGGCATCTCTGGAATAGCGGCGCTCAACCTCTCCCGGAGGATCGAGCCCGGCGACATCATCGAACTCGATCTCTTTCCCAGCCTGGGCCAAGCCGACATGACCGAGCTCCTCCGCTCGCGCGCCAGCAGCATCGGGTCGTACTGCGGCGATGCATCGTGGTTCGACGGCTTGGTCGCCCGTCCTCTTGCGTCTCTGCTTTGCGCCATGCTCAACGACTCCGCCGATCCCATGGCACACGCCGCCACCCTCCTTCACCACCTGCGCTTCCGCGTCCATGGAACGACGGAACATGCACAAGCGCACATACACCGCGGCGGTATCCCCCTTTCGTCCGTAAACCTCGAGACGTGCGGCATTGTGAGCTTTCACGACGGAACATCTCCCAGCGGCCTCTTCGCATGTGGAGAGGCGCTGGATATGGATGCCGATTGCGGAGGTTACAACCTCGCATGGGCATGGGCGTCGGGCATGCGTGCGGGCCTGTACGCCTCGAAAGGAACTTCATGCTAGAGATTTCGGAAATCCCTTGCTCGCTTAAGCAGGGCGCAACGGAGGCGAGCTGCCTCGACGTATGCAAACGCGAGGCCGCACGGTTACTCCGCTGCGACCCAAAGACGTTCCGTAGCGTCACGCTTCATCGCAAGTCGATTGATGCGCGCAAAAAGGCACAGGTGCACTTCACCCTGAGCGCACGCTTTGAGGTCGACCCGGCTCTCGATGAGCTCGAGCTCATCGAGAGCGTCTCCACCCGTGATGCGCGGCGCGTACGTGTGGTTGATTTCTCCGAGCCCACATTTGAGCACGGCTTCACGCGTTCCTCGCACAACGAACCCCATCCTCAACCCATCGTGGTGGGAGCTGGATGCGCGGGACTCTTCGCCGCGCTCACCTTAGCCGAAGCAGGCCTCTCTCCTCTGCTCATTGAGATGGGCGACGACGCAGACCGGCGCACCGATGCAGTCGCGCGCTTCAACGCCACGGGCGAACTCGACCCCACCTCCAACATCCAGTTCGGCCTCGGCGGCGCTGGAACGTTCTCCGACGGCAAGCTCAACACGGGCACCAAGAATCCCCTGCACCGTCTCGTGCTGAGGACTTTGGTCGAGGCGGGCGCACCGCGCGACATTCTCTGGGACGCCAAACCGCACATCGGCTCAGATGTTCTTCCCACCGTCGTCACTCATATGATCGACCGCATTCGCTCCTGCAACGGCACGGTCCGCTTCCGCACCAAGCTCGTCGACGTCACGATGGATGACCAGGGAAGATAGCCGGAATCACCATCGAACATGGCGGGCGAAGAGAGCATCTTCCCGCCTCACACCTCATTCTTGCCTGCGGTCATTCCGCGCGAGACGTCTTCGAGCTCTTGCTTAGCCGCAACGTCTCGCTCGCACGCAAGACCTTCGCCATGGGGGTCCGTATCGAACATCTGCAAGTCGATATTGACAATGCCCTCTATGGCACGGCAGCGGGGCATCCCTCGCTCGGCGCGGCTCCCTACAGCCTCGTCGCGCACCTCAAAACGGCAGGAGCCTCTTCTCCTTCTGCATGTGCCCCGGCGGCGAAGTCGTCGCCGCCGCATCAGAGCCGGGCGGCGTGGTGACAAACGGGGCGAGCCTCAGCGCACGCAACGGCCGCAACGCTAACGCGGCGCTCCTCGTCAATATCGAGCCCAACGATCTTCCCGGCGATAATCCGCTCGCGGGCATGCATCTGCAGCGATCCTGTGAACAGCGTGCATTCGAGCTCGGAGGCGGAGCCTATCGCGCGCCGGCGCAAACAGTCGGGGACTTTCTCTCCCGTCAGCCTAGCACGGGCCACGGACGCATTGAGCCAACCTATCCGAGAGGCGTTACCTGGGGCTCCCTTGAGGGCATCTTGCCGGCGCACGTCACCGAAACGCTACGCGAGGGCATTCCGGTGCTTGGGCGCAAGCTCAAGGGCTACGATGATCCAGACGCCGTCCTCACCGCACCCGAAACGCGCTCAAGCTCACCCGTCACGGTTGTCCGCGATCGTGCGAACTGCGTCTCCGTCAGCACTCCCGGTCTCTATCCCTGCGGCGAGGGTGCGGGCTACGCGGGTGGCATCATGAGCGCCGCAACTGACGGCATCCGCTGCGCACAGGCCCTTTTGTCGACTCTTTAACCGCGGGCACCCTCGACTCCGCCCGAAACGGAAAGCGAGACGGCTGCATACACGAAACCCCATGCCGCCACGTAGAGGGCGAGGGCGAACGCGGGAAGCATCCCCGCGGCGCCGAACAAGCCAAACAGCCCGGCAAACGCGGCCAAGAGAGCGGCAACCGCAACGGCGACCTGCACCGTCCAGCGACCGACGCCGCGGCATTCCATAGCAACGGCAGTGACGAGGATATACAGAGCCATGAAAGCACACGTGGCGAAGAGGGAGATCTTGAGCGCACCCGCCGCGACCGGGAAGTTCAACGTCCACAGTCCGGAAACAAGCAGAAGGGCACCCACAGCAGGCTCGGCACCCCGCAGGGTGAACGGGGCCGTGGAGGCAAATGCGCCGATCACCGAGAGTGCACCCGCGCCAATGCCAAACCACGATAGCAGGTGCAATGCGCTCATCGTGTCGGCATAATCCCAAAGCGGTGCGACAAACAGCGCACAACCCAGTACGAAGCAGGCGGCGGCCATTACCGCATGGCTCCATGAGAGCCCATGCAAGCGGTCGAATATCGCATCGAAATTAGTCATGTCCATCCCTCCCCAACGGCTTTCGCCGCACGTTTTCCCGAGGATAAGTATACCACCCTACTTCTTGAATCGGGCACCCTGGCGCTTGCGGCCAGATGCGAACGCAGACCCCTTGCGGGCGCTCTTGCGAAGTGTCTCGATAACCTCGTCCTCACTGGTACCCTCTACCATCGCCTTGAGGCTCACCACGGCATCGCGCAAGCGGGCCGCTTCCTCAAAGTCCATAGCCTCGGATGCGGCGCGCATGTCCTCCTCCATGGTGGCGATCACGCGCATCAACTCATCGTGAGGCAGCTCCGAGAGCTCGTTGGCAAGGCGCTCCCCCGTTGTGGGACCACCATCCGCTCCAGACGCTGTCGACTCGACAGGAGAGAAAAAGGCTCCGTGACCAAGGCTGTCTCCGCGGGAGCGGTCTTTTTTGCCCACATTTTCCTCAGCTTCGGCGATAAAACTCGAGATATCGCTGATTGCCTTGCGCACCGTTTGCGGCCTGATTCCACGCTCATCGTTGAAACGCATCTGGATGGCACGACGTCGGCTCGTCTCGTCAATTGCCTCGCGCATCGAGTCGGTCACCGTGTCGGCATACATGATGACCTCGCCCTCGGCATTGCGTGCCGCGCGGCCGATAGTTTGGATAAGCGAGCGGCGATTGCGCAGAAAGCCCTCTTTGTCGGCGTCCAAAATGGCGACGAGGGACACCTCTGGCAGGTCAAGACCCTCTCGCAGCAAGTTAATGCCCACGAGCACGTCGATTTTCCCCTGACGAAGACTCCGCAGGATCTCAACGCGATCCATCGTCGCCGTATCTGAGTGCATGTAATTAACGCGAATACCCGCATCAAGCAGATGGTCCGTCAAATCTTCGGCCATGCGCTTGGTAAGTGTCGTCACCAGCACGCGTTCGTGCCGAGCGACGCGCTCGCGGATCTCATCGATAAGGTCATCGATTTGCCCACGTACCGGACGTACGTCGATCTTTGGATCGAGTAAGCCGGTAGGACGAATGATTTGCTCAACATTATTCTGACTCACGCGCAGCTCGTAATCGCCCGGCGTCGCGCTCACGTAAATGAATTGTGGAATCCGAGCCTCGAATTCATCGAACCTCAGCGGTCGATTGTCCAGAGCGGAGGGCAACCTGAAACCGTGCTCGACCAACGTCACCTTGCGCGAGCGATCGCCCTCGTGCATACCGCGAATTTGAGGCACAGTCACATGACTCTCATCTATGATGCAGAGCATGTCCTTGGGGAAGTAGTCGATGAGGGTGAAGGGGGGCTCGCCGGGCTTTCGGCCATCAAGATGGCGCGAGTAGTTTTCAATACCCGTCGTGAAACCCATGGTCTCCAGCATTTCGAGATCGTAGCTCGTCCGCTGTTCCAACCGCTGCGCCTCAAGAAGCTTGTCGTTGGCTTTAAGCTCTGCCACGCGCTCTTCAAGCTCCTCTTCGATTGATTTGAGCGCAGCCGTCACCTTGGGCTTCTCGGTCACATAGTGCGATGCCGGCCAAACGGGAATGGCGTCGTACTCGCGCAGGAGTTCTCCGGTCACCTCGTCGATTTCGGCAATCACCTCGACCTCATCGCCAAAGAACTCGAATCGCAACGGATGCTCGGCATAGGGTGGATACACATCGACCACATCACCACGCACGCGAAACGTTCCGCGCGACAGGTCGTAGTCATTGCGATCGTACTGAATATCGATGAGAGCATGGATGAACTCATCGCGTTCCAATGGAACCTTCTTGTCCACATTGGGGGCAAGGCCCGCGTAATCCTCAGGCGAACCGATACCGTAGATACACGAGACGGAGGCGACCACGATCACATCGCGGCGTGACAGCAAGCTTGCCGTTGCCTGATGCCGAAGCATCTCGACCTCTTCATTGATCGAAGAGTCCTTCTCGATATAGGTGTCACTGGAAGGTACGTACGCCTCGGGCTGGTAGTAATCGTAATAGGAGACGAAATACACAACCGAATTATGCGGAAAGAACTCCTTGAGCTCGCTCGCAAGCTGCGCGGCGAGCGTTTTGTTCGGAGCCATGACCAAGGTCGGCTTTCCAAGAGCCTCGATTGTCTTGGCCATCGTAAAGGTCTTACCTGATCCTGTTACACCAAGGAGAACCTGGTAGCGATCACCTTGTTCCACACCCTCAACGAGCGAGGCAATCGCCTCCGGTTGATCGCCCGAAGGTTCAAACGGCGAGACCACCTCAAAGGAGGCCGACGTACCGCTGACTCCGAATCGCCGAAGCTCACCACCCACACGCTCAACTTCAAAATCGGCCATACCGCACCATCCACTCGCTCGATTCTCGGGGGTCACGCATTCTATGTGTTGATACCCCAGGATGTCAATCTCAAGACAGGGCTAGTGCGTGGCAGCACCACGGACGACTAGCAAAAAGCCTGGGGATACAGTTCCTGGTAACGAGTTTGTGCCATCGTAACGCGGACGAGATATGCCTGAGTTTCGGGGAACGTGATCGCGTTTCGCAGCAGATCGTCTTCCTGTGTCCAAATATCGACATTACCCATGCCGGCATTGTAAGCAGCGATAGCCTTGTCCGTAGCGCCATTGAAATACGAAAGGAGATACGAGAGATACGCGCAACCGAACTCGATATTCGTCTGGGGATCAAGAAGGTCATCGGCGGAGAACTGAGAACCATCGACCAGACCCTTGCTCACCATGTCAGAAGCGGTCTCGGGCATGAGCTGCATCAAGCCCATGGCCCCGCGATGAGACTGCGCCTCTGCATCCCAGCTTGATTCCGAGCGAATAATTGCTGCGACAAGATACGGATCAACGCCATGGGCGGCGGCAGACGAAGTGATTTCGTCTTCATATGAAAGAGGATACAGGGACTTGAAAATCAACGAGGGGGCAAATGAATAGGCATATGAGATCACGCCGAACACCAGAACAATAGCGAGTGGAAGCACCCGATACCACGTAAAAAACGGGATCGCTTGATCATTATCGCTCACCTTCGTGAAGGCTCTCAATACCTCGAAGACGTACCCATGCATCAAGGGCATCGAACAACGAATCATCGCCTCGAGTGTTGTCGATACAATGATCCGCCATGGCGATGATTTCATCTTCGGAAGGCTGAACCGAAGCTCGCGCATCAAAATCCACGACGGACATACCCCGGGCAATCGCGCGCTCGCGACGGACTTCCAATGGCGCGCTGACGGCGATCACCTCATCTGCAAGTCCAAACGCATCAGAAAACGCCGCAGGTGCGGAAACCTCAACGACAGTGAGAGGAAAGGAAGGTACGAGCGTTGAACAACACTGGATGGGAAGAAGCAGCGTGCTCAGCCGCTCAATCAAAACAGGGTGCACAAGATCGTTAAGGATATGAGTTGTCTCGGGAGTGGCAAAAGCTCGTTCAGCCAAAACAGATGTACGAATGTCGCCATATTCGTCGAGAACATCCCAGCCGAATTCATCGGCAATTGCCTGTGTCAGATCAGAGCCCGGCACATAAAGCTCTTTTGCCATTCGATCAAGGTCGATGTGTCGTGCGCCACGAGAGGACAGATAACGGGAGGCAGTTGACTTACCAGATGCAAGGTTGCCAATAACAAAGGCGATATATGACATAAGAAGTCTCCATATGAAAAAAAAGGGGGAGCTCGCGCTCCCCCTCGACTCGCCCCCGCAAGGGGGCGAGAGCCGTCCACCGGTCAGCGGCGCCCTGCTCTCCCACGGGCTTCCCCCGCAGTACCATCGGCGCGGTGCGGCTTAGCTTCCGGGTTCGGAATGGGACCGGGCGTGCCCCGCACGCAATGGCCGCTGACCGGTGGGCGGCTCTCGTACCGTCCACCCGGGTGACACGCGCGTGCCCTGAGGGCCGCACAGCGACTTCCGCGGCGGATCCGGAATCGACCTGACCGTGACGACGCGACACCTTTGATACGTTAGTATGGCGTCCCGCCGGTCGGATGCGGGTAAGAGCTCGGGCTATTAGTACGGCTCGGCTGAGCGCGTCGCCGCGCTTGCACCTGCCGCCTATCGACCAGGTAGTCTACCTGGGCCCTTACCGGAAGGAGAACTGATCTCGGGAACGGCTTCCCGCTTAGATGCCTTCAGCGGTTATCCGCGCCGCACGTGGCTACCCGGCCGTGCCGTTGGTCGACAACCGGTTCACCAGAGGTGCGTCCACCCCGGTCCTCTCGTACTAGGGGCAGCCTCCCTCGATTCTCCTGCGCCCGCGGAGGATAGGGACCGAACTGTCTCACGACGTTCTGAACCCAGCTCGCGTACCGCTTTAAACGGCGAACAGCCGTACCCTTGGGACCTGCTCCAGCCCCAGGATGCGATGAGCCGACATCGAGGTGCCAAACCTTGCCGTCGATGTGGACTCTTGGGCAAGATCAGCCTGTTATCCCCGGAGTACCTTTTATCCGTTGAGCGACGGCCCACCCACGCGGGGCCGCCGGATCACTAGAGCCTGCTTTCGCACCTGCTCGGCGTGTCTGCCTCGCAGTCAAGCCCGCTTACGCTCTTGCACTCATTGAGGACGGTTGCCGACCGTCCCGAGCGGACCTTCGCGCGCCTCCGTTACCCTTTGGGAGGCGACCGCCCCAGTCAAACTACCCACCTGGCACGGTCCCCCGGCCGGATCACGGCCCGGGGTTAGGACGCCGGCGCGCCGAGGGCGGTATTCCAAGGTCGGCTCCACCCGGGCTGGCGCCCGGGCTTCGAAGCCTCCCGCCTATCCTCTACGCGACGGGCCAGCGGCCAATGCCAAGCTGCAGTGAAGGTTCACGGGGTCTTTCCGTCCTTCCGCGGGTAAGTCGCATCTTCACGACTAGTGGAATTTCACCGGGTCCATGGTCGAGACAGCGCCCAATTCGTTGCGCCTTTCGTGCAGGTCGGAACTTACCCGACAAGGAATTTCGCTACCTTAGGACCGTTATAGTTACGGCCGCCGTTTACCGGGGCTTGGCTTCGGGGCTTCGCCTCGCGGCTAACCCCTCCGCGTGACCTTCCGGCACCGGGCAGGCGTCAGACCCTATACGTCGGCTCTCGCCTTCTGCAGAGTCCTGTGTTTTTGGTAAACAGTCGATTGGGCCTCTTCACTGCGGCCGGCCTCCGCTCGCCCAGCGAGTGGGTCCACGTACGCGCCGGCGCCCCTTCTCCCGAAGTTACGGGGCCATTTTGCCGAGTTCCTTGACCATGGTTGACCCGATCGCCTCGGTATGTTCTACCCACCCACCTGTGTCGGTTTGCGGTACGGGCGGAGATGCCCCTGCCTAGGGGTTTTTCTGGGGACCACGGGCTCACTCGCTTCGCTCAGTCGCTTCGTCCGGAGCCTCGCCCTCCGTGGAGACCGGATTTGCCTGGTCTCCGGGCCGCGCTCCATCACGGGGACGTCCAGAACCCCGCCGAGCCACCCCAATCCGTCGCCCCGTCGGTCGTGACGGTGCATCTCCGGTGCAGGAATGTCCACCTGCTGCGCTTCGCCTACGGCCTCCGCCCTCGGCTTAGCCCCCGACTGACCCTGGGAGGATTAGCCTCGCCCAGGAAACCTCGGGTTTACGGCGGACGAGTTACTCTCTCGTCTCTCGCTACTCATGCCAGCATTCTCACTCCCCAGCAGTCCACCGTCGGTGACCCTCCGGCTTCGCCCCGCTGGGGACGCTCCCCTACCCAACGAATGATCGTTGCCGCCGCTTCGGCTCTCAGTTTAGCCCCGTGTATTGTCGGCGCATGTCCACTCGACCAGTGAGCTGTTACGCACTCTTTGAAGGGGTGGCTGCTTCTAAGCCAACCTCCTGGTTGTCTGCGCGGACGCACATCCTTTGCCACTTAACTGAGAATTGGGGGCCTTAGCGGGCGGTCTGGGCTGTTTCCCTCTCGAGCACACAGCTTAGCCCACATGCTCTGACTGCCGCGCTCTGGACCGACCGGCATTCGGAGTTCGGTTCGAATCGGTAGGCGGCGAAGCCCCTCATCGATCCGGTGCTCTACCTCCGGCGGTTAACGCGCGACGCTAGCCCTAAAGCTATTTCGGGGAGAACGAGATATCTCCGGGTTTGATAGGCCTTTCACCCCTATCCCCAGGTCATCGGCGCACTTTTCAACGTACGTCCGTTCGGCCCTCCACGGGGTCTTACCCCCGCTTCAGCCTGCCCAGGGATAGCTCACCCGGCTTCGCGTCTGCGGCACGCGACTCATGTCGCCCGTTTCGGACTCGCTTTCGCTCCGGCTCGCTTCCATAGCTTAACCTCGCCGCGTGCCAGCAACTCGCTGGCTCATTCTACAAAAGGCACGCCGTCACCGGAACGAGCCGGCTCCGACGCCTTGCGGGCGCACGGTTTCAGGTACTGTTTCACTCCCCTCCCGGGGTGCTTTTCACCTTTCCCTCACGGTACTGGTGCGCTATCGGTCACATGGGAGTATTCAGGCTTGGAGGGTGGTCCCCCCGGGTTCGGACCGGGTTTCACGTGCCCGGCCCTACTCAGGAGCCTCCTTCGGGGTCCGTCCCAGGGTGCGCCTACGGGGCCCTAACCCTGTGCCGCCGGCCTTCCCATGCCGTTCGGCTCCCCTGGACGGTTCCCCGCCGGGAGCGCCAGCTCCCGGGCGGGAGGCCCTGCAACCCCGTGGGCGGTATAGGCTGGCGCCCGCCCGCTCCACGGTTTGGCCTAGGTCCCCTTTCGCTCGCCGCTACTCGGGGAATCTCGATGTTGATTTCTCTTCCTCCGGGTACTTAGATGTTTCAGTTCCCCGGGTTGTCCCCCTCCGGACTATGCGTTCATCCGGAGGGTGCCAGGACTTCTCCTGGCGGGTTCGCCCATTCGGAGACCCGCGGGTCGAAGGGTGTGTGCCCCTAACCGCGGATTATCGCAGCTTGCCGCGTCCTTCGTCGGCTCCATGTGCCAAGCATCCGCCGTGCGCCCTAGATATCTTCCCGCCCCAACCGGGACGGGACGCCGTATCTAGACACTTGAATGTCTGGGTGTCGCATACGCTCGGTGACGTGCGTCACCGGCGATCGTCATGCAACTTACTATATGTTTGCAGATTGGAAGATATGTATCTCATATCTCTATATAGAAGAATCGATCAGATCAATAAATAGATCCGTCTTGTCGCTATGCGGCTCTCAAGGTACGCGGGGTGACCCCGGGGACCGGACACGCGAAGGGGCGGGGGGCGGAGACTCGGGCACACCTGCGCCGTAACTTGTGAGATCTGATTCTCTAGTGCTTTCAGAAAGCCTCGTGCTCCCTAGAAAGGAGGTGATCCAGCCGCACGTTCCCGTACGGCTACCTTGTTACGACTTCACCCCCCTCACCCTCCACACCTTCGGCGCCTCCCCCCAAACGGTTGGGCCGGCGACTTCGGGTGCAGACGACTCGGGTGGTGTGACGGGCGGTGTGTACAAGGCCCGGGAACGCATTCACCGCGGCATGCTGATCCGCGATTACTAGCAACTCCGACTTCATGGGGGCGGGTTGCAGCCCCCAATCCGAACTGGGGCCGGCTTTCAGGGATCCGCTCCGGCTCGCGCCATCGCATCCCGCTGTACCGGCCATTGTAGCACGTGTGCAGCCCAGGGCATAAGGGGCATGATGACTTGACGTCGTCCCCGCCCTCCTCCGGATTGACTCCGGCGGTCCCGCATGGGTGCCCACCCGAGGTGCTGGCAACATGCGGCGGGGGTTGCGCTCGTTGCTGGACTTAACCAAACATCTCACGACACGAGCTGACGACAGCCATGCACCACCTGTATGGGCTCCTCTCGGCCACGGGGTCTCCCCCGCTTCACCCATATGTCAAGCCCTGGTAAGGTTCTTCGCGTTGCTTCGAATTAAGCCACATGCTCCGCTGCTTGTGCGGGCCCCCGTCAATTCCTTTGAGTTTTAGCCTTGCGGCCGTACTCCCCAGGCGGGACGCTTAATGCGTTGGCTGCGGCACGGAGGGATCGTCCCCCCACACCTAGCGTCCATCGTTTACGGCTGGGACTACCAGGGTATCTAATCCTGTTCGCTCCCCCAGCTTTCGCGCCTCAGCGTCGGTCTCGGCCCAGAGGGCCGCCTTCGCCACCGGTGTTCCACCCGATATCTGCGCATTCCACCGCTACACCGGGTGTTCCACCCTCCCCTACCGGACCCGAGCCCGGCGGTTCAGGGGGCGGGACGGGGTTGAGCCCCGCCATTTGACCCCCTGCCTGCCGGGCCGCCTACGCGCGCTTTACGCCCAATGAATCCGGATAACGCTCGCCCCCTACGTATTACCGCGGCTGCTGGCACGTAGTTAGCCGGGGCTTCTTCTGCAGGTACCGTCTTGTCTCATCCCTGCTGAAAGCGGTTTACGACCCGAGGGCCTTCGTCCCGCACGCGGCGTCGCTGCGTCAGGGTTCCCCCCATTGCGCAAGATTCCCCACTGCTGCCTCCCGTAGGAGTCTGGGCCGTGTCTCAGTCCCAATCTGGCCGGTCGGTCTCTCAACCCGGCTACCCGTCGTCGGCACGGTGGGCCGTCACCCCGCCGTCTACCTGATGGGCCGCGGAGCCATCCCCTCCCGTCTGGGCTTTGCCCGGCCGGCCATGCGGCCTGCCGGGGTCATCCGGTATTACCCACGGTTTCCCGAGGCTATCCCGGAGGAGGGGGCGGGTTCTCCACGTGTTACTCAGCCGTTCGCCACTCGCTTCCCCCCGAAGGGGGGTGCCGTTCGACTTGCATGTGTTAGGCGCGCCGCCAGCGTTCATCCTGAGCCAGGATCGAACTCTCCGTCCAATTATGATGGCCGGACGCTGCGTCCGGTCGCGATCATGGTGGGCGCGGAGTGCCCGTCCCGACCAGCATCTCGCTGAATCGGATTCCATTCGATGTGTTAGCGTTTCAGTAAACTGGTTAAGGAAAAGTTGAACGGGGCCTGACTAAGTCAGACCTTACACAACTGATCTCGAAAAGTACATCACTGCTGGCACCTTATAAATGGTGTCTCCACTTACTTCCGTCTCTTCGCGGTATCCGGTTCTCAAGGTACCCGCCGCGGGTCTTCCCGGCCTCGTCTTCACTCGGCCACCCGCGCGGCAAGGAGATATATTGCCAGAGTCGGAGGGGCTGTGAAGCGAGAATCGCTACTTCACATTTCCTCCATAACAGGAACTCTTAACCTCCTATATGAAAAGGAGCTTTGGGCGATCTTCCGCCCTATATAGATGACGACCATTCGGTTCTATTACATGTATGCGGCGGTCATCTGTACGGGATATATACCCTGTTTCGATCGGGTATCCATCGTAAAAAGAAACGGGATGCCCCATGGGACATCCCGTAGAAACGCACTTAGGCCTCAAGAGCCTTCTTGGCGATGGTGGCGAGCTCGTTGAAGGACTCGATGTCCTCGTAGGCCATCTGAGCGAGGACCTTGCGGTCGAGCTCGATGCCGGCGAGCTTCAGGCCGTGCATCAACTGGGAGTAGGAGATGTCGTTCATGCGGGCGGCGGCGTTGATACGGGTGATCCAGAGGCTGCGGATCTCACGCTTCTTGTTGCGGCGATCGCGGTACTGGTACTGGAGGGAGTGCTGCACCTGCTCCTTGGCGTACTTATAGGAACGGGATGCCTGACCGTAATAACCCTTTGCGCGGTTAAGGACGGTACGACGCTTCTTCTTGGCGTTCACAGCGCGCTTGACACGTGCCATATCTAATCAACTCCTAAATGAGATAACAGCGGAAAGGATGGATTAACGGCCGGCGAGGCGGGCGTTGATGACCTTGGCGTCGGCGGCGGCGAGCTCGGTCTCCTGACGGAAGCCGCGCTTGCGCTTGGTGGACTTCTTGGTCAGGATGTGGCTCTTGTAGGCCTTGGCGCGCATGATCTTGCCCGTGCCGCTGCGGCGGAAACGCTTTTTGCTGCCGCTGTGGGTCTTCATCTTAGGCATGGAACTCTCCTTCTGATACCTGGTTGACTACTTATCGCTCGGCTCGGATTCGCCCTCGTTATCGAAGGCGCCCTTGATGGGGGCGAGCAGCATGAGCATGTTACGGCCTTCCAGCTTGGGCTGGGACTCGACCGTAGCGAACGGTTTGAGATCCTCGGCAAGACGCTCGAGCACGTTCAGACCCTGCTCCGGATGCGCCATCTCGCGGCCTCGGAACATGATGGTGATCTTGACGCGCGCGCCCTTCTTGAGGAAGCGCAGGACGTGACCCTTCTTGGTCTCGTAATCGCCCACGTCGATCTTGGGTCGGAACTTCATTTCCTTGACCTCGATCTTGGACTGGTTCTTACGAGCCTGCTTGGCCTTCATGGCCTGCTGGTACTTGAACTTGCCGTAATCCATGACCTTGCAAACCGGCGGATCCGCGTTGGGAGCGATCTCCACCAGGTCGAGGTTCTGGTCATCGGCGATGCGCTGCGCATCACGTGTGTCGAACAGACCGAGCTGCGATCCATCGACGCCGATAAGACGAACGCGCGGAGCGCGAATCTCATCGTTGATGCGGGTGTCATCAGACTTAGCTATCTCGATACCTCCTTCTTGCACTCGTACAAATAAACCCGGAACCATGTGGTATCCGGGTCGACAGCTTTTGCTCGATTTCACGCAAATTGTAGCGTGAGTGCAAGCGTTCGGTTGTGCGACCAGACAGCTACCCAATGGTGCCGAAAGGTGGGGACCCTCAGATCCCGCTTTCCTGCTGGAAAACCAGCGACTCGAGAATGATAGCACGGGAGCGTCTACTCCATGCTTTCCTCACGAGCAATGGATGTGGTGCCCGAGGTGAGATTCGAAGCGGCCGCCTTGCGGCGTCCACATCCGCTCAGGCCAAAGCCTTCGCGGCCTCGCTACAAACAGGCCACGGGCCTGTTTGCTTAACGCTCGGACACTCGCGTGAGTTCGGCTCATTGCTGAACTGCGCTCTGCATCCACGTATCACGTGCCATGCATGGTGCCCGAGGTGAGATTCGAACTCACACGCTGTCGCCAGCGGAGGATTTGAGTCCCTGCGTCTGCCGTTCCGCCACTCGGGCACGTAATCACGCTCAGCTATGGTACCACAGCAATCACACCCATGTTGCGAGATTCCGACTAAAGCGCTTGCGCAACTGGTCTGGCTACGAAAGGGGCGCCCGGCTTCTTCCCTAAGCAAACATTCCGCAGGGGAATCGACAAGAGATTCCCCGAGGACGTTTTGCGTGGAAAGAAGCCGGGCGCCCCAACTGGTCAGTGACCTAAAACGTTACGCCTTGTTGACGGAGCCAAACTCCTCCATGAGCTCCTTGGTGCGGGCAACGATGTTGTCGCGACCAGGCTTGAGGAGCTTGCGGGGGTCAAAGCCCTTGCCCTGCTGATCCTTGCCAGCCTCGATGTACTCGCGAACGCCCTTGGCAAAGACGAGCTGCAGATCGGTGTTGACGTTGATCTTGGAGATACCCAGGGAGATGGCCTTCTTGATCTGATCCTCGGGGATGCCGGTGCCACCGTGCAGAACGAGGGGCAGGTCGCCGGTCTGAGCCTTGATCTCGCCCAGACGCTCGAAGGAAAGGCCAGCCCAGTCGGCGGGATACACGCCGTGGATGTTGCCGATACCGCAGGCGAGGAAGTCGACGCCCAGGTCAGCGATCTGCTTGCACTCAGCGGGGTCAGCGAGCTCGCCGTTGGAGGTCACGCCGTCCTCGGTGCCGCCGATGCCGCCGACCTCGGCCTCGATGGACATGCCCTTGGAGTGGGCGAGCTCAACGAGCTCCTTGGTGCGGTCGAGGTTAAGCTGGAAGGTCTCCTCGTGAGAGCCGTCATACATGATGGACGTGAAGCCGGCCTCGATGCACTTGAAGCAGTCCTCGTAAGAACCGTGATCGAGGTGAAGGGCGACGGGGACGGTAACGCCCGTTGCCTCGACGGCAGCCTTGACCATGTCGGCGCAGACCTTGAAACCGCCCATCCACTTAGCGGCACCAGCGGTGCACTGAAGGATCAGCGGAGACTTGGCCTCCTCGGCGGCCTGGAGAATAGCCAGGGTCCACTCGAGGTTGTTGGTGTTGAACGCGCCGAGAGCGTAGTGACCGGCCTCGGCATCCTTGAGCATCTGAGCTGCATTGACGAGCATATTGGACCTCCCATTGTCCATACTCTGAACGGTAAACGTCTGCATTTTACCACGCGAACGGCTCATCTAAACGAGCATTGGGACGTTAGCCAGCTCGACACATCGAGCCGATGTTGAGCCCACGCGCTCACCGATAATGGCGCAAGCCGCGGCGCATAAAGAGGTTCGTCTCGAGCTCACGCGCAATGGTGGTCGTGTCGTTGTGGCCGATGAGACACAAAGTATCGGCGGGCAGGAACGTGCCCATCTTGCCGAGCGAGTCTATCACCTGTTTCTCATTACCGCCTTCGAGATCGGTGCGGCCATGCGCGCCAGGGAACAGCGTGTCACCCACAAACGCCACGTCACCCGTAGTCGCCGCGCAGAAAAGCACGATACCGCCGGGAGTGTGGCCCGGTGTGGCCATGACCTGCAGGACAACGTCACCGAACTCAAACGTGTCCCCCTCGTTGAGCAGACGGTCGGGAGTGGGCGGCATCTCGTGGTCGAACCCCCACATCTCGCGCATGCTCTCGATCGCCCCCGCCATGAAATCTTTGTCTGCCGCGGAGATCATGAACGGCACATCCGGTCCGAGCGCGCGGCGCAGACCCGCCACGCCACCGATATGGTCAGCGTGGCCGTGCGTGCAGATGATGGCGCTCACGCGAGCATCGGGACAGCGCTCGGCAAAGACCTCGGCGAGCTTCTCCCCGTCCCATGCGGGATCGATGATGGCAGCCTCGCCCTTGCTCACGGCGAAGTACGTGTTCGTCTGGATGGGCCCGTTCACCACGCAATGGATGGCGAGCGACCCCCTCTTCTCGAGATCGAGCTTCATATCTACAACTCCTTCGCGGCATGCGTAAAAACAATCGAGGCGAGACTTCGAGTCCCGCCTCGACATTCATTCGATTATCCTACGCCATCCTAAATCGAGCTGACACTCCGAGTGGGCGAAAACCAAATTCACACCCCTCGATACCCGCGAGGCGTATACCAGAAACCCACAAGAGAGATATAGCCCCTTATCCAAGCACTCACTGCCTCAATCCACATTCCGAGCTGAAAAAGCCATATCTCATCGCCCAGAGCATCGATCTGAATGAAGCCCCCATGCATAGCAGTCCCGAAATGGCAAACACTCGGAAGAAGTATCTTCCATCACTCTTCAGCTTGTTTACGAAGCGGCCAGCATCCGCCTTGGCGTCTTCCTTGGCAAAGCGGGTGATTGGCAGGGCGCTCACTCCACCGCAAACCGCAAAGACGACAATTGAAGCCAGCATACGATCACCTTGCCACAACAAGTTCACGTAGATGAACCCGGCCCACAACGCGATTGAGCCGACAAGAGCAACGGCGATGACCCGTCTCATTGCAGCGCCCATTGGCTTCATCCGAAATCGCCTCCTCGTTTCGGGGCAAGTACCTTTTACCTAGTTACCCCGACAGGTGCCTCAACACTCCAGCTCTTAACCAGTTTTGTGCAAGCGGCGTCAGAATAGAGATAGAAGTCCTTGCGCGTGATCATCTCGGGAACATCGCAGTACCAATGCTTCATGATGATGTACATGTCGGCATGATGGGCGACATTACTCATGATCGTCCAATCTTCGAAAGACAAAGCAAGGCATTTTCGCGGGCATACCCGCCCCGACTCTAAGACGTTTGTTTCTCTCCCCGAGCATCTCAACTCCCCATGCTCCGTTTATTGAACCCATATACATCCTTGCACTCCAGAGGCGTTTCATTTGTCAACAATGGGGGTGCAATTCATATGAAATTAGGCTTCGCTATCTTCTGATACACTTTTTCGAATAATAAGCTGAATCGCTTGACGAATCGAGCTTTCAAATGAACGAGAAACTTTCACTGAGCTTGTGGACCGCCGTTCTTATTTGCTTCCCCAGAGCTGCATATAATCCGACGCTCTCGATCTCATCCTCCAACACAGAAATCGTCCCTCTCTGCATCGCACTTGGCGCATTGCCCTTTTGCAGCAAGGCAATAAAGACCAATCTCAAATATCAGCCTCTCATAAGCCGCTTGGGCCACGCTTCTGCTTAAGTCTTCGTCATCGCCGAAAGCGCGTCCATCCTCTGCTCTGAAGCGTTTCTAGCATATGCAATCCCCCCTGAGGTCGAGAACCTGCTCAGTCTCTGCGTAGCATTTAGCTATTCCTCATCTTTGATATGCTGGGCAATCTTCCTGCAGGCACATTCTCATGAGACGGCTTCGGCAAGCGGGCCAAGATCATTCCTGCTCGCCTACGCTTTGTTCTTCCTCTACGACAAGGCGACTCTTTTTCTTCCTCAGAACAATCCGCTTTGGACGATTGTGCTGTCCTTCCTCTGTGGGCTCGCATTGTTCCTCAAGCTCAAACATAGCCTACACGAGGACAACCAATTGGTCTTTGAACCCTTGTGGCTCATGTCCGGAATGCTCGTTTATCGAGTATCGAGCTTCCTTGTAAACGGCATTGCGCTCACCTATGGTTTTTCCAGCGGCCTGTTCGACAATCAAGTAAATGTATGGTTTTGGGTCCTCCCTCCAGCATTCCTTTTGGGGCTCGCCTGCCATCAACGCATACAGCTGCGCAAGCGGCGTTGCAAGACGCATCCCACCGAACAGCGACCTCATCTCTCCGGCGACGCGGCGACATCGCTCTCGCCAGGGAGAACGAAGTTATCGCTCGCGACTTACTGGGTGAGAAAACGCACTCGACCAGCGACGCAATGGGAATTGCACCAGGAACGATATCCACCCTTCGCTCACGCGCTCGAAAAAAGCTCAATATATCTGCGCACACGGATCTTGAGAGGCTTGTCCGGGACGGGAAAATCCACCTCGACAACCCCGCAGACCCGCCGGCAAACAATCATCTTTCTTGGAAATGTCTGGCGATTAGCCTGCTAGCAGCCTTATCGTCATCACATCCACTCTGTCGGACACCATAACCCTCCCAAATGGAGACCAGATATTTCAGGCAAGCTACTACTTCATCTGGGGCGCAGGGGTATTGCTGCAGGTTTACAGCCTCGCTTTCATGTCATCTCCGACCAAGTGCTTTCCTTCCCGTGCCCCAGCGAAGACGCCGACAGAAATCGCTATATCGCTCTACAGCCTCTCTGCCTTTGTTGTGATAGGGGCCCAACTGTACTTGGGTCTATTGACCGTCTGCTCACTTTTTATTTGTACGGCGCTTCTTTTCGGATTACTTCACATGTGCGGCAAAAACAAAGAGAGGGCGACGTCCCTCGTCGCGGTTCCCTATTACTCGGGCATAGGGCTAATCCTCTCTCCCATTGTCGGGACCTATTACGAACTCTGGGGGCTACCCTTAATTCTCAATTTCATCGTTTGTGGCATGGCCCTGCTCACCTTCTTCAGGCAATATGGGGCACTCCGGCTCGACAGGCAAACAGAGAAGGCACAGGAAGCAGACGGAATGCTACTGCTCAGCGAATACGGCATTACAGGCCTTCAAGCGAATATAGTTCTCGACTTGGCAAAAGGAATGAGCGTCAAAGAGATTTGCGAAACGCGAAGCACCACGACGAATACCGTCAAATCTTATAGGCGCCGCACGTTTAAAAAACTCGGTGTCCACAGCGTGGAAGAGTTGAGAGAATTAATAAATATCCCCACACATTAAATAGGACGATTTGCGCCCCATTGCTTACACATCTGTTGTGGGACAAAAGGGCATAGTTGGAGCAATATCGGCTCTCTACATTTGGAGGGACAATGAGACACATTGTCGCAAATGCAGCAGCACTCATATTGATGGCAGCATCCGTCTTTGGGTTATGCCCGCAACAGGCGGCAGCACAAGCCAGCATTCCCATGACAGCCCATATCTACGAGACGCCAATGACGAAACGCCCGGACAATCTTGTCGAAACACTTAGAATCAATACGTCATTCGCACTCCTGACTTCCAAGAGCCTTACCGCCGAGCACTTCTCGGGTCAGAACATGGGAGTTGAACTCACAGCCTAATCTCCATCAAGTGGCACCTTCACCGTCAAGCTCTACCGCGGCACATCGTATATTGGATCGGCCACGTTGAAGCGAAACGGATATTCCCGAGCCGAATGGACAAACGTCGGCCCGGGAGTCTACCGCTTTGTTTTCTCCAAGACAAATGACGGTAAAGTCGTTACCTGCACGGGGGTTCGCACCTTCTCTTGGTAATCGAAGAGCGGTTAGCGCGACCTGCGCTTCATGGTCTTATTGCCCTCACCCGGCATGAGACGGCGGGCGTCGTAGACGCTCTCGACCGCGCCGATGGCGGCGAGCAGCGGGTCGAGGCGGCTCGCGTCGGAAATCTCGATGAGGAACCGCAGGGTCGCGATGCCCTCGCGACTGGTCGAGGTGGCGGCGGAGAGGATGTTGCCGCCCGCGTCGCCGATGGCGATGGTGACGTCCTTGAGCAGCCCCATGCGATCGATGCACTCGACCACGACCTCGACCTGGAACAAGGCATCGGCGCCCGTATCCCAGCTCACGCCGATCATGCGCTCGGGATGCTCCATAAGCCCCTTGACGTTGGGGCAGTTGGCTCGGTGCACCGACACGCCGCGGCCACGCGTGATGAAGCCCACGATATCGTCGCCCGCGACGGGGTTGCAGCAATGCGCTAGGCGAACGAGCATGCCGTCTCCGTCGGCGCCCTCCACGAGCACGCCGTTGCTGCCCTTCTTGGCACGCTTGGACTGACCACCGGTGCGCGGGGGCTGATGCACTACGCTGGCGATGGCCTCTGCCTTGGCCTCGGCGGGGTTTTGCGGCTGCGGGTCGAGGATTGCCTGGACTTTATTGCCCACGGCGCGCGGCTGCACCTTGCCGGCGCCCACCGCGGCGAACAGGTCCTCAAGCGCCTTGTAGTTCATGTCGCTCGCCACGGCGTTGAGCGCGCGCGTCGAACGCGGCGTGGAGATGCCGTATCCGCGTTTGCGAAGGTCGCGGGCGAGCATCTCGCGACCGGCCGTGGCGTCCTCGTCCTTGGTCGCCGCAGCGAAGTAACGGCGGATCTTGGACTTGGCGCTCGGCGTCTTGACGATGTTCAGCCAGTCGCGCGAGGGCTTGGCGTTTTTATTGGTGAGGATCTCGACGCGATCGCCCATGGCGAGCGTGTGCGTAAGCGGAGCCACGGCGCCGTTGACCTTGGCGCCCACGCAATGGTTACCGACCTCGGTATGTACCGAGTAGGCAAAGTCGAGCGGAGTGGATCCCATGCGCAAGTTCATGACCTCGCCCTTGGGGGTGAAGACGAAGATCTCTTGGTCGTAGAGGTCGACCTTGAGCGAGTGGAGAAACTCCTTGGGATCGTCAATCTCGTCGTTGGCCGCCCAGTCGAGGCTGCGCTTGAGGGCGTTGATCTGGTCGTCGAGGCGCTGGGCGCTCGTTGCCTTGACCGCACTCGAACCACCCGAGCGCTTATAGAGCCAGTGCGCGGCGATGCCGTATTCGGCTTGCTCGTGCATCTCGTACGTGCGGATCTGAATCTCAAGCGGGCGCGCCGTGGGACCGATGACCGTGGTGTGAAGGCTCTGGTAGTTATTCGCCTTGGGCATGTTGATATAGTCTTTAAAGCGCCCCGGCATGGGCGTCCACAGCGAGTGGACGGCGCCGAGGGCGGAATAGCAGTCCGCAATCGAGTTGGTGATGACGCGCAGGGCCACCAAATCGTAGATCTCGGAGAACTCCTTACCCTTGCGCTTCATCTTCTGATAGATCGACCAATAATGCTTAGAGCGACCGGCGATCTGATACCCGGTGAGACCCACACCCCTTAGTTCGTCATCGAGCGCCTTGATAGTCTCGGCCAAAAAGCGCTCGCGAACCTCGCGGCTCTCGCTCACCATGCGGGCGATGCGCTGATAGGCTCGGGCTCCAGGTAGAAGAAGGAAAGGTCCTCGAGCTCCCATTTAATTGAGCTCATGCCCAAGCGGTCGGCGAGCGGGGCATACACGTCCATGGTCTCGCGCGCCTTGAACAGGCGGCGATCCTCGCGAAGCGCCGCCAAGGTGCGCATGTTGTGCAGGCGGTCGGCGAGTTTGACGATGACCACGCGGATATCGCGGCTCATGGCGAGGAACATCTTGCGCAAGTTGAGCGCCTGCTTCTCATCCATGGTGTCCACGTCGATGTTGGTGAGCTTGGTCACGCCGTCGACGAGCTCCGCGACCGTCTCGCCAAAATACGTGGTCACATCATCCAAAGACGTCGTCGTGTCCTCGACGGTGTCGTGCAGCAGTGCGGCGCACACCACGTCGCAATCCATCTTGAGTTCCGCCAGGATTATCGCGACCTCGACGGGATGATTGATGTACGCCTCGCCGCTGCGGCGCTTCTGTGCACAGTGCTTCTCGGCGGCAAAGCAGTACGCCCGCTCGACCAGGTCGCAATCCTCCTTGCCCATGTACCTGCCCACCAGGTTCGCGAGCTTGTCGAAATTGTCCGCCATGAACTCGGTGGGAAGGTCGTCGGCATGAGCGTAGTGCACCATTTCGGCGCTCGGGCGCAAGGGCTCGGAGCCCTGTTTCCATTCCGTGGCCTTGGGTTGCCGCGTTGCAATCGGCTGTTTATCCATCGATGGTACCTCCCTCGCTCACCTGCGGGGTTATTGGACGGTTCACGCGTGTCAGCATATCACGGGCGGAGGCGGTGAGAGCCCAGTCCCTAAATGCGGAGAATTCCATGCGGGCGTGGATGCCCTCGAGGTACCTAATCGAGCGATCGAGGTCCACGTGCCCGGGATTCTCGACCATCTCGACCTGACGGGAACGCTCGTCGCCGGCCACGCGGGCAAAGCCGAGCTCCTCGAAGATCGCAAGCCCATGCGGGACCGCGCGCTCATCCACCGGTGTACGCGCGTCGATGGCCAGACACATCTGGGCGATATCGAGGTCGCTGGCGCTCAGGCGCCCCGGACGCCTCACCGCGATGGCGACGCCACATGGTCTGGAGCGCACGGTACAGCGTAACGAGCTCCCCGCGTTCGGGGGCGGCGGCATCGAGCAGCCGCTCGTTGATGCGGGCGTCGCGACGCGAGTAAAGCAGATGGATGCGAGCCGGGGCACCATCGCGTCCAGCACGACCGCTCATCTGGTTGAATTCGGTAGAACCAAAGGGCATGTGGTACAGCACCACGTGGCGGATATCGGGCAGGTTCACGCCCTCGCCGAACGCAGATGTGGAGACGATGCAGGTGAGTGCACCGTCACGAAACGCCGATTCGACGACGGCGCGATCGGCCCGGCTGAGACCGGCGTTGTAAAAGGCGATGCGCTCCCCCAATTCCGGCACGCGTCGGCGCAGCGTACGGCAAAGCGCGACGGACTGGTCGCGCGAGTTGACGTACACCACGCATTTTTCCCCGGTGGCGACGATGGAGACCAGACGGTTCTCGCGACTGGAGAGATCACGCTCGTCATCGAGATCGAGGTTGTCGCGTATGGCGGCGTCAACGACGACGTTGTCGATGCGAGCAAGACGGCAAATCTCGGTCGCGACGTCCGTCGATGCCGTCGCGGTCGCGGCAAGGACACGGGGGGCGCCCAACTGGTCCAAAATCGCTGGAAAATCGAGGTATGCGGCGCGGTCCCCGCCCTTTGCTCCCGCCATGTGATGTGCCTCGTCCACGACGACGAACCCAACGCGGCGCGAGACGGCGAAACGGTCGCGATGAATGGAGAGGAACTCGGGCGTGGTGAGGACGATATCGATTTTGCCAGCGACAAGCTGGTTAAACAGGCGGTCGCGAACAGCCGATGGGGTCTCTCCCGTAAGCACGCCGACGCGCGCGCCGAGTTTGGCGAGCGTTGAGGTGAGGTGAAACGACTGGTCGGCCACGAGGGCGCGCAACGGGTAGACGAACACGCTCACCATGCCATTGGCGATTGCTTCGCGCATGGCATGCACATGGAAGATGAGCGATTTGCCCCGGCCCGTGCCCATGACGGCAAGGGTGTTGCGACCGCCCTTGAGGGCGTCGAGGGCCTCGAGCTGCGCGCGATGCGGAGTGGCGGAACCAATCATCGTATGGATGAGTGAGCGCGTGAGCTGGTCATACGGCAGTCGAGCCAGGGCGGCGCGACGGTCGGCGTCAACCGGTACGGGCACCTCGGCGGCGGGTGCCGCACATGGCGTGCCGTCGGTGAGGGGGTTTTGGGCCGTCGAAGCGTCGCACGAGAGGGGCGGAAGCTCGGGCAGCCCCACGCGCCCGCCGTCGGAGCACGACCGGCAGAGGATATCCTTGACCATGAGCTTGGGCTTGACGCGGCCCTGCCAGCACTCGGCGACCGCCTCGAAGACGAGATCGACCACCGTATCGCAGTTGACGAGCGCGTCGACTTGCGCGACGCGGAACATGATGGCCGGAACGCTCGCGGCGCCATCGGTCGCCACGAACCGCATATGGTCGCCCGTCTTGCCCACCACGGCACGATCGCACATGGTGACACCGCAAGCAGCGAGCAGGGGCACTTTGTTGCCTTGCCCGAATGGCTCGAGCATGCCGATCTGGCGAATGGTGTCGATATCAAGTTCCGAGAGGCGCACCGTCGCCGCCACCTCGCCGCGGTCTTCGAAATCCTCCCGCGGGAGTTCCGCGAGCACCGCATCGAGCCGTTCGCGCAGCGCATCGAGATTTTCCGCGACACACGTCACGCCCACCGCACCGGCATGACCGCCAAAACGAATGAGCAGGTCCGAGCACTTCTCGACCGCCTCGAAGAGGTTCACGTTACCCACGGAGCGACCGGAGCCGCGGGCAATGCGTCTTCAATCGAGAACAGAAGGGCCGGTACGTGGTAGCGGTTGACCAGCCTGCTCGCCACAATGCCCTTCACGCCCTCATGCCACCCCTCGCCGCCCACGATGATGCAACGGCCGCCGTCATACGTCCTCTCGACGAGCTCCTCAGCCTGCTCGGTGAGCTCTGCCTCGATGGTGCGGCGTTCCTGGTTGATCTCCTCAAGGCGCGAGGCAAGCGACGCCGCCTCATCGGGGTCGCGGGCCATAAGCAGGTCGAGCGCCAGGGTGGGGTCGGCCATGCGTCCGGCGGCGTTCAAGCGCGGAATGAGCGAGAACGAAAGCCCATCGGCGGTGATGGCAGAGAGGTCCGTTCTGGTCACCGCCGCGAGCGCGACGTAACCGGGCCTTGTCGTTGTGCGCATGTGGGCAATACCGTCTGCCACCAGCGCGCGGTTCTCGGGCGTAAGAAGCATCATGTCGCTCACCGTTCCGAGGGCGGCGACCTCGGTAAACGAACGCCATAGCTCGGGCATGCCCAGCCGCGATCCCAGGACCTGCACCAATTTGAGGGCAACGCCGACGCCGGCGAGCTCGCGGCTGGGGCCTCGCCCGTCAATCTTCGGGTCGGTGACGGGAATGCCCTGGGGCACAAGGTCGGCGGGCTCGTGATGATCGGTCACCACGATGTCGATGCCTCGCTCCGTGAGGTAGCCCACCTCATCACGAGCGGCAATGCCGTTGTCGACCGTGATGACGAGCGATGGCGAGCACGCCTCGATCACGCGGTCGAGGGCCTGACAGGTCAAGCCGTAGCCTTCGTCGAATCGATGAGGTATGAAGGGCTGGACACGCGCACCGAGCGCGCGCAAAGCCTCGGTGAGCAGGCAGGTGGACGTGATGCCGTCGACGTCGAAGTCGCCGAACACGGCGATGGGCTCGCTGCTCCGCACCGCCCGCTCCACACGATCCGCCACCTCGGCCATGCCGGGGATGATAAGGGGATCCGCCCAGTCCCTTTCCAGCGAGGGAGTGAGGAACAGGCGACCCTCCTCAACCGAGCGGATCCCATGGGCGACCATGATGCGCGCCACGAGCGGCGCCACGTCCAGCCCCGCGGCGAGCTCGCCCTCAAGCTTGGGATCGCTTGCCGCCACGCACCAGTGATGAGTCGTCTTAAGCGATGCCATGGCCATCCTCCTTTCCCAAAGAAAGGAGGGACGAATGGGTGGGGCCGCTTGCAGCGAATGCGCGGCCGATGCGGATCACGCTCGACATAAGATCAAATCCTTGATGATTGCCCGCTGCGGCGGGCGTGCGTTTTGAACGTCTCCCAGTATACACGCGTGACTCGACAAAACGTCTCCTTCCCGGCAGGCGGCAGAGATGCTCCCGTAAAGACAAGCGTCGACGCATATTCGACATGCGCATCGCCTTGGGTCGTAACAACCCTGTAACGCGTACGGACTATGCTTGGGTACCCATAGGAGGCGGCGAAAGGAGCAGCATGGGCGCATGGAGACGACTGGGGAAGGCGATTGGCGCGCGAATGCCCTTCATTGTCCCGCTCTGCGTCACCGCGGGCGTCCTGTTCCCCGGGGTGTTCGGCCCCATCGAGACGGTCGTCCCGTTCCTCTTCGCCTTCATGACCTTCCAGGGATCGCTCAACAACACCTTCCGCCAACTCGCCGAGACGGTGCGGCATCCCCTCCCCCTCTTGGTCATACTCGGCGTCACGCTTGTGTTCATGCCGGTTGTTGCATTCGGCATGGCGTCGATCCTATTCGCCGGGACACGCAGATCATCACCGGAGTTCTGCTGGAATACAGCGTGCCCATCGGCATCGTCAGCTTCATGTGGGTCGGCATGTTCTCGGGCAACACGGCGCTTGGGCTCAGCGCCATCCTCGTCTCGACGGTGCTCTCGCCGTTCTCCATCCCGTTCACACTCAGCGTCCTCATGGGCGCGACCATCCAGATGGACACCATCGGCATGATGGTCAACATGGTGTTCATGATCGCGCTGCCGGCCCTTGCCGGCATGGCGGTGAACGACCTCTCGCGCGGCTGGGGGCACGAGAAGCTCTCCCCCGTCATCGACCCGCTGTGTAAGGTTCTGCTCGTCGTCATCATCACCGCGAACTCAACGGAGCTGAGCGAGTACGTCCTGAATATGACCTGGGAGCGGGCAGGGGTCGCCCTGTTTATCCTACTGTTCGCAAGCACAGGCTTTTTGTGGGGCATGATCGCCGCGCGCCTGCTGAATCAACCGTTTTCCACGCTCGTGACCATGGGGTTTGACTGCGGGCTCCGCAACATCTCATCGGGCGCGGTCATAGCGACGCAGTATTTCCCCGGCGAGGCGGTCTTCCCCGTCATGTGCGGGACCATCTTCCAGCAACTCCTCGCCGCGATCTTTGGGCGCATCATGACGCGTCTCACCGAACGCGAACGCGCCGCCGAGGTCAAGCTCGTGCGGCGCGGATGGGCGTCGGCGAAGGGGCATGGCCCGTCTAGCCGAGCTTGACGATCTTCGTACCGTGCAACTCGTCAACGCCAAGCGCCTCGGCGACGCGTGCGGCGTTCTGGTGGGTGATGCCGCCTCCTGGCAGGATGACCAGGCGTCCCGCTGCGCGCTCGATGCAGGCGCGGAGCTGATCGAAATTGTCCTCGATCGGGGCGCCCGCGGCGCCGCCGTGCGTGAGGATGTGGTCGACGCCGAGGCCGGCGAGGACGTCGATCGCCTCGAGCTGCTCGGCGGGCGCGAGCTCGTCAAACGCCATATGGAACGTGATGCCCAAGTCGCGGCCGCGCATCTCGCCCACGCCGCGCGCGACCTTGATGAGGCGCGTCGTAGCATCTGCGTCAAGCTCGAAGCCCTTGCCTTTGGAGCGACGCTTGAGGCACCCGATCACGATGCCGTCCACGCCGTTGGCGCCCGCATAGCGGATGTCAGTCTCCATGGCCTTCATCTCGGCCTTCGAATAGTCGAAATTGCCCTTGCGCGGCCGGATGATCACGCGCACCTCGGCATCTTCGTGGGCATGCACGATGCCCACCGCCTGCTCGATCACGCCCGCCGACGGCGTGGTGCCTCCTTGCGCCAGGTTGTCGCACAGCTCGATGCGGCCGGCGCCGGCACGCAGCGCGGCCTCGATGTTGGTGAAGTTCTCGGCGCAGTATTCGAACAGCATGGCGCTTTCCTCTCGAAATGTGTCTCGGTTCCAGCCGGTCGTCATCGGCCCCGGCATCGGCGCGTCCATCCTAGCGCATGGGCAGGGATACGATGAGCTTAAGGGTAGGAATGTCGAAAATCGGGACCTCGCGGGCCGTTTTTTCGACATTCCCGCCCTCGACTCCGCCTTGCACACGCCTCGGGTTGGGACTAGGACTCGGGTTGGGCGACGAGCACCTTCTCGGGCGTGATGGGCAGGTCGCGCACGTACGCGCCGGTGGCATGGGCCACAGCGCTCGCGATGGCGGGCGCCGGCGTGTTGATGACGACCTCGCCGATGGACTTGGCGCCAAACGGGCCCGTCGGCTCGTAGCTCGGCTCGAACGCCACGCGGATCTGCGGGATGTCCAGGCGCGTGGGCAGGCGGTACGTCATGAACGAACGGCCGCGTGAACGGCCCGCCGCGCTGTAGGACACCTCCTCGGTGAGCGCCATGCCGATGCCCTGCGCAATGCCGCCCTCGGCTTGCACGCGCGCGAGGGCGCTGTTGACGATGGTGCCGCAGTCGACCACGCCGACGTAGTCCACGAGGCTGACCTTGCCGGTCGCCTTCTCGACCTCGACCTCGGCGATGCCCGCCATGAACGGCGGCGGCGACACCGGGGAGCTCGCCGCGGCGTGGGCGGTGAGGCAATCGCCCGCGCCGCCGCGCACGCATTCGTTGGCGAAGGCGCGCACATCGAGCACGCGGCCGGCCTCGAGCGCCCCTCGACAGGCTCCCCGTCTTCACCGGCCTCGTAGACGCGCTCGCCGTCGAAGGCGACCCGCTCGGGCTCGAGGCCCCACCAGGAGGCGGCCTGGGCGCAGATCTTCTCCCTCAGCTGGGCGGCCGCGCGCTTGGCGGCCATGCCCGAGATGTAGGTGCCCGAGGACGCATAGCGCCCGTGTCGAACGGGGAGACATCCGTGTCGACGCCGCGCACCACGATGGCATCGGGGTCGAACCCGAGTTCCTCGGCGGCGATCTGGGCGAGGATGGTGTCGCACCCGGTACCCACGTCGGTGGCGCCGATCTGCATGGCGATGAAGCCCGACTCCTCGAGGCGCAGGTCGACCGAGCCGATGTCGATGTTCGAGATACCCGACCCCTGCATGGTCACCGCGACGCCGAGGCCGCGGACCCGATCGCCGAGGTCGTGCACAAGCCCCTTCTCGTCCCAGCCGATCATCTCGCGCGCCGTCAGCAGGCAGTCGTCGAGCTTGCAGCTGTTGAGCGGCTCGTTGTGGTACTGGGGCATGATCTCGCCCGCCTGCACGAGGTTTTGGCGGCGCAGCTCGATCGGGTCGATGCCCAGCTCGTCGGCGAGCTCGTTGACCGCCGATTCGACGGCGAAGCAGCCCTGCGTGGCACCATACCCGCGATAGGCCCCGCCGCGCATCGTGTTCGTGTACACGACATCGTAGGTGAAGCGACTCGCGAGTACATGATTGTAGATGGGCAGCGACTTGGCGCCCGAGAGCCCCACCGTGGTGGAACCGTGCTCGCCGTACGCGCGGCGTGGAGAGGGTATGCAGGTCGATCGCGGTGATGGTGCCATCCTTCTTGGCGCCCACGCGCACGTGGAGCACCATCTGATGACGCGAGTTCGAAGCAGCCAGCGTCTCCTCGCGCGTGTAGACGACCTTGGCGGGGCGGCCGGTGCGCTGCGCCACGAACGCGGCGAAGACCTCGCAGCATCCCGTCTGCTTGGCGCCGAAGCCACCGCCGACGCGTGGCTTGACGATGCGCACCTGCGACTGCGGAATCTCGAGTGCTCCGGCGACCTGGCGGCGGATATGGAACGGCACCTGCGTGGAACTCGTCACCGAAATGCGACCGAACGCGTCGATGGCCGCGAATGCGCAGAAGGGCTCCATCATCGCCTGGGCGGCGGCCTGCGTCTCGTACGTGCGATCGACCACGACGTCGGCTTCGGCAAAGGCGGCATCGAGGTCGCCCACCGTGTTCTCGCCATGGGCCATGAGGTTCCTCGCGCGGTCGCCGCCGAGGTCGTAGTTGAGATGGTAATCGGACTCGTCGTGGATGACGGCGCCGTGAGCGGCGGCATCCTGCGCGTCGCGCGGGTCGAGGACGGCGGGCAACACCTCGTAATCGACCTTGATGAGACGCAGGGCGCGCTCGGCGGCCTCTGCGGTCTCCGCGGCGACGATGGCCACCTCGTCGCCCACGTAGCGCACCTTGTCCTCGAGGATCAGGCCGTCATAGGGGCTCGGCTCGGGATGCGACTGGCCGGCGAGCGTGAAGCGCGTGCGCGGCACATCCTCGTACGTGTACACGCCGATGACCCCGGGGGGCCTTCGTCGCGCGGGAGGTATCGATGCGGCGGATACGCGCATGGGCGTGGGGGCTGCGGAGGAACTTGACCGTCAGGGCATCCGCGGGGGCGAGGTCATCCGTGTAGGCGGGCTTGCCGGCGAGCAGGGCCGCCGCGTCCTTCTTGACCGTGGGTGCGCAATGCGCTCAAAGCCGCCCGCGGTCCGCGCGTCGGATTCGTCGCAGGTCGGACGCTGCTCGATGGCGGGCAGTTTGAAACCGACCGTCACGCCCTCCTCGCGCAGGTAGCGCACGATGCCGCGCAGCTGGCTCTCGTAGCCGGTGCAACGGCAGAGGTTGCCCGAGAGGTTGCGGGAGAGGTCCTCGCGCGTGGCGACGAGCGAGGGGTCGTCGGCGGCGGCGTGGGCGAGCGCGAGCACGTTCATGATGAGGCCCGGGGAACAGAAGCCGCACTGCTCGGCGCCCTCCTCGGCCATGCAGCGCGCCAAACCGGCGGACTCCGCCTGCAGCCCCTCGAGCGTGGTGACCACACGGCCCTCCACGCGCGCCATGGGGACGGCACACGAGAGGACGGGGCGCTCGTCGAGCCACACCGTACACAGGCCGCAGCTCGTGGTCTCGCAGCCGCACTTGACGGACTTGCATCCGTGCGAGCGCAGGAAGTCGAACAGGGTCATGTCCGGGGCGACGTCCTCAACGATGCGCCGTCCGTTCAGGGTGAGTTTCATCGAGCGGCCTCCTTGGCAGCGGAATCAATCGGGGCTGTTGGGACGCAAGAGCCCGACGGGGACGCGGCAGCATCGCCCTCGAATGCACGCGCCTCCAGCTCGAAACGCTCCTCGAGAGAAGGCGGCACCTCGATACCGGCCGCTTCGCAGATCGCGCGGACGGCGAGCACGCCCGCAAGGTGGCGACGGTAGGCGGCACCGGCAAGGTAATTCGTGCCGTAATCGAGTGAGCGAACGGCCTCGAGGGCGCAGGAGAGCTCCTCGCGAGAAGGCTTGGGCGTGCCGCAGCCGAGCTCCTCACCCGCGAGCAGGCGCGCACGCAGCGGTCGGGCGCCCACCGACACGTGCCATGCATCGCCCCACCAGGCGGCGCACACGTTCACCACGGGGAAATCAGTCGCCTGACGACGAAGGCAGCCGTAGGCGGCCTTGTACGGACGACGATGGACCACGAGGTGCTCGAGCACGTCGCGCTCATAGGGACTCGCGGCAAAGGTGGACAGGTCGATGCGGCCGGCGCCGGTGAACTTGACCCCGGCGTCGAGGGCCATGAGCGCCGTGAGGACATCAGAAAAGCCAAATCTGCCGTACAAGCTGCCGCCCACGGTTGCGAGGTTGCGGAATTGGACGCCCACGATGTCGTGCACCGCGTGCTCGAACACGCCGCAAGTCGCGCTGTTGAACGCCGCATCGTGCTCGAGGTCCGCCAGCGGAGTCATGGCGCCGACGACGAAGGCATCGTCGCTCTCCTCGATATAATCCAGACCACAAGCGGACAGATCGATGGCGCACGCGATGGCTCGGCGCCCTTGACGCAGCCACAGGCCGCCCCCTAGCACACGGCGCCGCGGTTGGCGAGCAGCATCTCATGCGCCTCGGCGGTCGTCGCCGGAACGAGGCGCTTGGCGAACTTCAGCATATCCTCCCCTTTTCACGTTTGAAGGCAACCTCGTCATTTTACCTTGACGGCACCAGTGGAGGATATGAGCCACCGGAAGATGTGAACGAGGCTCCGAAGCTCCGGCCAAGCCCCGGTCTACATCGAGCGGCGCACGTCCACCACTTGGGCGGCGATGGAGACGGCGATTTCCTCCGGTGTCTCGCAGGCGATCGGAACACCCACCGGCATGTGGATCGAATCGATCGCGTCGGCAGGAAACCCGGCTTCCCGCAGACGCGCCCGAGTATGCGCCGCCTTCTTCTTGCTGCCCAAACACCCCACGTACCGAGGACGGGCGGACAAGACCTGCGCCAAGACGTCGAAATCCGATGCGTGGCCCGCCGTGCAGACCACCACGAAGTCCCGCGCATCAATCGAGACGCTCACAGAGAGGTCCCCGTAATCGACGCGGAGGCGCTCCACGGTGCGGGGCAGATGGGCGAGCCCGAGGACTTCGGCGCGATCATCGCATACCACGACCTCGAATCCCGCGAACGCCAAGACCTCGGCGAGGGAACGACCCACATGTCCGCACCCGAAAACGTACGCACGACCCTCGTGGAAGATCGGCTCGCGATACCACGTGCCGACAACGCCCGGTCGGGCGCCCCCATCGCCAGAGCACTCGATACGCATGCGCGGAGTGCCCTGCACCGTGCGGGAGGCGTCCGGGCCGTGTTTCCCCGGCCCGAGGGACCCGCCGAATGCGGCGAGGTCAATAGCGAACACGCCTTCGGAACGCGCGCCGAACATGGCGGTCATCTTCTCCAACATGAGACGATGCTCCCCGCCCATGCGCATGAAAAGCAGCTCAACGGCACCGCCGCACACCATGCCGGTGTCGCTTTGCGCCCCGCCGATGGTATAGCGCACGAGCCTCGACCCACCCGACGCCAGCAGCAACCGAGCGTCCTCGATGGCCCGGGCCTCCAACGCTCCCCCGCCGACTGTGCCCTCGATGCGGCCGTCGTCGAACACCGCCATCCAGGCACCCGGCTCGCGCGGGGCGGAGCCTGCCGTCTCGACCACGATGACGAGCACCGCAGGCACATCCCGGTCGAGCGCGCCGATCAAGCTGTCGATAGTTTCGATCTTGCGCATGGGGACTTCCTTTCTCGAATGGTCTCTTGCGCATGCGCGAGCGGCTCGATACGGGCCCTCTTCCGCCGAGCGAGCGTCTGCGTGTTGTCAGGCGTGCCCTAATGCACGCGGACGCGGGACGATCCCGGCTCGCGCTCCACTACATGCCCCACCAGACGCGCCGCGGGGACGACCGGGTCGAGATCTGCGAGCAACGCGGACGCGTCGGCAGGATCGACCGAGATCATGAGGCCACCGGAAGTCTGCGGGTCGAAGAGCACGTCTGCCATGTCGAGCGGAATACCCGAGAGGTCCGCCGCGTCCTCCGCGTACCGGCGGTTGCGATAGCGCCTGCCGGTACGATGCCCATAGCCGCCAGGTCGCGCGCCCCATCGAGTAGCTCGAAGGCAGCGGCCTCGAGTTCGATTGCCGCATCCGCCCCTTGCGCCATCTCGAGCATATGCCCCATAACGGCGAAACCCGTCACATCCGTGCACGCGTGGACGCGATAACGAACCATCGCGTCACGCGCGGGGCGGTTGAGCGTCATCATAAGGGATTCGACCTCGTCCGCGGCGGCCCTCCCCACCAAACCCGCCTTGGCGGCGGTCGTCACGATGCCGATGCCGAGCGGTTTGGTGTAGATGAGCGCGTCGCCCACATGCGCGCCGGCGTTGGTGAGGATGCACCGCGGATGCACGAGACCGGTCACCGCCATACCGTACTTGGGCTCGCGATCGTAGATGCTGTGTCCTCCGCACACAATGGCACCGGCCTCGGCGACCTTAGTGGTGCCGCCGCGCAGAATCTCGCGCACCGTGCCCGGATCAAGGTCCTCGGGGATCATCATGATGTTGAGTGCCGTCTTGGGCTCCCCTCCCATGGCGTAGATGTCGGACAGCGCGTTCGTGGCGGCGATCGCGCCGAACACGAAGGGGTCATCGGCGATGGGCGGGAAGAATCGAGGGTCTGGACCAGGGCGACGTCATCGCTCACGCGGTAGACCGCGGCGTCGTCGGCGCGGTCGAAGCCCACGAGCAGGTTGGGGTCGCGCGGCTGCTCGAACCCCTCAAAGAGCTTTGCGAGCTCGCCCGCGCCCACCTTGGCGCCGCACCCGGCGCATGCGGCGAGCTTAGTCAATTTCACGTCTTCGGACATTGCCGTCACTCCCCTTCCGGAAACGCCGTCGGGGCCACTTCGACACGCGGGGCCGCGCCGCGGTCAGGCGACCAAGGGCGCCGCTCAGCCGCAAGATCGCCTCAAGCACGCCGCCGCCCACAGCACTCGCCTTGTCGCTCACCGCATCGCAGAACGACGCATCGCCCCGTGGGTCGATATCGCCGGACTTCATGCCACGCAGCACGTGGACACCGGGGGCAAGCAGACCGCGCAGGACACCGTCTATCGTGGCGGGCATCGGCACGCCATCGACGCGCGCGACCACGTCTCCCGTGCGGACGATGTCGCCGATCGCGGCGAGGGGATCGAAGGTGCCGTCGGCCGGCGCGCGCAGGACGCGCTCGGACCCATGCCCGCCGATGATGCCGGGGATGCCCGTGTTCGCGATGGGGCTTCCCTCATAGAGGGCCCGGCCGAGATAGTGGCCGCGCTTGGTCTCCACCGCCGCATGGCAGTCCACGCCCGCGGTGAAACCGGGCCCCACGCCTATGACGACCGGGGCCATGTCGATCGTCGTGCCGAGGTTTTTCTTGGCGAGGATGGCGTCGACCACCGCATCGGGCCCGAGCTCGGATGCCATCTCGGCAGCGGGGTCCACGACGACGGCGATGTCGCCTGAGCTCGCAATTGCGCGCGCCTCGCGGGCATCGCGCGCCAGACGGGCGCGCGCGCCCTCAACGCACGCCTCGCCCAGGCGGATGGCCTCGCAAAACGCCACGGTGCGGCGGATGCACGTAGGCTCGGCGATGTCGGCCATCACCACGGCGAGGCCGGCACGATGCAGGCGCAGCGCGATGCCCGTGGCGATATCGCCCGCCCCTCTCATGTAGACCAGCATGTCCATTCCTCCCATCAAGCCCAGATGGCACCCGCGCACGTCGATGCGAACCGCGATGACGCATACGTGGGGCCCTGGCCCGAACACTACAACATCAGGTCGTGATACCCCGCCGGCTCGACGGTACCGGCGACGGCCGCCTCGAACGCGCGCGCGCGGCGGGTGGCATCTTCCACGCCAACCCGCAGTCGGCGTGGATCTGCACGGGCGTGGGGATGATGCGCCCCGGAACCCCCGCCTGGGTGCAGGCGAGCTCCGCGCGCACGGCATCGTGCGTGCTGGAAAACGAGACCACGCAGACGGGCTCGGGCGCACGAGTGCTCATGCGCGCACCTCCTCAGCCGAGATCTCTGCCAGGGCAGCCAAGGCGACGTCCACTTCCGCCTCGGTCGTGAACTGGCCGAAGGAGAAGCGCACCGAGCCCGTCTCGATCGTTCCCAGCGCGCGGTGCATGAGCGGGGCGCAATGCAGGCCCGCCCGCGCGGCGATACCGTACCGGCTGGCGAGGACGTCGGCCAACTGTGAGCTGGGCATGCCGACGAGATTCAGCGCCACAACCGGCGTGTGGCCAAAGGCGGCGTCACCCGCACCATAGGGCACGACGCCCGGGATGGCCCGCGCAGCCCGGGCGAAGCGCGACCGCAGGCGCTCCTCGTAGGCTGCCACGGCCTCGACGCCGCGTTCGTCCAGATAGCGCACTGCGGCTTCCAGACCAGCGAGACCATGGCCGTTGAGCGTCCCCGCCTCGAGGTGCTCGGGCCAGGCCTCGGGCTGGAACGGATCGGCGGAATGCACGCCCGTGCCGCCTTGGAGCAAAGGCTCGATGTCGATGCCGGGTGCCGCGATGAGACCGCCTGTCCCCGTAGGGCCGAGTAAGGCCTTGTGACCCGTGAAACACAGGACGTCGATGCCCGTGCGCTCCATATCCACGGGGATATGCCCTGCGGTCTGCGCCGCGTCGACCACGAGCAAGGCACCGGCTGCGTGCGCGATGGCGGCGACACGCTCGATGTCGACCACGTCTCCCGTGAGGTTCGAGGCGTGGCTGCACACCACCACGCGCGTGGCCGGCGTGACCGCTCGCTCGAGCGCACGATAATCGAGCACGTGGGCGACGTCGAGGCCCACGTGCTCGATCTCGACGTCGGCGTCGCGCGCCAGCACGTTGAGCGGGCGAAGCACCGAGTTGTGCTCCGTCACCGTGGTGACCACGCGGTCATGCGCGCGTACGAGCCCGAAGATGGCCGTGTTGAGCGCCTGCGTGGCGTTGGCGGTGAAGATGACGCGGTCGGGATGGCTGCTGCCCAAAAGGTCGGCCACGGCCATGCGGCACGTGAGCGCGGTGCGCGCCGCGGCCAGGTCGCCCTCAGCCGTACCGCGGCTCGAACTCCCGAGTGCCGTCATCGCGGTGGCCACCGCATCGACTACGCACGGCGGCCTCACGAGCGATGTCGCCGCGCAATTGAGATATATCACCGCATTCACCTTCCTTTCGCTCCAACCATCCCATCGCTCCAGGGACCTGAGCGCATCGTCCCGCGCGCAGCTCCGCACGAGCCGGAGGGCACTTAATGTGCCCTCCGCGCGAGCTCAGGACTGTCCGAGCACGGATGATGCGCGCAGTCCCCGGGGACGATGGGATACTTGCATCACAGGGATACGACGCCGGTCGGGCGAGAAAACTCGGAAATGGCGTACAGGTTCGTCACGCCTCCCACGGCGAGCTTCTCCTTGATGCCAAAGAAGTCCAGGCACGTGCCGCAGGTGAGGATCTCGCAACCGCGTTCCTCGAGTTGGCGGATGTCCTCGAGAGAGACCGAGCCCTCGCAGGTGAGGCGGGCGCCCCCGTTAAAGAAGACCATCTTGGCAGGCGGGGTGTCGGCGTTGGCGAAGGCGTAGATGAGGCCCTTCATGAGAATCGAGCCGAGCTCCTGGTCGCCGCG
>ENA-OQBG01000051-OQBG01000051.1-human-gut-metagenome-genome-assembly--contig:-NODE-51-length-38864-cov-7.901206_pt1 | contig 38864 bp, 43 predicted proteins | sample MGYA00242746_ERZ504551 | MGnify/ENA primary metagenome ERZ504551 (study PRJEB26092, sample SAMD00036289) | human gut metagenome | host: Homo sapiens | study: EMG produced TPA metagenomics assembly of... | reverse complement strand
CGCTGTGCCGGGTGCGTCGGCGAACTTGACTCGGGCGACCCGCCCTTCCTTCATCAGCTCGCGCATACCGGATGTGGCGGCCAGCGGCGTCAACTGTAGTTCGCGCATGATCTCCTTGACGCTCATGGCCGAATGCCGCTCCAGTACGGTCATAATCGCCTTGACCACGTCGCCCGGTGAACTGTTCGCATCGTGCGCTGCTTGGTGATGGTCATCGTGAACGTGTTGATGTCGTTGCGCGTGGTCGCCGGCTCGATGCCGGCTCGCGCAACGCGGCGGCGATGCGCTGGTAGCCGTCGCCGCCTTCCGGTTCACAAACCCGCCGCCCGGATACGGCGTGGACTCCAGCAGCGTGAACAGGAACTGGTTTCGGGTGGAGACGAACGGCGCGCCCGTCACCGGATGAGGGCTCGCCAGCACATCATGTGTCACCATGCCGTACAGGCACCCGGATTGGTGATCTCGATGCGATCGGTGAACACGCTGATATGCACCTGCGTGCCGCGCGCATCGGGCGAATAATCACGGTGGGTGAGCGCGTTCGCAATCGCCTCGCGCAACACGAGCGGCGGATAGTCGGGCTTCTTCGCGCCAATCCAACGCATCAACGAGTCGACCGCATCGTCGATCATCACCGGAATCGAACCGACCACCGACTTCGAGGCGACCAATCGTTCGTCACCCCGGAACACATCGTCCCGGCTCGTCCCCGGAAACACGGCAATCGAAATGCCGAGCCGCGGATAGAACTTCTGCGGATAGCGGCCCAACGCCAGCAGTCCGGCCAAGGTGGGGCGCAGGATTCCGCCGACCTCCGACTCGTCGGAATCATCATGGCGCAACACCTGCAGATCCAGCAGCACATCGATGCCGTCTCGGTCGGCGAACACGCGCGGATGCTGTTCGCGCACGCGTGCCAACAGTCCGGCAACAAGCTGCGGGTCGAGGTCATCGGTCGTGGCGTCGGGCACGATATCCAGATCGTATGTGGGCTGCAGATGCTCCTCGATGAGCCGGTCGACCTCATAGGAGGTCATGCGCCGGTCGCCGTCGCCGGTACGGATGAACGAGCCGCCGTGCGGTCCGAGCGCGGTGGTGAAGCAGGGCTTGTCGCGCGGCAGCATCTCGTCGATGCGCGCGAACACCAGATTCGCGCCTTCGAACGGGCAGGTGACGATTACGGGCCGCACCACCGGCGTCATCTTCTCGCACGCCTGGCTCAGCGCCTCCTGCATGGCGCGCGCGTCGAATCCCTCGACCGGCGTGAACCCGTTCTTTTCGGACAGGCCCAGGATAATCCAGCCGCCGGAGCCATTGGAGAACGCGGACAGCGTATCGGTGATGGTCGAGGAGATCTTGCGCTTGCATTCCTTGACCTCGCACTGTTGCGTATCGTTGCCGATCAGACGCATGAGTTCGATCAGCTCAGTCATTTTGGCAGTATAGTCATCGACCATGGCGGCCTCCTTGAAACCATTGTGCCCCATAATCCGCCGCCCGCTCGCCTCCAGCCCCGCCAGTTCACCCCAATTCATGCAGAATTCATGGGCCAAACCAGACGAAACGAACGTCGATGTAGGGTTCGGTTCCGCGTGTTCGCCGATGATATCGGCCGGTCGAGGCGGGCGGGCTATGTTGGGTGGCGTGGGAATCTTGCGCGTGATTGATGCTACGGCTGTGTGCTTCGCTCTGGGTATATCCGGCCCGATCAGCGGGACTCAGCCAATGTGATGCCGCCCGCAGCCATCTGCTTGCGGGCCGCAACACCAAGTTCCTCGCTGACCGGCACGGTCAGATCCTCGAACACGGTGACCTCGAAGCCGAGCTTCTTGGCATCGAGCGCGGTGTCCTTGACACAATGCGATTCGGCGATGCCCACCACATCCACGCGACTCACGCCGGCGGCCTTCAGCGCGTTGGCCAGCGTCTTGCCGGCGGATTGCTCGGCCTCGACCTCCTCGCGGGTCTGGATACGGTCGGTATTGTCCTCGATACCCTCAAAACCGGAATATGCCGCCGAATACTGGCCCTTCTTGAAATGATGCTCGATATTCAGCGCCTTGATCGCCGGATGCAATTCGGCGTTCAGCGTGCCGGCCGCACCATGCTTCGGCCACGTGTCCACGAAATCCGGCTCCGCCGACCAGTGCGCGCCCGGCTCGATATGCCAGTCCTGCGTGGTTGCGATATACGCGTACTCGCTGCGATGCGCGTTCACATAATCGGCAATCCGCTCGGCGACTGCGTTGCCGCCTGCGACACCCAGTTCGCCGCTTTCACAGAACGTCGGCTGCACATCCACCACAATCAGTGCCTTGGTCATCGTCATTCCCCTTATTGCCTTGGATTCGTTTTGAATATTGTCTCGAACTCGACGTGCGATTGCTCTCATCATAGCCATGCGCGGCCCTGTGGGAAACGTTCGGGCTTACACTGCAAGCAGCAATCGAATACAAGAACCAGGGGAGGGCGACCAAGACCATGCTGGACCATCTGACGTTGCACGTGAAAGACATCGACCGTAGCATCACATTCTACAAACAGGCGCTCGCACCGCTCGGCTATATCGTCAAGGCGCATCATGAGCCTACGCTCGGATTCGGCGTGGATGACGGAACCCTGCACTCCGATTTCTACGTGTCACCGATTGAAGGGCTGGAGGCGGAGGCTTCGCCGGTCACGCCGGTCACACACATCGCGTTCTTGGCTGACAGTCAGCAAGCCGTGCAGGCGTTCCATGCAGCCGCGCTCGCCGCCGGCGGCCGAGACAACGGCGCTCCCGGTCCGCGCCCGTACCATCCCGGCTATTACTCCGCATTCGTGCTGGACCCGGATGGCAATAACATCGAAGCCGTCGTGGATTGGGCTCATTCGAACGAGTAAAAACATATCCGTATCGTGCCTCAGGCGGCATCGACGGCGTAGGCTCCAACCAGTCGGATTTGTGGTCGCAACGGCGGTATAGGTCACATCACGCAAGCGTGAAGGTGATGGTCTGCTCGGCGGTTTCGGTGCCGATCCATGTGCCGGCTTTGCGGTTCCAATCCATGCCGTCCGCGTGCAGTGCGTCAATGCCGTATTGACGTGCATGCGTGACCAGCCAGCCTGCCGTCTGCCAGCAAAGTCGAGTGCGGTTGTCGGCGGACAGGCCGTCCGGCAGCGTGATCGTCAACGTTGTGCTGGCCGTATTGGTCGCAGCGCCGTTGTTCGTGCCGGTTTTGCCATTTGGGGGCACAACCGAGACATTGACATTCGGCAGTGTACCTCCTATGGCGGCAACCAACCCGTCCGCGTCCGAGGAGGTTGCTGGCTCCAACGCGCACGTGACGCCCGCCGACCGTTCACCGGTCAGTCCCGAGGCCCAAGCGCGTGCCATCGCATCCCATGCGGCATATAGTTCCGGGTAGCCTGAGCGCTGCACCTCCTGCGCGGCGTCCTCCACCGGAATCGTCTCCCAATCCGGCACCTGCAGCAGATGATCGTAGAAGATGTTTGTCGCATAGGTCATGTCGGACACCTGCTCCGCCGTGCCCCAGCCTTGGCTGGGCCGCTGTTGGAACAGGCCGAGCGAATCCAAGTCGCCGTAGTCCAGATTCGTCAGCCTCGACTCCTGCATGGCCGTGGCGATGGCCACCGTCGCCGCGTGATCCGGCAGTCCGCGCGTGACGGCGATGTTCGCAATCAGCGCCGCGTTCTGCGCCTGATCAGGCGTCAAGGTGCGGCGGGCTCCGTCGGACGACACCGCCGCGCAATATGCTTCCTCGGCCGTGCGCGCGGTCTCGCGAGGCGTGAATAGCCGTGGCAGCAGCGTCCATGCCGCGATCAGCGCCGCAACAACAAGTATGACGGCTGCAATCAGCGCGCCCGCGCCATGGGAGCGGCGTCTGCCGTACCGCACCTGTTGTCCCATTGCGCCTCCAATATTTCGGTGTCATGGCTGACCGTGACCGGCTGGCCTATGCAGCATGCGGGATTTGCCGTGTTCCGGCTCGGCCGTCATCATGACAGCGTGGCATATCCACCTGAACGGCGGCTGCGTCATCACGCGACTTTGTGACAAGTCTTCACGCTTCATGACATCCGCGCAAATCAGCCCCTCGAAACCGAGAATGGCGGTCGGGATTGCTCCGACACCAAGGGAGCTGCTGCCGCTATTGTGTGAAAGGCGATTTGTACCGGGTTGAAGGAGAGGGACACATGGCGCAATTGCAGCCGTACTGCGCGATTGAGGGCAATGATGATGGATTGCCCGTCGTGTTCGTGCATGGCATGGGTGTGGACCATCGTTCGCTGATGATGCTCGACAAGGCGTTTGACGGCAATGATTCAATTCGCCGTATATATCTGGATCTGCCCGGTTTCGGCCGTACGCCGGCATTGCCCGAGCATGCCTGCGGGCTGCCGGAAATGGCGGATTGGCTGCAAACGGCCATTGACGGTCTTGTCGGTAAAGCGGCTCCATTCGCCATGGTCGGCAACTCGATGGGCGGTGCGCTTGTCCGCGAAGTATTGGCGCGCGAACCTCGCCGAGTGGCCGGTATGGCATTGATCGCGCCGGTCGTGGACCCGCAGCATGCCGGCCGGCATGTGGCCGAACATGTGGTTGCACAGCCCAATCCCAAGCTGACGCACTCCTTGCCGCAGGAACAGGTGTTCGATTTCATTACCATGGGCGTCAACCAGTCATTCGACGCGTGGCGACGCTACCAACGGTTCATCCTGCCCGGCGTGGCGTTGTGCGACCGTGCGGCATGCGAACGACTGGATCAGCGCTATTGGCTGGCCGATAATCCCGAGGAAATGCTCGGCACATATGCGGGTCCGGTGCTCATCGTCACCGGCAAGCAAGACCAGATCGTCGGATACGAAGATCAGCAAGCCCTGTTGCCGCACTATCCCAACGCCACCTTCGTGACGCTGGACAATGCCGGTCACAACGCGCACATCGACCAACCCGAAGCCGTCATCACGCTCGTGCGCGAATGGGTGGCTCATATGGCGTTCGCTCCGTTGAGCTGACGGTCTGCTGACAGTCTGCCGAAGCCTATATGTATACGAGCGACCAATGCCGGTTGACGCAATACGCCTTGCAAGGTATATCGTTTTTCGATATAGTCATATCGATGTTCGCGGTGTCGCCAAAAAAACGTCGGCACCTGAAAGGACCGGGCTATGAAAAACTACATGAACCGATGGGTGTTGCTCGCGTTGAAAGCCATCGTGATTCTGGTCTGGCTGGCCTGCCTATGGGGCCAACTATTCGCCGTACCGGGATTGAGCGGCGCGCTGGCCGGCCTCTACCCGAGCCAGACGTCGATGCGCTGGCCATATCTCATTATGGGCGTGCTGTTCCTGTTCTGCATCGAAGCGGCGTTCGTGGCCGTATGGAAACTGTTCTCCTTGTCCGGCTCGGGCGCGAACTCGAGCAGGTGATTTGAGATGACGATTCGCATCAATCTCGACGTCATGATGGCCAAACGCAAGATTGCGTCGGCGAGCTCGCCGAACAAATTGGCATCACTCCCGCCAACGTGTCCATTCTGAAGAACGGACGTGCCAAAGCCGTCCGCTTCACCACGTTGGACGCCATCTGCAAGGCACTTGACTGCCAACCCGGAGACATCCTCGAATGGGAAGATGACGATTGATCGACACGCCACCGGCTCGAACTCATGGTTCAACTTGTAGTCTCTCCCAAAATCAATGATGCCCTATCATCCTGCAAGACGATAGGGCATCATCATGTGATTATGCGCAGCTGATATGTTGCGTTGTTATCACTCGGCGTCCGCGGCCGGTGCCTCCTTGGGCGCAGAGAGGAAGTGCTCCTCGCTGGGCAGCACGGCGTTCAGGATCACGGCCACCACGAACGCCACGGCGATGCAGTTCGAGGCGAAGATTTGTTGGAACAGTGCCGGGAACTGCGTGAAGATGTCGCTCACCTGGGTGAAGCCGATGCCGATGGTCAGCGAAAGCGCCGCAATCGTGATGTTGCGCTGCGTGAAGCCCGCCTCGGCAATCATCTGGAAGCCCGAAAGAATGATGTTGCCGAACATCATGATCGTGCAGCCGCCGAGCACCGCCTGCGGCAGCGAGTTGAACACCTCGGCGATGGCCGGCACGAAGCTCGCCAGCACCAGAATCAGTCCGCCGGAGAGAATCACCTTGCGGTTGACGACCTTGGTCATGGCCACCAATCCGATGTTCTGTGCGAACGAGGTCAGCGGCAGACAGCCGAACAGGCCGGATACGGTGGAGATCAGGCCGTCGCCGGCGATGGCGCCCGCGGTCTCGCGTTCGGTGGGCGTACGGTTCAGGCCCACCTTGGTCAGCGCGGCGGTGTCACCCAGCACCTCGACCGAGGAGACGACGTAGAGCAGGCCGATGGAGATGATCGAGCCCCAGTCGAACTCAGGCTTGAACGGCATGAACTGCGGCACGGACACGATGGCGAGGTTCTGGAAACCGGAGAAATCGACCTTGCCCATGCAGATAGCCGCCACATAGCCGACCACCAGACCGAACAGCACGGACAGCTGCTTGGCCGTGCCCTTCATCAACAGCTGGAACGCCAGGCAGGCAACCAAAGATATAAGCCCGAGCGTCAGGTTCTGCCAGGAACCGAAGTCCTTGGCTCCGCTGCCGCCGCCGAAGCTCGTGGCACCCACGTTGAGCAGCGAGAAGCCGATCGACGTGACCACGATGGCGGAGACGATGGGCGGCACGAACCGACGCCAATACTTGGCCGTCAAACCCAGCACAAGTTCCAGCAGACCGCCGACCATTACCGCGCCGACCACCGCGCCATAGCCCTTGTCCGCGCAGATCGCCACGCGGCCGCCACGTAGGTGAAGGAGATGCCGGTGACCATCGGAAGTCGCGAGCCGATGAGCCACGCGCCGTACAGTTGCAGGCAAGTGCCCAGGCCCGCAACCAGCAGGCCGGACTGGATGATGGTGGCCGATTGGGCCGGGGTCATCTTCGCGGCCGAGGCGACGATGAAGATCGGGGCGAGGTTCGCCACGAACATGGCCATCACATGCTGCAGGCCGAACGGAATGCCCTTCCAGAAGGATACTGGCGCGTCCAGCGAAGACAACGCCTCAAAGGATACGGAATGATTGGTTTTCTTCTCTGACATGATTCTCTTCTTCTCTCTGTTGCTCCCGCCGGCGGGAGCAGCCAATGTGCTCAGTGCCTAAATGTGATTTCGCCGGTCTCGGGATTCATGGACTCGACGATGGCCAGCGAATCCACATCGTAGCCTTCAGCGCGCAGCGCGTCACCGCCGCCCTGGAAGCCCTTCTCCACGGCGATGCCAATGCCCTCGACCGTGGCACCGGCTGCTTCGCACAGATCGATCAGACCGCGCAACGCCTTGCCGTTGGCCAGAAAATCGTCAATAAGCAGCACATGGTCGCCGGCGTCAGATACTTCTTGGCCACGATCACCGGGAACTCCTTCTGCTTGGTGAAGGAATAGACCGTGGTGGTGTACTGGTCGCCGTCAAGGTTGATGGACTGCGCCTTCTTGGCGAACACCACCGGCACATTGCCGAAATGCTGGGCCGCCACACACGCAATGCCGATGCCGGACGCCTCGATGGTCAGAATCTTGGTGATGTGCTTGCCGGCGAAATGAGCGGCCCATGCCGAACCCATGCGGTCGAACAGGCGTACGTCGCACTGGTGGTTCAGAAACGCGTCCACCTTGAGCACATTACCCGCCTTCACCGTTCCCTCGCTTTGGATTCGCTCCTCAAGTTCCTGCATTGAACCTCCCATTGTTGTATGTCAGTGAATGATATGGATACTCGTAAGTGTACGTTGTCCTGCGCTGACCCGTGCATGTGGTAAACATGAATGTCGCGATTCAAAGGGAGGCAACAGTGTACGACGAGCCGGAAGTCATCGCACGCAGCGCACAGGAACTCGTGGGCGACCTGAACCCGCAGCAGGCGGAAGCCGTGCAATACCGCGGTCAGGCGCTGCTGATCGGAGCCGGTGCAGGCTCCGGCAAAACCCGCGTGCTGACCCGCCGCATCGCCTGGATCTTGAGCCAGTTCGGCGCATGGCCGAGCCAGATTCTAGCCATCACCTTCACCAACAAGGCCGCCGCCGAAATGCGCGAAAGACTCGGCTCGCTGATCGGCCCGGTGGCCCAGCGCATGTGGGTCTCCACCTTCCACTCCGCCTGCGTGCGCATTCTGAGGCGCGACGGCAAGTCCATCGGACTCAAGTCCGGCTTCTCCATCTACGATTCCGCCGACTCCGAGCGACTCGTCAAAATCATCGCCACCGAATTCAACCTCGACATCAAGCGCTACACTCCACGCTCGATTCTCGGCCATATCTCCGACCTCAAGAACAATCTGACCGGTTGGAAGGAAAACCTCGCCGTTCACGCGCCCGACTTCACGCCCGGCCAGCGCGGCTACCAGTTCGGCACGGTGGGCGACCTTGAAGCCATCTACGCGGTGATCTACGCCGAATACGAGCATCGCTTGGCCCTGGCCAACGCCGTCGACTTCGACGATCTGATCGGCCGCACGGTCGAGTTGCTGCGCACTGACCCGGCCGTCGCCGAGTACTACCATCACCGCTTCCGTTACATTCTGGTCGACGAGTATCAGGACACCAACCACGCCCAGTACGTGCTCGTGCGCGAGCTGGCCGGCGTGGACACGGGGGAGAAGGCCATCCCGGGCGCGCCTAACGCCGGCAAGTCCGGCCCCGCCTGGATCACCGTGGTGGGCGATTCCGACCAGTCCATCTACGCGTTCCGTGGTGCCGACATCCGCAACATTCAGGACTTCGAGCAGGACTTCCCGAACGCCAAGACCATCATGCTCGAACAGAACTATCGTTCGACGCAGACCATTCTGGATGCGGCCAACGCGGTGATCAGCAACAACGAGGGCCGCAAGCCCAAGAAACTGTGGACCGCGCTCGGCAAGGGCGAGCCGATCGTCGGCTACGCGGCGGACAACGCCCAGCAGGAGGCCCAGTGGGTGGCCACCGAAATCGCGCGCCTGCACGCCGAAGCGGGCATCGCCTACTCCGACATGGCGATCATGTACCGCGCCAACGCCCAATCCCGCTCGCTCGAAGAGGCGCTGATCAACACGAATCAGCCGTATCAGCTCGTCGGCGGCACCAAGTTCTACGAACGTCGCGAAATCAAGGATGCGCTGGCCTATTTGCAGGCGCTCGTCAATCCGGACGACGATGTGAATCTACGCCGTATTCTCAACGTGCCCAAGCGTGGGCTTGGCGACCGCGCCGAAGGCGTGCTGCTCGCCTACGCGCGTGAGCATGGCACCAGCTTCTTCTACGCACTCATGCACTTGGATGAGATCGAGGTGCCGACACGCACCGCCACCTCGCTACGAGCATTCCGCGATCTGATGGGCGCGCTCTCGCAGTTCACGCGCGCGCACGACTCCAAGCCCAGCGAGATCGTGGCCGAAGTATTGGAGAAGTCGGGCTTAAGGGCCGAACTCGAGAAATCCGTGGACCCGCAGGACGCCTCCCGTCTGGAGAACCTCTCCCAGCTGCAGTCCACTGCCGCCGAATTCGAACAGAACACGCCTGACGCCACGTTGTCCGCATTCCTGGAGACCACCGCGCTTGTGGCCGACTCCGACCAACTACCCGGCGAGGCGGAGGACTCCGGCAAGGTGACGCTTATGACCTTGCACACCGCCAAGGGCCTCGAATACCCGGTGGTGTTCCTGACCGGCATGGAACAGGGCACCTTCCCGCATTCGCGTTCGATGGAAGACACCACTGAACTGCAGGAGGAACGCCGACTCGCCTATGTGGGCATCACGCGCGCCAAGCAGCGACTGTATGTCACGCGCGCCGCCGTCCGCTCCCAGTGGGGCCAGGCCGCCGATATGATGCCCAGCCAGTTCCTCGACGAGATTCCGGATTCGCTGATTGATTGGAAACGCCGTGAAGCCGGCGTGGAGCGTATGCGCGCCAGCTGGGAGACCGATGGATTCGCCGACGATTTGGGCGGCTGGGATGATGACGATTTTGGCGGCGCCGCGTTTGGCGGGTCGTCGACGTTCGGCTCGCGTGGTTCGTCCGGTTCGGGTTCGTCCTATGGGTCGCGGTCGCGGTATGGGTCGTCGTATGGCTCGGGTTCCGGCTCTTCGTCGTATGGTTCCCGTTCATCGTCGTATGGTTCCCGCTCCGGCTCGTCCTCCTATGGTTCCCGCTCCCGTTCGGGTTCGTCCTATGGTTCTTCAGGCTCCGGTTCGAGGTCGTCCTACGGGTCGCGTTCCCGTTCCGGTTCTTCGTCCGGTTCATATGGTGGCACCCGTGGCGGCAAAGTCACCACGCGTCGTACCGCACCGAAATCCGATTCGACCGGCTCTGCCGTGCCTAGCTCGAAGCTCACCAAGGACAATGGCCTGAATATCGCCGACTTCGCCGTGGGCGACATGATCAGCCACGACCAGTACGGTCTCGGCAAGGTCACCGACGCACAAGACAAGGGCCGCAATTCGGTAATCACCGTGGACTTCGGCTCCGCCGGCGTCAAACGCCTCATGCTCCGCGTAGCGCCGATTGAGAAGTTGTAGATAAATTGGCCCCTCTGACGAGGGGCTGAGTTATATACCAAATAAATTCGCAAAAAACAAGACTTGTGTTCTTCATCACAGTGTGGGCATAATGCGGAGGTTGTGCCTACGAGCCTGGGAACAGGGGAGAGGAAAAAGTAGTTATGAAGAACAAGCTGTTTGCATCCGTGCCCAATATTCTGTTCGGCGCGCTGATCACCATCGCGCCCCAGACCTTTGCGCACGCCTGCACCGGCCATGACATGCCGGGTGCCTGCCACTACTCGCAGCAGGCGGCCACCGGCATCGGCGTCGTCATCCTCGTGTTCGGCGTCGTGGCTTTGTTCGTCGCCCCGCAGATTCGCATCGGCCTCAATATCGCCGCCGCAGCCGACGCCCTGCTACTACTCGCCGTACCCACCTTTCTGATCGGCATCTGCAAGGGCGCGATGATGCACTGTCGCATGGTTATGCTGCCCACGCTCATCGTGCTCGGCGTGCTCACCATCGTGTTCGCGGCCATCGCCATCTGGCTCGACTCTCGCGCCGCCAAGCGCAACTGATCGAGCAGACGGCCGGAGCCCAGCCATTCCGAACGCTGGACTCCGGCCTCGCTTATTGCAACCGCACTATAAGCAACATAAGGATTCATCGTGCCATCCCATATCGCATTGCGCGGCCTTCCGATTGAAAACCTCAAACGCAAGCCGTTCCGCACCGGCGCACTGCTCGCCGTCGTCACCATCCTCGCGCTGACATTCTTCGGCGGCACCATGCTGACCATGAACCTCAACACTGGCATGACCAGTATGGAAAAGCGCCTGGGCGCCGACCTCATGGTCGTGCCGCAAAACACCGTGCAGAAGGCCGAAGCGCTGCTCACCAACGGCAATCCCAGCACTTCTATTTCACCAAAGACATCGCCGACGAGGTCATGCAGGCCGACGGCATCGCACAGCCACCGAACAGACCTATATATCATCGCTGGCCGCCGCCTGCTGTGCCGAAAAGCTGCAGATCATCGGTTACGACCCGGACACTGACTTCGTCATCGAACCATGGGTCGCCTCCCAGTTCGAAGGCCCCCTTGAAGACGGTCAGATGATTGCAGGCGCAAACGTCAACGTGTCCACCGACGGCACCATCGAACTCTACGGCCGTTCATGGCCGGTCGTCGCCCAGCTCGCCAACACCGGCACCAGCCTCGACAACTCGGTGTTCATCAACCAAAACACCGTGCCCGACATGGTCGCCGCCTCGGCCAAGGTCTCCAAGCAGGTCATGTCCGCCGAATATGCCGGCAAAGCCGTCTCCACCGTGATGATTAAGACGCAGCAGGGGTACGAAGCGCAGACCGTAGCTGAGAACATCAAGCGTCTTGATTCCCGATTCGCCGATTTGGGGTACGTATACCCCGGCGGCATCACCGCCAACACCAGAACTTCGCTGACCGCGCTTGTCACCTACCTCAAGATTTTCGTGGCGGTGATCTGGGTAATGGGCGTGATTGTGCTGCTCGCCGTATTCGCCTCGTCGGTGAACGAACGCAAACGCGAATTCGCGTCCCTGCGCATCATGGGCGCCACGCGCGGCATGTTGAATGCCATCATTCTGAAGGAATCCGCCATCATCGGTCTGATCGGTGGCGTAATCGGCGTCGGCGCGGCCAGCCTGGTGATTTTCCCATTCAGTTCGCTGATCGGCAAACAGCTTCAATTGCCGTATCTGCAAGCCAGCCCGGTTGCGGTGATCGGATTCGATTGCCGTGACCATTGTGTGCTCTACGGTCATCGGCATCATCGGTTCGCTGGCCACCATGTGGCGTCTCGGCCGGCCCGAAGCCTACCTGACCCTGCGAGAGGGGGAGTGATATGACTGAGACAACTACGCCGCTTCAGCCGACCACGGTTGAGCCGACCAAGCTCCAGCCGACCACGCCAGCTCAGCCGAACGCGCCGACTGCGCCGGATTCGCCGCACGTAACCGAGACGCCCTCCCCGGACCATCTGCTGACCTTGACGGACCTGACCCGCCAGTTCGTCCGCCGCGGCACGCCGTTCGACGCCGTCAGCCACGTGAACCTCACCGTCGATGCCGGCGAATTCATCGCCATCGTCGGCCGGTCGGGCAACGGTAAAAGTACGTTGATCAACATGGTCGCTGGGCTGATTCGCCCGACCTCGGGAACCGTGAGCGTGGCTGGACGCAATGTGGCCGACTTGGGCGATAAAGCACTGTCCGTGCTGAGGAATCGCACCATCGGATTCGTGACTCAAAGCCAGACCCTGCTCGGCAACCTGACCGTGCTCGACAACGTGATTCTGCCCGCAACGATGTTTCCGGAGCCGCTGCCGTTCGCCCAAAACGCAGAAGCAACGGATGCCGTGGCGCAAGCCGCTGCCACCAATGATGAAGCGGCCGCCGATTCAGCCGCCGACCCGTTCATGCCGGATGTCATTGCGCCAATCACAGACCAGGAAAACACGCCGTCAAACACGGCTGCGAGCCGTTCGGACCTGTTCGCCACCCGAGCTCGCACGCTGTTCACCCAGCTTGGTGTTGCCGATCTGGCAGACAGCTACCCGCGCGAGCTGTCCGGCGGTGAAATGCGGCGCGTCTCCATCGCCCGCGCGCTGATGAACCAGCCGAGCTTGCTCATCGCCGACGAGCCGACCGGCGACCTCGACCAAGAGAGCACCGACATCGTAATGCGTCTGCTCAGAGACCAAGCCAACAACGGCACGGCGATTCTCATGGTCACCCATGATCCCGATGCACTCGAATACGCAGATCGGGTGTATCGCATGGACGCCGGAGTGCTGTCCATAGCCTCGGTGTAATATGGTCTGCTGGTGTCTGCCAACAGGTAGATACCGTCTGGAGTCATAGCCCATCAGCGGGTCGGCGGTAGGTAATCGCAAGAAAACCAACCCGTTCGTGTTTATTCACGACGAAGCGCTGGGGAGGCCCGACTCAGCGCTTGTTAGGCATATGCAAGGCAAGCGTTCCGTTCAGATAACGACAGAAGGATTAATCCAATGACGAACGTTCAGCGTTCTCGCCGTCAGGTGCGTCTGTCTCGCGCCCTCGGCATCGCACTGACCCCCAAGGCTCAGCGCATCTTCGAAAAGCGTCCGTACGCTCCTGGCGAGCACGGCCGTGACCGCCGCCGCACCGAGTCCGATTACGCGGTGCGTATGCGCGAAAAGCAGCGTCTGCGCGCTCAGTACGGCATCTCCGAGAAGCAGCTTCGCGCCGCTTACGAGAAGGCCACCCGTACTGCCGGCCAGACCGGTAACGCCATGCTGACCGACCTCGAGACCCGTCTCGACAACCTGGTGCTGCGTGCCGGCTTCGCCCGCACCACCGCCCAGGCCCGTCAGTTCGTGGTGCACCGTCACATCCTCGTTGACGGCAACATCGTGGACCGCCCGTCCTACCGCGTCAAGCCCGGCCAGACCATTCAGGTGAAGGCCAAGAGCCAGACCATGGTTCCGTTCCAGATCGCCGCCGAAGCGTGCACCGTGACGTGCTGCCTGCGGTCCCCGGCTACCTCGACGTGAACCTGCCGTCCCTGAAGGCCACTGTGACCCGTAAGCCGGAGGTCGAAGAGATCCCGGTGCAGGTCAACATCCAGTACGTGGTCGAATTCTACGCCCGCTGATCCGGGCCCTCTGGTCAACAAATCCAGGACATACCGCTCGAACCCCGCGCTTCTTTCGAGAAGCCGCGGGGTTCCTGCGTTGTAGGGCGATTACTGGCCGCACACCGCCTGGCGAATCATCGTCGCGTACGCATAGGCACCGGTCATATTCGGATGAATGCCGTCATCGTTGAGGTATTCGCTATGACCTTCGCTATACCCATGCCAATCGATGATGCCCACGTTCTTGTTCTTCTTGGCGGCCTCACGCAGCATCGTATTGTTGTTGTTCTCCTGCCACGGGTATGGCATACGGATGGTGATGAAGTATGTCGGCTTGCCGCCGGTCAGGTCAATGAGCTGTTGCACTTCCTGCTCATTCGAAATCACGCCGTTCGTGCCGAGGCCAAACACCACCACACTGCCACTGTGGCCGGCAGCGGTGTCCTGCTGATACACATCCACCGCCTGCGGCAGCTGACGGTTCGGCAGGCCATCGATAAAAGCGTTCGGGAATGCGGCCTGGATGGCGTCCGAAGTACCCGACGTCACTGAATCGCCGACCATCATCATATCCGCGTTGCAGCTTTCCGTTGCCGGATCATAGGCGTACTTCGAAATGTCAAGATTGTTTGGCACCTTTTCCGCAATCGGTTTGATGATGGGCGGCTGAGAATCCGAACCGTTCTTATTCGCGTCAGCGGTATTGGTTTCGCCGTTCGCGGCATTTATGGCAGAAGACTCGGGCTCGGGCTTCGCCGGTTTCTTGACCGGCTTGGCGGGTGCCGCGAGTTCGGGGCGCAGCTGAATGGCTCGCGCTTGAGCGATGCCATTCCAGTCCACCGGTGCCCACGTCAGCGCCACAACGGTCACCAATCCGATAACCGACATGACCCACGCGCCCGGGCGCAGCCGGTAGCCGGCTTTCGGCAGCGGCTTGGCGTGTTGGCTACGAGGCATCTGCACCGATTTACGGGCCGCCTCGACCAGCTGGTAGAAGGCTTCCGACGCCGCCAACACCACGACGGCCTCAAGAACCCAACCCCACCACGGCAACGCCTGCGTTCGTGTCGCCGGGTTCATGAACTGCAGCAGCGGATAATGCATGACGTACAGCGAGAACGATCGCGACCCGATATAGCGTAGGGGAGCACAACCCAGCACGTGCGACCAGATTGAGTCATTGTTCACGGCACAGGCCAAGGCGCACAACGATATGAACGCGGTAATCAGGTACCCGCCTTGGTACATGTACGACAGATACCCGTTGGCGAACCAGAATCCGGTCAGCAGTGCCGCCAAAGCCGCGGTGCCAAGAACATTGCAGACGATAGTGAGAGCGGCGCGTCTTGTCGCCGGCCTGACGTTCGATCTGCACTGTTTGCGAAGCCGCTCCAGCTTCCGCAGCTTCCGTACCTCGCGAGGAAGGCGCAATCCAGATAGCCAACAGCGCGCCGGCGGCCAGCTCGGCGAGGCGAGTATCGGTACCGTAATACACGCGGGAGGTATTGGCCGGGTCAAACAGCAGCACCATGTCGGCGGTGGAAGCAGCATGATGACAAGAATCGCCATGGAGCGCACCCATTTGGACTTGGTGATTTTGCCGAGCACCACCATCAGCAACGGCCAAACCAGATAGAACTGCATCGTCACGCCCAAGAACCACAGATGGGTCAGAGGAGAAGGCAATCCGGCCGCCTCGAAATACGGCACCTTGCGGAAGATGTACACCCAATTGCTGGCGAACAAGGCGCTCGGCAGCGAATCGGAAACCACTTTCTGCAACAGGCTGGGAGCGAACATCCAAGTGAGCCAAGGCACCACGGCAATGGTCGCCAGCATCACCGGCCATAAACGAGTAATGCGGCGGATCAGATATCGGCCATATCCAAAGGACCCGGTGCGGTCCACCATGTTCAGTACCGAACGTGTGGCAAGAAAACCGGTGATAACGAAAAACATCGTCACGCCAATGAATCCGCCCTGCAATAGCGACGGGCGGGTGTGGAATGCTATGACTCCAAGAATCGCCAGAGCGCGCAGTCCATCGATACCCCTGAAATGGGCAGGCACAGACGATCGAGATGGTGCAGGTTTCAAGGTTATGCTCACAGTATTCTAAGTGTACTCTCAGGAATCGTTAGGTATACTGCCCGGATTACGCATATCTCAGGTAGTGACCTATGCCGTTATGACTTATGACTTCCGGCAACCCGCACCGAAACCGCCGGAATGGTGACATAATCAGAACCATGATTCTTCATCTGCATCTGGTCCGTCACGGACAGACCTATTTCAACCGATACAACCGTCTGCAGGGATGGTCGAATTCGCCGCTGACCGAGTCGGGCGTCGCCGATGCCGTCAAGGCCGGTGAGCGACTGAAAGGATTGACGTTCGCCGCCGCCTACTGTTCGGACACCACGCGTGCCCAGCAGACGGCCGAGAAAATTCTCGACATCAACGAAGCCGCGGGTAACCCGCGCCCCGCACTCGTGACGGACATGCACTTCCGCGAGCAGTTCTACGGCTACTACGAGGGACTTGACATGGCCATGGCCTGGTACGCCGCGGGAGCGCCCCACGGCGTCAAAACCTACAACCAAATCGTCGAGAAGTTCGGGTTGGGGGCCTCGCGTGATTTTCTCAAGGAAGCCGATCCCTTCCACGACGCGGAATCCGATGAGGAATATTGGACGCGCGTCGAAGGTGCGTTCCGTCTTATCGCCGACAACCCGAATCTCAAGGACGGCGACGATGTGCTGCAGATTTCGCATGGCAACACACTGCTTAGCCTCGGTCACCGGTTCGGCGGCCCTGACCTCGATCTGAACGAACGCCCGGCCAATGGTTCGGTAACCGTGATCGACTTCGACACCGACAAGCCGTTCGGCGAAGCCGTGACCATCGTTTCGTACGGCAAGTAGCAAATAGCAAGCAATACATATCGAATAGCACGTACGGTCCACGGCGGCACGCCGCAAACGAAAGCGTCAGCAGGACAGCCTTTCGCCTATAGCCGCATACGCCCACGCGCACGGTTTTCGCCCTGCGCATGCATGGTATGCCAAGAAATAGGGAAGGAGTGCTACCCTTAGGCGAGTAAGTGTGACCGCAAGGAGGAAACAATGGGAGTCGGAGAGATCGCTGGCCTGATCGCGGCCATCGCGTTCGCAGTATTGGCCGGTTTCATGATCTATCCGCTGATCAGGCTGGGCAAGATGTTTGATCAGATATCGCAGACGGTCCGGGAGTCCGGTGAACACGCCATCCCCGCGCTGGACGAAGGCGTGACCACCGTCAAGCAGGTCAACAAGTCGCTCGAAGACGTGAACAAGATTTCCGCCGCGGCTTCCACCACCGCCAACAACGTTGGTGCGTTGACCGATCTGTATGGCTCCTTCCTCGGTAAGCCCATCATCAAGATCGCTTCCACCTTCTACGCGCTGAAAACCACGGGTCAGTCCTTCCTTGCGAAGAACGCCGCGAAAACCACCGTCAACGACACCGCCGAGAAGGGGGAGTGATGTTCAAACGCATCTTCTGGGTCGGCGTCGGCGTGGCCATCGGAATCGTTGCCGTCACCAAGGCACAGGCCTATGTCAAGGCCAATACGCCTGATGCGGCACGCCAGTTCCTGCTTGGCCCCGATCAGGACAATGTGCCGATGAAAACACTCGAAGGGTTGGTCAACGAGTTCAATGCCACCCGTCGAGCCCGCGAGGCTGAGCTCAACCGTCAGTACATCGAGCGCGCCAACTGACACGCGCATGCCGCCTTGCCATCTAGTCACTGAATCAGCTAGAACAAACTAATCCTCATAATCCAGTCTTTTCCACCAATACCAGGCGCAACTGCGCCCATTACCCAAACAAGGAGTTCATCCGCTCATGCGCACTGCGGACATCGCAAAGCGATACCTCGATTATTTTGCCAAGCACGACCATCTCATCGTGCCCTCGGCATCCCTGATTTCCCCGAACCCCACCACGCTTTTCACCATCGCCGGCATGGTGCCGTTCATCCCGTACCTGATGGGTGAGCAGACCCCGCCGAAGCGCCGCATGGCCTCCAACCAGAAGTGCGTGCGTACGCTCGACATCGACGAGGTCGGCAAGACCACCCGCCACGGCACCTTCTTCCAGATGCTCGGCAACTTCTCCTTCGGCGACTACTTCAAGGAAGAGGCCATCCACTACGCCTGGGAGCTGCTCACCACCTCGCAGGATGAGGGCGGCTACGGCTTCGACCCCGAGAAGCTGTGGATGACCACGTTCACCGACGATGACGAAGCCCGTTCCATGTGGATCAACGAGGGCGTGGACCCCGAGCACATCCAGAAGATGGGCATGGAAGACAACTTTTGGACCACCGGTGGCCCCGGACCCGGCGGCCCCTGCTCCGAAATCTACGTGGACCGCGGCCCCGCCTTCGGCAAGGAAGGCGGCCCGATTGCCGACGAGAACCGCTACATCGAGATCTGGGACCTCGTGTTCGAGAACTACGAGGTCGACAACGTCAAGTCCAAGACCGACCTGCACATCGTGGGCGAGCTTGAGAACAAGAACATCGATACCGGTGCCGGCTTGGAACGTCTGGCCTACCTGCTGCAGGGCAAGAACAACATCTACGAGACCGATGAGGTCTTCCCGGTCATCGAGGCCGCCGAGCAGCTCTCCGGCCTGAAGTACGGCGAGAACGAGGACGCCGACGTGCGCTTCCGCGTGGTCGCTGACCACGTGCGCTCCGCCCTGATGATCATGTCCGACGGCGTGCGCCCGTCCAACGTGGGCCGTGGCTACGTGCTGCGCCGCCTGCTGCGCCGCACCGTGCGCTCCATGCGCATGCTCGGCGTGACCGATCCGGTGCTGCCCACCCTCTTCCCGACCTCCAAGGCCGCCATGGAGGCCAGCTACCCGGAGCTCAACGACACCTTCCATGAGGTGTCCGAATCCGCGTATGGCGAGGAAGACGCCTTCCGCCGCACCCTTGAGACCGGCACCACGATTCTCGACGTGGCCGTCAACAAGGCCAAGAGCGATTCCGCCGAGCCCGTCGTGGCCGGCGAGGACGCCTTCAAGCTGCACGACACCTACGGCTTCCCGATTGAGCTGACCCTCGAGATGGCCGCCGAACAGGGCGTGAAGGTGGACGAGGCCAAGTTCCGCGAACTCATGGCCGAGCAGAAGTCCCGCGCCCGCGCCGACGCCTCAAGAAGCGTCACAACGTGGATCTTTCCGTTTACGACGACTTCAAGAAGACGCTCGTCAGCCCGATCGACTTCCTCGGCTACACCGACATGTCCGCCCGCGCCAAGGTGATCGGCATCATGCAGGAAGGCAAGGGTTCCGTGCCCGCCGTGACCGGCCCGGCCAACGTCGAGGTCATCCTCGACCGCACCCCGTTCTACGCGGAGGCCGGCGGCCAGCTCGCCGACCAGGGCGAGATCCTGTCCGACGACGGCGCCGTGCTCGAAGTCGACGATGTGCAGAAGCCCATCAAGGACCTCATCGTCCACCAGTGCCGTCTGACCGAAGGCACGCTGGTCGTCGGCGCCGAAGTCAACGCCAACATCGACCTGGCCCGCCGTGGCGCCATCGCCCGCTCGCACACCGCCACGCACATGGTGCACAAGGCGCTGCGTGAGGAGCTGGGCCCGCAGGCCACCCAGCGCGGCTCCGAAGACGCCCCGAACCGTCTGCGCTTCGACTTCCAGTGGTCCAAGGCCCCGGCCAAGTCCGTGATCTCCGCAGTCGAGGAGCGCGTCAACGACAAGCTGCGCGACAACCTCGCCGTGACCACCAAGGAAATGAAGTTCGACGACGCCATCGCCCTCGGTGCCATGCACCTGTTCGGCGAGAAGTACGGCGACATCGTACGCGTGGTCTCCATCGGCGAAGACGGCTGGAGCCGCGAGCTGTGTGGTGGTACCCACGTGGACCACGTTGGCAAGATCGGCATGGTCAACATCCTGTCCGAAGCCTCCATCGGCTCCGGCGTGCGTCGTGTCGACGCCGTCGTGGGCCAGGGTGCCTATGACTTCAACGCTCGTGAGCACGCGCTGGTCTCCCAGCTGTCCGACAAGCTCAACGCTCGTCCGGACGAGCTCGCCGAGCGTGTGAACGCCCTGCTCGCCAAGCTCAAGGAATCCGATCGTCGCTTGGCCTCCATGTACGAGTCCCAGCTGGCCGCCTCGGTTCCGGCGCTGGTTGCTGACACCAAGAACTCCGCGGCCCCGGTCAAGGTGGCCGTCAAGAACGTGGGCCACTTTGGCGCGGTCGATGCCCTGCGCAAGACCGTACTCGACGTGCGCGCCCAGCTCGGTGAAGACGCCCCCGTGGTGGTGGCCCTTGCCGGCGTGAACGAGGATGACAAGCCGATGGTCGCCGTGGCCATCAACGAGGCCGCCCGCAAGGCCGGCATCAAGGCCGGTGATCTGGTGCGTGGCGCAGCCAAGGTCCTCGGCGGCGGTGGTGGCGGCAAGCCGGACTTCGCCCAGGGTGGCGGTGTCGATGCCTCCAAGATCGACGAGGCCCTCGAAGCGCTCAAGCACGAGGCGCAGAAAGCCTGATTCCGCCAGTGGTGTGGTTAGGCGTTGATTTGGGTAATGCCCGGGTCGGACTGGCACTGTCCGACCCGGAGCTTACCTTTGCACATCCTGCTGGCAACATTCATGTTGCCGGCGACTATTTCTTTGCTATTGACGAGGTCCTGAACGTCATCGAAGACGAACATGTGGACCATGTAATCGTCGGACTGCCCCTGCAGATGGACGGTACAGAAGGCAAAAGCGCCAAAAAAGCGCGCAGGTGGGCGGCCAATCTGGAGAAGAGGCTGCAAGCAGAGAGTGAAGACAGTGATTCTACGGAGTATCAGATTCCGCAGGTATCATTGATAGATGAGAGATTGACAACAGTCAGTGCGCATCGTCAGCTGTTCGAGGCCCATAAAGCTTCGAACAAGCACAGGCCGGTGGTTGACCAGCAGTCGGCAGTGGTGATTTTGCAGACGGCACTCGACCGTACCCGGGAGCAGTGAGGTATCGGTTATGACCGATGATTTTAACGAGTTCTTTGATGACAACACGCATTGGGTCGAACAGGGGTCAGAACCAATGCGCGGGGCCGAGCCGCCAGAACCGCCGAAATCCCGCAGGGAGATGCGCAAGCGACGTGCACAGCGCAGGCGCAAGCGTATCAGTGGCATTATCATCGCTATCGCCATCGTCGCCCTGCTTATCGGCGGCGGCTATTTCGGCGTAACCAAGCTCATCGCATGGCGCGACAGCCGGAGCAACCAGTCGACGGCCATCGCGGACTATCCGGGACCGGGCTATGGCGAGGTCGAATTCACCGTGAGCGAGGGCCAAGGCGCGGCGGAGATCGCCGATAATCTGCTCAAGGCCGAAGTCATCAAGTCTACTGCCGCGTTCACCAGCGTGGTCAACGCCAATAGCACGACACTCTATCCGGGAACGTTCACATTGAAGAAGCATATGGCCGCATCCAAAGTGATCGACGTTCTCTCCGACACCAACCAGGCGGCGGGCTTCCTCGAGGTTCGTCCCGGTGAACGTGCCACCGATGTGTTCGCCAACGCCGCGAAGCTTTCCGGCATTGCCCAAAGCGAATTCGACACGATTATCAAGAACAAGGGTAAGGATATTCTGCCCAATGAAGCGGGCGGTAGCTTTGAGGGATGGCTGGAGCCGGGAACCTACAACGTCAAGAGCATGAAGAGCGCTTCGGAAATCCTCAAGGCCATGGTCGATAAGCGTATCGCCAAGTTGGATGAATTGGGCGTGCGGCCGGCAGTGACCGCGAACGGGTGATGATCATCGCCTCTATCGCCGAGGCCGAGGTCAACAAAGCCGATTACTACGGCAAAGTGACGCGAGTCATCGAGAACCGTTTGGAGCAGGGCATGTCGTTGGGCATGGATTCCACCGTGGCCTATGGCAATAACGTCAAGCCCGCGCAGGTGACCACCGAGATGACCCAAGACGAGTCCAACCCGTACAACACGTACAAGATCTCCGGCCTGCCGCCTACGCCGATCAGCAATCCCGGCGATAACGCCATTCAAGCGGCACTGCACCCCGAAGGCGGCAATTGGCTGTACTTCTGCACGGTCAATCTGGACACCGGCGAAACCAAGTTCGCCGCAACCGCCGATGAACATGACCAGAACGTGGCCGAACTACGCAAGTGGCAAGCCGAAAACCAGTAGTCATCCCGTTAGCTTCCTTCGCTTGGGGAAGCTGATCGGACGTGGTCTCTTCATTGGCTCCCTCGCCGAGGGGAGCTGTCCGCAAAAAAGCGGACTGAGGGGAGCACTGCAGGGAATGTAACGCTCAACTTAAGCCCGGGGCTCCCGCGAAGCGGATGGAAGAAATCTAGGACAACACCCCAACAGCCACCGCCACAATCGCGCCCGCAATATCACCGGCACATACGGCACCTTGCCCGCATGTGCCGGTGATGTGCGTTGTGGGTCGAATCGCGTCCACAAGGCAATCCATGTGATGCCGGCAACGCCCATCGCCAGCCACCAGACCACCACAGGCAACAGGCCAAACAGTCCGACAGACAATCCCATAGGTATCAAGGCGGTCACATCGCCGAATCCCAATGACCGAGGCACCAGCAACGCCAACGCGAACTGGATCAGGCAACATAGCACGGTGAACAACAGCGCCTGCAACAGCACGAACAGGTCGTTCACCACCACTCCATACGCGAAATCGGCGGCCAGCTGAAGCAACGCGCCCGCAGCCACCCACGCGATCGGCACCCGCCGATGACGAACATCCTCAATGGACAGTGCAAGCCCACATAGCAGACCGGGTAGCGTGAACAGGTATGGCATGGCTTAACATTAACCCCTAGCTAGACGTACACATAGACGTACACACATGAAACGAGGGAAGTTATGCTGCGTTGGCAGACGGCAGGGGAGTCTCACGGAGAAGCATTGGTGGCCATGATTGAAGGGTTGCCGGCCGGCGTGCGTATTAGCACGGACGATATCGTTTCCGCACTGGCACGCCGTCGACTTGGATATGGTCGCGGTGCCCGCATGAAGTTCGAGCAAGACAAGGTCCGTCTGCTGACCGGTGTACGCCACGGCCTGACCCTCGGCTCGCCGGTGGCCATCGAAATCGCCAACACCGAATGGCCGAAGTGGACCGAGGTCATGAGCGCCGATGCACTCGACCATGACCTGCCGCGCGAAGGCCGCAATGCGCCGCTGAGCCGCCCGCGCCCGGGCCACGCCGATCTGACCGGCATGCGCAAGTATGGTTTGACGACGCCCGCCCGGTACTGGAGCGCTCCAGCGCCCGTGAGACCGCCTCCCGTGTGGCTTTGGGCGAGGTGGCCAAGCAGTTCTTGGATCAGGCGTTCGGCATCCGCACCGTAGCCCACGTGGTGGCGCTTGGTGGCGTGCAGACCAACCCCGACCTGCCTCTGCCCACCCCCGACGATCTGGAAGCGCTTGATGCCTCGCCTGTCCGTACGCTGGACAAAGAGGCCGAAGCCCGCATCATCGAACGCATCAACGAGGCCAAGAAGGCCTCCGATACGTTGGGCGGCGTGATTGAAGTGCTGGCTTACGGTGTGCCTGCCGGCATCGGCACGTATGTGGAGTCCGACCGCCGACTGGACGCGGCTCTGGCCTCCGCGATCATGGGCATTCAGGCGTTCAAGGGTGTGGAGATCGGCGACGGCTTCCTGGAAGCCTCCCGCCCCGGTTCGCAGGCGCACGATGAGATCGTGGTCAACGCCGACGGCCGCATCGACCGTCTGTCCAACCGCGCAGGCGGCATTGAAGGCGGTATGTCCAATGGCCAGGTGATTCGCGTACGCGGTGCCATGAAGCCGATTCCGTCCATCCCCAAGGCCCTGCGTACGGTCGACGTGCTGACCGGCGAATCCGCACAAGCCATCAACCAGCGTTCCGACAGCACCGCCGTGCCTGCGGCATCCGTGGTGGCCGAGGCCATGGTGCGTCTGACTTTGGCGAAGTACGCGCTGGATAAGTTCGGTGGAGACAGTGTTGCCGAAACACGGCGCAACCTTGAGTCGTATCTCGCCTCGTGGCCGGAGCACATGCGCTGAACGAAGGGCGTATGGTTTCGTGACGACTGCCGCGGAACCATCAGCAACTGTACTCACCAATCGTCGAGAGGATTCGTAGATTATGACCGCACGCCCCCGCGCCGTCATCATCGGCATGATGGGAGCCGGCAAAACACGTGTCGGTAAGGAAGTGGCGCATATGTTGCGTCTGCCGTTCGCCGATGCCGATGTGGAGATCGAACGTGAAGTGGGCATGAAGATTCCCTCCTACTTCGAGGAATACGGTGAGCCGGCATTCCGCGAGGTCGAGGCCGATCTCATCGCCGATATGCTTGAGGATTTCGACGGTATCTTTTCGCTGGGCGGTGGCGCTCCCATGACGCCATCCACCCAGCATGCCCTCGCCTCCTACATCGACCATGGCGGTCGTGTGGTCTACCTTGATGCCGATCCGGCGGAAGCCATGGAACGCGCGAACCGTGGGGGAGGCCGGCCCATGCTCAATGGCAACGCCAACTCCCGTTGGAAAAAACTGTTCAAGCAGCGTGACCCAGTATTCCGCGAGGTCGCCAACGTTCATGTCCATACCCGGGGGCTTACGCCTCAGGGCGCAGCGAAGAAAGTGATTGATATGGTATCTGAGCGAGCAGTGCATGTTACCGGAGCGGCAATTGAGCCGTATGATGTGGTCATTGGCGAAGGTGCCATGAACCATCTGGTCGACGTGCTGGGACCCAAACCCGCCAAAATCGCGCTTATCCACACTCAGCCGGTGCAGCGACACTCCGATCGTGCCCGCGCTGTTGCGTCAGGGCGGCTATGAGGTTTCCGACATCGTGATTCCGGATGCCGAACCCGGCAAGACCATTACCGTGGCCAACGGCATTTGGGAACGCCTTGGCAACGAAGGTTTCACCCGATCCGATGCCGTGGTGGGGCTTGGCGGCGGTGCCGCAACCGATTTGGCCGGTTTCGTGGCTGCCACGTGGATGCGCGGCGTGCGCTATGTAAACTGCCCGACCTCGCTGCTGGCCATGGTCGATGCCTCCACCGGTGGCAAAACCGGCATCAACACCCCGCAGGGCAAGAACCTCGTCGGCTCGTTCTACACGCCTGCCGGTGTGCTGGCCGACACCAAGACGCTGGCTACGCTGCCCAATGACATCTTCATCGAGGGTCTCGGCGAAGTCGCCAAATCCGGTTTCATCCGCGACCCCGAAATCCTGCATATCCTCGAAGACCACGCAGCTGAACTGCGCGCTTTCGACGGCTCTACATTCCTCGGCTCGCCGCTCGAAGACGTGGTTGCCGAGCTCATTGAGCGCACGGTAAAGGTCAAGGCCTACCACGTCTCCTCCGATTTGAAGGAGAAGGGTCTGCGTGAATTCCTCAACTACGGGCACACGATGGGCCATGCCATCGAAAAGCTCGAGCATTTCCGCTGGAGGCATGGCAATGCGGTGGCCGTCGGTATGGTGTATGCCGCCGAGCTGGCCCATCTGATCGGTTACATCGATCAGGATCTGGTTGACTATCACCGCTCGTTGCTTGCTTCGATGGGTCTGCCGACGTCGTGGAATGGCGGCTCGTTCGACGACGTGCTCGCATTGATGCATCGCGACAAGAAGGCCCGCGGCAATGAGCTGCGCTTCGTGGTCCTCGACGAGATTGGTCACGTCGTACACCTCGACAACCCGCCCGCCGAAGCCGTGGAAGAAGCATTCCGTCGTATCCAGCAGTAATTGAACGGCCGTAGGCCGTGCCGTTCGCCATCCCCTCAGAAAAAGTACTTGGCTCCCCTCTAACGGAGGTACCCCGGAGTCGGATTTACCTTCTACCTCCCTCTGATGAGGGAGGTGCCCCGAAGGGGCGGAGGGAGAGAAGCACAAACAAAAGGAGTCCCAATGACCAAAGTCATCGTTGTCAATGGCCCTAACCTCGGACGTCTCGGCGTCCGCCAGCCCGACGTCTACGGTCGTCAAGACCTCGACACCCTGCGCAAGCTCTGCACCGAATGGGGCAAGGACCTCGGCCTCGAAGTCGAGGTGCGTCAGACCGACGACGAAGCCGAAATGGTGCACTGGATGCACCAAGCCGCCGACGAGAAAACCCCGGTGGTCATGAACCCCGCCGCCTTCACGCACTATTCGTATGCTCTCGCCGACGCCGCGCACATGGTCATTGACGAGAACCTGCCGCTTATGGAAGTCCATATTTCCAACCCGTCCGCCCGCGACGAGTTCCGCAAGCGTTCCGTAATCAGCCCTGTGGCCACCGGCACCATCACCGGCATGGGTTTCTACGGCTACAAGCTCGCGCTCGATGCTGTGGCGCACTTGCTGAGCGAATAGAGCCAAGCCCTCCAGCCAATCCCGGGTAGCAGTCGACGTTGCGCCCGGGATTCCTGTTACCTGAGGAAACCATAAGCGTCCAAGTAAAGGAAGCCATGACTCTCACCGCCACGGAACGTGATCTCGTCGATGCCGCGTCACGCTGGTTTGACGCCCACCGCGCACAGTTCGTCGATGAGCTGTGTGAGCTGCTGCGCTACCCGTCGGTTTCCGACGAATCGGACCCGAATCCTCGTCCGGGCGCGCCTTATGGACCCGAAGTACGCCGTGTATTCGACCATATGCTGGCCAAGGCAGGACGAGACGGGCTGCCTACGCGCGACTACACCGGCCACGTCATGGAAGTCGTTTATCCACAGGAGAACGTGGAGACCGACCGTGACATCGCCTTCGTCGACCACCTCGACGTAGTCCCCGCCGACGACGGTTGGACGCACGATGCCTTCGATCCGCAGGTTATTGGCGATATTGTTATCGGTCGCGGCTCATTGGACAATAAAGGCGTCGCGCTGACCAGCTATTTCCTACTCCGTTTCTTCAAGGAACACGACCACCGTTTCCGCCACCGCGTACGTATACTGTTCGGCGGCTCCGAAGAGATCGCGCTCAACGACATCAAATGGTTCGTCGCCAACATCGGCGCGCCGTACCAGGCCATCGTCATCGATGGTCCCTTCCCGGTGAACAATATCCAAAAAGGACTGCTCGATGTGGATGTCGAACTGCCGGTCGGGCCGCAATTGCGCGGTTGGCATGCCGGCACCGCCACTAACACGGTTCCCGGGGCCGCCGCAATCACCCTCACCGGCGTCGACGAATCTACCGTGCGGCAAGCATTCTGCCAGAGCGGCAACATCGCTCCAGATATCGCCGAGCGATTGCATATCAACGCAACAGCGCAAGGCGTCACGATTGAGGCCACCGGTGTCGCCGGTCATGCCTGCCAGCCGTCCGGTACCGTAAACGCTATAGCGGTGCTCACTACGGCGCTTGCCCGGTCCGGTCTGCTCGAAGGCCGTGACCTCACTGCAGCGCAGGCGATTGCCCAATGGACAAAAGACTCATATGGCACCGGCTTGGGTATCGATTGCGAGAATGCGGAAAGCGGACCGACTACCGCCAATGGTGGTTTGATTATACCGGCGAATGAGTTCGCTGAAGCAGACAAGGTATTAGGCGCGGTATCAGGTGAGACTTCTGAAGATGCCATCGTATTGCACTTCGACATCCGTTATGCGGTAGGCCAGGCACACGAACAAATCATCGAGCGTATTCAAGCACAAGCCGAAGCGGCGGGCGGCCGCATTGTCGACATCCTTAACGATGACCCATACTACGTGCAGGCTGACGACCCGCGTGTCCAGTTGCTCACCGCAACCTACAACGACGTGCTCGGTTGCGAGGCTCGACCCGTGGCTGTCGGCGACGGCACCCACGCCCGCTTTATCCCGCGCGCACTCAACTTCGGTCCCGAATTCCATGCCGACCATGTGCCGGCGGTCGACGGCATCGACTTGGAGACCCCGCCATTCATCGCACCAGGTGCCGGCAACGCGCACGGTGCCGATGAATGGGCCTCGCTGAAAAACCTGAAAACAGCGTTTGTCCTATATGCGTTAGGCCTAGTGCGTCTCGACCAATACCTGCAATAGCTGGCGGATAAGACGTTTGACGTGATTATGACCTTGCGTATGCTTTTTGACGAGCCTACTATTCGTATTGTTCAAGTACGCCATGTCGGGGCCGACGCGTCTGGTGAACACGCCGGGTCATACACGGATGATAGAGTGAAATTCCATGGTTAGAAGAACACATGGTAATTCTCAAGAACACGTCACCAAGCATATTTTCGTCACTGGCGGCGTTGTCTCCTCTCTCGGCAAGGGCCTGACCGCATCTTCGCTCGGTCGTTTGCTGCGCAGCCGCGGTATCCATGTTCTGCAGCAAAAGCTCGATCCGTACATCAACGTCGACCCGGGCACCATGAACCCGTTCCAGCATGGTGAGGTCTACGTGACCGAAGACGGTGCCGAAACCGATCTCGACATCGGCCACTACGAGCGTTTCCTCGACGTCTTCCTGAGCCAGAAGGCCAACGTCACCACCGGTCAGATCTATCAGGAAGTGCTGCGCAAGGAGCGCGCCGGCGAATACCTCGGCCAGTGCGTGCAGGTTATCCCGCACATCACCAACGAAATCAAGTCTCGTATGCGCGCCCAGGCTTCCGATGACGTGGATGTGATCATCACCGAAATCGGTGGTACCGTCGGCGACATCGAGTCCCAGCCCTTCCTTGAGGCCGCCCGCGAAGTGCGCCGCGATCTCGGCCCGGACAACTGCATGTTCGTGCACGTTTCCCTGGTGCCGTACATTTCCGCCGCCCACGAGCTCAAGACCAAGCCCACCCAGCACTCCGTGATGATGCTGCGCCAGCTCGGCATTTCCCCGGACGCTTGTGCTGCGCTCCGACCGCCCGCTCAATCAGTCCATCAAGGACAAGATCTCCCTGATGTGCGATGTCGATGCCGAAGGCGTGGTCAACTGCGTGGATGCGCCGAGCATCTACGATGTGCCGAAGATCCTGTTCGAGGAGGGCCTCGACGCCTATGTGGTGCGTGAGCTCGGCCTGCCGTTCCATGACGTCGATTGGGACGAATGGGCCGACCTGCTGGAGCGTGTGCACCACCCCAAGCACGAGGTCAACATCGCCATCGTCGGCAAGTACATCGATCTGCCGGACGCCTACCTGTCTGTCACCGAGGCCATCAAGGCCGGCGGCTTTGCCAACTGGGCCAAGGTCAACGTCAAGTGGGTTGCGGCCGATCGTTGCGAAACCACCGAAGGTGCGGCCGCCGCTCTCGACAACGTCGACGGCATCGTGATCCCCGGCGGCTTCGGCATCCGCGGCATCGACGGCAAGATCGGCGCTCTGAAGTTCGCCCGTGAAACCAAGCTGCCTGCCCTCGGCCTGTGCCTGGGCCTGCAGTCCATGGTCATCGAATACTCCCGCCACGTGCTGGGCATTGAAGACGCGAACTCTTCCGAGTTCGAGCCCGATTGCGCCAACCCGGTGATCGCCACCATGGAAGAGCAGAAGGACATCGTGGCCGGCAAGGGCGACATGGGCCACACCATGCGTCTTGGCTCCTACCCGGCTGAGCTGGAGGAAGGCTCGCTGGTCGCCGAACTGTACGGCACCACGCATGTCACCGAGCGTCACCGCCACCGTTACGAAGTCAACGTGGCCTACAAGGATCGTCTGCGCGAAGGCGGCCTGCGCATCTCCGGCCAGAGCCCGGACGGCGAGCTCACCGAGTTCGTGGAACTGCCGCAGGACGTGCACCCGTTCTATGTGGCCACCCAGGCTCACCCGGAGTTCAAGTCTCGCCCGACCAAGCCGCACCCGCTGTTCGCCGGCCTGGTCAAGGCCGCGCTCGACCATCAGGCGGCGCGCTGACGCACTTTCGTGCCGTGCATAATATCGTGGCATGATGTGCTGGCTGCCGTCATCGGCGTAGTGCAAGACATACGGTAAAGACGTGGTGGCGAAATATCTAATGATGTTTCGCCACCACGTCTTTTTTGTTGTATGAGCAGCATGCAGCATGATGTATTGGAAGGCGACGGTAAAAAATTACCGTTTCTATGGTGTGTTGGTAGTATGCAGATAACGCTTAGTAGGCCATCGCAGAAAGACCGACCATGACCGAACACCTTGATGACTCGACCCAGCAGTTTGCGCCTCTGTTTGGTGCGAATAATGCCGTCAGCGGCACTGTGGCAGACAGTGTGGATGCTGCTGCATCAGATTCCATTCAGGGCGATGAGATGAGGAGGCGCCGCATCTGGCCGTGGGTGGTGATTGCTTGTCTGCTGGTTGCCTTGGGGGCTGCCTGTGGCGGCGGTGTTTGGTTCTTCCAAGATCACGTGCTGCCTGGCACAACGCTATGGGGAAATTCAGTTACCGGCAAAACCGAGCAGGAGATTGTCGACCTAATCAACGACCAGGTCGACAACACCGCGGTACGAGCGAAATATCAGGGCAGTCGGCGACGTTCACGCTGAAAGATCTCGGCATCGAAGTTGATGGTGAAGCAATCGCATCCGATGTCATCAATGCCCAACGCGGTGACGCATGGTGGCAACAGTATGCGTTCTGGATTACGCATGATGTGGCCCCGCAAATCAATCCCGAGCTCGCTGATGGCAGTGTGGTAGATAAGGCGCTGAACATTGATGCACAAGAACCTGTTGACGCGCAAGTCGCATTGAACGATAACAACAGTGGCTTCAACGTTATTGCGGGAGAAAATGGCCAGGGAGCCAACGCCACCAGCATTGCGAAGCAAGCCATTTCCACAGTGGAGTCATTGGGCAGTGTCCAGCCACAGACCGTTCGGGTGGAACTCGACGTAACCGAACCGACGATTACCAATGCAATTGCCGATGAGGCGAAAACCACGCTGGAAACCCTAGTGAACAATGCCGTGGCCATCAAGGTGGCGGATAAAGACATCGCCACCGTGAATGCGTCCATGCTGGGTTCGGCCATGCGCATCGACGCCAACCAGCAGTCAAAGCTGAAAGACAATGAAGTACGTAATGGCTACGTGGTCTTTGATGCCGATAAGCTGCAGCAATACTATGACGAGCAAATCAAGCCGAATCTCAAATTGGAACGTGAAGACAAGAAGGTCGTCGTCAATAATGCTGGCGAGGTGCTGAGCACTGAAACAGACGGCCATGATGGCATTGTGATTGCCGATGGCGCGGATACGGAGGTTGGTGCTCGCTTGGCTCAGGTGCTGGCCACGGGAACTGGCTCAGTGAATGTGGACGGCAAGGTAGATCCCAAACAGGAAGTCAAGGTCACTCATCGCGTGGCGATTGACCTGTCCGACCGTAAGCTCTATGCCTATGAGAATGACACGGTGGTCAAGACATTGAATGTCGTGGTCGCGGAGGGCAACGACAACGTCACCGGCGAATGCGTTGGCATGATGTGTACGCCGACAGGTGACTTCAACGTATGGCAAAAGTTGCCCAGTCAAGATATGAGCGGCACGCTGAATCTTGCCGATGGCACGGTGGAAACATGGGATGTCAAAGACGTGGGCTTCGTCAATTACTTCTCCTCCGGTTGCGCAATCCACCGTATTGCCGGCGGATATGTAGCGGATGCCGTAATGCCCTCCATTGCCAACGGATCTCATGGTTGCGTGGGTATCGGATGGGATGTGGCCGAATGGTTCTACAACTGGTGCAATATGGGCACGAGCGTGCATATCCAAGTGTGATATGCAACAGTGTGATATGTAACAAATACGGCATGCAGTGGTGCGACACATAATGCCGCATACGCGATGTTCGGTGTGCATGGGACAAGCTTGCCCGGCTCCAATATCGCTGTATCGCATTCGTGTAATCAAGCCCACAGCCAATATGCGTCAGGGCGGCTAGTGTTTGCACTTGGGTTCTGCTAGGTTTTCATAGGATTAAGTGTGATACAAGGAAGGCAGGATGGTGACCGAAAACACAGCACCAAACGCCGCCGCTGACGTGGAGATGAGCCAGTATGTGGCTGATCGTACCCGCGTCAACGAGGACAAGATCAAGAAGGATGACGAGATCATCAGCCAGTTCGGCGACTACAACTATGGTTGGCATGATTCTGATGCCGCCGGCGAAGCCGCAAAACGAGGCATTGATGAGAACGTCGTACGCGCGATCAGCGCCGACAAAGGCGAGCCGCAGTGGATGCTCGACATGCGTCTGCGTGGATTCAAGGCGTTCCTCGAAAAGCCCATGCCCGATTGGGGTGTGGATCTCTCCGGCTTCAACGCAGACGACTTCAAGTACTACGTCAAGCCAATCGACAAGCAGGCGAAAAGCTGGGACGAACTGCCTGACGACATCCGCAACACCTACGATCGTCTCGGCATCCCGGAGGCGGAGAAGAACCGCCTCGTCTCCGGCGTGGCCGCCCAGTACGAGTCGGAGGTCATCTACAACTCCATCCAGGAGGACCTGAAGAAGCAGGGCGTCATCTTCGTCGACACGGACACCGCTGTGCGCGAATACCCTGAACTCGTCAAGAAGTACTTCGGCACCGTCGTGCCTCCGGAAGACAACAAGTTCGGTGCCCTCAACACCGCGGCATGGTCCGGCGGCTCGTTCGTATACGTGCCGAAGGGCGTGCATGTGGACATCCCGTTGCAGGCGTACTTCCGCATCAACACCCCGGCCATGGGTCAGTTCGAGCGCACGCTCATCATCGCGGACGAAGGCTCCTACGTGCACTACGTGGAAGGCTGCACCGCCCCGATCTGGTCCGAGGACTCGCTGCACGCCGCCATCGTCGAGATCATCGTCGAAAAGCACGCCCGCGTGCGTTACACCACCGTGCAGAACTGGTCGAACAACGTCTACAACCTCGTCACCCAGCGTGCCTACGTGCGCGAGGGCGGCACGATGGAATGGGTCGACGGCAACATCGGTTCCAAGGCCACCATGAAGTACCCGGCCTGCATCCTCGCCGAACCGTACGCCAAGGCATCCACCATGTCCCTCGGCTTCGCCGGCAAGGGCCAGTACCAGGACACGGGCGCGAAGATGATTCACCTCGCCCCGCACACCAGCTCCACCATCGTCGCCAAGTCCATTTCCCGTGGTGGTGGCCGCTCCGCCTACCGCGGTCTGGTCAAAATCGTCAAGGGCGCGTACGGTTCGTCCAACTCGACCGTGTGCGATGCCCTGCTGGTCGACGACTTCTCCCGCTCCGATACCTACCCGCATGTCGACGTTCGCGAAGACGACGTTTCGATGGCCCACGAAGCCACCGTTTCCAAGATTTCCGAAGACCAGCTCTTCTACCTGATGAGCCGAGGTCTCACGGAGGAAGAGGCGCGAGGCATGATCGTGCGCGGCTTCGTCGAACCGATCAGCCGCGAGCTGCCTATGGAATACGCGCTCGAACTCAACAGACTTGTGGAACTCCAGATGGAAGGATCGGTGGGCTGATTCCGATGACCGACAACACAACACCCGTCAAGGAAATCAAGATTCCGGTCGCCGACCCCAACGACCCGTACGCGATTCCGGCCGCCATGCCGTCCTCCGTGGACCATGCCGTGCGCTCGTTCAACGCAGGCGACTACCCGGAGCCCAGCCGCAAGCAGGACGAATGGCGCTACACGCCTATCGAGCGCATCAACGAGTTCTTCACCGTGTTCAAGCCTTCCGGCGAAACGCAGATCGAAGTCTCCATGATTGACGGCTCGCCGTTGGCCGAAGCGTGAAGCTCAGCCAGATCAAGCTCGGTGAGGGCCTGTCCGGCACTGTGTCCAAGCCCAACGACCGCGTCTCCGCAGTCGAATGGGAATCCGGCCGCACCGCAACCATTCTGGAACTGTCCGGTGAGATCGCCCAGCCCGTGCTCGTCAAGGTGCACGGCGCGGGGGAGGACCTCGACGCTTTCCATCTGGTGATCGCCGCCGCCGACAAGGCTCATGCGGACGTCGTCGTGGAACACGACGGTGACGCACGACTGGCCGAAGGCGTGGAAATCACCACCGGCAAGGACTCGCACGTCTCCACCACGTTCGTTCAGGAATGGGCCAAAACCGCCAAGCATGTGGCCAACCACCGCATCCACGTCGGCGAAGGCGCATCCCTGCGCCACTCCGTCGTGACCTTGGGCGGCGACATCGTCCGCATCCGCATGGATCAGGACTTCGGCGGCGAACAGGGCGACCTCAACATGCTCGGCATCTACTTCGTGGACCCCGGCGAGCACATCGAACACCGCACGATGGTGGTACACAACCACCCTGACTGCAAGTCCCGCGTGGTCTACAAGGGCGCGCTTGACGGCAAGGGCGCGCACTCCACTTGGGTGGGCAACGCGCTCATCCAGCCCACCGCCCCCGGCACCGACTCCTACGAGCTCAACCGCAACCTGGTCCTGACCCCGGGCGCCATCGCCGATTCCGAGCCGAACCTCGAAATCGAAAACGGCAACATCATCGGTGCCGGTCACGCCTCTTCGGTGGGCCGCTTCGACGACGAGGAACTGTTCTACCTCGAATCCCGCGGCATCCCCGAAACCGACGCCCGCAAGCTCGTGGTGCGCGGCTTCTTCGGCGAACTCGTCGAGGAAATCGGCATTCCCGCCATCTCCGAACATCTGATGACCGTGATTGACCGCCGACTGGCCCGTGGCGAAAACGACGCCATGGCACAGGTCCTCGAAGACAAGTAAGAACAGCATTTTTAGGAGCACAACAATGTCAACACTCGAAATCAAGGACCTGCACGTCCACGTCGAAACCAAGGAAGGCATCAAGCCGATCCTGAAGGGTGCCACCCTGACCGTCCACTCCGGCGAAACCCACGCCATCATGGGCCCCAACGGTTCCGGCAAGTCCACTCTCGCCTACACGTTGGCCGGCCACCCCAAGTACGTGGTCGACTCCGGCGAGGCCCTCCTCGACGGCAAGGACATCCTCAAGATGACTCCGGACGAGCGCGCCAAGGCCGGCCTGTTCCTGGCCATGCAGTACCCGGTCGAAATACCGGGCGTGTCCATGACCAACTTCTTGCGCACCGCCAAGACCGAAATCGACGGCGAGGCTCCCGGTATTCGCCAGTGGGCCAAGGACCTGTCCGCAGCCATGAAGCGCCTCAAGATGGACCCGAAGTTCGCCTCCCGTTCCGTGAACGAAGGCTTCTCCGGCGGTGAAAAGAAGCGCGCCGAAGTGCTGCAGCTCGAACTGCTGAAACCGAAGTTTGCCGTCCTTGACGAAACCGACTCCGGCTTGGACGTGGACGCCCTGCGCATCGTGTCCGAAGGCGTGAACCGCGCCAAGGAAGCCAACCAGTTCGGCATCCTCATGGTCACGCACTACACCCGTATCTTGAAGTACATCAAGCCGGACATCGTGCACGTGTTCGCCGACGGCCACTTCGTCAAGACCGGCGGCCCTGAGCTGGCCGACGAACTCGAAGAGAACGGCTACGACCAGTACCTGCCCGAAGGCGCCGACTCCGAGTCCGCACTGGCCTGAGTCCGTGACCGTGGGAGTCTGACATGCCCTATTCTCGACACGCTCCGGGCCGCTTAGGCCAGGTCTTTACGGTCGCGAACAGGCCATGTCAGACTCCCACTCGTTTCGTACAATTGTTACGTAAGTAGGGGGAACATAATGGTTGATTTTAAGGCGATTCGGGCGCAGTTCCCGATTCTGGATCAGGAGATTCACGGGCACCCGCTCGTGTACCTGGATTCTGCGGCCACCTCGCAGAAGCCGAATGCGGTGATCGACGCCGAGGCGAACTTCTACCGTACAATTAACGCCGGCGTGCACCGTGGTGCGCACGAACTGGCCGCCCGTAGCACCATGGCCTTTGAGGAGGCCCGAGCCAAGGTGGCCAAGCTGGTCGGCGCGAATGCGGCCGAAGGTGAAGAGGAGGTCGTCGTCACCGGTGGTGCCACGGCCGGACTGAACCTGCTCGCCACCGCATTCGGCAATGCATCGCTGGGGCGTGGGGGAGAAGCCGCCAAGCGTTTTGCCCTGAAGCCGGGCGATGAGATCGTCGTCTCGCGTGCGGAACATCATTCGGTGCTGCTGCCGTTCCAGGAGCTGTCCTACCGTACCGGCGCCACCTTCAAGTGGATCGACCTGACCGAGGACGGCCGTGTGCGTACGGACAACCTCGACGAAGTCATCACCGAGCGTACCAAGGTCGTGGCCGTCACCCACGTGGCAACGCCACGGGTGCCATCACCAACATCGCCCCGATCATCAAGCGTGCGCATGAAGTAGGTTCGATCTTCATCTTGGACGCTTGCCAGTCCGTACCGCACCTCAAGGTCGATTTCCACGCGCTTGATGTGGACTTCGCCGCCTGGAGCGCGCACAAGATGTACGGTCCTACCGGCGTCGGTTTCCTGTACGGTAAGCGCGACCTGCTCGAAGCCCTGCCGCCGGCCAACTTCGGCGGCTCCATGGTCGAGCTCGCCTACATGGACCACGAGGCCCAATACATGGCCCCTCCGGCCCGCTTCGAGGCCGGCACCCAGCCGGTCGCCCAAGTGGTAGCCGCAGGCGTCGCCGCCGAATGGATGATGAACATCGGGCTCGAGAACATCGAAGCCCATGAGAAGACCATCGCCGCCGAACTGCTCAAGCTCGGCGACGTCGATGGCATTCGCATCCTCGGGCCGCGCGAAAACGTGGACCGCATCGGCACCGTGGCGTTCGACGTGGCCGGCGTGCATCCGCACGATGTGGGCCAGTTCATCGACGCCCAGGGCATCGCGATTCGCGTGGGACACCACTGCGCCCAGCCGGTACACCGCCACTTCGGCCTATACGCATCCAACCGTGCCTCCTCCGGTGTCTACAATTCGGTCGAAGATGCCCAAGCGTTGGTCGAAGCGGCCAAGGGCATCCGTAAGTTCTTTGGAGTGGAGTAAAACAGAACACCATGAACGAATTCGGTATGAGCGGGGATGACCTCGAACAGATGTACCAAGAGGTCATCCTCGAGGCGTCGAAACATCCGCATGGCAAGGAATCCTTTGCGCCCAACGCAGCGGTCGAACAGTCCGCGGACGCAGCGGCCAATGTCACCGTACAAGCCAGCCACGAATACTGCACGCCCGGTGAATCGCACCAGTTCAACCCGACCTGCGGCGACGAGGCGACCATCCATGTCGAAGTCTCCGATGACGAACCGCACACCATCAAGCGATTGGTGTGGGACGGCCACGGCTGCTCCATTTCGCAGGCCAGCCTGTCGGTGATGGTCGATCTGGTGGACGGCAAACCGTTGACGAGGCCATGGATCTGGAACAGACATTCCCGCTTCTTTACTTTAATCGCTTCATCTTTCGATTTATAGCCTTTTTGTTTTGCTCTTCTTTTTTAGTCTTATGTTCTTGTCCTTCTATGCTTTTCAGGATTGTTAGTCGATGTAAATTCCATCAGTAAAGGAACTACTTACATCACTGTTGGCAGCATGCGTACAACGGACACGGTAATAATATCCGCCTTCCACATACAGTGTTCTGTTTGACATTGCTCTATTGGTATTTTTATTTTCCTTGTGCCAATTATCATAATATGACCATTCCTTGTCTTCTTCTTTGGCACGTTCTACAAGAACAGCTATCTGTACACTTTTGACAACCTGCCTTGCAACTGTTGTTCCACCTGCATAGATTTTTCCATTGTCAAGCTTTGTACACTTGGAATAACCAGTTAATAAGTCCTCACCTCTGGTAATCTTCGTATCATACCCTATCGACTCTTCTTCATGCGTCAACTCGGAGCCGTCTATTACTTTACCCTCTGCGGCTCTTGCCTCTTGCATGGATGTCATTGACAATCCTCCGACCAGCATTGCGGTCAGACATACAGACACGATTTTCTTCTTCATATCTCACCTCCATTCATGCTTTTTCTGCCCTCATATATTAATACACATAATTTTTCAAAAACTGTCGCTTTTATTTTGGAAAAATAAATTATTTAATATTTTTTCAAATTCCTGCTGTTTCATTGTCCCGTCAATAAATATTCTATATTGCCATATTTAAATTTTGCAACACAAACTTGATTTTTACTTTCTTTTAATTTATAAATTGTAACTTCAATTGAACAATCCTCTATTTTTTTAGTATATTCTTTTTCAATAGGATCTTCAAAATCAACTCCCCATGAGTTATCTCTGTATGGCATATTTATAAAATAGGCAATGGTCTTTTCATTGTATGTATAATACATCTCTGCGATTTGCTTATCTTCGTTTTAAATTCATTGTGTCAAAATTTTCATATTATTTTAAACATATAGATAATTTAACCACATCTGTACCAAATTTATTTCTTATTTCCTGATACGCCTTTTCTTCATCTTCACTTTCTATCATTTTTATCTTATGACTCGTACTTACTTTTTCAACCTCTCTATCCCCCACATTCTGCGTCATCATCCGCACGATCCTCTCCGGACCTCCCATACTGGTAATCCCCATTGCCATCACACAGACAATAACTGCTGCCAGTGCGAGATACATTTTCAAAGGCTTCTTTTTACGGCGGACTTTCTTTCCGGAAGGTCCTCCGGATCCTTTGTCCGATCCCTGCCTTCAGCATCTTGCGTCCCAGCTCCAGAGCCTCCGCGATCTTCTTCAGAGAGATGGTTGATTCTTCTTCT
>ENA-OQBG01000050-OQBG01000050.1-human-gut-metagenome-genome-assembly--contig:-NODE-50-length-39918-cov-5.759996_pt1 | contig 39918 bp, 51 predicted proteins | sample MGYA00242746_ERZ504551 | MGnify/ENA primary metagenome ERZ504551 (study PRJEB26092, sample SAMD00036289) | human gut metagenome | host: Homo sapiens | study: EMG produced TPA metagenomics assembly of... | reverse complement strand
CCCTCCTCCTCGGGAGCGGTAGCGCTCCTCGGGGATCAGCTCCTCGGGCGCGGTCACGTCGTCGGCGGCGCTGGCGATACGGGGAACACGCCCTCGAGCGCGCCTCGCCCAGGCCTCCTGCAGCTCGTCCAGATCAAGGGTCTCGCCGTAGGCGGTGAGCTCGTAGGGCTCGCACGTCACGCCGAGGTCGACCACGCACGCGCCGTCGACCTCGGGCAGCGCGGCGTCCTCGTCGAGCTCGACGATGAAGCAGCCGTAGGAGTGGTCGAACAGGTCGCGGGCGTCAGCCTCGTAGTAGGCCTCGGAAACCTCGAAGCCGATGCGGTTACCCAGGCAGGCCTTGAACAGGACCTCTGCCAAGCCGCCGAAGCCGACGGTGGAGACGGAGAGCGCCTTGCCCTCGCGCACGAGGTCCTCGACGGCGCTGAAGGCGGCGAGCAGGGAGTCGGTCTCGGGCAGCAGGTCGTCGACCTGGTAGGAGGGCTGGATCAGGGCGACGCGATGGCCGGCGCCCTTGAACTCGGGCGAGACGATGTTGGCGAGCTTGTCGACGGCCACGGCGAAGGACACGAGCGTGGGCGGGACGTCGAGGTCCTCGAAGGAGCCGGACATGGAGTCCTTGCCGCCGATGGCGCCGGCGCCGAGCTCGACTTGGGCCATGAGCGCTCCCAGTACGGCGGCCATGGGCTTGCCCCAGCGCTCGGGCACATCGCGCAGGCGCTCGAAGTACTCCTGGAAGGACAGGTAGACCTTCTCATGGTCGAAGCCGGTGGCCACGAGGCGCGAGATGCTCTCGACCACGGAGAGATAGGCGCCGCGGTACTGGTCGGCGTCCATGATGTAGGGGTTGAACCCCCAGCCATGCCAGAGACCGTGGTGGTCTCGCCGTCGACCGGGAACTTGGCGACCATGGCCTGGCTCGGGGTGAGCTGCCGGGTGCCGCCGAAGGGCATGAGGACGGTCGCGGCGCCGATGGTGGAGTCGAAGCGCTCGGACAGGCCCTTGTTGGAGCACACGTTGAGGTCGCTCACGAGCTCGGTCATGGCGTCGTGGAAAGACTCGCAGGTCTCGGCGCCCGGCACCATGGGGACGGTGCTCTCGTAGATGCCCTCGAGGGTGCCGAACTCCTCGAGCGCGGCCTCGGCGAGTTCGCTCTCGGGGTCGATGGGGGCGATGCCCTGGGCCACGACGTGGACGTCCTGGTACTTGGGCGCGCCGTTGGAGTTGAGGAAGTCGCGGGAGAGGTCGACGATGGCGTCGCCCTGCCAGGCCATGCGGACGCGGGCCTCATGCGTGACCTCGGCGATCACGGTCGCCTCGAGGTTCTCCTCGGCGGCGTAGCCCATGAACTCCTCGACGTCCTCCTCGGCCACGGCGACGGCCATGCGCTCCTGGGACTCGGAAATCGCGAGCTCGGTGCCGTCCAGGCCGTCGTACTTCTTGGTGACCATGTCGAGGTCGATGTAGAGGCCGTCGGCGAGCTCGCCCACGGCGACGGACACGCCGCCCGCGCCGAAGTCGTTGCAGCGCTTGATGAGGCGACAGGCGTCGCCGCGGCGGAAGAGGCGCTGCAGCTTGCGCTCCATGGGGGCATTGCCCTTCTGGACCTCGGCGCCGTCCTTCTCGATGGACTCGACGTTGTGGGCCTTGGAGGAGCCGGTGGCGCCGCCGATGCCGTCACGGCCGGTGCGGCCACCGAGCAGGATGATCTTGTCGCCGGGGGCGGGGCACTCGCGGCGGACGTGGCTCGCCGGGGTGGCGCCCACCACGGCGCCACCTCCATGCGCTTGGCCATGTAGCCGGGGTGGTACAGCTCAGAGACCTGGCCCGTGGCCAGTCCGATCTGGTTGCCGTAGGAGGAGTAGCCGGCGGCCGCGGTGGTCACGATCTTGCGTTGCGGCAGCTTGCCGGCGATGGTCTCGCTCACGGGGACAGTCGGGTCGGCCGCGCCGGTGACGCGCATTGCCTGGTAGACGTAGGAGCGCCCGGAGAGCGGGTCGCGGATGGCACCGCCCACGCAGGTGGCGGCGCCGCCGAAGGGCTCGATTTCGGTGGGGTGGTTGTGGGTCTCGTTCTTGAAGAGGAACAGCCAGTCCTGGTCCTCGCCGTCGACGTCGACGGTCACCTTGACGGTGCAGGCGTTGATCTCCTCGGACTCGTCGAGGTTGGTGAGGATGCCCTGCGCTTTAAGCCACTTGGCGCCGATGGTGCCCATGTCCATGAGGCAGACGGGCTTCTCGTCGCGGCCAAGCTCATGGCGCATCTCCATGTAGCGGTCGAACGCGGCCTCGACGGCGGCGTCGTCGATCTCGATGTTCTGGAGGTTGGTGCCAAAGGTGGTATGACGGCAGTGGTCACTCCAGTACGTATCGATGACGCGGATCTCGGTGATGGTGGGGTCGCGATCCTCGCCCTTGAAGTACTGCTGGCAGAAGGCGATGTCCGCCTCGTCCATGGCCAGGCCGCGATCGGCGATGAACGCCGCGAGGGCGGCCTTGTCCATCTCGCGGAAGCCGTCGATGACCTCGACCGGCTCGGGATCGGGAATCTCTTGAGTGAGGGTGTCCGGGAGCTCGAGCGCGGCGATGCGCGACTCGACGGGGTTCACCACGTAACCCTTGATGGCGTCGAGGTCCTCGGCGGAGAGCTCGCCGGAGAGCACGTACACCTTGGCGCAGCGCACGGTGGGGCGCTCGCCCTGGGAGATGAGCTGGACGCACTCGGCGGCGGAGGCGGCGCGCTGGTCGAACTGGCCGGGCAGCGCCTCGACGGCGAAGAGGTGAGCAGCATCGGCGGGCAGCTCCTTGTACACGGCGTCGACTTGCGGCTCGGAGAATACGGTGGGCACGCAGCGTGCGAACAACTTCTCGTCGATACCCTCGACGTCATAACGGTTAATGACGCGCAAAGCCGTGAGCGCCTCGATGCCCAAGGTGTCGCGGAGCTCGGTGAGCAGCTGCTTCGCCTCGACGTCAAACCCGGGTTTCTTCTCTACGTACACGCGAGAGACCATTGAGTCCTGCCCTTCTGTGGACGGGTTGGGCCGCTGGCGGCGGTCGTTCGGGCGCGTCCGAAAGGTGCGTCCGAACCGCCTTGAACCAGACGGATTGCTAACCCTTCAATAATACGCCACGCCCCCCATTTGGCGCTGCGGACCATCAGGCAATTTGCCCATGGGGCCAAAACGACACAACGACCTCTCCCGCCCGCCCCCGTCTGCGACTTCAGCCATTCATAACCAGTCTTACGGCAATGTCACCCGGTCGTAAGCCTTTCTTAACCATTGCGCGGGCACAATGGGCGATGCCGCATAAGGGAAACCCAAGCACTCTTGCCAAAAGGGCGACGGGGGGGGGTAGGCTCTAGCGGTCTGTCGAAAACGCGAACGAACGCGGACGGGGAAGTGATATGGCATGAAGTATTTGGAGATGATCGAGGCGGTTGCCGTGAGCGGCACCATGCTCCGGCGGTGCGCGTGTCGACGGGCGCTGAGTTCGATTACGGCGAGGTGTGGGCGGCGTCCGACGCGCTCGCGGCATATATATCGGCTCATGTCGAACGGGGCGTCCCGGTCATGGTGTACGGGAATAAGGACCCCTTCATGGTGGTGGGATTCCTCGCCTGCATGAAGGCCGGGTGTCCGTATGTTCCCGTCGACTGCACCTCGGTTCCCGCCAAACGCGTCGCGTCCATCGCAAGGCAAATCACGCACGAAGGGTCGTGTCCGCTGGTTTTGGCTACCGAGGATATTCCGCGTGTCGAGGAGATGCCGCCGCTCACGGTGTTGTCCCAAGACGAGTTCTGTCGCATCGCCGCGACGGGTGGCGAAAGCGATCGCGGGCGTTGGATTGCAGGCGAAGACATCGCCTACATTCTGTTTACCTCGGGGTCGACGGGTGCCCCCAAGGGCGTTGAGATAACCGCAGCGTGCTTTGACAACTTCTGCGCTTGGGACGTGGAGCTCGCCCGTATGGCGGACGAAGGCCGTTCCCTGGGCGCCGTTTGGCTCGATCAGGCGCCTTTCTCCTTCGACCTGTCGGTCTTTGAGATGGCCGGTGCCCTCGCGAGCGGGGGATCCCTCTACTCCCTTGCCTCCGCAACGCAAAGCTCCGCTTCATCCCAGATGAAGGCCCTTGCGGACAGCGGCGTCCAGGTGTGGGTTTCGACCCCATCGTTTGCCGAGCTGTGTCTGGCGAACGTGGAGTTTCGCGATAAGCTCCTGCCCGATCTTCGCCTGTTCATCTTTTGCGGTGAGACGCTCCCCAACATGGTAGCCGCCCATCTTCTCGAGCGCTTTCCAACTGCCCGCATCCTCAACACGTACGGACCGACGGAGTCGACGGTGGCAGTGACCTCGGTTGAAGTCACGGCAGACATGGCGTCTTCCGACGAGCCCCTGCCCGTAGGCGTCCCGCGTCCTGGCACGCGCTTGCGCATCGTGGATGCGGATGGATCCGATTGCGAGCCGGGCGTTTTCGGCGAGGTCGTAATCGAGGGGAACACCGTTGCACGTGGCTACTTTGGCCGCGACGACCTCACCGCGCGGGCATTTGGGCAGGCCGAGCTCGATGGCGAGCAGGTGCGGGCGTACCGCACGGGCGATGAGGGCATGCTCGACGAGGACGGCATGCTTCACTTCCGCGGTCGCCTGGATCTTCAGGTGAAGCTCAACGGCTTCCGCATTGAACTGGGGGAAATAGAGGAGCAGCTGCGCCGGCTCCCCGAAGTCGCCGCTGCCGCGGTGACGGCCACATATCGCGACGGGAAGGTGTCGCACCTGGTGGCGCACGTGGTGCCCGCGCGCCCGCTTGAGCAGACGCCGTTTAGGGAGGGGCTCGCGCTGAAGGAGCGTCTAAAGGCGACGCTTCCACACTACATGATTCCCAAGAAGGTTGCATTTCGAGATTCACTGCCCATGACGGGCAATGGCAAGCTCGATCGCCGGAGCCTGCAGAGCGCGGGCTGCTAGGAGGACGCATGGGTTTTTATACCTCGCCGTCGTTCTTCATGGCATCTGCCTTCCTGGTGGTGCCCGCCGCCGTTCTCGGCCTCACGGGCAGGTCCATGAGGGCATATGGCATGACGGCGTCGTGTCTGATGATGGCACTGCTGTTTACCGGGAATCCACAGGGTCTGGCAGCGCTTGGCGTCTTTCTCACTATCGCTTCGCTGGGTGCCTATGCGGTGCATCGCAGCTGGTGTACCGAAGGCGGTGCCAAAAGCCTTGCGGTCTATCGCGCGGCCCTGCTATCCACCATCGTCCCGCTGGTGATCTATAAGGTTGGGGCGGTGTTTGACCGGGACCTGCTGGGGTTCATAGGCATCTCCTATATCACCTTTAAGGCGGTGCAGGTTCTCATCGAGATGCGCGACGGCCTCATCGAGCGCATGGATCCGCTCGACTATCTGTATTTCCTGACCTTCTTCGCCACGTTCACCTCGGGACCGATCGATCGATCCAGGCGCTTCGTCGAGGACATCCACGCCCCTAGACCGCGCTCCGATTACGCCGACCTGCTCACGCGCGGCGTCATGATGATGTTCGCGGGCGCCGCAATGCAACTCGTCCTCGCGACGATTGCGCGGGGGTTCTACGACGCGAGTTGCGCTCCCGCCGGCACGCTCACGCTCGATGCGCTCACTATGCCCGTCGCCTGCCGTGAAGTGCTTCGGGCATATGGGTACGCGGCGTACCTCTTCTTTGATTTCGCCGGGTACTCGCTTATGGCGATGGGCTTGGGACGGTGCTTTGGCATCGCCGTTCCGGCGAATTTTCGCGCCCCGTACATCGCGTCGATATCAAGGATTTTTGGAACCGCTGGCACATAACGCTGTCGACGTGGCTGCGCGACTTCGTGTTCATGCGGTTCGTTCGCATGGCGACCAAGCGCAAGCTCTTTTCGAGCAGGCTGCAGACGGCGTGCGCCGCCTACATGGTCGACATGGCGCTTATGGGGGCTTGGCACGGATTGACGGTGGACTACCTTGCGTACGGTATCTATCACGGTGTCCTGCTCGCGGTGACGGAGGTCTACCAAAAGCGCAGCTCATTCCATAAGCGCCATCGCAAGGAGGGTTGGTACAAGGTGGCGTCGTGGTTTGTCACCTTGCAGCTCGTGGTCTTGGGGTTCGCCCTGTTCTCAGGGCAGGTCTCGGGCCTGATTGCGGCGGCGTTAGGCTGACGATGAGCTCGTCGGCATATAGACAAGGCGCCTGCGTGGCGCATGAGAGAAAGGAATTTCCCATGGCAATGGACAAGAACGAGATCGAATCCCGGGTACTCGAGATGCTCGAAGAGATCTGCGATGACGAGGCGGTGCGCGAGGAACGCGATGTCGACCTGTTCGAGGCGGGTCTGCTCGACTCGCTCGCGGCCATCGAGGTGCTCGTTGGCATTGAGGAGAACTTCGGGGTCGAAATCGCGCCCACGGCGGTTGAGCGCAAGGAGATGAACACGGTGAATAAGATCATCGAGCAGATCGCGGTGCGCTTGTGAGCGCCTCCGGAGGGCGTTTTGGGCGAACCGGGAGTGCGGTGTCACCCGTGGCGTCCGTGTCGCATGTGGTGGAGCGCGTGCGAGCATGGTGGTATGGGGGCTCGGTTTCTGCGGCGATCGCCTGGACGTGCGCGCTTGTGGCACTCGCCGCCCTGCTTGTGTGGTTTTTCATCTGCTCTCCGTACGGCGCGCCGGCTGCTCCGGTTTACGCCGAGTTTTAGCATGCGACCGATAGCGAGAGGAGGGAGCATGATATGAAGCGTCTCATTGCGGTATGCGCCGCGCTTGCGCTGATTTCGAGTGCCGGTGTTGCCTTTGTGTGCGCGGGTGGCGTGCGCGCCCTGCCGCCTTCGGACTTGAGGACGGCGTATCCCAGTTACGCGGAGGTTGCGAGCTGGGATTTCATGGCGGGCGAGTACGATGCGCTCCGAAGGGGTGGAGACGAGCCGCGGCTTATTCTCGGCTCTTCCGAGCTCAATTCGGCCCCTGCGGGCCCCGCTCATCCGGGCCGTCTGTTCGCCGATGGGCGATATGGCGTCACCTCGGTTGTGGCGGGGCGGGCTGGCGTCAATGACCTGTGGCAGGCGATTGAGGTTGGCGCGTTCGCTCCCCATATGCCAAAGGGGAGCCGTCGCGTCGTCATCTTTGCGAGCATGCAGTGGTTCATGTGCTATCGGGATCCGGCGAGTACCTTTCCCGGCGTGTTTTCGCAAGGCGCCTACGATGCGTTCATGGCGAACCCCTCCATTTCGCGTGAGATGAAGGCTCGTGTTGTCGAGCGCGTGCGAACATATGGCGTTGAAGATGCCGACGGGAGCGCCTCCACGCCTTTGGGATTCGTGAACGCCGCGGATCGCGCTGCGACCTCGCTCGCCTCCGACCTGCGCCTCGCGCAGTCGTTGCGCGCGGATGGGGCGGGGGAGCCGCATGACCCCAAGGCGAGTGCGGGCAAGCAGGGCACCGCGGGAGGAAAAACCGCCGCGCTCGATTGGGGCGCGCTCATCGAGGAGGGTAAGCAGCGTGCGTCCAAGGGCTCGTCTAACAACGAGTATGGTTTTTACGATGGCTGGTACGAGAAGAAGTTCGCAGCCTGGCTCGACGGTGCCCAGCGCGCCTGGCACGTGGACGACGGCGTGTACTTCAGCCAGCAGGAATACGAGGATTTCGAGCTCATGCTCGACGTTTGCCGGCAAGTGGGCGTAGAGCCGCTCATCGTTATCCAGCCCGTCAAGGGCAAGGCGTACGACCAGACCATCTACACGCGGGAGGTGCGCGAGGCGTACTACACGACGATCCGCGCGATATGCGATCGCATGGACGTGGAGGTCGCCGATTTTTCGGGATACGAGTACGATCCGCTGTTTCTGCGCGACTATTCGCATCCGTCCGCCTATGGCAGCGCCCTATACTCCCAGGCTATCTATGACTTTTGGACGCGCTAACCACGGCGATTTGGGTATAAACAGTTGATATGCACGAGGCGTCCGTCAGGACGGACGCGAGACCAGACCGAAAGGGCTCATGTTCGATCAGCAGACCCGCCGCATCGCTTTGCTCATTGCCTTTGGCGTGTGCCTGCACGTCGCCGTTTCCCATCTCGACGTGGTACTGGGTGCCCTGTCCGCGATCGTCGACATCTTGTTCCCCGTTCTACTTGGCCTGGGTTTCGCCTTCGTTCTGAACGTGCCCGTTTCGGGCATGGAGCGCTTGCTTGCTCGTCTTACCTCCCGGCTGCCTGAGAAGCACCGGCCTCGCCCGGGCACCGTCACCATGGCGAGCATCGTCATCGTGCTCATCCTCATCGCAGGCGTCGCCGTACTTGCGGTGACCATGCTCGTCCCTCAACTCGTCGCCTCTGCCAAGACGATCGCGCCGTTGCTTGCCGAGCGCCTTCCCGAGATCGAGCGGGCGCTCGCCGAGAGCGGCTTCGACGTCGACAGGCTCGCCAAGGTGTTCCAACACTCCAGCTCCTCCGCGGCTGATGGTTCCGCGTCGGGGCTCGAAGGATTACTGAGTTTCGGCCTCGGGTCGGTCGCGACCTCGGTGTTCGCGGCGGCGCGCTCGACGGTCTCGGTTATCTCCAGCACCGTGTTCGCCTTCGTGATCGCCGTGTACGTCTTGGCGAGCAAACGCACGCTCGGCCGTCAGGTGAATCGCGTCATGGACGCCCATCTCGATGCGGGTCACGCCGCGCGGATCCGCCATGTCGCGCATCTCGCCTCCGACACGTATTCCAAGTTCCTTTCCGGCCAATGTGTCGAGGCATGCATTCTGGGAACGCTGATATTCCTCGCGTTCTCCGTGGTTCGCTTGCCCTATGCCGGGCTCATCGGCTTCTTGACGGCCCTGTTCGCCTTCGTTCCATACGTGGGCGCGTTCGCCTCGTGCGCGATCGGCGCGTTCCTCACGCTGCTCGCCTCGCCCGAGCACGCGCTGCTCTGCGTCGTCGTCTACCTGGCGGTTCAGTTCGTCGAGAACCAATTCATCTACCCGCACGTGGTGGGCTCCTCCGTGGGGCTTTCCGCCCTGTGGACGCTCATTGCCGCGCTCGTGGGCGGCAACCTGTTTGGCATCGTGGGCATTGTGTTCTTCATTCCCATCGTGGCGGTGCTCTACGAATTGTTCAGGGAGTGGACGAACGCGCGTCTTGCGGAGCGCGGCGCGGCGGGGGAGGCCGATGCATGATTGAGATTCGCGATATCGCCAAGACGTATACCACGGGCGATCTGGTTCAGCGTGCGCTCGACGGCGTTTCGGTGACCTTTCGTGACAACGAGTTCGTGGCGGTGCTCGGGCCATCCGGCTCAGGCAAGACCACCTTTCTGAACATCTTGGGCGGATTTGACCACGCCGACTCCGGTGACATCGTGGTCAACGGCATCTCCACGCGTGACTACGGTGACGCCGAGTGGGACACCTATCGTAACCACCGCGTGGGCTTCATCTTCCAGAGTTATAACCTCATCCCGCACCAGACGGTGCTCGCCACGTCGAGCTTGCTCTCACCCTGGCGGGCATCGCGCCGGCCGAGCGCACGCGCCGGGCGACGGCAGCGCTCGAGCGCGTGGGTCTGGGCGGCCATATCAACAAGAAGCCTGCCCAGCTCTCGGGCGGTCAGATGCAGCGCGTCGCGATTGCCCGCGCGCTGGTGAACGACCCTGAGATCGTGCTGGCCGACGAACCCACGGGTGCCCTCGACACTGAGACGGGCATCCAGGTCATGGACCTGCTTGCCGAGGTCGCGCGCGAGCGGCTCGTGATTATGGTTACGCACAATCCGCAGCTCGCTGAAGACTACGCCACGCGCGTCGTGCGCATCCAAGACGGTCGTATCGTGGACGACACGCGTCCGGTGGGCGAGAAGGAGCTTGCCGAGGGACTGGCGGAAGGGGCGGGCCGCGAGACGTCCACTGACCCCAAGAAGCGCTCGTCCATGAGCCTGCTCACGGCGCTGTCGCTCTCCTTCAACAACCTGATGACCAAGAAGGGCCGCACCATCATGACGGCCTTCGCGGGTTCGATCGGCATCATCGGCATCGCGGCGATCCTGGCGCTCTCCAACGGTGTGAACGGCTATATCGCCAAAGTCGAGCAAGACACGTTGTCGAGCTATCCGCTCACCATTGCCCGCCAGAGCTACGACCTCACGAGCATGATGACGGGCGACGCGGGCACTTCTTCGGGCGAAGATACCGCCGGCGCGGCGGGGGAGGGCACGGCCGGTGACGACACGGCTTCCGCCTCGCACGATGACGCCCAACCCGAGCCTGGTGATAAGATTCCCGTGTTCACCATGCTCTCCGACATGTTCGCCAGCGTGAAGTCGAACGACATGGCGAGCTTCAAGGCCTTCCTCGATAAGGACGCCGATGAGCTCGAAGGAGAGGTGTCCGCCATCCAATACGATTACGGCATCACGCCGCTCGTGTACCGCGCGGACGAGGGTACCGATCCGGTCCAGGTCTCGCCCAACGCCTTGTCCACGGCTATGACCGGCGGGGCGAGCTCTGCCGCCATGGCGGGCACGATGATGACGGGCACCACCGCCTTCAACGAGATGATTGACAATCCCGAGTTGCTCGACGAGCAGTACAACGTGGTGGCCGGTCGTTGGGCGCGCGAGGCCGATGAATGCGTGCTCGTGCTCTCTGCCCGCGGCAAGATTTCCGACTACACGCTTTACAGCCTCGGCGTGCTCGACCCCTCCGAGCTCGATCGCATGGTGGACGGCGCCATGAGCGGCTCGGGCGAGATCGATGTGCCCGAGGTCGACGTGGACTTCACCTACGAGGATGCCCTGGGGACGAGCTTCAAGGTGCTGACCGCCTCCGATTTCTACCGCAAGAACGCCGAGACGGGCGGTTGGACGGACATGTCCGATGACGCCTCGTTCGTAGGGCAACAGGTCGCGAACGGCCTCGACCTCAAGGTCGTGGGTGTGGTGCAGCCGAGCCCTACGGCCAAGTCCGCGGCGCTCTCGCAGGGCATCGCCTACACGCATGAGCTCACCGACGAGCTCATGGAGCGCGCTGCGAATTCCGAGATCGTCAAACAGCAGCTTGCGCGCCCCGAGGTCGACGTGTTCACCGGCAAGCCCTTCGCCACCCTGCAGGAGGAGGCGAAGCAGGGCGTGGACCTGGCGAGTTTGTTCATCGTGGACGAGGCGGGCCTCAAGTCGGCGTTCAAGATCGACGAGAAGGCGTTGGGCGCCGGGCTCGACCTGTCTGGATTCGACTTTGCAGGGCTGAACTTGGGCGCGTCGATATCGACCTTTCCGGGGCGCTCGGCTCGCTCGATCTCGACGCGATCTTGGCCAACCCGCCGCAGCCCGATCTATCCGAGATTTGGGTGACTTGAGTGACGGCGACCTGCTCACACGCGAGCAGCTTGAGGCGTCAATGCAAGCGGCGTATGCGTACTCGAGTGGTTTCGTGGCATGGCTCGAAGGCAACGGCGGGGATCTCAGGCCCGATGACCCCGACTTCGCCGCCAAGTTGCTCGAGGCGTTTGCCTCGTATAACAACGCGGAAGAGGCTCAGGCGCAGCTTGCCATCATCGCAAAAACGCGGGCGAGCCGGTGGCGGAGCGCTTGCAGGAGGCGATGCGGCCCTATATCGAAAACCAGCTTGCCCCGTATATGACCGAGGCATTCTCCCAGATGCTCGATCAGGCGGGGGAGAAGATCGGCGCCGCGATCGCCTCCCAGCTCCAGATGGGGCTTGGCCAGGCGATGGCAGCGGTTGCCCCGCAGCTCGCGCAGCGCCTTGCGGCGAATATGCAACAGGCGTTCTCGGTTGACGGCACCGCGTTCGCGAATGCGATTCATTTCAACATGGATGCCGAGGACCTGTCATCGCTCATGACCAGCTACGCGAACGCCGGCAAGCTCACGTATAGCAACAATCTCTCTACGTTGGGATACGCCGATCCGTCCGACCCGCAGTCGGTGAGTATCTACCCCGTCGACTTTGAGGCCAAGGAGGTTGTGCTTTCCGCGATTGATCGCTACAACGAGGATATGCGCGCGGCGGGCGAGGACGACAAGGCGATCGTCTACACCGACTACATGGGTGTGCTCATGGGCAGTGTCACGAGCATCGTCAACATGATCTCGCTTGTGCTCATCGCCTTCGTGAGCATTTCGCTCGTGGTGAGCTCCATCATGATCGGCATCATCACGTATATCAGCGTGCTGGAGCGCAAGAAGGAAATCGGCATTCTGCGCGCTATGGGTGCGTCCAAGCGCAACATCGCCAATGTCTTCAACGCCGAGACTTTCATCGAGGGCCTCATTGCCGGCGTGTTGGCGATAGCCGTGGTGGTGCTGGTGTCGTTCCCGGTGAACGCGTGGGCGCTCGCGAACCACCAGATCGAGAACGTCATGCAGTTGCCGGTGGCGTCCGCGCTCGGGCTCATCCTCATTAGCGTGTTGCTCACCGTGGTTGCGGGCCTCATCCCGAGCCGCAACGCCGCCCGCCGCGACCCGGTGGAGGCGCTGAGAAGTGAGTAAAACCTCAATTTGGGGACAGGCACTTTTTGAGGTCGAGAAAGCGCGGGGGACTGAGTTAACTAACAGTTAGGTTTCCTGGCTCAAACATGAAGACGTCTCAATTGTGCGAACGATCGCCAGCTGGTGAAATAGTCAGTGAACAGCTGCGACGCATACACTTTGCACGAAGGGACGAACCATGCATATTTCCGAGGTCATCCGTAACCGCCGACGCGGGCTGGGCTTGACGCAGGAGCAGGTGGCTCAGCGCCTGGGGGTTTCTGCGCCGGCAGTCAACAAGTGGGAGCGCGGCATGAGCTACCCGGATATAACGCTGGTCCCCGCTCTCGCACGCCTGCTCGAGACAGACGCCAATACCCTCCTGTCGTTCGAACCCGAGTTGAGCCAAGAGGCGAACCTCGAAATTCAACGCGAGGTTGACCGGCTGGTCCGAGAGGATGGGTACGAGGCGGGTTTCGCATACGCGCAGGAGCGGATGCGCCTGTATCCGGCAAGCGATGAGCTCGCCATCGTGCTCACGCAGTACCTGGACGGCGCGCTCACACTCTTTCAGGTTGAGGAGCCAGATAGGTATCGTCCAACGCTGGACAAAGCCTACGAACGACTGGCCCAAAGTGCCCTGCCCGAGGCCCGCGAGCAGGCCTGCGGCATGCTGATCGCGCGCGCCATGCAAGATGAGCGCTACGAGGACGCACAGTGCCTGTTCGACACCATTCACCAGCCGCAGATTGACAAGGAGGAGCGCCAGGCGATTCTTCTTATGCGCCAAGGCCACGATGAGGAGGCGGCGCGTGCGTGGGAGGCGCGCCTGATTAGGATGTCGGCTGACCTTATGGGGACGGTCAATAGCATTATCGAGATTGCCTTGCGCGAGGACCGCGTGGACGATGCGCGTGCATGCGCCCGCCGCGCGCAAACGCTATTTGAGGCGCTCGACCAACCTGGGTGGATGGGGCTCGTGCCCAGCTTGACCGTTGCGGTGGCAAAAAAGGATGCGAATGAGACGTTTGATCTGCTTGAGCGGATTATGACGTCTCTGTATGGTGCCGACGCCGCCGCTCTTAAGAGCCCTTTGTATCGCTTCACCAACTTTAATGACTTGACGCTGCTTACCTCGCAAATGGGCACCGTGATGCTGGCCGGTGTTCAAGCGGATGAGGAGTACGCGTTTTTACGCGAGGCTCCCGGCTATGAGGCCTTTCTTAACAAGTGGAATTCACGGTAAGTTTCGAGTACGTCGCTGCTCGGCCGCCCCCGTCCGGGGCATCGCGGGGCGATATGGGGCGACGGCAACAGCCGCCCGCACTCTCGCCAACCGCCCTCACCTGCAAAAACATTGCGAAGACAATATGGAGACGCCCGTGGGCGTGTATACTAATCAAGCTGTGTCTACTAGGAGGATTCTGCCTAGGCCGTCTACCTGCGCAAATGGGTTGCCGCGCATTGAGGGTCGAAGCGAATGCAAGGAGTAGCGCGCAAGTCCGTATGTGGTCCTCTAGGGGCACGCGCAAGGGGCGCGTGCAATGTCCCAAGACCACCGAGAGTTGGAGATCGAATGATCAACATGATTCTCGGCCGCAAGATCGGTATGACCCAGGTTTGGGACGAGGACGATAACGTCGTCCCCGTCACGGTCATCCAGGCTGGCCCCTGCACCGTCTCGCAGGTTAAAACTGAGGCGACCGACGGCTACAACGCCGTCCAGATCGGCTTCGGCGACATCAAGTCCAAGCACGTGAACAAGCCTATGGCTGGTCACTTTGCCAAGGCTGGCGTCGAGCCCGTCCGTTACCTTCGTGAGGTCCGCGTCGAGAACGGCGAGGAGCACAAGGTCGGCGACGTCGTCACTGTCGCCGATTTCGAGAACGTCGCCAAGGTCGACGTCATCGGCACCTCCAAGGGTAAAGGCTTCCAGGGTCGCATCAAGCGCTGGAATCAGCACCGCGGCCCCATGACCCACGGTTCCCACATCCAGCGTCACCCCGGCTCCATCGGCCAGTGCGCGTACCCGGCCCGCGTCCTCAAGGGCGTCAAGATGGCCGGTCACATGGGCAACGCCCGCGTGACTGTGAAGAACCTCTCCGTTGTCCGCATTGATGCTGAGCAGAACCTCATGCTTGTCAAGGGCGCTGTGCCCGGTGGCAAGAACGGTCTGGTCGCCATCCGCATGGCGTAAAGGAGGACCGTCGCTATGTCTAAGTTTGAAGTGAAGAACGTCGAGGGCAAGCAGGTCGCCGAGGCCGAGCTCGCCGACGCCGTGTACAGCATCGAGCCGAACGTGCACGTCATGCACCACATCGTCACGTGCCAGCAGGCCTGCTGGCGTCAGGGCACCCAGTCCACCAAGGGCCGTTCCGAGGTCTCCGGTGGCGGCAAGAAGCCGTGGCGTCAGAAGGGCACCGGCCGTGCCCGTCAGGGTTCCATCCGCGCCGCCCAGTGGCGTGGTGGCGGTGTGATCTTTGGGCCCAAGCCCCGCACCTATGTGAAGCGCATGAACAACAAAGAGGTCAAGCTCGCCATGCGTTCCGCCCTGTCCGCCAAGCTCCGCGACAACGAGCTCGTGCTCGTGGACGACTACGGTTTCGAGAAGCCGTCCACCAAGGCCGCTGTCGCCATGCTCAAGGCTCTGGGTCTCGAGGGCAAGCGTCTGACCATCATCGTTCGCGAGGATGACATCAACGCCTATCTCTCCTTCCGCAACATCCCCAAGACGTGGATCATCACGCCCGCCGAGGCCAACACCTATGACCTCATCAACAACGGTGCGCTGATCATGCCCGCCGACGTCGCCGCTCACTTCGGGGAGGTGCTCGCCTAAATGACCGCTCACGAGATCATCATCCGCCCGATCGTGTCCGAGCGTTCCTACTCCGCCATGGAGGAGAACAAGTACACGTTCGAGGTCGCCAAGAACGCCAACAAGTTCCAGATCAAGGACGCTATCGAGGAGCTCTTCGGCGTGAAGGTTGTTCGCGTCAACACCCTGAACGTCAAGCCCAAGACCAAGCGCGTTCGCTACGTCGCTGGCAAGACCCGTTCTTGGAAGAAGGCCGTCGTCACGGTGGCCGAGGGTCAGACCATCGAGGTCTTTGGCGCCCAGGCGTAATTCACGCCTACGTTAGTTCTTGACGCTTGCCTCTCGTGTAGGGGAGGCAAGCTCAAGTGCTCCGTGCGTAAAAATAGGAAACGCCCGGAGCCGTGGTAATCCGGTGTCACTGCATCCGCATCCCAGCTTGCAGTGGCCAACGGACCGATATGAAAGGGATAAGGAATGGCTGTAAAGCACCTTAAGCCGACCAGCGCCGGCCGTCGCTGGCAGACGATCGCGGACTTCTCCGAGATCACCTGCACCACGCCCGAGAAGTCTCTTCTCGAGCCGTTGCCGGTCAAGGCTGGTCGTAACAACGCCGGTCGCATCACCATGCGTCACCAGGGCGGCCGCGTTAAGCGTCAGTACCGCGTTATCGATTTCAAGCGCAATAAGGATGGCGTGCCGGCCAAGGTCGCTACCATCGAGTACGACCCGAACCGTTCCGCTCGCATCGCCCTGCTTCACTACGTGGACGGCGAGAAGCGCTACATCCTGGCCCCCAAGGGCCTCAAGGTCGGCGACACCGTCGTTTCCGGTGCCGGCGCCGACATTAAGCCGGGCAATGCCATGCCGCTGTCCGAGATTCCCGTGGGTACCCTCATCCACGCAATCGAGTTCCAGCCTGGCAAGGGTGCCGCTATCGCCCGTTCCGCTGGTACCGCTTGCCAGCTCATGGGCAAGGAGGGCAAGTACGCGATCATCCGCATGCCTTCCTCCGAGATGCGCCGTGTCCTCGTGACCTGCCGTGCCTCCATCGGTGAGGTCGGCAATGCCGAGCACTCCAACATCGTGATCGGCAAGGCCGGTCGCCATCGTAAGATGGGCGTCCGTCCGACCGTCCGTGGTACCGTCATGAACCCGGTCGATCACCCGCACGGCGGTGGCGAGGGTCGTTCGCACACCTCCGGTCGTCCGTCCGTCTCTCCGTGGGGCACTCCCTCCAAGGGCTACCGCACCCGCAACAAGAAGAAGACGTCCAACGACCTCATCATCCGTCGTCGCAAGAAGTAATCGATACTCGTTAGGAGAAAGCACTTATGAGCAGAAGTCTCAAAAAGGGCCCGTTCGTAGAGGCGCGCCTCCTCTCGCGTATCATCGCGATGAACGAGGCTGGCAAGAAGGACGTCGTGAAGACCTGGTCCCGCGCGTCCACCATCTTCCCCGAGATGGTCGGCCACACCATCGCCGTCCACGACGGTCGCAAGCATGTTCCCGTGTATGTCACCGAGTCCATGGTCGGTCACAAGCTGGGCGAGTTCGCGCCCACTCGTACGTTCCGTGGCCACAAGGCCAAATAGGGGGTTTAGGTAAATGGCTACTACTTCCACCGAGACCCGCGAGGTCCGCGCTACGGCCAAGTACGTGCGCGTTTCCCCCGGCAAGGCTCGTCTCGTGATCGACCTGATCCGCGGCAAGAACGTCGCTCAGGCCTTCGATATCCTTCACTTCTGCACGCGCTCCGTCGCTGTTGACGTGGAGAAGGTCCTGCGCTCCGCCGTTGCCAACGCCGAGCACAACAACCAGATGCGCGCTGACGACCTGTTCGTCAAGGCCGCGTATGTCGACGAGGGCCCCACGCTTAAGCGCATCCGTCCTCGCGCCAAGGGCTCCGCTTCCCGCATCCTCAAGCGCACGAGCCACATCACTGTCGTCGTCGCTCCTCGAAAGGAGGCTTAAAGCGTCATGGGTCAGAAAGTCTATCCTACCGGCTTCCGTCTTGGCATCACCGAGAACTGGCGCTCCCGCTGGTTCGCTGAGAAGGATTACGCCAAGACTCTCGGCAACGATATCGAGATCCGTCGTTTCCTCGAGAAGCGCCTCGCCCGTGCCGCCGTCTCCCGCGTTGAGATCGAGCGTGCCGGCGACAAGGTGAAGGTCATCATCCTCACCGCCCGTCCTGGTGTCGTCATCGGCAAGAAGGGCTCCGAGATCGACGGTCTCCGCACCGAGCTCGAGCGTGTCGCCGGCGTTACCAAGGGCAACCTCTCCGTCGACGTCATCGAGGTCAAGCGTCCCGAGCTCGACGCCGTTCTGGTTGCTCAGTCCATCGCCGAGCAGCTCGAGGGCCGTGTGGCCTTCCGCCGCGCCATGCGCAAGGCCGTCCAGTCCGCTCGCAAGGCCGGCGCCAAGGGTATTCGTATCCAGTGCTCCGGTCGTCTCGGCGGCGCCGAGATGGGCCGTCGCGAGTGGTACCGCGAGGGTCGCGTGCCGCTGCACACCCTCCGCGCCAAGATCGACTACGGCACCGCCACCGCTCACACCACCATGGGCTCCTGCGGCGTCAAGGTCTGGATCTACCAGGGCGAGAAGCTCCCGGGCCAGCCTGTTCCGAACATGGCTCTCGAGGGTACCTCCCGTCCGCGTCGTCGCAACAACGATAGGAGGAATCAGTAATGCTCGCTCCTAAGCGTATTCTTCACCGCAAGGTTCAGCGTGGCTCCATGAAGGGCCAGGCCAAGGGCAACACCGAGCTCCATTTCGGTGAGTACGGCATCGTCGCCCTCGATCGCCACTGGATCACCAACCGTCAGATCGAGGCCGCTCGTATCGCCATGACCCGCTACATGAAGCGTGGCGGCAAGGTTTACATCACCATCTTCCCGGATAAGCCCATCACGAAGAAGCCTGCGGAGACTCGCATGGGTTCTGGTAAGGGTAACCCCGAGGAGTGGGTGGCCGTTGTCAAGCCGGGCCGCGTTATGTTCGAGATCGCCGGCGTGTCCGAGGAGATCGCTCGCGAGGCCCTGCGTCTTGCCCAGCACAAGCTGCCGATCAAGACCAAGATCATTACCCGCGCTAAGAACGGGGAGGACAAGTAATGAAGCCCGCAGAGATTCGTGAGCTTTCCGACGAGGCCCTGGCTGAGAAGCTGAAGGATTGCCGCGCCGAGCTCTTCAACCTTCGTTTCCAGATGGCCACCAGCCAGCTGGACAACACCGCTCGCGTGAACACCGTGAAGAAGGACATCGCTCGTGCCTCACGGAGCAGCGTGCCCGTCAGATTGCAGCGGAGAAGTCCGCTGCCACCAAGTAGCGCAAGGAGAGATAATGGCTGAAGCAACTGAGCGCAACGCGCGCAAGGTCCGCCAGGGTATCGTTTCCTCCATCATGGGCAACAAGAGCATTGTTGTGACCACCACGGAGCGCAAGCGTCATCCCAAGTACGGCAAGATGATGACCAGCACCAAGAAATTCCACGTCCACGACGAGGAGAACACGGCCGGCGTTGGCGACACCGTTCGCATCATGGAGACCCGTCCGCTGTCCGCCACCAAGCGTTGGCGTCTTGTCGAGATCATCGAGCGCGCCAAGTAAGCTTGTTGAAGTAAACCCTCCGGTGACGTGCGCCCGTCCGAGTGCCATTTAGGTACTCGATCAGGGCGGTCGCACCTCTCGCCGGCTTAGGTTCGGAAAGGTTCCAACCATGATTCAGATGCAAACCATGCTGAACGTTGCCGACAACTCTGGTGCGCGCAAGGTTCGTTGCATTAAGGTGCTGGGCGGCTCTAAGCGCCGTTACGCCGGCATCGGTGACGTCGTCATGGCCGCCGTGCAGGAGGCCACGCCCGGCGCGAACGTCAAGAAGAAGGATGTCGTGCGCTGCGTTATCGTGCGCACCGTCAAGGAGGTCCGTCGCAAGGACGGTTCCTACATCCGCTTCGATGACAACGCTGCCGTCGTCATCAACAAGGATGGTTCGCCTGTCGGCACCCGTATCTTCGGGCCCGTCGCTCGCGAGCTTCGTGACAAGAAGTACATGAAGATCGTCTCGCTCGCACCCGAGACCCTCTAACGTAAGGGAGAGACCACTATGTCTATGTCCATCAAGAAGGGCGACAAGGTCGAGGTGCTCTCCGGTAAGGATCGCGGCAAGCAGGGCGTCGTCCTGCGCGCGCTGCCTTCCGAGGGCAAGGTTATCGTCGAGGGCGTCGCTGTCGCCAAGAAGGCTGTTAAGCCCAACGGTGCTGGCCAGCAGGGCGGCATCGTCGACAAGGAGATGCCGATCGACGTTTCCAACGTCCAGCTCATCTGCCCCGAGTGTGGCAAGCGCACCCGTGTTGGCCACGAGGCCGGCGAGCTCGACGGTCACAAGACCAAGCTCCGCATTTGCAAGAAGTGCGGTCACAAGTTCTAAGGATTAACTCCTAGAACTCCCACCGGAAGACCCCTCCGAGGCCTCCCGGCGGTTCACGCCAAACGTCCTCGGAGTCGCGCTTCGCGCGGCTCCTACGGAATGTTTGCTTAGAAACCGCCGTCCGGGCCTCGGAGGGGTCTTCCTGCGTTTACGGGGTTACGCGTCCCTGGCGCGAATGGTGGAATCGGAGCCAGGTTCCATTTGCTGTAATAGTAATTGGCTCGGCCAAAAACGCGCAGAAGTACGCAGAAATACGCAATACTGTGCTATGCTGCTTCTCAAAAGATGCGCAATGGGTGCATCTGCACGTGGCGAGAGGATTGCTATGGCTATCGAGCGCGACATGACATCGGCGGCACCAAAGGACGCGGCGGCGGCTGCAAAAGCCGCCTTTGAGGCGGTGGCGGGCAAGCCGTTCCCGAACGACATCTTCACCGCACCTCACCTGAACTGGGCGATCATCGGCTGCGGTGTGATCGCCAACCAGTTCGCCCAGTCCTTGGCGCTCGCCGGGCGCACCGTGTACGGTGTCGCCAATCGCACGCACTCCAAAGCCGAGGCGTTTGCCCGTGAGTATGGCGTCGAGCGCGTCTACGATAGCTTCGAAGATCTGTATGAGGACCCGGACGTCGATTGCGTGTATATCACCACGCCGCACAACACGCATATCACCTATCTTCGTGCCGCGTTGGCTGCCGGGAAGCATGTTCTATGCGAGAAGGCCATCACACTGAACTCGGTCGAGCTCGAAGAGGCGCGTACCATTGCAGATGAGCATGGCGTCGTCCTCATGGACGCGACGACGGTTCTCCATATGCCGCTGTACGTCGAGCTTATGCGCCGCGCGGAGTCGGGTGAATTCGGCCGCTTGCGCCTGGCACAGGTGAATTTCGGAAGCTTCCACGATTACGAGGATGTGTCAAACCGCTTCTGGAACCGCAATCTCGCGGGTGGTGCCATGCTCGACATCGGCGTGTACGCACTCTCCGTCGCCCGTTTGTTCATGGAGAGCCAACCGAACGAGGTCGTATCACTCGCCAATCTGTTCGAGACGGGAGTGGACGAGGAGAGCGGATTCGTGACGCGCAATGCACAGGGCCAGCTCGGTGTGTTCTCCTTAAGTATGCACGCCAAGCAGCCTAAGCGCGCGACCTGTGTTTCGACGACTGCTATATCGAGGTCATGGCGTATCCACGCGCCGATCGCGCGTGATCACCTGGACGGCGGACGGGCATCGCGAGGAAGTCAAGGCGGGCGTGAGGCCTACGCGCTTTGCTACGAGGCGGCCGACCTTGAGAGCGCCGTCGCTGGAGACGCCTCCAAGCTCAAGCTCATCGATGTCGCCTCCGATGTCATGAAGACCATGACGCGGCTGAGGGCGGATTGGGGCGTCGTGTACCCCGAGGAGGAGTAGGCGCATATGCTTGCCGACGATCGACTCAACGCCATTGTGCGGATGGTAACCGAAGCGGGGTCCATGAGCGTTGCGGACCTCGCCGAGGCCCTGGATGTGACGGCGTCGACCATTCGTCGAGATTTGCAGACCCTCGATCGGGTGCATCGTTTGGCGAAGGTTCACGGCGGAGCGACGAGTCTCGAGCGGGCGCATATCGCGCGTGACCTCACCATACCCGAGCGAAGTGAACTGCATGTCGATGACAAACGGGCCATCGTGCGAGCGGCTGCGTGCCTGATCGAGCCGGGTTCGTTCGTCTACATCGATTCGGGGTCGACGACGCTGCAACTCGTATCATGCGTCCCCGCCGATGCCGACGTCGCTTACGTCACGAATTCGGTAGGACATGCCCGCCGCTTGATGGAGCGGGGATGCCGCGTGATGGTGACGGGCGGCGAGCTCAAGCCGGAGACCGAGGCGCTCGTGGGGCCCGATGCGACCGCGATGCTGGCGCGTTATCGGTTCGCATGCGGCTTTTGGGGTGCCAACGGCATAAGCAAAAAGCACGGCATGACCTCGCCCGATCCATTGGAGGCCGAGGTCAAGCGTGTGGCGATGGGACAGGCCTCGAGACGCTACGTGCTTGCCGATGCGAGTAAGTTCGGCATGGAGGCAGCGGTGAGCTTCGCCACGCTCGACGATGCGGAGATCATCACCGCCGGCGACGTACCCGACGAGTATGCTCACCTGTCAAATCTCGTGCGCGTGTAGGGGATTCGAGGAGATAGGCTCTACTCGACGCCCTGGAAGAGGCATCCTGAGCTTGATCCGGGCATGCGCTTGTCGGGCGTGCGGCCTGCGAGCGCGGCGTCGAGCGCCCGCTTGGCGCGCGCGACGCCGCAGGCGAGCTCGTCTGCGTCCATGAGGGTGCCGTCGACCAGGAATCTCGTGACACCCGCGTGCAAAAGCGCCGGGATCTGGGGAGTGGCGTCCAAGGCGACGCCGTCGTACAGGTGGCTGCGACCGTTGAGGCCCGTGCGTACGGGGAGCAGGCGTCCGTCGATATTCTTAAGCTTGAAGTCGCGCGTGCGCAGGCGGCAGTTCGCGCAATCGTGGATGCAGGCCCCCGCTACCTGCAGGATGCAGTGTTCGCTCGTCATGACGCGCGGCGCGCCGAGGACCATGAGGCCGAGCTCCATGCTGCCGCGATGGGGTGCGATGCGCTCGATTTCGGCAAGCGTAAGTTCGGGGGAGAGCCATGCACCCGCAGCACCGCGCTCGGCCAGCGCCCGCATGCACGCCACGTTGTGGACGGGGATGCAGCTGCGGAGTTCGACGGATGTGCCGCGCTCGGCGCCGAGAGCGAATTCTGAGATGGTGGCCACGGCGACAGGGCTCCCCGGCAAAATCCAAGGGTCGAGGCGCTCGTGGTCCATCTGACGGGAGACCTCGTCGAGCACGGGGATGATGCCGCGCTCGCATCCATCGACGGGGGAGAGTCCCGCGGCGAGCAGGTCGTCGACGGACATGTACATGCGGGTCGCACCGGCAGCGCGCGCGGCGGCCGCATGGTCGGTCGAGGTGACGAGCGCGCAGATCTCCGGGCTTGTGTTCGGGGCCGGTGCGCATTTGGCGTCGTCGCGGGACGGGGCTGACGCAGAATCGAGAGGCTTGGGTCGACGCGCTCAGGAGCGACAGCCAAGCAAGAATCAGCGGTAATCGCAATTGCCGCGAAATCGAGCGGAGCGCCGCTGCGCCGACGATCGAACGGGGTGAGGATGGCGCGCTCGAGCGCTTCGCACGCTGCCGCGCGCACTTTGTGCACGGCGGAGAAGCCCATACCGCAACCCTCATCGAGCTGAATATCGAAGGACACAGCCTCGAAGGGGGAGGAGCCCATACGGCCCACGTGCTCGATAAGGTCCTCTGCGGTGACTGCCTTGGTTCGCGCGGGCTCGACGATGAAACCCTCGGCGCGACCGATGATCGAGGGTCGTCGGCGCAGCTCAACTCGACGGCGAAGGGCTCGCCGATGCGGGAGATGACACGGCCGTCGACCGCGCGTTTGCGAGCGACGGGCCGTTTGAGTGCCGCCTCGGCGGCATCGAGGGCGGCTTGACTACGGATGAGGCGCACGCGGGCGCGCGGGCATGGGCGGCGCCGGTGCGGCACTCGATGACGTCGTCTGCGCACGCGTCGTCGGGCGCGAGGCGGTGAGGAACTGGTCGAACTCGTCATCGTGGCGGAGCTCGAGCAAATCACCTTGCCGACCGGCTCGGAAAGGCGCAGGCGGGTCCATGCGGCGCGCCGGCGCTTGTCGTCGGGCTTGAGGCCCTTTGTGTTGCCGAGCGGTTTGCTGCCGAGGACCTCGCCTACGATCTGGCCGCGGTTATTCGAGCGCTCATAGCTCATCATCTCGTCGCCCGAGCGCCCCTCTTGATACTCGGTGGTGAAGTCGCGATTGAAGCAGCGCTTGAGCTGGCGATAGCGCGCCTGCGCGGTCTCTTCCAAGATCTCGCGGCCCGCGAGGATGTCGTCGAGCTGCGCGCGGTAAGCGCTCACGATGGAGTGCACGTAGTCGGGGGCCTTCATGCGCCCCTCGAGCTTCAGCGCATGCGCCCCGGCGTCGAGCAGACGGGGCAGCATGTCGGCCGTGCAGGTGTCACGCGGGCAGAGCGCTCGCTCGCGCCCGGGCTTGGACCAGGAGCGACCCGTTTCATCAATGAGCTCGTAGGGCAGCCGACAGGGCTGCGCGCACATGCCGCGGTTAGCCGAGCGCCCTCGGGAGGTGAAGCTGGAAAGGAGGCAAACGCCCGAGTAGCAAAAGCAGATGGCGCCGTGGGAGAACACCTCGAGCTCGATGTCCACCGCGTCGTGGATCGCGGCGATCTCGTCAACAGAAAGCTCGCGGGAGAGCGTGACGCGGTCCGCACCTGCGACCTTGCACCAGGCGGTTCCGCGGGCGCGTGAATGTTCGCCTGCGTGGAGATGTGCGTCTCCACCTCGGGCATGAGGCGGCGGATCTCGAAGAACAGCCCCAGTCCTGGATGATGAAGGCATCGGCGCCGAGCCTCCAACAGCGCTCGACGAGCGCCAGAGCTTGCGACATCTCCTCTTCCTTGATGACGATGTTAACCGTCACGTACACGCGCGCGCCCGCCAAGTGCGCCGCCCGACAGGCGGCCTCGAACGTCTCGTCAGTGAAGTTATCGGCCTTGCGACGCGCATTGAACGACCCCATGCCGCAGTAGATGGCGTCGGCCCCGGCCGCCAGTGCCGCGTAAAACGGCTCCGGTCCGCCCGCAGGTGCCAGCAATTCAGGTTTGGAAGAATAGGAACGCATAGGGACTCCTGGAATAAAATGAATGCTCGATAAGTATACCTATATGGATTTGTGGATTTAGCTGCATACATCAAGTTGCGGTCGCATTCCGTCTCATATAGGCGTATAGTAACGACTGTTTTGTCGGCTCCTGCCGCGATTCGTCATGCCGCGAACAGCCAGATGCGGTGTTGATGGCAGCAGGAGGCACGAGGCTAACCCACGAGGCCAACCCCGTGCTTAAAACCCCAGTGAGGAGTGAAAATGGCTGAGGAGAAGTACATTCCCCGTCTCAAGACCAAGTACAACAACGAGGTCAAGCAGCTCATGCAGGACAAATTCCAGTATGAGAACGTCATGATGATCCCCAAGTTCGAGAAGATCGTCGTGAACATGGGTGTCGGCGAGGCCGCCACCGATTCCAAGGCCATCGACGGCGCCGTCCGTGACCTTCGCGTCATCACCGGTCAGCAGCCCATGGTCACCCGTGCCCGCAAGTCCATCGCTTCCTTCAAGCTTCGCGCCGGCATGCCCATTGGCGCCAAGGTCACCCTGCGCGGCGACCGCATGTGGGAGTTCTTCGATCGCCTGACCTCCATCGCGATCCCCCGTATCCGCGACTTCCGCGGCATTTCCGCCAAGTCCTTCGACGGCCGCGGTAACTTCTCCATGGGCGTTACCGAGCAGCTCATCTTCCCCGAGGTCGACTTCGACTCCGTCGACCACACCCGTGGTATGGACATCACCATCGTCACCACCGCCAAGACCGACGAAGAGGCGAAGGCCCTTCTCGACGCCTTCGGCTTCCCGTTCAAGAAATAGGTTCTTAAAGCCCCGGGGTCCACAGGCGGTGCGCGAGGAGCACGTGCCGCCTGTCCGAGGCGCATATAAACGTATGTGAGGAGGAAATAAGTGGCTAAGACATCGATGATCGTCAAGTGCAATCGCAAGCAGAAGTTCTCGACCCGCGAGTACACGCGCTGCCAGCGCTGCGGCCGTCCGCATTCTGTGTACCGTAAGTTCGGCCTGTGCCGTGTCTGCTTCCGCGAGCTGGCGCTCAAGGGCGAGCTTCCCGGCATCAAGAAGGCCAGCTGGTAAGTCACTGCCAGCGCGCGCATCGACCATTGAGGTTGATTGCGTGCAAGGAAGACGTGTCCTATAGGCTTTCCCGCTACGGGTGGGGGAGTACCGAGGACATGGACTCATCAAGAACGAAGGAGAATCCACATGAATCTCACCGACCCGATCGCAGATATGCTCACGCGCATTCGCAACGGCAATGCTGCGAACAAGGCCGAGGTCTCGATGCCGAGCTCCAAGAAGCTCGTCGAGATCGCTCGAGTCATCTACGAGGAGGGCTACATCGAGGGCTACACCGTTGAGGACACCGCCCCCGCCAAGACCCTTCACATCACCCTTAAGTACGGTCCCAAGAAGGCCAAGGTCATCAACGGCATTAAGCGCTACTCCAAGCCTGGTCTGCGCAAGTACGCCGGCGTGAAGGACCTTCCCCGCGTCCGCGGCGGCCTCGGTACCGCCATTGTTTCCACCAGCCAGGGTGTCATGGCCGACCGCGATGCTCGCAAGAAGGGCATCGGCGGCGAGGTCGTCGCCCTCATCTGGTAATTCGCTTAGGCGAGTAGAAGGAAAGGAGAACACCGTGTCTCGTATCGGTAAGAAGCCTGTCCAGATTCCCGCCGGAGTCGAAGTGGCAGTTGACGGCACGCACGTGTCCGTGAAGGGCCCCAAGGGTACTCTTGAGGCTGATTTCTATGAGAAGCTCACCATCGAGGTGGCCGACGGCGTGCTGACCGTCTCCCGTCCCGACGACGAGCGTGAGACCCGCGCCCGCCACGGCCTCACCCGCGCCCTGATCCAGAACATGGTCACCGGCGTTTCCGAGGGCTACACCAAGGTCCTCGAGCTCGCTGGCGTTGGCTACCGTGTCCAGCTCAAGGGTAAGGATCTGGATCTGTCCCTGGGTTACTCCCACCCGGTGATTTACACCGCCCCCGAGGGCATCACCTTCGAGTGCCCGGACAACACCCACATTCACGTCAAGGGCATCAACAAGCAGCAGGTCGGCCAGGTTGCCGCCGAGATCCGTGGCAAGCGTCCGCCGGAGCCTTACAAGGGCAAGGGCATCCACTACCTGGGCGAGCACATCCGTCGCAAGCTCGGCAAGGCCGCTAAGTAGTAGAGCGCTTCCACGTCGTAAGACCAGCACCCCGTCAGGTGCTGGCAGGACTTCATAAGGAGTTTCACATGAACAAGCAACAGGCAAAGCGCGCCGGCCTCAAGCGTCGTCAGCGCCGTGTCCGCGGCAAGATCTTTGGCACGCCCGCCCGTCCGCGTCTTCGCGTCGTGCGCTCCAACGCCAATATCTACGCCATGATCGTTGACGATACCAAGGGTCACACCCTCGTCTCCGCCTCCACCCTCGAGGCCGAGTTCAAGGGCACCACGACCAGCAACAAGGAGGCTGCCGAGAAGGTCGGTAAGCTCGTGGGCGAGCGCGCCCTCGCTGCCGGCATCAAAGCCGTTTCCTTCGACCGCGGTGGCCGCATCTACCACGGTCGCGTCAAGGCCCTCGCCGACGGTGCCCGCGCCGCCGGTCTCGAATTCTAGGAGGTAAGAGCATGGCTCGTAACCAGCAGAAGCAGCAGCGCGAGGCCTCCGAGTTCGAGGAGCGCGTCGTTTTCATCAACCGCGTCGCCAAGACCGTCAAGGGCGGTCGTCGCATGAGCCTCGTGGCCCTCGTGGTCGTGGGCGACGGCAAGGGCAACGTTGGTCTTGGCATGGGTAAGTCCGCCGAGGTGCCGCTGGCAATCTCCAAGGCTTCCATCGACGCCAAGAAGAACATGTTCCACGTGCCCGTCACCGCTGAGGGCACCATTCCTCACGCGTCCAGGGCGAGTTCGGTGCTGCGAGCATCATCATGCGCCCCGCTGTCGAGGGTACCGGTGTTATCGCCGGTGGCGCCGTGCGTCCTCTGTTCGAGCTCGCCGGCATCAAGAACATCCTGTCCAAGTCTCTCGGTTCCGACAACGGCCTCAACATCATCAAGGCTGCTGCCGAGGGCCTCAAGCAGCTCTCCAGCCCCGAGGATGTCGCCGCCCGCCGCGGTCTCACCGTCTCCGAGATGTTCATCGGCAAGAAGGAGAACTAGGCATGGCTACCATCAAGATCAAGCAGGTTCGCAGCATTAACGGCTGCAAGGAGGATCAGCGTCGCACTGTTCGCGCCCTCGGCCTGCACCGCATCAACGACACGCGCGAGATCGCTGACAACGAGAGCGTCCGCGGCATGATCTTCAAGGTCAAGCACCTCGTTGAGATTGTAGAGGAGTAACAATGCAGCTTCATGATCTTACGCCGGCTGCCGGGTCCACCCACAGCCGCAAGCGCGTCGGTCGCGGCAATTCCGGCAAGGGCGGCACCTATGCCGGCCGTGGCCTGAACGGCCAGGGCTCCCGTTCCGGCGGCACCAAGGGCGCCGGCTTCGAGGGCGGCCAGACCCCGCTCGCGATGCGCCTCCCGAAGCTCCCCGGCTTCAAGAATCCCCGTCGCATCGAGTACACCGCGGTGAACGTCTCCACGCTCGAGGTCAAGTTCGAGGACGGTGCCGTCGTCGATGGTGCATCCCTCAAGGCCGCTGGTATCACCAAGTCCGAGTTCGAGCCCGTCAAGGTGCTCGGCAACGGCGAGGTTTCCAAGAAGCTCACGGTCAAGGTCGACAAGATCTCCGTTTCCGCGAAGGCTAAGATCGAGGCCGCTGGAGGAAAGGTCGAGCTTCCGTGCTAACTGGTTTGAAGAACACCTTCCGCATCAAGGAACTCCGCGGGAAGATTCTTTTTACCATCGCTATGCTCGTCGTGTACCGTATCGGTGCACACGTTCCGGTGCCCGGCATCCCCTTCCAGGGGATGTCGGCCCTTTTTACATCCGCCGGTGACACCTTCGCCAGCGGTGCGATGGCCCTGCTGAATCTTTTCTCGGGCGGTGCGCTTTCCTACGTGTCCGTCTTTTCGCTGGGTATCATGCCCTACATCACCAGCTCGATTGTCTTGCAGATGCTTCAGGCCGTTGTGCCCAGCCTGCACGAGTTGGCTCGTGAGGGCGAGGTCGGTCAGACCAAGATCACCCAGTACTCTCGTTACCTCACCCTGGCCCTCGCGCTCTTGAACGCCATTGGATACCTGTTCCTCTTCAAGAGCTTTGGTATCCAGTTCGCCGGCGCCGATGCTCCCGAGATCATCTTCGACATCATGATCGTGGGCACGCTCGTCGCGGGCGCCATGCTCATCATGTGGATTGGTGAGCTCATCACCCAGCGCGGGATCGGCAACGGCATGAGTCTCATCATCTTCGCCAACATCATGGCGGGGCTTCCCCAGGCTATCATCCAGTCCATGGATGGCGGCAACGTTGCCATTATCACCACGCTCGTCATCGTCGTGGTGATCCTGTGCGTCATCCCCTTCATCGTGTACCTCGAGCGCGGCCAGCGTCGTATCCCGGTGCAGTATGCCAAGCGCGTCGTGGGTCGTCGTATCATGGGCGGTCAGTCCACGTACCTGCCCATCAAGGTGAACACCGCGGGTGTCATCCCGATCATCTTCGCGAGCGCCCTGCTCTACTTCCCGGCTCAGCTCGCCGTGTTCTTCCCCACGTGGGTTGGATGCAGGCCTTTGCCGGCGCGCTCTCGAGCGGCTGGATCAACTGGATCCTCAATGTCGTCCTCATCGTGTTCTTCGCGTACTTCTACACGTCCATGGTGTTCAACCCGGACGAGACCGCCGAGAACCTCAAGAAGCAGGGCGGCTTCATTCCTGGTGTTCGCCCCGGCAAGCAGACGGCGCATTACATCAAGAACGCCCTCAACAAGATCACGCTTCCCAGTGCGGTCTTCCTGGCCCTCATCGCCATCGTTCCCTCGATTGTGTTCTCGTTCACCAACAACGCGCTCATCCAGGCCTTCGGCGGCACTTCGGTGCTCATCATGGTCGGCGTTGTGCTCGATACCATCGACAAGGTCGAGAGCCAGCTCAAGATGTACGACTACGACGGTTTCTTCAAATAGGCCTCTAAGGAGTCTTTTATGAACATCGTGTTGTTGGGCGCCCCTGGCGCCGGTAAGGGTACGCAAGCCCAGCGTCTTGTTGCCGATTATGGTGTGGCGCATATCTCCACGGGCGACCTGCTTCGCGCTGCCGTCAAGGCTCAGACTGAGCTTGGCGTTGCTGCCAAGAAGTACATGGACGCCGGAGAGCTCGTTCCCGATCAGCTCGTGATCGACCTGGTCAAGGAGCGCCTTGCTGCCGACGATGCGCAGAAGGGCTTCATCCTCGACGGATTCCCGCGCAACACGACGCAGGCCGTGACGCTCGATACCGAGCTTTCGGCTATGGGTCGCGAGCTCGATGGCGCGCTTTTAGTCGATGTTCCCGCCGAGGTCATCGTCGATCGCCTCTCTTCTCGTCGCACCTGCCGCGATTGCGGTTACACCGCAGGTCCCGATACCGCCGTGTGCCCCAAGTGCGCAGGCGAGATGTATCAGCGCGATGACGACAAGCCCGAGACCATCAAGAACCGTCTTGATGTCTACCAGAAGAACACCAGCCCGCTCGTGGAGTACTACCGCGGCCAGGGCATCCTCAAGGTCGTCGATGGCGATCGTGATATCGACGTGGTGTATGCGGATGTGAAGGCTGAGCTCGGTCTATGATCAAGATCAAATCTGCCGCCGATATCGAGCAGATGAAGAAGGCCGGAGCTCTGTCCAAGATGGCGCTCCGGCAGGTCGGCTCGATGATTCGACCTGGCGTTTCGACGTTTGAACTCGATCAGCTTGCCGAGCAGATCATCCGAATGCACGGCGGCACGCCCGCCTTCAAGGGCTACGGCGGTTTCCCCGGGTCCATTTGCGCTTCGCTGAACGACGCGGTTGTTCACGGCATTCCCAATCCCGACGTCATCCTGCGCGAGGGAGACATCATCTCGATTGACACCGGCGCGATCGTTGACGGTTGGGTGGGGGATAACGCTTGGACGTTTTACGTTGGCAATCCCAGCACCGAGGCAAAGGGCCTGTGCGAATGCACGCTCGACTGCCTTAAGGCGGCAATCGAGCAGGCCGTTCCCGGAAACCATATCGGAGACGTGGGGCATGCTGTCCAGTCGCTCGCCGAGAGCAATGGCTATGGAGTCCTTCGTGACTACGTGGGCCATGGTGTTGGTCGCGCTATGCACGAGGATCCCAACGTGCCGAATTATGGCAAGAAGGGTCGTGGTGTGAAGCTCCAGGCTGGCATGGTCATCGCCATTGAACCTATGATCACACTTGGCTCCAACCGCGTGCACACCGGTTCCGATGGCTGGCTCGTGTCGACCGACGACGGCCTGCCCGCGGCGCACTACGAGAACACGGTCGCCATCACCAACGACGGCCCTGTGATCCTCACGCAGGATGCACAAGGCCCATGGTGTCCCATGACCGGCGGTTCAATGTAACCGCCCGTCCCTGGGCTTTCCTATATCATCCGCTGCTCGGGCAGTCCTCTTCGCACGAAGGCCCCACTGGGGGCCTTCGGCTCATGCGGAACTCGCATCGGACGATATGGGAAAGCCCAGGGACTACGGTACCTTGGCAGCCCGACGGGGCGGGCCCGTATGGTCCGCCGCGAGTTCCGCATGAACAGAAGGCCACTAAATGTGGCCTTCGTCGTGAGCAGGACTGCCTGAGCGCCGGACCATACGGGCCCGCCCCGTCGGGCTGCCGGTGGGACAAAATATTTGTGGAGCGATTGGGAATTTCCCTTTCGCCTGTTTAGCATGTAGTAACATGCACTGTTGCTGTCGTTTTCGAGAGAAAGATGATGCACGTGAAGAAGGAAGACGCCATCGAGCTTGAGGGCACGGTCACCGAGCCGCTGCCGAACGCCATGTTCCGCGTTGAGCTTGAGAACGGTCATTCGGTTCTCTGTTCCATTTCGGGCAAGATCCGTATGAACTACATCCGTATTCTGCCGGGTGACAAGGTCGTTGTGGAGCTCTCTCCCTATGATCTGACCCGTGGTCGCATCACCTATCGTTATAAGTAACGACCATTCGCACGTATTCGAACCGGAAGGGAGTGCTCTGCCCCGTAAGGTTCGATACATGCTTCCAGCCATTCGTTATTAACGCCTGCGGCTGGGCGAGTAGATAACATTCCACCTTGTAGCTTGAGCACTACCGAAAGGAAGAACGATGAAGGTACGCCCTTCCGTCAAGAAGATGTGCGATAAGTGCAAAATCATCCGCCGCCATGGCAAGGTTCTCGTGATCTGCGAGAACCCGCGCCACAAGCAGCGCCAGGGTTAAGAGAGGAGATCCACAGTGGCCCGTATTAACGGTGTCGACCTTCCGAACGAGAAGCGTGCGGAGATTGGTCTGACCTACATCTACGGCATCGGCCGCACCACCGCAGCGAAGATGTGCGCCGAGCTCAACATTGCCGACGGCACTCGCATCAAGGACCTCACCGAGGAGCAGATCTCGGCGATCCGCGATTACATTGATAAGAATGGCCTGATGGTCGAGGGTGACCTCCGTCGCGAGCGCGCCCAGAACGTCAAGCGCCTCATGGACATCGGCTGCAACCGCGGCCTCCGTCACCGCAAGGGTCTCCCTGTTCGCGGTCAGCGCACCCACACCAACGCTCGCACCCGCAAGGGTCCGAAGCGTCAGATCGGTGCCAAGAAGAAGAAATAAGGGAGACTGACGCATAATGGCTACTGCAAAGAACAAGCGCGGCGCCACCACCCGTATCAAGCGCGCCGACCGTAAGAACATCTCCGTGGGCCAGGCTCACATCCGTTCTACGTTCAATAACACCATCGTTTCCATTACCGATCCCGCGGCAACGTCATCGCTTGGCAGTCCGCTGGTACCGTGGGCTTCAAGGGTTCCCGTAAGTCGACCCCGTTTGCCGCCCAGATGGCCGCCGAGGCTTGCGCCAAGGCCGCTATGGAGCACGGTATGCACAAGGTCGCCGTCTTCGTGAAGGGCCCCGGTTCGGGCCGCGAGACCGCGATCCGCTCCCTCCAGGCCGCTGGCCTCGAGGTCTCCAGCATCCAGGACAAGACCCCCATCCCGCACAACGGCTGCGCCCCAAGAAGCGTCGCCGCGTGTAACTGAAAGGATCGATTTATTATGGCAATCGACAGGACTCCGGTTCTTAAGCGCTGCCGCCAGCTCGGGATCGATCCCGTTGAGCTCGGCTACAGCTCCAAAAAGGAATCTATCCGCCAGCCCAAGCGCCGTCGCAAGGAATCCGAGTACGGCATGCAGCTGCGCGAGAAGCAGAAGGTCAAGTTCATCTACGGCGTTCTCGAGAAGCAGTTCCACCACTACTACGAGCATGCTCTTCGCATGGACGGCGTTACCGGTGAGAACCTCATGACCATTCTCGAGACCCGTCTCGACAATGTCGTGTTCCGTCTCGGCTTCGCTCGCACCCGCAAGGAGGCTCGTCAGACCGTCCGCCATGGCCACTTCACCGTTAACGGCAAGCGCGTGGACATCCCGTCCTACCGCGTGAAAGCCGGCGACGTTGTGGCTGTGGGCGAGAAGTTCCGCGACTTGCTCCCCATCAAGGAGGCCCTCATCTCCTCCGAGCGCTTCGAGGTCCCTGGCTGGCTCGAGGTCGACATCGAGAAGCTTTCCGGCAACGTCATCTCGCTGCCTTCTCGTGACCAGATCAGCGGCGACATCAACGAGCAGCTCATCGTCGAGCTTTACTCGAAGTAATCGTTTGCGCGCTACGCTGGAGGTATTACATGTCCGAATTCATCAGGCCCCAGGTTCACGTCGAGGAGATCAGCGAGACTGCTGCTCGCGTTTCCGTCGAGCCTCTGGAGCGCGGGTATGGCGACACGCTGGGTAACTCCCTGCGCCGCGTGCTGCTTTCCTCGCTCGAGGGTGCAGCCGTCGAGGCCATCCAGATCGATGGCGCCCAGCACGAGTTCACCACGATTCCCAACATGGTCGAGGATGTCACCGACATCGTCTTGAACGTGAAGGGTCTCGTGTTCCGCACGCTTGGTACCACGGACGAGGGCACTGCGACTATCTCGGTCGATGGCCCGTGCGAGGTTACCGGCGCAGACTTCTTCATTCCGTCCGAGTTCGAGCTCGTCAATCCCGAGCAGCACATCGCGACCCTCACCGAGGGTGGTCATCTGACCATGAGCATGCGCATCGGGTATGGTCGCGGCTACGTGTCCTACGAGCAGAACAAGCGCGACAATGATCCTATCGGCATCATCAACGTCGACTCGCTCTTCTCCCCGGTCAAGCGTTGCGCCAAGCTCGTCGAGGCGTGCCGCGTTGGCCAGCACACCGACTACGACCGTCTGGTTCTTGAGATTGAGACCAACGGTGCGCTTTCCCCGCGTGACGCGGTTGTGTCTGCGGCCAACATCATCAACCAGCACATGGCTGCGTTTATGACCCTGGCCGACGAGCCCGAGGCGGAGGAGGAAATTTCCATCTTCGCCCCCGAGGTGACGAGCGACAATGCCGAGCTTGACAAGCAGATTGAGGACCTGGACCTTTCCGTCCGCTCTTACAACTGCCTCAAGCGTGCGAGTATTCACTCCGTGCGCCAGCTGGTCGAGTTCTCCGAGAACGACCTGCTGAACATCCGCAACTTCGGCGTGAAGTCGATCGAGGAAGTCAAGGACAAGCTTGAGTCCATGGGTCTGAGCCTCAAGGCTTAAACCCTAGGTATAGAGGAGAACTAGACCATGCGTCACAATAAGAAGAAAGGCCTGAAGCTCGGCACCGACGCCAGCCACACCAAGGCCATGAAGAAGAGCCTTGCCAAGGCGCTCTTCGAGAACGATCGCATCAAGACCACCGAGACGCGCGCCAAGGCCCTGCGTTCCTATGCTGAGCCGATCATCACCTGGGCCAAGAAGGGCGACCTGCACTCTCGTCGTCTCGCCATCGCCAAGCTCGGTGATAAGAATCTCGTTGCTGAGATTTTCGACAAGGCCGCTCAGGGTATGTGGGCCGACCGCAATGGTGGTTACACCCGCATCATGAAGCTCGGTCCGCGCAAGGGCGATTGCGCTGAGATGGTCATCATCGAGATCGTCTCCGAGCCTTGCACCCCTAAGGCGAAGAAGGCTGCTCCGGCTAAGAAGGTCGCTGCGCCTAAGGTCGTCAAGAAGGACGAGGCCGTCGAGGAGGCTGCTGAGGTCGTCGAGACCGAGGCCGCTGTCGAGGAGACCGCTGAGTAGCACGTAGCTGCTCGTGGATCACATTGAAGAGGGGTACGTTCGCGTGCCCTTTTGTTTACCCTGGGCGACTGGCGGCGGGCAGTTCACTCCCTGTTCGGGCAGTCCTGGTTCGCACGAAGGGCCCACTGGGCCCTTCGGCTCGTGCGGAACTCGCATTGAGTGAACTGCCCGCCGCCAGTCGCCCAGGCAAAACAAGAGAAAGGGGGCGAGAACGTGCTTGAAGTGAAGGATGTTGGCGTGGTGTTGGATGGGGCTGAAGTCCTGTCTGGTTGCTCATTCTCCCTTGCTCCGGGTGAGATTGTTGCCCTAACGGGAGATAACGGGTGCGGAAAGTCCACCCTTGGTCGTGTGTTGTGCGCGGCGCAGCTGGTTGACGATGGCTGTGTGGTTGTCGATGGTCACGACCCCTCTGCTAACGAACGTGAACGCCTCATGGTTCGGTCGCTTGTTGGCCGTGTGTGCCAGGATCCCGTTGATCAAATCGTTTCCTCCCTCGTATTTGACGAGATTGCCTTTGGGCCCCGTAATCTTGGCCTGTCGGAAGAAGAGGTGTCTCAGCGTGTCGACTGTGCACTTCGCCGTGTAGGGTTATCAGGGTTCCAGGATCGCGTTACGACGGCACTTTCCGGCGGAGAGCAGCAACGCATCGCCCTTGCCGGTGTGCTCGCCATGACTCCTCGATATCTTGTGCTTGATGAGCCTACCGCGCAGCTCGATCCGGCGGTCCGCGAATCACTCCGTACGCTCTTTCGCACTCTTGTCCATGAAGACGGCATCGGCGTCGCTCTCATTACGCACGACCCGCTTGAGATCGCTCTTGCAGACCGCATCGTGGATGTTGCCTCCATCAACGGAGCTCTAGGCGCCTCCGAGTCTGCTTGTCGCGCGTCTTCCGGCCCTCAGGCTGTGCAACATTCCTTTGGCTCTTGCACGGGTCGGGAGGCTGCCAGGTGCCGAGCTGTTGCCACGCCGTGCGATGCGCCGATCCTTGAGGTGAAGGGTGTCTCGTTTAGCTATGGCGATCGTGCCGTCCTCAAGGACATTTCGTTTTCGCTGCACGCCGGCGAGGTGGTGTTGCTCACGGGCGCATCGGGTGCCGGCAAGTCGACGCTTGCCTCGCTTGTCGCGGGATTGGTCTCGCCTGATGCGGGCTCCATTCGCCTTCACACCTGCGCGGACAACTCCTCCGTCGCAGATGTTGCCCCTGCTTCCCCGGTGCATCCAGTTCCCGGCACTGTCGGGCTGTCGTTCCAGCAGCCAGAAGCGCAGTTTTTCCTCGAGACGGTCTACGACGAAGTCGCCTATGCTCCGCGCAACCTTTCGCTCAGTGAGGACGAGGTCGATCGTCGGGTCTTTAAGGCCATCGATGCCGTAGGGCTCGATCGGAAGCTTGCCGATGCCTCTCCTTTTGAGCTTTCCGGGGGGCAGGCTCGCCGCGTTGCGCTTGCATCGGTGCTTTCGCTCGATGCGTCCGTATACGTGCTCGATGAGCCGAGCGCCGCCCTTGATGCGCGGGGCAGGGCATTCGCGCACCGTTTCGTGACGGATCTTGCCGCGGAGGGCCGGTCGGTTTGGTGATTACTCATGATGTCGATGAGTGGCGTCCCTTTGCGACACGCGAGCTCATGTTGTCAAATGGGTCCCTACATGCAGCCCGCGCGCCTGAAGGCCCCTCAGATGCCTCTTTACAGCCGTTTGCGGGTGACTCCGCCATGGGTCATGCGTCGAGGGGGCCTCAAGCGTTTGGCACGGTTTTGGTGAGTATGTTCCCGGGACACCCGTTGCACGCCTCGATGCCCGTGTGAAATCGTGCTTCTGTTGCTTGCGACGGCTGGGGTCTTTTCTGCCGGAGTGCCGGCCATGCTCGTTGTTTGGCTGCTGATCCTGTGCGGCTGCCTCGCGTCGTCGCGCATGCGGTTGGGCCGTGTGCTGCGCGGCATACGACCCGTTGCCGTCATCCTCGCGTTCACGCTCGTTGCGAACCTGGTGTCGTGCGATGGCCGGGGAACGGTGGAGTTGGTTGGCGCGATTGGTCTCAGCCCGGCGGGAGGCTTGCGGGGACTCATGGCTATAACGCGCATCTTGTTACTCGTGGGCTTCTCACTCGTCGTTGCCTCGTCGACGACCGCGACTCAGCTGAGTGATGCCTGCGTGCGCCTGTTGAGCCCCCTGGCCCGTTTTGGTGTGAGCGTGGGTCCTTTGGGCACCGTGCTCGCCGTGGCACTGCGATTCATCCCGCTCGTGAGTGAGGAGCTCAATCGGATTCGACTCGCCCAGCGTGCGCGCGGAGCCCAGTTCGATGCCGGTCCGCTCTTCTCGCGCATCGGCGTGTGGGCTTCGGTGTTCACGCCCCTCATGATTGGCCTGTTCCGCCGTGCGGATCGTTTGGCCGAGGCCATGTCCGCCCGTTGCTATGATTCCGTTGCCGCTGGGAAACTGCCCGCTCCTCGTCGATTGGCTCCTTATGATCGCCTTGTGCTCGCATTGGGGGCGGCGCTCGTGCTCGTCTTGACCATCCTGGGTTTATGTTGGTGATTTTGGTAGCATAGGCACGAAAGATTGCAATAAGGAGGCTTCAGTGGCCCAAACAGACGATATGCGCGTGGGCGCGCCGTCCTATTTCGAACCGGAGGTGCTCGACGGCACCTTGGTGTTTCGGCTGGGCTACGATGGCGCCGGCTTCTCCGGGTTTGCCGAGCAACCGGGGCTTAGGACGGTCGCAGGGGAGGTCCGCTGCGCGCTCGAGACCTTTTTACGCCGTCCTATCGACCTCACGTGTGCCGGTCGCACCGATGCAGGTGTTCACGCCATAGCGCAGTACGTGAGCGTCCCCGCACACCATGATGAGTTGGCCATCGAGCATCGACGGTGGATGCGCGCGATGGCGGCCTTGCTCCCCGATGACATAGCGCTTGGTAGGGTGTTTCATGCCTCCTCCGGCTTCTCGGCTCGCTTTGACGCGCGTGCTCGAACCTATACCTATCGCATAGCTACGGGCGACGCACCGCCGCTGCTCACGCGCAAGGTGACTTGGTGGCATCGACTGCCCTTGGATGTCGAGGCGATGGAGTGCGGCGCTTCGTATTTGGTGGGGGAGCATGACTTCAAGAGCTTCTGCAAGATGTCTTCCGCCATCGGCAAGCCCACGTGTCGCAACGTGATTGAGGTCTCCTTCGAAAGGGAGGGCGCGCTGGGTGAGGAGCACATAGCCTTTACCATCACGGGTAATGCGTTCCTGCATTCCATGGTCAGGACGATCGTTGGGACCCTCGTTGAAGTCGGCGCGGGTCGTCGAGATCCGGAGTGGGTTTAGAGGTGATTACAGCGTGCGATCGTCGGGCGGCGGGCCCTACTGCTCCTGCGCGTGGTTTGTGCTTTATGGACGTGGCATATGACGATGGAGCTTTGACGGCCTGCCCGTAAAAATGCTTCAATATGCACATATATGATTGCATTTGCCTGTTCTATGCAAAAATGTTTCAATTAGATAGCGTGATGCCTGCTAATCCGTTTTAAAGAGATTCGGCGGTATGCTGTACTCGAAATGTGGGGAACCGCTAGGGAATGGTGGAGAACATGGCCAAAAAACGCAATGGCCGCCAAGATACTATTCGAGAGATCGTCCGAACTGAGGACGTGCGCACTCAGCGCGTGCTCGTGGACGAGCTTAAAGCGCGTGGGTTCGATTGCACGCAGGCGACCGTCTCGCGCGATATCGCCGACATGGGGCTTCGTAAGCTGCCCGAGGGCATGTACGTCCTTGCAGAGGATCTACATCTGCAACGCATGGTCTCTGAGCTCGTGGTTGGCGTTCAGCGCACGGAGAACCTCGTCATCATCAAGGCGCAGCCCGGTACCGCCCTGGGCATCGCCGCGGCAATCGATGCCGCCGAGCTGCCCGATGTTCTCGGCTCGCTGGCTGGAAACGACACGATTCTCGTCATCACGCAGACGCCGTTGGACGGAGAGACGTTTGAGGCGATGATCTCCAAGCTGAGGAGCGTGCGCAAGTGAGCCCGATGGTAATCCATATGCTCCTGTTCGCCTTACTCATCACGTTGCCCATTGTGCTTGTTTTGTTGCTGGTGGCGTACTGGCGTCGCTTGCATCGATAGGGGAGCATGAGACTCCAAAAAGAAAAACCCTCGTCCCTATGGACGAGGGTTTTTGTATGGCTGTCTCTTATGCGGTTGGCGTCGTGGTTTGTCCGCCGCCCGTTGTACCGCCACCGGTGGTGCCGCCGTCGGGCACCTCAGGCTCGGGTTCGGGCGTGGGCTCAGGCTCGGGTTCCGGAGTAGGCGTCGTGGGCTCCTGAGGCGTGGTCGGCTGCTCCGGCGTGGGCGTCGTGGTCTGCTGCTGTTCGGTTTCCTCCGTCGTCTCCTCTTCCTTTTCCTCGTCCTCGTCTTCGCCCTTGGGGTTGGTCTTGGAGAACTTCCACTCGGAGTCCTTCTTGTAGGTGGGTGTTTCTCCGGTGGGGAACTCCTCGCGAGCAAGCCCGTTCAGAATCTGTTGCATCAGGCTCTTGAACACCGGGAGCGTCATCTGGTTGCCCATAAGGGAACCGAGGTCGACGGTGCCGTTGTAGCCGCCCACCCAGATTGCGGTGGCATACTGCGGGGTGTAGCCCACAAACCACAGGTTGGTTGCGGTGTCCGCGGTGCCGGCCGTACCGGTCTTACCGGCGACGGGCTGGTTCATGTACGGGTTGCCAGGAGCGCCCAGGCCGTTGGTCATGACGCCCTCGAGGACATCGGTCACGGCTGCGGCCACTCCAGCGGAAATGACCTGCTTGCCAGCGTCTTCGTGCTTGTACACGGTTTTGCCGCCGCGCCCCACGATCTCGGAGATCGCGACGGGCTCACGATAGTAGCCACCGTTCGCGAAGACGGCGTAGGCGGATGCCATCTCAACGGTGGAGAAACTGCCCGTACCAAGGGTCATGGACAGGACATCGTTCATCTCGGAGGTGTCGAGCCCAAGCTTCTTGCACATGGCGATGATGCTCTGGTTGCCGATGGTCTCTGCTACCTGCAGGTAGCCGGTGTTGGACGAGAGCTCGGTCGCGCGGGCGAGCGAGATGTAGCCCATGCTCTGGTTGCCGTAGTTTTGCGCCACGTAATCTGCCTGCCCGGCGATCTTCCAGGTGAGCGGCGAGTTGCAGTTGATCGTGATGTTGGGGTT
>ENA-OQBG01000049-OQBG01000049.1-human-gut-metagenome-genome-assembly--contig:-NODE-49-length-40539-cov-6.752796_pt1 | contig 40539 bp, 40 predicted proteins | sample MGYA00242746_ERZ504551 | MGnify/ENA primary metagenome ERZ504551 (study PRJEB26092, sample SAMD00036289) | human gut metagenome | host: Homo sapiens | study: EMG produced TPA metagenomics assembly of... | reverse complement strand
TCCAGCGGTCGAGCGTCGACTTGCCGAGGTCGTACTCGCGCATCACCTCCGCGCGGGGCTTTCCGGAGTCCACCAGGGCGACTATCTGCCGCCTGAACTCCTCGGTGAACTGCCTGGGGTGCTTGGGTCCCGCATGGGGCCTCCTTTCCTCGAAGGGCCCTCAGACTCTCATCCGACTGTCCAATTTAGTATAGCCATATCACACCTTCCTTTCCAGGGGCACGGGGCCCCGATCCGGGCTCGGGCCCCTGCGTTTCCTCTGGCCCGGCGCATATTCGTCGATCCACTCGCCGAGCAGCTGGCGGCTCTTGGGATAGCCGAGCGCCCTCGCCGTCCGTGCCAGGCTCCTGCCATGGCCGAGGTAATAGTCGACCGCGGCGCGCTTCATCGCGTCGGTGTATGTCGGGTCGGAGACGGACTTCCGGACAGGCACCACGCCGGTCCTCTCGTATTCCCTCCACCAGCCCCTGAGCGTCCCCCGGTTGGGATACCCCAGCTCGGCAATTGTGTCAGCATAGCTATGGTCGAACCTGATGAATGTCTCGAGGGCGCTCCTTCTCTGCTCCTCGCTGTATGCCATGCGATGGCCTCCTTGAACTCCTTTGGTCCAAGTTCTCCACCGCAGTCCCCCGTGGTCATTGAGAATTGAGCGGAAAGAGCACGAGGGCCGCGCCCCCTGGACATGATGAATGACATACGGTCGATGGACGCCGGAGGTGTGCCGCGGGCGGAGATCGACCGCAGGCTCGGCGTGAGCCGCAACACGGTGGCGAAGTGATATTGCTGATGTGGCAACGCTTTCATGTCTCTCGTCTCGACACGCAGTTTTAGAATGCCATTTTCGACTGATGCTGATGGGTTGAACCACGGCAGGAAAAACCCAATCACCGAGGCACTTAATGAGGCGGTTGCCAACGCCTTGGTTCATGCATATTACGGCAACGAAGCGTTTGTCAAAATTATAGTCAGCGATGGGGAGGTGTGCATAAGCAATACCGGGAACATGCTTATCGATAAGGAGGTGGCGATTGCTGGTGGCATTTCCACTTCGAGAAATCCGACCCTGATGCGAATCATGAGCTTTGTTGGTGCAACGGATCGAGCGGGGAGTGACGTTGAGATGATTTGGGATGTGTGGAACGACAGACTTGGTATCCTTCCCGAACTCGTGGAGTCTCATGGCCCCGCGCAGACCGTACTTAAGCTTCCGACCTTGCCCTTGCCCTCGGGCCCCTCGTATATGTCTAATGGCACGGTAGCGTACACGGATGACCAGATTCTTACGCTAGTCTCGCATGCTCCAGATGGCCTTGATGCAATTGGTCTGGAAGCGGCATGTCCCGGCATATCGCGAAGGACTGCTCAGAAAAAACTGAAGCTATTGTTTGAGGCTCGCTTGCTTGACAGACGCAAGAACGGAAAATCATTTACTTATTACTCGACATAACGCACGGGACGCCCATTGCGCCCACGGGACGCCCATTGCGCGCACGGGCGTGGTTTCTCTTGGGAGCAGCCTTTTCCGGTAATGGCGTCGGGCATGTGTCGGCCGAATCGCGTCGGTAATGTTGGTGTAAGTGGGATCGATAAAGGGGCGGTCGTCGAAAGAAGTGGCCGCTGCACGGAATTCATCACAACCACGAAATGGATTAAGAGAAAGGCAATTGCCCAAATGGACACTTTGCGGCGACTCTCCACCCGCGACCACATGGCGCGTTGTTCGGTGAAGGGTGGTTCCTGTTCTTGGGTATCCTAGAGCAACATCGTATCCGGTTGGCTGGCTCTGCATGAAGACGAGTTGTGCAGGGCACGGAATCTTGCGGTTGCTGAAAAGCCCTTCGACAAGATTGAGCCGCTCGTGTAGGAGGTAGCATGTACATCATCGACGGCATCGCATATGCTGGGGAGCCCGTTGAGGGCATCGAGGTCTCCCATGCCCGGTATGTCGGCGAGCGCGTCCTGCTCGTCACGTTCTCGACGGGGGAGACCCGCCTGTTCGATGCCAGCTGCCTTTTATCCATGCCCGCCTTCGAGCCGCTTGAGGACGAGGACGTCCTCAAGGATTTCCGGCTCGAACACGGCATCATGACATGGTGCGATGGCGACATAGACATTGCCCCCGAGGAGCTTTACGAGCGGAGTTTTGAATATCAGCAGGTCGCCTGACCGTTGCCATGTTTTATGTTCGCAAGTAGCAGCCAGCCTTCGATAATGGCGTCGCCCGCGCGCGTACCCTTCGCTCAGCGCTCCTTCTATTCCAACGGCATCGTCATGTGCCAATGCGTCTTACTCAGCTCGAGCCGCTCATAGAGCCGATGCGCATCGGTGCGTGATCGGTTTGAGCTCAATTCGAGCACCTCGCACCCGGCTTCGCGCGCGATGCAGAGGACGCGCTGGACGAGCTTCGTGCCTATGCCGCCTCCGCGTGCCCGAGCGTCGACGACTAGTTCGCAGATCTCGGCAGTCGGGCACTCGTGGTACAGATGCGCTTCGATTTTTAAGTTGATCACGCCGGCGGGCGATCCCCCGGATTCGGCCATCAAGCAGGTCTAGTTTGGATTATGGAGTTGCCTAGAGAAGCGTTGGAGGAACGAGGGGTAATCGAATTCCATCGCTTCGAGCTGGCACATCATGTTGTGGACAAACGCGGCGTCCGCTTCGGTTGCGGGGCGAATGATCACGTTACCGCAGGCAGGGCCCGATTGCAGACATTCCAAATTGTTCTGTGGTTTCAACCCATCTCCCATTGGCCCTCCAAATAGACGCACACTAAAGTAGTACATGCCGAGCATATGTGACGCGCTCTTGCGTATGCTGCCGAATGCGCTACGCGAGCCCCTTCTCGCACCCGAACAGCTCCATCACGCGCTCGCCGGCCTCCTCGACCAAGATCGAACGCGCGCCCACGGCTTCGGGCGAGCCGTTGCGCCCGTGGTAGTCGCTGCCGCCGGTCCTCATGAGGCCGTAGCGCGCGGCAGCCTCGCGCGCCTGCTCAACGGCTTTGGGGTCGTGGTCAGGGTGATGCACCTCGATGCCCATAAGCCCCGTTTGGACGAGCTCGGGAATCCGGCTCTATGAGTTCATCTGTCCGGTGTGGGTGAGTACGGGCACGCCTCCGTGTGCCCGTATCGAGGTCCGCGCGAACGCGAATCCGTCCGTCCGCCTATTGTATTCCCCTGCTCGGCATTGAGAGGGCGCATTGCTTGGCGGGGCGTTATTCGCAGCGCCCCGCATCAAGACACGCGGAGACTCGTCTCCACTTAATCCTCGCTTAATGTACCCGCATACCGATTGATGCGGGGCTGCATTGGTCATAATGGATGCAGGAATGTAATCATGGTCGCGCGCGATCATGCCACCTCGGGCGAGAGCGAGTGGCTATGTGGAACGACAAGCAGGCATCGAGGCGAGGGGGCCATTTGCCCGTTAACCCCATGACGGGTGCTCCGAATACGCGGACAGGCAACGTGGCGGACGTCGCTGCATCGCTGGACGCGACTCCAACGGGTTCTTCCGCTCCATCTCCCAAAGACGCGCCTAGGGCAGATGAGGGCAGCTTTGGCGCGCATGTCGCCAGCATGCCCCCCGCATCCGCCGTTCGTAACTCGACTTCGTCGCCCGTGGGGGATCGCACGTTCACTACGTATAACGACTCCATGGACGAGCTCCTTGCCAAGATGCGCAACATTCTCGATAGCCGCCTGCTCTCCATCGTGGTACTCGTGCTGATATCGTTCTCGGTGGTGGCGGGCGAGAACTTCCCCGCCTTCCTCATTGTGGTCGTGGTGGGGTACATGCTCATCGACCGGTTTATCACGGCCCGCCGCGCAGTTACGCTCGGCGGCCTTGCGTGGTTCATCGTCCTGTTCTTGGGCCGTCTTTTCACGATGGGCGCCGGCAGGCTTTTCATTGACCTCGACTACCTGTTCATGTTCTGCGGCTTTTTGCTCGCGCTCGCGGTGTGCGGTGTCTTTTTTGCCGGTCGCGCGATGTATTACATGGGGTACGACCGCGGCCAGGCTCTGGCAGATCGTGCGATCGCCGCGCATCTGGTCGACCGTCTCATTGAGCACCCCGAGAACGTGGCGAATCTTGATGGTACGTTTCTCGAGGTGGAGGGCGCTATCAACCGCGTGCGCAACCGCGAACGTCAGGTGGCGGATGCCCTGCGCGACGAGGCCCGCCGCAAAGACGACCTCGTCACCTATCTCGCGCACGACCTCAAAACGCCGCTGGCGAGCGTGGTGGGCTACCTCTCGCTTCTCGAGGAGGCTCCCGACTTGCCCGTTGAGCAGCGCGCTCGCTTTACGGGCATCGCGCTCGACAAGGCGCACCGCCTGGATGCACTTATCGAGGAGTTCTTCGACATCACGCGCTTCGACTTCCACGACATCGTGCTTACCCGCGGCTATGTTGACTTGGCGCTGCTGCTCGCGCAGGTCGCCGACGAATTCTATCCCATCCTCACCGAGCAAGGAAAATCAGTTGAGGTGGAGGCAACCGCGAGTCTCATCGTGCTCATTGATGGCGACAAGATGGCGCGCGTGTTCAACAACGTGATGAAGAACGCGATCGCGTACAGCTACGAGGGGTCGACCATTCGGATCTTTGCCGAGCAGACGCCCGATAGCGTGGTCGTGCGCTTCGAAAACCAGGGTGACCCGATTCCCGCTCCCAAGCTCGGCATGATCTTCGAGAAGTTCTACCGGCTGGATGCCGCGCGCGCGACTAACCGCGGTGGCGCGGGGCTTGGCCTGGCGATCGCCAAGGAGATCGTTTCCGCGCACGGGGGCACCATTTCCTGCGCTTCCACGCCCGAGGCGACGGTTTTCACCATCGAGCTGCCTAACGAGTCGCGTGGTTAGCGTAGGCTAGATGAGCTTTTTCGTACAGAAATTGGATTTTGCGAAGTAGACAGATGGGGCATGCTGCGGCGAACTGCGGTTTTGTTGCCGCATCGCGCCCGTTGAGGCTGCTCTACTTTGCAAAATCGAAAAACAATACGAAAAAGCTCAAGAAGCTCTCTATCACAACCTCAATGCGGCGCCCGTTTCCAAATTGAGGTCCCCAGATTGAGGTTCAGAACCTTCCGATCGCGGCTCCTGCGAGTTCTTAACATCCACGCGCATCGCGAGGATGTTCCTTACAGGCTCCTTACATATGCCTTTCCGGCCTTTGAGGTGGACTCCGTATCATTCTGTGCGCTATGACGCTCATGTTGAGGAGGACCCAGGTGGATCGAACGTCTGAGGAAAGCGCCCTTGCCATGGCCCGCGCGGCCGAGGCGGCGGCATTGCGCGAGGTTGGCGCGCCCAAGATCGACCTGGGCGGCACCGTGCCCGTACACCACGCCACGCGCCTTTCCGTGAGCCGCGTCGACTTGTTTTACGGTGACCATCATGCGCTCAAGGACGTGTCCATCGATATTCCGGAGCGCGAGATCACCTCGTTCATCGGTCCGTCCGGCTGCGGAAAGTCCACGCTCCTTCGCTGCTTCAATCGCATGAACGACTACGTTAAGGATTGCCGCGTTGAGGGCTCCATCAAGCTCGATGGGCAAGACATCTACGACGGCTTCGACACCACCTTGTTGCGTCAGCGCGTGGGTATGGTCTTCCAGCATCCCAATCCGTTCCCCATGAGCATCTACGACAACGTGGCGTATGGTCCGCGCGGCATGGGTGTCAAGAGCCGTTCGGAGCTGGATGGCATAGTCGAGGAGTCCCTACGTCGCGCCGCGCTGTGGGATGAGGTCAAGGACAAGCTGAAGTCGTCGGGCCTTGGTCTGTCTGGTGGACAGCAGCAGCGTCTGTGCATCGCGCGCGCGATCGCGGTCAAGCCGCAGGTTCTGCTCATGGACGAGCCCACGAGCGCACTCGACCCCATTTCCACGGTGCAGGTTGAGCAGCTGGCGATGGAACTTAAGCAGGATTACACCTTGGTAGTGGTGACGCACAACATGCAGCAGGCATCGCGCATTTCCGACTCTGTGGCGTTCTTCCTGCTGGGTGAGCTGGTTGAGCATGGCACCACCGCGCAGATCTTTAAAGCTCCGCGCGACCAGCGCACGGCGGACTACCTCACCGGCCGATTTGGGTAAAATCCACCAATAGGCGAGAGGAGCCGTTCCTATGATTTACTACGTCGAGGACGATGACAATATTCGGGGTCTCACCCTCTATGCGCTGCGCCAGCAGGGGATAGAGGCTGAGGGGTTCGCATCGGACAGCGAGTTCAAGGCTGCCGTTGCGCGTCGCGTCCCCGATGCGGTTCTGCTCGACATCATGCTGCCCGACACCGATGGCCTCGAGATCATGCGGCGCCTGCGCGCCGACCAGGCCACCGCGACGGTTCCCATCATGATGCTCACCGCCAAAGATTCCGAGCTCGACAAGGTCGTGGCGCTCGATGGCGGCGCGGATGACTACCTCACCAAACCGTTCTCCCTCATGGAGCTCACGAGCCGCTGCCGCGCCCTGTTGCGCCGCGGCGGGCATGTCCAACGTCCCGCGCCCCGAGACGCTTTTCCGTGGGGAGGCATCGAGCTTTCCCCCCAGCCATCGCGTGGTGCGCGTTGAGGGACAGGAGCTCAAGCTCACGCTGCGTGAGTTCGACCTGCTCGAGTACCTCATGCGCAAGCCCGGCGTGGTCTTTACGCGCGAGTCTCTTTTGCGCAGCGTGTGGGGCTGGGACTTTGACGGCGGCTCGCGTACGGTCGACGTACATGTGCAGACGCTCCGTCAAAAGCTGGGCGATTACGCCGATCGCATCGAGACGGTGCGCGGCGTGGGCTATCGTTTGGCAGACCTGTAAATGACGCCTCGATGCGGTCGCGTGAGTTCGCGCGTGGCCAAACGCTCCCTTTCCAAGCGTGTGTTCGCCACGATGCTCACCATGTCCCTCATCACGATCGTGGTGTTTGCCCTTGCGCTCACCTTGTTCATGCAAAAGCGCCTGGTTGATTCGACATCCGAGGAGCTGGCTAGCGAGGCGCGCGTTGTGGCGGCCTCCCTCAACAGCTCTCCAAGCTATGTCGGCATGCTTAGGCGTCTGCAGCAGGACGATACGCGCATCACACTTGTGGGGAAAGACGGTGACGTGTTGTACGACACCGATATCGACGAGAGCAAGATGGAAGACCACGGGGATCGTCCCGAGATCGAGGAGGCGTTTGAGACCGGGAGCGGTTCTTCTGACCGCGCCAGCTCAACGCTGGGCGAGGTCATGCTGTATGAGGCGGTTCGCCTGGCGGACGGCAGCGTGGTGCGCTTGGCAAAGGGCGAGGCGGGATACCTGTCTGTTCTCTGGTCGCTTGCCGGGCCCGTGGCGATTTTGACCGCCGTCGGCGTTGTGGTCTCCGTTGCCGTGGCGCGCCGTGAATCCAGTCGCATCATCGAGCCGCTGCTCGAGGTGGACCTTGACCATCCCCAGCGAAACGCGCAAAACGCCTACGCCGAAATGGAGCCCATGTTGGAGCGTATTGAGACCCAGCGCCAAGAGCTCAAGCGCCAGGTGCGTGTGCTCGCCAACAATGATCGCATGCGCCGCGAGTTCACGGCGAACATAACCCATGAGCTCAAGACGCCGCTCACCACGGTTTCGGGTTACGCGGAGCTCATCGCCAACGGTATGGTGACCGACGAGGCAGATCTGCGCGACTTTGGACGTCGTATTTACAACGAGGCGGGGAGGCTCACTTCCCTTGTGAATGACATCCTCACCTTGTCCAACCTGGACGAGGCGGAGCGCTCCGAGGACGGTGCCGCGTCGGCGACGCTGGGCACGCGCGAGCCCATCGACGTGCCGCGCACGCTTGATGGCATCGCCCAGCGCTTGGAGCAAGTCGCCCAGCGCGCGGACGTGCGGATTGAGCTGGCGTGCGAGCCTGCCATGGTGGTGGGTGTTCCGCGGCTCATCGACGAGCTTGCGTACAATTTGGCGAGCAATGCCATACGCTACAACCGTCCCGGCGGCGTTGTGACGCTCTCGTGCGGCGTTGAGCAAGTCGGCGGATCGGATGCAGATGAGGCCTCGGGGCTCTTTGCGCCGTACATCTGCGTTGCCGACACGGGTATTGGTATCGCCGCTGAGGAGCAGGGCAAGATCTTTGAACGGTTCTACCGCGTGGACAAAAGCCGTTCCAAGGCTCGCGGCGGCACGGGATTGGGTCTCGCCATTGTCAAGCACGCCGCGGCGTATCACGGCGCGCGCATCGAATTGGATAGCGAGCTTGGCCGCGGCACCAGCATATCCGTGCACTTTCCGGTGCAGGAGCTGCCGGAGCTGTAAAGCAACCGCCCGTGCGGGAGCCCGCTGGCGGGCCGGCTATGTAAATTCCCGACCGTTTGTCGATGCCAAAACGCTTTAGCCTCAAAACGCTTGCGACGCAGCTTTTATACTGTGCTTTGTGTCGCACGATGCCGCGAGAAGGGTTTGAGATGAAGTTCTTTATCGACACGGCAGATCTCGAGGAAATCGCCGAGGCCAAAAGTTGGGGCTGCTTGGCGGGCGTGACCACCAACCCCAGTCTCTATGCCAAAACGGGTGGTAAGCTCGAGGACTTCGAGCCGCACATGCTCAAGATCGCCGAGCTGTGTGAGGGCTTGCCCGTCTCGGCAGAGGCGACGGCGAACACTGCGGAGGGCATGGTCGAGCAGGGCCGCCGCCTTTCCGCGCTCGCACCGAATATCGTGGTCAAGCTTCCCATTTGCGAAGCGGGCTTGACTGCATGCCGCGCCCTTGCAGACGAGGGCGCGCGCGTGAACATGACGCTCATCTTCTCTGCGACGCAGGCGCTTTTGGCTGCCAACGCCGGCGCCCGCTACGTGTCGCCGTTCGTTGGCCGTTACGACGACATTGCGCTCGACGGCCTTGCCCAGCTTGGGGATATCGTGACGTGCATCAAGAATTACGATTGGTCGGGCAAGAATCCGGACAGTCGAGTTGAGATCATCACCGCTTCCGTGCGCACGCCCAACCACGTGACGCAGGCGGCGCTCATGGGAGCGGATATCGCCACCGTGCCCATGAAAGTCCTCAGAAAATGCCTGCATCACCCGCTTACCGACGCCGGTCTCGCCGCTTTCGAGGCGGATTGGGAGCGGGTTGCATCTGCTCGCTAGGTCCTTTCGCTTGATTCTCAAAACGTCTTGTGGTCAAGCGTTTTATCGCAGGTAGATGTCTCAATTTCACATTGTAAGGTTTTGAATTTACCGTTTGCTTTCGACCCTCCGCCACGTCCTGCCGCTATGATTACCCTGGTAACGCGCCACCGCTCACATGCAAGGAGGCATTGTCCATGAGCGATGAGGAACTCATCCAGATTGCCAATGAAGTTAGAAAGGGGGTCGTGGTCGGAACGCATGCCGCCAAGTCCGGCCATCCCGGCGGCTCCCTCGGCTCAGCCGATATCATCACGTATCTGTATTTTGAGGAGATGAACATCGACCCGAGCGACCCGCGCCGCGCGAATCGTGACCGGTTCGTCCTCTCTAAGGGTCACTGCGCCCCTGCCCTGTATTCCGTGCTCGCCGAGCGCGGGTTCTTCCCCAAAGATGATCTTGAGACCCTGCGCCATGTTGGTAGCCACTTGCAGGGCCATCCCAACATGAACGACACTCCCGGCGTCGACATGTCCACTGGCTCGCTGGGTCAGGGCATCTCCGCCGCGGTGGGCATGGCGCTCGCCGCCAAGCACTGGGGCGATGCGTATCGTACGTTCTGCCTGCTGGGCGATGGCGAGATCGAGGAAGGCCAGGTGTGGGAGGCCGCGATGTTCGCCGGCAACCACCATCTCGACAACCTCGTGCTCATCGTCGATCACAACGGCCTGCAGATCGACGGCAGCATCGAGGAGGTCAACTCCGCGATGCCCATTGCCAACAAGTTCGAGGCCTTTGGCTTCCACGTCATCGAACTCGCTGACGGCAACGACATGGCGCAGGTGCGCGCTGCGTTCCAGGCTGCTCGCGAGGTGAGCGGCAAACCCGTGTGCATCGTCGCCGAGACGGTCAAGGGCAAGGGCGTCTCCTTCATGGAGGGCCAGGTGGGCTGGCATGGCAAGGCCCCCAACGACGAGCAGTTCGAGCAGGCAATGGCCGAGCTTGATGCCCGCGCGGCCGAGCTCGCGAAGGAGGCGTAAGGCAATGGCAGACGTAAGAGGATCGCCACGCGCGTGAGCTACGGCGAGGCGCTGGTCGAGCTCGGTGCGGAGCACGATGACTTCGTGGTGTTCGACGCCGACCTTGCCGCGGCGACGCAGACGGGCAAGTTCAAGGCCGCCTACCCCGACCGTTTCTACAATGCCGGCATCGCCGAGGGCAACATGATGGGCCTCGCCGCGGGTGTTGCCACCACGGGCCGCGTTGCGTTCGCGAGCTCGTTTGCGATGTTCGCCGCAGGCCGTGCGTTCGAGCAGATTCGCAACTCGATCGGCTATCCGCATCTCAACGTGAAGATCGGCGCCACGCATGCCGGCATATCGGTGGGCGAGGACGGAGCCACGCATCAGTGCAACGAGGACATCGCCCTCATGCGCACCATTCCCGGCATGACGGTCGTGGTTCCCGCCGACGACGTGGAGGCCCGTGCCGCCACGCGTTGCGCCTATGCGACGGACGGCCCCTTCTACCTGCGCTTTGGCCGTCTTGCTGCGCCGGTGATCAACGATCCTGATACCTACGAGTTCGAGCTCGGCCGTGCCGTCGTCATGCGCGAGGGCACCGATGTGTCCATCGTCGCTTGCGGCTTATGGTGTCCGCCGCGCTTGAGGCTGCAGAGGTCCTTGCCGCGGAGGGAATCTCCGCCGAGGTCGTCAACATGCACACCATTAAGCCGCTCGACTCGGAGGCACTCGTCGCTTCCGCTTCCAAGACCGGCCACGTGGTGACGGTTGAGGAGCACTCCATTATGGGTGGCCTTGGTGAGGCGTGCGCGGCCGTTTTGGGCGAGCAGTGCCCGGTGCCCATGCGCCGTGTTGGCGTTCGCGACACGTTCGGCGAGTCCGGCCCGGCGCTGGAGCTTTTGGACAAGTACGGCCTCAACGCCGAGGGTGTTGCCGCCACTGTGCGCGAGGTGCTTGCGTAGAGGGTCCGCTCCCGCCTTCACGCCGACATGCGATGAAACGCGGTGCCGCTTGACGCGGTGCCGCGTTTTTCATTGGTGCGAAATTGCATACTCGATTGGCGGGGATTCTCATGCTCGATCGGTGGGGCTCGCATTTTCGATTGGCGCGGCGCCGCACTTTCGACAGCAAAGCTCGCGGTGCCGCGCATCCGCGACCCCCGTCAGAATTCGTTGCCTCCATATCTGGTTACGGTCGGCATGAGCTGCATTCGCAAAATCTTTTGGAGCGTATGGAATCCGCTGGTGCGAATGCGCTTGCGAGAGCCCAGGGCGCGGAACAGATCGTCGGTGAACTGCTGGAATAGGTGCTCATCGACAAGATCCTCGTACCACACGTTCAAGATGGTGAATCCGGAGCCGACGATTTTGTTTTGTCGCCGCGCATCCCGCCCTGCCGCCTCTATGGAGTGGAACTCCTTTCCTTGGTATTCAAGGCCGACGCGCTGCCGGGTGAACCCGATGTCGACGCGCCGCCTCCCGACGGGCGTCGCGACGGGATGGTTCATCGAGATGGGACCGAGACCTAGACCGCCCATCGTGGTGGGCAGCGAGACAAGCATGGCCAGGACGGTCTCCATAGGGGAGTTTGACAGGCCGTTCACGTATTTGAGCAAATTACGCGCCCGCTTGATGCCGGTGACCCTGTGGATGGAGTCGGTGAGCCTGCCGATTTTCTCGGTTGATGTAAGCGGTTTCTCGGTGCACGTGAGGCCGTCCCACGAATCATCGAGAACATAGGTGCCGCAAAGCTCATATCCCAAGCTGATGATATCGAAGTTGCTCCAGGTGTTGTCGCCCGCAATCTGGATGAAGGAGAGTTCGGGACTCACCGTCCAGAACGATCGGTCGATTTTTATGAGCGACCGAGGAGGAAGAGGGCGGTAGCATGCCGTGACTTGGATATCTTGACGTTGGTTGTATCCGCGGTTTCCATCGACGAGAACGTGATATGGCTTGCTCACGATGCCGTGGACGGTCATGTCATCAGCCAGGAGCTGCCGCGGCGGAACTGACAGGCCGGTGACCTGGCCGGTCCTCGGCTTGTCGAGCAGCGTCGGGATGAGGCGTTTGCTCGATCGGTAGAGTTCGAGTGCGGAGGCGCCGCACGCGCAGACAACTTTCTCCATGCATAGACGATACGCTCTTTTCTGCATTTCGGCGCATTTTTGCCAAAGTGGTCAAAAAACTACTTCATACAGTATTTCTTGTCTCTTTTGTCGTTGGCTGGGCGTCGAGTGCATCACGGTTGATGCATGGGCGGCACACTGCTGTGCATTTCTTCATAAGTGACGGGTTTTACGGCCATTTCGATTTAGAGACGCGATGCAACGTAATTACAAATACTGTATGAATATAAATCGTGACCGCAATTGGCCGCAGCGAGCATCGAACGGTGAGGCCTGCTCTCCACGGGGTGCCAATAGCCCGCAGGTGACGGGCTGAGACTTCAGGATGCCAATTGTGTCATCTGAATCTAAGTGGTAAACGCTTAGGTTTTATGAGTTCAATTATGGGTAGCATGGAGGCGTTCAGTAGATGTGCGCCGCTTGCCGGCGCACAAGCCGGCGAAAGCCGGCTAGACGACAGCAGAAAGGGCGTTGCGCGCATGCAGCAATTTAAAACCGAGAGCAAGAAGCTCCTCGACCTCATGATCAACTCGATCTATACCAACAAGGAGATCTTCCTGCGTGAGCTTATCTCCAACGCGTCGGATGCGGTGGACAAGCTCAACTTCAAGAGTCTCTCCGACTCGAGTATTCAGCTCGGCAACGACGACCTTGCCATCCGCGTCTCGTTTGACAAGGACGCGCGCACGCTTACCGTCTCCGACAACGGCATCGGCATGACCGCTGAGGACCTCGAGGAGAACCTCGGCACCATCGCCCATTCCGGCAGCCAGGAGTTCAAGCGGGAAAACGCCGAGCACCAGGGCGGGGATGTCGACATCATCGGTCAGTTTGGCGTGGGCTTCTACTCTGCGTTCATGGTTGCCTCCAAGGTCCGTGTGGTCAGCCGCGCCTTCGGCGAGGACACGGCGCACGTATGGGAGTCCGACGGCCTTGAGGGCTACACCATCGAGCCCGGCGAGCGCGCCGAGCACGGCACCGACGTCATCCTCACCATCCGCGAGAACGTCGCCGGCGAGAATGGCGAGCCCGGCGAGAACTACGACACGTATCTTTCCGAGTGGGGGCTCAAGGACCTCATCAAGCGCTACAGCAACTACGTGCGCTACCCCGTCCAGATGATGGTCACCAAGAGCCGCGAGAAGGAGCGTCCCGCCGACGCTGGCGACGATTACAAGCCGGAGTACGAGGACTACGAGGAGCTCGAGACCATCAACTCGATGACTCCCATCTGGAAGAAACGCAGCTCGGACGTGTCGGAGGAGGACTACAACGAGTTCTACAAGTCCACGTTCCACGACTTCGAGGATCCGGCGCGTACGGTGAGCTTCCACGCCGAGGGCACCCTCGAGTACGACGCGCTGCTCTATATCCCGAGCCGCGCACCGTTCGACCTTTACAGCAAGGATTACGAGAAGGGCTTAGCGCTCTATAGCTCCAACGTGTTGATTATGGAGAAGTGCGCCGACCTGCTACCGGATTACTACAATTTCGTGCGCGGCGTGGTGGACTCCCAGGACATATCGCTCAACATCTCACGTGAGACCCTGCAACACGACCGCCAGCTCAAAGCCATTGCCAAGCGCGTGGAGAAGCGCGTGACGAGCGAGCTCGAGAAGATGCGCGATGACGACCGTGAGACGTACGAGAAGTTCTTTGAGAACTTCGGCCGTGGGCTCAAGTTTGGCATTTACTCCAGCTATGGGATGAAGGCCGATGAACTTGCCGACCTGCTGCTGTTCTGGAGCGCGCGCGAGAACAAGATGGTGACGCTTGCCGAGTACGCCGCCGCCATGCCTGAGGGCCAGAAGGCGATCTACTACGCGGCGGGCGATGATCGCGAGCGCCTGGCCAAGATGCCCGTGGTAAAGGGCGTGCTTGACCGCGGCTATGACGTGCTGCTGCTCACGGCCGATGTCGACGAGTTCACCTTCCAGGCCATGCGCGGCTACACCGCCAAGCACATGCCCAAGGTTTACGAGGACGACGCCGCGCGCGAGGCGGCCGCAAAGGCCGTCGCCGACGGCGCGGAGCCCGAGACCGAGGACCGCTTCCTCGAGCTCAAGAATGTGGCGACCGGCGATCTCGACCTCGCGACCGAGGACGAGAAGAAGGACGCCGAGGAGGCCACGAAGGAGCACGGCGACCTGTTCGAGGCCATGAAGGAGGCTCTCGGCGATAAGGTGGAGAAGGTTGCGGTCTCCGCGCGTCTGACCGATGCCCCCGCCTGTATCACCACCGAGGGTCCGCTGTCGCTCGAGATGGAGAAGGTGCTTGCGCGCGGCCCCGAGGCCGATCGCGGCGAGATGCCCAAGAGCCAGCGCGTGCTTGAGCTCAACGCCAAGCATCCGGTGTTCGACAAGCTCGTGGCTGCTCAGGAGGCGGGCGACCAGGATAAGCTCTCCCTGTACGCCGGCCTGCTCTACGACCAGGCGCTGCTCGTCGAGGGCATCCTGCCCGCCGACCCGGTGGCGTTTGCCCAGAGCGTCTGCGAGCTCATGTAGATTGCTCGCTCGCACATTTACCGGGAATTCATAGCTAAGCAATAGACCGGGGCGCCCTGTAGAGCGCCCCGGTCTATTGCTCGGAGGGGGGATGATGCGCCGCAAATACGCAAATGTTGGGTTAAAAGTGGGGGTATGCGAGTAAAGGCGAGATTGACCGCAATATAACCGCAGGTCAAGCCTTTGTTGCACAAATGGCTACACGGCGGATGCGGACTTTATCTCAACATTTGCGTATTTGCACGTTCCGCACGCTGGAGAAGAGGCTCTTTTCGCCCTTTCATGTGCACAGGTGTGTCGCCCTATTGCGAGTATTCTGCAGAAAGTATTGATAGTTACCAGTACACGTGTTGTTTTTCTCACGACCGTAGTATAGTTCTGCTCCAACAAAGGCAATAGTAAGGTCAAAGGGTGGTTCGAGCATGAAGAAGGCCTTCCAGATCTTTAAACGAGACCTCAAGCGGTTACTGCACAATCCTGTGGCGATGGTCATCACCATTGGTGTGTGCATCATTCCGTCATTGTATGCTTGGTACAACATCGAGGCGAACTGGGATCCGTACAGTAACACCTCCGGTGTGAAAATCGCCGTCGCCAACGAGGACGAGGGCGTTGAAAGTGAGTTGACGGGGTCGCTCAACGCCGGTGAGCAGACGGTCGAGCAGCTCAAGGAAAACGACGACCTGGGCTGGGTCTTCACCGATGCGGAAAGCGCGAAAGAGAGCGTGTACAGCGGTGAGTACTACGCCGCGATCGTCATTCCTAAGGACTTCAGCGAAAAGCTCACGAGCATGCTCACGGGCGACTTTGAGCAGCCCGAGCTCACGTACTACGTGAATGAGAAGAAGAACGCCATTGCCCCCAAGGTGACCGATACGGGTGCCGAGACCATCGAGGAGCAGCTGAACGAGACCTTTGTCGCAACGGTCAGCAGCACGCTTGTCGAGCAGGCGCAAAAGCTCGGGGTCGACGTGGACGCGGCGGGGGAGCGCGCGGAGCAGGGCGTGCTCGCGAATGTCTCCGATTCCGTCGACGCCCTGAAGCGTGTGCGCGAGGGCCTTGGCGGCATGGCGACTACCATCGACGACGCTAAGGTTGCCGCAACGAGTGCCAAGAGCTCGCTCGCCAGTATGAACGCGAGACGCCCACGGCTCGTCGATGCGCTCGACAAGGGTCACCAGCTTCTGGGCACGACGCGCTCCGCCGCGGGCGAGTTCCACACCGCGCTGTCGAACGCCCTCGCCAACGGAGCGACCCAGCTGGGCACGGCTTCGTCGAAGGCGGACGCCGCCGTTGGTTCAATGGCGGGCGCCGTCTCGGCTGCTAAGACCAAGATCGACATATCGCTCTCCAACTTCCAAGCCGTGATCGATTCCAATTCGCGCGCTCTTGAGGCCCTGCGCAACCTCAACAATTCGGCTCTGGGCTCAAACGGCGATATCGAGGCCTTCATCAGCGACCTTGAGAACCAAAATGCCGGTCTGCAGTCTGCCAAAGACGCGCTGCAGACGCAGAGCGATGCACTCGGCCAAGACGTCGATGCCGCGACCACCGCGACGGACGCTATCAACACCGCCGTGCAGGGCAGCGTCGAGAACCTGGGCAAGACCCAGCAGACCCTCAACTCCAGCGTCATTCCCCAACTGAGCGCGGGCCTCGATGCGTTCTCGAACGTCTCGGGCGACCTGTCGGGCGTCGTGACGAGCCTCACCCCCACCATCGCGCAGTCCATGGGCCTACTTGACCAGCTGAACGCCATGCTCGACCAGACCAAGAGCGCGTTGGCGAGCAGCGATGAAACGCTGGCCGACCTGCAGGCTACGCTTGAGACGGTCAAGACCGACATCGTCGCGCTGCGCAGCTCCGAGGCGGCGCAGGAGCTCGCGGACCTGCTCGATATGGACCCCGCTAACATCGCGGACTTCATGTCCGCCCCGGTGACCCTCACCACTAAGGCCGTGTATCCGGTCGAGAACTACGGTTCGGGCGTCACGCCGTTCTACACGAACCTGGCTCTGTGGGTGGGTGGCTTTGTGCTCATCGCCATCTTCAAACTCGAGGTTGACACCGAGGGCGTGGGCCAAATCACGGCCAACCAGGGCTATTTTGGCCGCTGGATGCTCATGGTCCTGCTCGGCTTCGTGCAGTCGGTCATCGTATGCGTGGGCGACTTGGTGCTGGGAATCCAGTGCGGTCACCCCGTGTTGTTCGTGATCGCGGGCGTGTTCACCTCGTTCGTCTACGTGAACATCATTTACGCGCTGTCGATCGCGTTCAAGCATATCGGCAAAGCCATCGGCGTCATCCTCGTCATTGTGCAGATCCCGGGTTCCTCGGGCATGTACCCTATCGAGATGATGCCCGACTTCTTCCAGGCTCTGCACCCGCTGCTGCCCTTCACCTACGGCATTAACGCGATGCGCGAGACCATCGGCGGCATGTACGGCATGAACTACCTGTTCAACCTGGGCATCCTTGCGGTGTTTTTGGCCGTGGCGCTCGTGGTGGGCGTATGGCTGAGGCCTAAGCTCCTCAACCTCAACCTGCTGTTCGACCGCCAGCTCTCCGGCACGGGCGTGATGATCTGCGAGCGCGACGACATGCCGCGCGAGCGGTTCTCCGTGCGCAACGCCGTGCGGGCGCTGTTTGACACGGAGGCGTATCGTCGCGGGATTCTCGAGCGCGGCGCGCGCTTCGAGCACCGGTACCCGCGGCTTATCAAAGCGGGCTTCTGCCTGGTGCTTGGTCTGCCCGTGCTGCTGTTCGTGCTCACGGCAACGCTTGACCTCGACATCGACGGCAAACTCGTGATGCTCGTGCTGTGGATCGTTGCCATCATCGTGGCGGATGCCTACATGATCTTTATCGAGTACCTGCGCGAAAGCCTGAATTCACAGGCGCGTATGACCTCGCTGCCCGATGACGAGCTGCGCGAGGAGCTGGGCCGCAGCATCGCGCGCGGGGTGACGGCGCGCGCCGCAGGGGCGAGCCCGGATCGCGCCTCACCGGCAGAACTCCTGCACACATCACCAACGGAGACGCCCCGAAGGGAGGCGAGGAGTAGATGAAGAAGATCATTGCCCTGCTCAAGCAGGACCTTTCGAGGGTGCGCGGCAGCGTGGTCGCGTGCATCGTCGCAGTGGGTCTCGTGATTGTGCCCACCCTTTACGCCTGGTTTAACATTGCGGGCAGCTGGGATCCTTACGGAAACACGGGCAATCTCAAAGTCGCGGTGGCGAATTCGGACGAGGGCTACCTAAGCGACCTCATTCCCGTGCGCGTGAACATCGGCGACACGGTCGTCTCGTCGCTACGTGAGAACGACAACATTGACTGGGTCTTCGTCAAGGAGGGCGAGGCGGTCGAGGGCGTGCGCTCCGGCGAGTACTATGCAGCGTCGTGATTCCCGAGGATTTCAGCTCCCGCATGATGACGGTCTTTTCGAGCGATGCCGAGCACGCCGAGATCGTGTACTACGAGAACCAAAAGGCCAACGCCATCGCGCCCCGCGTGACCGACAAGGCCGCGAGCACGGTGCGCAAGCAGATCGACGAGACGTTCGCCGAGACTATCAGCGAGGTGGGACTTGCCACCACGTCGAGCCTGCTCGAGTACATGGACGGCGACCAGATTGCCAGCTACGCGGCAAATCTGAGCAGCACGCTCACGGCGGGCATCGAGACGCTGCGCGATGCGTCCAAGACGGCGACCGAGTTCACGGGGGTCCTGGGCTCCTCCACAGGCCTCTTGGATTCTGCGGGCGACCTGTTGTCTCAGACGGGCGAGGCCAGCTCGAGCGCCGAGGCACTGGTGAGCGATGCCAAGACGGGCCTTGCCGACATGGATGCCGCTCTCGATGGCGCGGTTGACGCCATCAACGGGCGCTGGCCGACAGCGCGGGTGACTACGAAGCCGCCGCCACGGCCATAGAGAACGCGTTCGCCACCGTGGATGAACACGTGTCGACCACCTGCACGCAGCTGCGTAGCGCCTCGTCGAAGATAGCGGGACAGGCGGCAGATGCCCGTGCCGTACAGAAGAAGATCGCCGCCCTTGAGGACAAGGTCGACAGTCTGCCGATATCAGATGCGGCAAAGGCCGAGCTCATTCAGCAAATCGACATCGTGGCCAACACGGTGGGCAACGTCGCTAACCAGCAGGAACTGCTCGCACAGCACCTCTCGGATGCCGCCGATTCCCTCGAGGCGGGTGCCACCGACGCTCGCGAGCAGGCAGAAGCCGTCAAGGAAAACCTCGCTTCTGCCAAAACGACATCTCATCGATCAAGGATTCCTACAAGGAGACGCTCGAGCAGGAGATCGCGTCGCTCGCCGATGCGGTGGAGAGCGTCGCCAAGAGCAGTGAGGACATGGCGAGCAGTCTGAGCACGACCGCCTCCGATCTCTCGACGGCATCCAAGGACCTTTCGAGCGACCTTTCCGATGCGCAAGGCGTGCTTACCAGCGCCGCAACCGACCTGAGTACCTCCGCCGACGGCCTGCAGGAGCTCAAGGACGGCATCGATGCCGCCGTGGCGTCGGGCGACCTGCAGAAGGTGCGGGACCTCATCGGGTCGGACCCGACATCGCTTGCCGAGGCCCTCGCCGCCCCGGTGGCCCTCGACCGCCAGGCCGTGTACCACATCGAGAACTACGGCAGCGCCATGGCGCCGTTCTACACTACGCTGTCCATCTGGGTCGCGGGCATCGTGCTTGCCGCAATGCTCAAGGCGAACGTGGATGAGCGCGATATCCAAGCACTCGCGCCGATTCACCTGCACGAGCTCTATCTGGGACGCTACGCGTTCTTCGCGTTGCTCGCCTTTGCGCAGGCGACGCTCGTGTGTGCCGGCGACCTGATGTTCTTTGGGATCCAGTGTGCCCATCCGCTGCAGTTCCTCCTCGTGGGCTGGGTTGCCGGGTTCGTGTTCAGCAACATCATCTACACCCTTACGGTGAGCTTTGGCGATATTGGTAAGGCGATCGCCGTTGTGCTGTTGGTCATGCAGGTGGCCGGCTCGGGCGGCACATTCCCCATCGAGATGACGGCCGACTTTTTCCAAGGTGTCTATCCGTTCCTACCGTTCACGCATGCCATCAACGCGATGCACGCCGCCATGGCCGGAGCCTATGGGATGGAGTATTGGCGTGAACTCGGTATCTTGGCGTGCTACCTGCTTCCGTCGCTCGCGCTCGGTCTGGTATTCCGCCGTCCCGTGATTCGCGCGAACCAGTGGATCATCGAGAAGCTCGAGGAGACCAAGCTCATGTAGGAGCCTGCGGCGAGCGCACGGCGGCGCGGTCTCAGCCGTTGATTGCCGCGAATCGGGCGTTTTGTAACGAGTTTCCAGAGGGGTCGAGTAGACAGGTGTTTTGGGCTATCGCCAACTGGGGCTTTGATGCCCAAACCGACCGTCTACTCGGGGCGTCTCGATCTTCGTTACAAAAACGCCCGATTCGCGGCATTGCACCTTCTGCCCATGCCCTCATTTCCAAGGTGCTTTTCTGCGGGGGAGTGCCGGAAACTCGGACGAAACATAACTATGAGAACATGGAGACAATCTGGCATCATCGCATGTGAAAGGGCTCGTATATGGACCAGCAGCAGAACATCGATTTCGTCCTGCGCACCGTCGAGGAGCGCGACATCCGCTTCATCCGCCTGTGGTTCACCGACGTGCTCGGCAGGCTCAAGAGCTTCGCTATCAGCCCTGAGGACCTCGAGGTCGCGTTTGAAGAGGGCATTGGTTTCGACGGTTCCGCCATTGAGGGCTTCACCTCTCCCGACGAGGCGGACATGCTGGCCTTCCCGGATGCCTCCACGTTCCAGATCCTGCCCTGGCGCCCCAAGCACGACGGCGCCGCGCGCATCTTCTGCGATGTCTGCACGCCCGACCGCCAGCTGTTCGCTGGCGATTCGCGCGAGTGCCTGCGCCGCATGTTCTATCGTGCGGAGAAGCTCGGCTACATCATGAATGTGGGCGCCGAGCTCGAGTTCTACTATTTCCCCGACGAGCGCACACCCGAGCCCATGGACAAGGTTGGCTACTTTGACCTCACGCCGTCGGATTCCGCGCGCGACCTGCGCCGTTCCACCGTGCTCATGCTCGAGAAGATGAGCATCCCGGTGGAGTACACCTTCCATAGCTCCGGTCGCTCGCAGCACGGCATTTCCATGCGTCACGCCGAGGCGCTCACCATGTCCGATGCCATCATGACGGCCAAGCACGTCATTCGCACCTGCGCCTACGAGTCGGGCATCCACGCCTCTTTCATGCCCAAGCCCATCGCCAAGGGCTCGTCTTCGGCAATGTTGCTTCACCAGTCCCTGTTCGACCGTGAAGGCAACAACGTCTTCTGGGGTGACGACGCCAAGAACCACCTGTCGCCCATTGCCAAGAGCTACATGGCCGGCATCTTGGCGCATGCCTCCGAAATCAGCGCCATCACCAACCCCACGGTGAATTCCTACAAGCGCCTCTCCGCCGGCGTGGGTAACGGCCCGCGGTATGCAACGTGGGGCATGCGCAACCGCTCCGCTATGATCCGCGTGCCCATCTACAAGCCGGGCAAGCAGGTTGCGGCCCGCATTGAGCTTCGCAGCCCCGATCCGATGGCCAATCCGTACTTGGTGAACACCGTCACGCTGGCAGCCGGACTCGACGGCATCAAGCGCGGACTCGAACTGCCCGAGGAGGCGACCTCCGATCTGTTGCGTCTGCCCGAGAGCGAGCTGCGCGCCCGCGGCATCGAGCCGCTGCCGAGAAACCTCGACGAGGCGCTCGACGTCTTTGAAAGCTCCGATTTCATGAAAGACGCCCTCGGCGAGCACATCCATGCATTCTTCCTCAAGAAGAAGCGCGACGAGTGGAATCGCTTCAACGCCACAGTGACCGAGTGGGAGCTCGATCACTATCTCGCCAATTCATAGGGAGTGGGGCCTCGGTCGGTGATCCTTGCCCGAATATCACCGCCATGTACGTGCTCGACCTGCCTATTTGTTATGATGATGCCGTCGGAGGTGTGAATATGTCCGAAAAGTCTGTGCTATTCATGGCGCGTACCACGCGACTTCATGATTTCGTCCGAACACTCGCCTCGTCCTTAGGTGTCGAGGTGCATATTGCGACCCCAGATTCGCCTGCCGTGGCGCATGATTTCGACCTCCTTATTCTCGATGGCGATGGGGTGCGTTCCGATCGCGTCGATGCCATGGCAAAGTGGCTCGAGCAGCGCGGCGGTGTGCCCATGCTTCTCATGATGGATGAGGAGAACCTCTCCGACCTGCATCTTCCCTCTCATGTCCGCTCCGATTTCATTTGCTCGGGTGCAAGTGACGCCGAGCTTGAAGCGCGCGCCCGCCAGCTTTTGGGCGATGGCGAGACCGTCGCGGTCGACGAAGTCCTCACCGTGGACAACCTCACGATCAACCTTGCCACCTACCAGGTATCGCTCGACGGCGAGCCGGTTGACCTCACGCTTATGGAATACTCGTTGCTCAGCTTTCTGGCAACGCATCCCAACCGTGCGTACAGCCGCGAAGTGCTGCTGCATCGCGTGTGGGGCTTCGAGTATTGCGGAGGAACGCGTACGGTCGATGTCCATATCCGTCGAATCCGCAGCAAGGTGGGTCCGCAGATCGCCGGTCACATCTCCACGGTTCGTGGTGTGGGCTACCTGTTTAAGGAATAACGTGTGCGCCGGGGCGCGTGCCGAAGGGCGCGCGCCCCTTTTCATGCGCGTTGCCTTTTCGCGCTGTGGGTTGCGTATAGTGCCTGAGTGCCTTTCGAAAGACTTAATGGTACTTACAACTTGATTAAAGTCCGCGACTCTCGGGGGGTTGAACCTCGTATTTGGGGTACAACGGTTGAGATTGAAAGCGTTGAAAGGAACCTCCATGATTGACGACAAGACCCCGCAGCGCCCGGACGGCCTTGCGGGGGATGAGCCGCATTTCGCTTCGAACTCCGAGCCAACGGTGGAGACCACCGTCATGCCCGCGATGCATACCGAAACGCGTACCGTGGTGAAGACCAAGAGCCGCAAGCTTCCGATCTTCCTTGCATCCCTGCTCGGTCTTGCCGTAGGATCCGTGCTCGTGATCGCGCTCGTGATGTCCGGCGCATTCCGCATTACGGGCACCAATGTGGAGTCTGCTGTCAGTGGTGCCACGCAGACCATCGAGATCGATCCCGAGGACACCACGCTTTCGGAGGCCGTTGCCGCCAAGGCTCTGCCATCTGTGGTGTCGATCACCGCTCAGGGCGAGACCGAGGACTCCGGCGGCATCGGTAGCGGCGTCATCCTCGACACCGATGGCAACATTCTCACGAACTACCACGTAATTGAGGGTGCTTCCGCGTTGGTGGTGCGCACGGACAGCGGCGACAGCTATGAGGCCGAGGTCGTGGGCACGGATGAGTCGAGCGACCTCGCCGTGATCCGCCTTCAGGACGCCGAGGACGCCGATCTCACGCCCATTGACCTCGCCGACTCCGATGATCTCACCGTGGGTGAGTGGGTTATGGCAATCGGTAGCCCCTTTGGCAACGAGCAGTCCGTCTCGACGGGTATCGTCTCCGCTTTGTACCGTTCCACCGCACTTCAGAGTACGAGCGGCACCTCCATTTACGCGAACATGATCCAGACCGACGCCGCCATCAACCCCGGTAACTCCGGTGGCGCTCTCGTGAACGACGAGGGCAAGCTCATCGGCATCAATTCCGTGATTGAGTCGTACTCGGGTTCGAGCTCGGGCGTGGGTTTTGCCATTCCGGTGAATTACGCCATCAATATCGCGGATCAGATCATCGCCGGCGAAACGCCTGTTCATCCGTACCTGGGCGCCTCGCTTATGAGTGTGAACGCCTATAACGCGCGTCAGAACAACCTTGCAGTCGATAGCGGCGCCTATGTTGCCGAGGTCACTGCTGATGGTCCTGCCGCAACTGCGGGGATCGAAGCAGGCGACATCGTGACGGCGGTGGACGGCGAGCCCATCTCTTCCGCCGACGGCTGATTATCGCCTTGCGTGAGCACGAGGTGGGAGACAAGGTCACTCTCACCGTGATGCGTGGTAAGGACGAGAAGGAGATCGAGGTTGAACTCGGATCTGACGAGGCATTGCAGGCCGAGCAGCAGGACGCTTCCGACGGCAACGGTTCGAGCGGCGGCATGACCGAGGAGGAGTTCCTCCGGTATCTCGAGCAGTACATGGGTGGCCGCGGAGGGTTCTAGCGCCTGCCCCCCGGTATGGCCCTCGTGGCGATGCGATACTGTAGTGCCACAATGGCGGGTACGCTCCAACTGGGGGCGCGCCCGCTTTTGCATAGAGGGCGATGGCAGAACGGGGAACGGCAACGGGGGACGCCGACGGCGTTCGCGGCGAGCTGGTTTGGCGCACATCGACGCATCTGCGAATCTGCGTAGGCTGGCCCTCTACGGCTGAGTGCGGAGCGGCACATGGGGGAGCGTGGTATAGTGTCTCCACATGCGGGCGCGATGCCCATTATCAACGAATGACGCGCGGCGGCGGAGTGCGCAGCTGCGTTTGGAGAAGGGACTGCACATGGCGGTGAACGAACAGCTGCTGCTTGAAGTGCTCGAGCAGATTCGACCCAACTTGCAGGCCGATGGCGGTGACATGGCATATGTGGGCGTAACTGAGGACGGCGTGGTGCAGCTCGAGCTGCAGGGCGCCTGCGCGGGTTGCCCCATGAGCTCGCTCACCCTGTCGATGGGCATCGAGCGCATCCTCAAGGAGCACGTGCCCGGTGTGACTCGCGTTGAGCAGGTGGGTGGCGGTGCGGATGCGGCCAACGACCTGTACGACGAGTACGCTCCGTTCTAGGGTTTGCACAAGGGTCCCGAAGGCGCCGCCCGTCGGGACCCTTTCTTTCCGTTCGCGCGCCGGGCATGCGTCTCGGCGCGTATCTCATAGGAGTGGCCATTCATGCTCAACGAGCTCTATCACAGCCTCGACCCCGTCGCATTTTCTGCGGGACCCTTCACCGTGTATTGGTATGGCCTTGCCTATATGGTGGGTGCGCTGCTGGCGGGCGTGGTGATGTACCGTACGCTCAAGCGCTGGGATATGGCCATTACCATCGACGACGCCATGACGCTTGTGGTCTCGGTGGTCTTTGGCCTGTTGATTGGCGGCAGGCTGTTCTACGTGCTGTTCTACAGCAATGGGTATTACTTTGAGCACCCGCTCGAGATCATCTTTGGGTCGAACGGGCATGGCATCAATGGGATGAGTTTTCACGGCGGGCTTGTGGGCGGCATCATAGGCGGCCTCATTGCCTGTCGCGTATTGCGGCTGTCGCCGCTGACCATCGCCGATGCGGCGTTCGTGGGGGTGCCCTTGGCGCTGTGCTTGGGGCGGTGCGCGAACTTTGTAAACGGCGAACTGTGGGGTAAGCCCACCGATCTTTCCTGGGGTGTGGTGTTCGGCGGGGCTGCCGGCGACATTCCGCGCCATCCGAGTCAGCTCTACGAGGCGTGTCTCGAGGGCATTGTGCTGTTTGCCGTGCTCTACCTGCTGAGCCGTCGAAAAAAGACGCCGCCGCAGGGCTCCATTATGGGGACGTTCGTACTCGGCTACGGTATCGTGCGGTTTTTAATCGAATTCGTACGACTGCCCGATGCGCAGCTGGGTACCTGTTTGGCGGCTGGCTCACCATGGGCCAGCTCCTGAGTTTGCCGCTCATCGTGGCGGGAGCGGTGTTGCTCGTGTTCGCGTTCCATTTCAAACGACCGCAGCATCTCTAGGTGCCAGCGTCTTTAAAAGAGAGGAGCCAAGGCGGATGCCACGTGAGACGAATGCGGCAAAGCGCGAACGCGCGATCGAGACGTGCCGTCGTTTGAACGAGCGATACGGGCCGGTCGAGTGCTTTTTGGACCATGAGACCCCGTTCAGGCTGGTCATCGCTGTCTTGCTGTCGGCGCAGACGACGGATGCCCAGGTGAACAAAGTCACGCCGGAGCTGTTCCGCCGCTGGCCCACGCCCGAGGCGATGGCGGGTGCGACGTACGAGGAGCTCTCGGAGGTCATCAAGTCCCTCGGCTTCTACAAGACCAAGGCGAAGCACTGCATCGAATGCGCCCAGATGATCGTGGCGGATTACGGCGGCGTGGTCCCGAATGAGATGAAGGAGCTTGTGAAGCTCCCGGGTGTGGGGCGCAAGACGGCCAACATCGTGCTCAACGTAGGGTACGGCATCGTGGACGGCATCGCGGTCGACACGCACGTGAACCGCATCGCGCACCGCCTCAAGCTCTCGCCCAAAACACACGAGAAGGAACCGCTCAAGACGGAGCAGGACCTCTTGAAGATCCTCCCCCGCGAGTACTGGAACGACGTGAACCACCAATGGATCATGCTGGGTCGCGAGATCTGCGATGCCCGCAAGCCTTTGTGTGGGGAGTGCCCTCTGGCTGACATCTGTCCGAGTGCCAAGGTGGGGTAGTACTCGATATGTTGCAGCGCAAGCGCGAATTCTCAGGTGGACGAGCTTCTTAAAGGCACAACCGCAGGAAGAGGCTTTCAGCAATATCGATGAGCGCGAGATGGGCAGCTCGGACTGCAGCAAATCGTTTTTCGACCGGTGGGCATCTTGCGGTAGGATGATTTGAACATACGAATGCGTCGAACTCCCGCCCAAGCTCGCGTTTGGGCGGGTGTTTGGCGTCGGAAAGGTGCCCCCATGCTCATTCACCGTATCGCCGCGCAGCTCTATACCGCCGAGGCGCTTCAGGACATCGACGCGGCGCTCATGGCGGGAGAGGACGCCACGCTCGCGATCTCCCAGTCGGGCCGCACCCTCGCGGTGGCGGCCCAGTTCGCCCGCCGGCCTCGCCCCACGGTGTACATCGTCTCGGGTGAGGACGCGGCCGACCGCGCTGCGCGCTCCATTGCGGCGTATGTGGGTGCGGATCGTGTTGTGCGCTTCCCCGAACGCAAGGATTATCCGTGGAAGAACGCCGAGCCCGATGACGCCGTGGTCGCCGCCCGTTGCGCCGCGCTCGCGAGGATCGCGCGCGGCGACGCCTGCATCATGGTCGCATCCGCCCGCTCGCTCCTGCGATGCGTCCCGCCGCTCGAGAGCCGGTACTGGGCGTCCCGCACGTATTCCGTGGGAGAGGAAGTTGCCTTTGAGGAGGTTCCCGGGCAGCTCGTCTCGATGGGCTACACCCGTGCGGACGCGGCGGATGCCCCGGGCCTGTTCCGTGTGCTGGGCGATACCGTTGACATCTGGGCGGCCCAAGCGACCGCGCCGGTGCGCATCGAGTTCTTCGGCGACGAGATCGACCGCATCCGCCTGATGGTGGCATCGACCGGTCAGACGATCGGCGACGAGGATTCGGTCGAGATCAGCCCCGTGCGCGAGCTTGCCCTCACCGATGAGGCGGTGAGGCGGATCTCCGCCGCGCTGTACCTGCCCGCCCAGGACGACACCGAGCTGGCAGCCCTGCTCGAGCTGGTCGAGGCGCGCGTCGTTACGCCCGAACTCGAGCGCTTTTTGCCCCTGCTTTACGGCGAGACCGTGAGCCCTCTCGCGCACGTGCATCCAAACGCGCTCGTCATTCTGTCCGAACCGCGCTCGCTGTTCGATGACTGCTCGCGCGCGTACGAGGACCTCGAGCGCCGTGCCTCAGACGCGAAGATCGCGCGCCTCGACGGGCTCTACGTGCGGCCTCAAGAGCTTGACTTTGGGCGTCAGCAGCGCCTCAACTACGTAAGCCTCATCCGTGCGGGCGGATCGGTGACGGCGGAGCTCAAGATCGAGCAGCCGGCCCTCGCGGGTTCGGACAACCGCTTCATGAGCCGGATCCAGGAGGTTGTCAACAACCGCTTCGCCTGCGTGTTCGCGATTCCCGACCGCGGCGCGCGCGAGTCGATGGAGCTCTCCTTCACCGATGAGAACATCCCGTTCGAGGAGTCCCTCCAGGCGGCGCCCGAGAACGCCGGCGCCGTGGGCGGGGCGCGCGTTCGCGTCGAGCTCCTCAAGCGCGACGTGGATGCGCTCAATGCGCGCGGCATCGATGAGGGCGGGGAGCGCGTCGTCCCCACGTTGACGCGCGGCAGGATGACCTTCGTCGACGCCCCCATCCCGTCCGGAGTCGTGGTCCCCGCGGCGCATCTCGCCGTCTTCAGCCTCGCCGACCTCAACGCGCGCATGGACGGCAAGCGCGGGCGCGCGCACCGGCGCGTGGACATCACCGAGGTCACCTTCCCCTTCAAGCCGGGTGACTACGTGGTTCACAGCACGCACGGCGTTGCCCTGTTCTCCGAGATCGTCCGCCAGGAGGTCGCCGGCAAGGAGCGCGACTACTTCCTGCTGGAATACGCGGGGGGCGACAAGCTCTACGTCCCGCTCGAGCAGGTCGACCGCATCACGCGCTACGTCCGGCCCCGACGGCGACAATCCCCGTCTCACGCGTCTGAACACGGCGGATTGGAGCCGGGCGACCACCAAGGCGCGCAAGAGCGCCAAGAAGCTCGCCTTCGACCTCGTCGACCTGTACACGCGCCGCAGCTCGATCACGGGCTTCGCCTTCGGGCCAGACAGCGCGACCCAGGTCGAGATGGAGGAGAGCTTCCCCTACGACGAGACGCGCGACCAGCTCGACGCTATCGCCGATATCAAGGCCGACATGGAGTCGACCAAGCCCATGGACCGCCTGCTCTGTGGCGACGTGGGCTTCGGCAAGACCGAGGTTGCCCTGCGCGCGGCGTTCAAGTGCGTGGACGGCGGCCGCCAGGTCATGGTGCTGTGCCCCACGACCATCTTGGCGCAGCAGCATTACGAGACGTTCTTCGAGCGCTTCGCGCCGTTCGGCGTGGAGGTCGAGGTCCTATCGCGCTTCCGTACCCCCGCGCAGCAGCGCCGCGCGCTCGCGGCCTTTGCCGAGGGGCGCGTCGACGTGCTCATCGGCACCCACCGCCTGCTCTCCGCCGACGTCAACCCGCATGAGCTCGGCTGGTGATCATCGACGAGGAGCAGCGTTTCGGCGTGCAGCACAAGGAGCAGCTCAAGAACATGCGCGAGCAGATCGATGTGCTCACGCTTTCGGCGACGCCCATCCCGCGTACGATGCAGATGGCCATGAGTGGCGTGCGCGACATGAGCCTCATCACCACGCCGCCCACCGGCCGTCGCCCCGTGGCGGTGCACGTGGGCGAGTACGACCCCGACGTCGTGAGCGCCGCCATCCGCCTGGAGATCGGCCGTGGCGGGCAGGTGTACTACGTGTCCAACCGCGTGAAGACCATCGACGACGCCGTTGAGCGCGTGCTGGAGGCCGCGCCCGAGGCGCGCATCGGCGTGGCGCACGGCAAGATGAGCCCGCGCGAGGTCGAGGACGTGATGGTGCAGTTCGCCACCAAGAAGATCGACGTGCTCATCGCCACCACCATCGTGGAGAGCGGCATCGACAACGCGAGCGCCAACACGCTGATCATCGAGGACTCGCAGCGGTTGGGCCTGGCGCAGCTCTACCAGCTCAAGGGCCGTGTGGGGCGCTCCGCCACGCAGGCGTACGCGTACTTCATGTTCCCCGGCGAGCTGCCGTTGACGGAGGAGGCAACGGCGCGCCTGACCGCGCTCTCCGAATTCCAGGACTTGGGAAGCGGCATGCGCATCGCCATGCGCGACCTCGAGATCCGAGGCGCCGGCTCGCTGGTCGGCGCCGAGCAGCACGGCAACCTGTCGAGCGTGGGCTTCGATCTGTTTACGCAGATGCTGGGGCAGGCGGTCGCGGAGGCACGCGGCGAGGGCGCCGGCGACGTCGAGCAGGCGACCGTGGGCATCAACCTGCCTGCGGACTTCTTCCTGTCCGAGGAATACGTCCCGGCGGTCGACCGTCGCGTTCTGGTGTACCGCAAGCTCGCGGCTGCGGACATGCTCGAGCAGGTCGACGAGCTCCAGGAGGAGTGCGAGGAGACGTTCGGTGCCCTGCCCGAGGCGGCGCAGAACCTGTTCGACCGCACGCGCATCCGCATCCGCGCCGACAGGCTTGGTCTCGAGAGCGTTGCGCTCATCGCGGGGAAGCTCACCTACCAGGGCGTTGACGTGCCCAAGGGCGTGGCGTTCGATCTGCGCACGAAGCTCGGCGCGATCGCCTTTCCCAAGACGCGAAAGTTCACGGTCCCCTACAAGGCGGGGGCGGGCAGCGGCAGCGGCGTCGGTCGCGGCATCAACGCCGATGTGGCCGCCGGCGGCATGGGCCCCGTGCAGGCGGCCTTGGGGATTCTGGCTCAGCTCGGTCCGAGCGGCGACGACGACTAGGTGCCTATGAAAAGAAGAGGCTACGAGCGCGAGTTTGAGCTGCACTTGTAGCCTCTTCATTTCGATAAATATCTGGAGCGCTGGGCGGTATAAAGGTTTAGCTCACTCGATCATTTCCGGCCAAGAAACCGTTGGACCGAAGAGGGGGTTTCCCGGCGTTTTATATTTCGTGATGTAGCGGGAAGAAAGAAGGTCAAACAGGTACGTGATGGCGTACTTCGAGTAAACCCCTAGCTCATCGATGCCGTCTCCTCGCCCGCTCAGGTAGTACGCCTTATCAAAACGCGAAGCGGTGTCTTTGCTGGAAAACGCCGTGATGAGCACCTTCTTCGCCGTTCGTCCCCACATGCGTTCGTCAAGTTCGCGTGCGAACATGCCCGAGACCGAAACCACGATGACCAGGGAATCGTGGTAGGTCTCGACGCGCATCGGCGGCTTACCGTTGTCTTGAGTGTTGAGGCGCACGATCTTTCCTGCAAAGAACATCTCTTGTTGGAAGCGCATGAGATTTCCGCTCACATTGTTGGTGCAGAGCAGCTCGACATTGCGATGTTGGGCTATCTCGTATGCGAGTTCGTCGAGAAGGGCATCGGATATTCTGCTCTCCACTTCCGCATACATCTCCATCATGCGAATATCGAGCTCAGCACGATATTCGTTAAAGCTGAGATTAGGGTCGCGGTGCCTGAAGTCCGAGGGGAAGACCAGTTGAGAAAAAGAGTTCTTGAGTTCGCTCAGGCTCTGGTACCCAAGGCGGTTGCAGAAACGGCGAACAGCCGATCTCGTCACGTGCGCGCGCTCTGTTATGGCGCTCACGTTGATGGCCTCGGAATTGCGGAGGTTGGAAATAAGGTAGCGCGCAATGGCGACATCGTTGCCGTCGCGCTCCTCGTTGATTATTGAACTGATGATGTTTAGCAGGCCAAAGCCGTGATTGCTCAAGATGACCCCTCGCGAACGGTCTCCAAACAGTGGTTCATTTTATGAATCATAGCAGGCAAATTCCTTTTCTATACTTCAAATCAGATGGCGCCATGTTCGAAAAAGGGCGGGAAAACCGCCTGCGTAAAAGGAGGGGAGGATGGTCGCATGAATGTTCAGGGACACGCGAATCTGCAGTTACCGGACTTCTTGTGGGGTTCTGCCACGGCGGCATATCAGTGCGAAGGTGCTTGGGACGAGGATGGCAAGGGGCTTGGCGAGTGGGATTATTTCAACCACACGAGCGCCAAGAACATCAATAACGTCGACGGCGACGTCTCGTGCGATTTCTATCATCGTTACGAGGAGGATATTCGGCTGTTGGCAGAGGGCGGCCAGAACACTTATCGATTCTCTATCGCGTGGAGCCGCATTTTGCCCGATGGGGTCGGTGAGGTCAACGAGGATGGCGTCGCGTTCTACAATCGCGTGATCGATTGTTGCGTCAAGTACGGTGTCGTCCCGAATGCCACGCTGTTCCACTATGACCTTCCCTATGCCCTGGCCTGCAAGGGCGGCTGGCTCAATGCGGATGTCGCCAAGTGGTTTTGCGACTACGCCAAGATCTGCTTTGAGCGCTTTGGCGACCGCGTGAAGGTGTGGGCAACCATCAATGAGCCCCATTTCTATAGCTACTGCGCGAATATGCTGGGCAACTACCCGCCCAACAGATCCCTCGACATGCAGTCCTTTATGCAGTATCAGTACCACCTGATGCTTGCCAGCTCCATGGCCGTACGCGCATATCGGGAGATGGGCGGCGACGGCATCATCGGCGTCGTGCACGACGGCGGTGTGGTCGAGGTCGATCCGGCTGCGGAGCATCCCGAGGAGGTGTTCCGCGGTGCCGACTTCATGGCGAATCGCATGATTCTCGCTCCATGTTTGCAGGGCAGGCTTCCCGAGGAAATGGACGAGATGCTCCAAAAGCTCGACGTCTTGCTGTATCGCGTGCCGGGCGACGAGGAGATCTTTGCCCAAGGCGTTGGCGACTACATCGGCTTGAACGTCTATTGCCGCGAGTACGCAACGGACTGGCGCGGTGGAGCGACCCAGGTTTCCGCCAACAACAAGGGCGGAGCGAGCAAGAAGCTCGAGGGGAAGGTGATCGCACCGCTGTATCAGACCACGTGCGATCCGAATGTTCCCCGCAACAAGTGGGGACGCGAGATTCTTCCGCGTGTCATGTACAGCACGATCATGGACATCGCGGAGCGCTACGGCAACCCGCTGATGTTCATCACGGAAAACGGCCACGGTGCCTACGAGGATCCCGACGCCGAGGGCATGGTTCACGACGACGAGCGCATCGAGGTACTGGATCAGTTTATCGAGCACATGATGCGCGCTCGCGCGGAGGGTGCAAACGTCCACGGGTATTACGTATGGTCAACGATGGATTTGTACAGCTGGATCAACGGTTACCAGAAGCGCTACGGATTGGTTCGAGTCGATTTCGACAATGATCTGAAGCGTGTTCCCAAAAAGAGCTGGTATTGGTATCGCGATCTGATCAACGGCTATCTAAATCAAAGCGAATAGGAGGCGTGAAATGAAATACGAGAAGATGTCGCACTCTATTCTTGCCGCGATTGGCGGTGTGGAGAACATCTCGTCCGTCACGCATTGCGCGACCCGCTTGAGGATTGATGTAAAGAAGCTCGATGCAATCGACCTCGATGCGGTCAAGAAGGCGGAATATGCGCTTGGAGCCGTGGTGAGCGGCGGCCAGCTGCAGGTCATCATCGGTCCGAACGTGACTGAGGCATACAACGATTTCCTCGAGGTCGCGGGCATCGATTTCGGTGCAGGTGTCGTCGCAGACGATGAGGGCACGATCGCCGACATGGCCGCCTCGGTGAAGAGCAACGGTGCGGTCGGCATTGTCGAGAAATTCGGCAACATCACCGCCCAGATCTTCATGCCCATCGTCCCGGCGCTTATCGTCGGCGGTCTGATCCTTGCCATTAAGAACCTCCTGGTCAATTACTGCGGGTTTAGCACCGATAGCGGCACGGCGCAGGTGCTGCTGGCGATCTTCGACGCGGCCTTCACGTTCCTACCCGTCTGGATTGGCTATCAGCTTGCCTCCATTCTCAAGATGCAGCCGATCATGGGCGCGCTTCTCGGCGCGATCATGGTGAGCCCGTCGATCAGCGGCGTTGAGGGCCTCGATTTTCTCGGGATGCCTATTCCGGCGATCGGCTACGGTGGAACTGTCGTGCCCATCGTGCTCGGCGTCGTGTTCATGTTCGCGGTTGACCGCTTGCTGCAGAAGGTCATCCCCGATGTTGTGAAGTTGTTCGTCAAGCCGCTGCTCACCATGTTCATCATTGTCCCCGTGACGCTTCTGGCTCTCGGTCCTGTCGGTTCCATGATGGGTTACGCGCTGAGCGACGCCGTTACGTGGCTTATGGGGCATGTCGCGGTGATCGCCACTCCGATATTTGCCGCGATCAACCCGTACCTCGTCATGCTTGGTCTCGATAAGGCCTTTATCGCAATCGAAGTGAATAGCCTTGCCCAGCTTGGATACGCGCCTATTATCTTCGGCTTCATTTCGAACCTGTGCATCGGAGCTACCTGCCTGGCGCTTGCGAGCACCATCAAGGGAGATTCTGCTCGTAAGGGCATGGTGACCACCTTTGGCATCACCGCGCTGTGCGGCGTTACCGAGCCGGGATTCTACGGCGCGCTCATCGAGCGTCCCCGTCTGCTTCTTGGCACTGCTATCGGCGCCCTGTCTGGTGGTCTCATCGCCGGCATTTTCGGGCTCGTTGAGTACGTTGCCGGCGCCTGTCCCGGTCTGCTCTCGGCGTTGATCTTCATCGCCCCGGACGGCGGTATGGATAATTTCTTCCTCGCCTGTGTGGTCGCCGCGGTGAGCATCACGGTGTCTTTCATCGCGACGCGGGTGATCATAGCCAAGTTTGAGAAGTAACTTACCTGAGGAACAGTTCGCTTGGGTTCCCGTTTGGCTGGTTGATCGGCCGGCCCGCTCACGTGGCGTGACCGTTTGATTTTGTTGATGGCGGTCCGCTTGAGAGAGCTCTGCCTGCACTTCGCCGGCTGAAGATCGGGGCATATGCTCCGTCCTCGATGCGTGCGTCGAGGACGGAGCTTTTATATGGCGAAGCCTCTGCATGCGAACCATGGAGGTTGTGGATGCAAGTTCGTTTTGGATATTTTCTTGTCCTGCTTGGCGCCCTGCTGTGGGGGAGTGTAGGCGTCTTTTCGCGTGCGCTGGGTCAAATGGGCTTGACTGCGATGGAGGTCGCGGCGCTCAGAATGTTCGTCGCCAGCATATTTCTCGTCCCGATTCTCTTGGCGATGGGGGCGGGCAAGGATTTCGAGAAGGCAGGAAGACGGGGGCTCCTCCGGTTTTCCTGATCTCACCTCGAGGGCTGTTTTGGAGCGCGCTTGTTGGTGTTTTTGGCCTCGCCCTGTCCAGCGCAACCTACTATATATCTATAGAGCATATTGGCATGTCAACCTCTTCGGTGCTCATGTGCACGTCTCCTATGTTTGGCATCGTGCTCGGTCGCATACTATACGGCGAGGGGATAACCAATCAAAAAATCGTCTCACTTGTTTTCAACGTCGCGGGTTGCACACTTGCCGTCACGGGCGGCGCGCTCGAGATCGAGTCGATATCCCCAATTGGAGTTGGAACGGGCGTTTGCTCTGGCTTGATGGGATGCCTGCTCACAATGTTCAGCAAGGCGGCAACACGTTACGCCCAGCCGCTCACTGTCGTATTTTATGGCTTTGTGGCCGGTGGCGCCCTTTTGTCCGCCTTCGCGAACCCGTTTGCGAAGATAGCTGGGGGCATGCCATCCGGGTTCTACTGGGTCGCAGCCGCTTTCGGCTTGTTCCCAACGGTCCTCGCGTACTTTTTTATATGACTGGGCTCTCAAAGGGGCTTGAGGCATCCAAGGTCCCCGTGATCGCCACGTTCGAAACGGTGACGGCCGTGATACTCGGCGTTGCCATATTCAGAGAGCCGTTTGGCATGGGAAAGCTGATCGGCGTCTGTTTGGTCCTGGCTTCCATCGGTATAATGAGCATCGATGTGGCGGCTCAGCGCAGAAAGCTTCTGGAAAGGGTCCGTTCCGTGTAGTGCGCCGTAGGTGCGAGGGAAGGGTTCGGTTGCGATCGGTTTCGCTTCTGAGCTGCGAGATGATCGGTTAAAGCCAAGGCCCGACCCCTTGCGGGGTCGGGCCTTGGTCATGCGAGGCGATGATGACAGGCCTGTACTAGTCTTCGGCGATCTCAGTGATGGCACCGGCGGGGCAGGCGTCCTGGCAGGCGCCGCAGGCGACGCAGGAATCCTCGTCGGCGACGGTGGCGACGTCGTTCAGCTCGAGAACGCCGGCAGGGCAAGCGTCAACGCAGACGCCGCAGGCGATGCACTCGTCAGCATCAATAATCGGATGAGCCATGATAAACCTCCTCTGTTGCGCCCGGTGCCACAGGCGAAGAGGCAACGGGTCTTTCTCAAAAGAAAGATACCACGCGGCTCCTTCAATGCAAGTCTTCGCAAGGTCCAATCGCGACCGTTCACCGAGTCAGCCAAGGCTGACTGTTGTGGATGCTGCATGGGTTGCACGCGGAAAGTATTGATCATTTACCACTCCCGCATTTCACTCGCCCTTCCCACGCTGCCGGCCGAACTTCCGCGCACGTGCCTCCTGATTTTCCTCAGTGTGTGTCCGATAATACGCAAATGCGGGGATAAAATTCGAATCGGGGAGTATCGTTCCGTTTTGGTTTATAAAACCTGCAGGTACAGGCTTTGGTCGTTATATCGCTACTTGCCCATGCCGAATATTAACCCCGCATTTGCGTATTTTTATCTTTCCCACTGCCGTTGGTGGCCTTTTTTCGCTTGGTGAAGTGCCCCGGTTTGCGTCGGGCCTTGTTGTCGAGCCTACGTTTCTTGAGTTCTTGTGCGGTCGGCTCCCTTGTGAGGCCGAGCCAGTCACCAAAAATGTCTGCACGTAGGTTGTTCTCGGCAATGAGTTGCCTTGAGGTCTTGTTTGGCCATACGATCCCGAGTTTCTCTGACAGCAACATGAGCAAAACTGCGAACTTATGCTGGTCACGAAGCTGGTCGCTCGTGATCAGGGTCACCCCGTGCCCCATTGCTTGCAGGGCAGTAGCCCGAAGCGCATCTTTCGTGCCCGCGCCGACTCTGTCGTGGACAATCTTGCCCTGGCATTCGAGCATCCACTCCCTTGTGCCGGCTGGAGACACCACGCGTAGGTCAATCTCGGCGCCAGGTTTTCCCGTGAGGATTCCTGCGCCATGTGAGTATTTGACCAGATAGTTGTTCTCGAAGTGCTGATAACCTTGCCCTCCAAGCGCAGGATCCATCCATAGCAACATGGAAATCTGAGCCTCTAGCGGGGAGGCGGTCATGCCGCTCACGCAATCGAGGGCTCGCTCGAACAGCTTGTGTCCTCGAACCCCCTTGATTCTTGCGGCAAAATCTCGAAGAGTTGACAGGTTTGTCAAGGGTGGCCGCGTCCACAGCTTCGAAGGCTTACCGTCTTCCGATGAAACGCACGACCAGCCGTCATGCACGTCGGTTGCGTGGCGAATGAACAGTTCGTTTGAGAGCGCCTCGCTTGGCTCGTACAGGGTGAATCTCCCACACATTTCGTACATTGCCATAACAAGCTGATTGAAGGTCAAGGTTCGTGAGAGCGTGAAGAGCGTGAGCTCGGGCGATGCGACGTGGAAGCCGTGCAAGGTTTCTCTAATGCAACCGCGGAGAAGTTCACGGTCGATCACATGGAACCGAAGCGTCACACCATGCGAGCGTTTCTGCGCGCTGTCCGTAATCACATGTAGGGGTGTGCCTAGGACTTCCGTTACGAGAGGCTCTTTGCGCAGGGTATAGTAGCGTGGATCGCGGCTATATAAATGCAGTGGGGGACACGCCTCGAGGAAGCGGGGCGGTGTGCGGTAGTACTTATAGGCGGTCTTATCGCAAATGATGCTTTCCTCGGTAAAGATGTCGATTGCCATGAGGGCCTCCCAGGGACCTGAGCGGAATGAGGACGTGTATTGGAGCTGAGGCGACCTGATGTGCTTGATTGATGTGCTTGCGAGATGCTTAAAATACGCAAATGCGGGGTTAGTTTCGGCAACGCTAGATACGCGAGAAAAATGACATGCTATCTACCTGCGGATACGCTGAATAGTAGAACCTTTATACCCGCAGGGCCTCGAAAACATCCCCGCATTTGCATATTTAGCGATTGAGGTGGGGGCGGACGCACCCGAATTAGACGAAAACTCTCCATGAGCGCACGGGACTCGGAGCTCATGCTGTGCTTGCGGGCACGCTTCCCGCGCGATGCATTGCCTTATGCCTTGGGTTGAGTTGTGGAGGATAAGAAATCTTATATGAATTGACTTAGATTTTGTATAACTCGGTGCATAAGGGGATACACTATGCCATGAGCAAAACGCAGAAGCGCCGTGAGCATCCGCAAATGTGCGCCACGCAACCCAAGGAAGGGAAGTAACTATGAGCAAGATTCTCGGTATCGACCTGGGCACCACCAACTCCGCCATGGCCGTTCTCGAGGGTGGCAGCCCCACCACGATCGTGAATGCCGAGGGCGACCGCACCACCCCGTCCGTCGTTGGTTTCCGCGCCGAGGGCGACCGCATCGTGGGCAAGGCTGCTAAGAACCAGGCCGTCACTAACCCCAAGAACACCGTCTTCTCCATCAAACGCTTCATGGGCCGCAAGTTCTCCGAGGTCCAGGACGAGCTCAAGACCGTGCCCTACGAGGTCAAGGAGGGCAGTAACGGCCGTTGTGTCGTCATAATCGACGGCGAGGAGTTCACGCCCGAGCAGATCAGCGCTATGACGCTCGCCAAGATGAAGGCCGACGCCGAGAAGTATCTTGGCGAGCCCATCACCGAGGCCGTCATCACCGTCCCCGCGTACTTCAACGACGCCCAGCGTCAGGCCACCAAGGACGCCGGCCGCATCGCCGGCCTCCGACGTCAAGCGAATCGTCAACGAGCCACGGCCTCCGCGCTCGCCTACGGCCTCGACAAGCAGGACAAGGAGCAGAAGGTCCTCGTCTTCGACCTCGGTGGCGGCACCTTCGACGTTTCCCTGCTCGATCTTGCCGACGGCGTGTTCGAGGTCCTCGCCACCAACGGCGACAACCACCTGGGCGGCGACGACTGGGATCAGCGCGTCATCGACTGGATGGCCGACAAGTTCCAGTCCGAGAACGGCGTCGACCTGCGCAAGGATCCCATGGCATTGCAGCGCCTGAAGGAGGCCGCCGAGAACGCCAAGAAGGAGCTCTCCGCCGCCCAGCAGGCCGTCATCAACCTGCCCTTCATCACCATGAACCAGTCCGGCCCGCTGCACCTCAACTACACGCTCACCCGTGCCGAGTTTGAGAAGATCACTCGTGACCTGCTCGAGCGCTGCAAGGCGCCGGTCACCAAGGCGCTGAACGACGCCGGCGTCTCCCTCTCCGAGGTCGACGAGGTCATCCTCGTTGGCGGCTCCACCCGTATGCCCGCCGTGCAGGAGCTCGTCAAGAACATGACCGGTAAGCAGCCGAACATGTCCGTGAACCCCGATGAGGTCGTCGCCAACGGCGCGGCTGTCCAGGGCGGTGTGCTCACCGGCGACGTCGAGGGCATCCTGCTGCTCGACGTGACCCCGCTGTCCCTCGGTGTCGAGACCATGGGCGGCATCATGACCAAGATGATCGACCGCAACACCACGATCCCGACCTCCAAGACCGAGATCTACTCCACTGCTGCCGACAACCAGACCTCCGTCGAGATTAACGTGCTCCAGGGCGAGCGCGAGCTTGCCCGCGACAACAAGTCCCTCGGCAAGTTCCAGCTCTCCGGCATCCCGGCGGCTCGCCGCGGCGTCCCGCAGATCGAGGTCACCTTCGACATCGACGCCAACGGCATCGTGAAGGTCTCCGCCAAGGACAAGGCACCGGCAAGGAACAGTCCATCACGATCTCCGGCTCCACGGCGCTTTCCGATGAGGAAGTCGATCGCATGGTGAAGGACGCCGAGTCCCACGCCGAGGAGGACAAGAAGCAGAAAGAGGAGGTCGAGGCCCGCAACCAGACCGACTCCCTGTGCTACTCCACCGAGCAGACCCTGAATGAGCTGGGCGACAAGGTTTCCGGCGATCTCAAGTCCAAGGCCGAGTCCGCCATCGCCGACGCCAAGAAGGCGCTCGAGGGCTCTGACATCGAGGCCATCAAGGCGTCCGGCGAGGCTCTGCAATCCGTCGCCTACGAGCTCGCTCAGATGGTGTACGCCGATGCCCAGGCCGCTGGCGCGGGCACTGACGGCGCCGCCGCCTCCGACGACGTGGTCGATGCCGACTACGAGGTCGTTGACGACGAGGAGTAAGCTCCCCGCCCGCGGGTCCAAAACCCGCGGCGAATATGGATGAAAGGGGCGGCCGGCCTGCCAGCTGGCGAGTCGGCCGCCCAGGCTGTAAGGAGACGGACGTGAAGATACCCGTGAAGGATGCCGTAGAGGCGTCCGATCAGGCACCTGAGCCCGCCGAACTGGTTGTTGAGAAGGAGGAGGCCGATATGGCCGAGGAACCTGCTGAGATGACCGAGGAAGAGATGGTCGAAGCTGCTATTCGCGCTGGTGAGGAGGCTGCTGACAACGACTTCAAGCTCAAGTACGAGAAGGTCGAGGCAGAGCTTGCCGAGCTCCGCGAGCAGCTTGCCGCTGCCGAGGATTCCAAGACGGCAGCCGAGGCCAAGGCCGCCGACGCCGTGAGCCGTCACGCGCGCCTGCAGGCCGATTGGGAGAACTACCGTCGTCGCACCGCGCAGGAGCGCTTGGACGAGCGCGCCCGTGCAACCGAGAAGCTGGTCGAGGCCCTGCTTCCGGTCGTTGATGATATGGAGCGTGCGCTCGATCACGCGCGTAGCCAGGAGATGGCCGAGGACTTCAAGCAGTTCGTCGACGGCGTCGATGCCGTGCGCGCCAAGCTGCTCGGCGTGTTCGACCGCGAGGGCGTTGAGCCCATCGATCCCAAGGGCGAGGCCTTCGACTGCAATATCCACCAGGCAGTCGGTCGCGTGAGGACGCGTCTCAGTACGATGAGACCGTGAACGACGTGTATCAGAAGGGCTATCGGATGGGCGGCAAAGTGCTGCGTCCCGCTATGGTCACCGTGACCTACGGCGCGACAAGCGCCCCGCGCCGGCGCCCGAGGCCGACGCTGCGGAAGGCCAGGCCGAGGAATCGGCCGAGTAAGTAGCGTTTCGACCTGCGCGTGTTCGATGGGCCTCAGTACGGGTCCACGCGGCACGCGTTTCGATTGATCAGGCGGGGCCCTGGGACGATAGCCCGGGGCCCTTTTAAGAAGGGAGGGTTCACATGCCTTCATCTAAGAGCTTCTACGATGTCTTGGCGTATCGAAGAACGCCTCCGATAAGGACATCAAGTCGGCTTTTCGCAAGCTCGCGCAGAAGTA